>JGI25921J50272_10000247_pt1 | contig 17708 bp, 15 predicted proteins | sample LauGreSu1BDMLBSD_2_FD_50272 | JGI IMG/M metagenome (IMG submission 50272) | reverse complement strand
ATGCGATTATCGGCAAAACCGAAGTCTAAACCGGCGTTGAAAGTTTCAGTTTGTTCCCATTTACGTGCTCCGTAATAGCCACCTGGAGAATACATATTGTAGAATGTATTTCCAAACTGGTACATACTCTGACCAGAGCTGTAGTTGAAATATGATAAGTAATCGTAGTTACCAATTCCTTCTTGCTGTCCAGTAACCCCGTAGCCTAAACGTAATTTCAAATCAGATATCAGTTTAGAATCTTTCAGGAAAGACTCGTCAGAAATTTTCCAAGCGAAAGCTGCAGAAGGGAAGGTAGCATAACGGTTTGCTTCGTTAAAACGAGATGAACCATCTCTACGTACAGAAGCAGTTAATAAATAACGGCCTTTGAAAGCGTAGTTTAAACGACCGTAGAAAGACTCTAATCTGTTTTGAGGGATATCAAAAGGGAAAACAGGCTCATTTACTACCGTGCCATCGAAGGTACGATCGGCAAAATTGAAGTTTTTAGTTTTGAAATCCTGGAATGCATAACCTGCAACCACATCGATACGGCTTTCGATTGATGGTAAATCTTTAGCATAGGCTAAGTAGTATTCCATCAATAAGTCGGTACGATCTTGTTTGTATTCGTTGTTTACCCCACTTTTTCCGTTGAAACGTTTGAATGCACTTGCTGCATTTACTGGAATTACAACTGTACCACTTCCTTGAGAAATATCGTAACCAAGGTTGGCATGGGCACGCAAATCAGTTAAGAAAGGCATTTTGAAGTCTAACTCCAGGTTACCAATGCTTCTTTTAGCTGTACCTACGTCTTCTTTTAACTCTAATAAGCCAAGCGGGTTTCTTGGAGCTAAAGCTGCAAGTCCGGTAGTGGCATTGCTGGCATCAGGCCACTCGTAAAATCCACCGAAATTACTGATGTAATTAGGAGCAGTAGAACGAACAGGTTTGGTAGGATCGAAATAAACAGCAGATCCGATAGCACCCTGATCAGCGAATGTACTTTTATTGATAGAACCTTTTAAGTTCAGGTTTACACTCAATAAATTATCGAAGAAGGTAGGGCTAACGTTTAAACTTAAAGAGTTACGTTTCAAGTTGCCAGTTTTCAAAGTACCATCCTGATCTAAGAATCCATAAGATAAACGATAAGGGATGTTCTTGTAAGCACCAGAAACGCTCAAGTTATTGTCGGTTGTTAAAGCAGTTGCATAAATCTCCTCTTGCCAATTGGTATTAGCCGAGCCAAGTAATGCTTTTTGAGCTGTATTACCGATAGAGTTTACCACATCACGCAATTGGCGAGCAGAAAGTACATCAACAGTGTTCACATTTTCAGCAACGCTGGTTTGTGAGCTAAAATTGATACTCGGTTTTCCACTGGTGCCTTTTTTAGTAGTGATGATGATCACACCGTTCGAAGCTCTTGAACCATAAATAGCGGTAGCAGAAGCATCTTTTAAAATGTTGAACGACTCAATATCGTTTGGATTGATCAATGCTAATGCGTTTGCAGCACCTGCTACTCCGCTCTCAGCCAATGGCACGTTATCGATTACAATTAAAGGGTTGTTACTAGCGTTCAAAGAAGCACCACCACGAATACGAATGGTACTACCAGAACCTGGAGCACCACCGTTGGAAGTGATTTGAACACCCGCAACTTTACCGGCAATTAATTGCTCAGGAGTAGTTAACTGGCCCTTCACGAAGTCTTTTGAGCTAACACTGGTTACACTACCGGTTAAATCAGACTTTTTCTGGGTTCCGTAACCTACTACTACCACTTCGCCTAAACTTTCGGCAGAAGGTTGCAGGCTGAAATCTACCCGGACATCGCCAGATACATTTACAGTTCTCTCNATAGTTTGGTATCCCACAAAACGAACTACNAATACAGCAGTTCCGTTGTTAACACCACTTAATCTAAAATTACCGTTCGCATCAGTTGATGTGCTTTTGTTGGCTCCTTTTAAAGAAACTGAAGCACCTGGAAGAGCTTGTTTTGACTCATCCAATACACGTCCACTGATACTTCCGGTTTGTGCTGTTGCTAGCAAGGTAGCAAACAGAAATAAACCAAGAAGACCAAGCTTCATGAAGTAAACTTTTTTCATGTAGTTAAAAATTAATTAATAGTTTGGTTAGTTAAAGTGCTAATTGTGATAATTACACTATGATAAAATTACGGCTAATCTTCACAATTCCAAATAATTTTAAATGATTTTAAGTAATTATTTTTCAACACTTGCTTTATTCAATTTTGTTTAATTAATACCATTTAAAGAACTTAAAATTGATTTTATCGAGTATAAAAGTTTACACACATAACAATTACCAGCTATCTTTGTTAATTCGGTTTGTGAAAGCCTTATTTGTAGATAACAATCAGCTAATTTTTTAGTGCTTTTAAATATTCAAATTGTTTAACTTCTAATATTGTCAGGATGGAAACTTACGGTAAGATTTTACTTTTTGCCATGCCCGCTTTTTTGATCTTGATCATTTTTGAAAAGGTCTACGGGCTTTGGAGAGGGAATGACACCTTAAGGAGTTTTGATACCCTTTCCAGTATCAGTTCGGGGATCACCAATGTAACTAAAGACGTCCTTGGCTTGAGTTTCGTGGTACTTTCATATCCATTTTTATTAAATAAAATGGCAATTTTTGAGGTTAATAATGGCTTTTGGACTTACCTGATCGCATTTTTAGCCTTAGATTTTTCGGGATATTGGGTTCACCGGATATCCCATAAAAATAATTTTTTCTGGAACAGCCACCTGATTCATCACAGCAGCGAAGATTTTAATCTGGCATGTGCATTGAGGCAGAGTATTTCTTCATTCGTAAAACTGTTTACCATTTTCTTGTTACCAGCAGCGCTAATGGGAGTCCCGGTTCAAGTAGTTGCCACCGTAGCGCCTATACATCTTTTTGTTCAATTCTGGTATCATACACAACATATAGGCCGCATGGGATGGCTGGAGCAGGTATTGGTTACACCTTCACACCACCGGGTGCACCATGCCATCAATCCGGAGTACATCGATAAAAACTTTGCACAAGTGCTAATTATCTGGGATAAACTCTTTGGCACCTTTCAGGAGGAGTTGCCCGAAGTGAAGCCCGTTTACGGGATCACGCTGCCTGTAAGAACCTGGAATCCCATCAAGATCAATTTCATACACTTGGGGAATTTGATCAGAGATTGTTGGGTAACATCGAGTTGGGAAGATAAATTTAAAATTTGGTGGATGCCAACTGGCTGGAGACCCGCAGATGTATCGGCTAAATTTCCCCTAAAAAAAATTGAGGATGTGTATTCTTATCAAAAATATGAAACCCAAGCTGGCATTCTATTGAAAAGCTGGCTTTGGTTTCAGTTTTTCTTTTTGCTAGGTCTGGTCAGTTATCTATTTGCCAACATCGCTAAAATTGGCAGTCCGGATATTTTCAGCTACGGACTATTTATTTTTCTACAAGTTTATGCATATTCAGAATTGATGGATCTCAACCCATTTGCATGGGTTTATGAGTTACTTAAAAGTGCTTGGATGATCTTCATGTTGATCCAATCGCCCCAGTGGTTTGGATTGAATCAATTGTTCAGCTGGAGCGTCTATTTTTTATGGAGCTACGCTGTTTTCTCTGTCCTCATTACTTTATATTTCTGCAGAGCCAGAATTCCCGACTGATTTTAATGTTAAAACAAATATTTATTACTTTTAATTTTGTTAACCATGATGGCTTGCGTTTTTTTAAACCGATCCCATCCGTACACCCAGAATGAAATTTAAACTTTTCTTTTTATTCTCTTTGTATTCTATTGCCTTAACAGCACAAGATATTCCGGTAAAAGTCTTATTGAAAGAGGCTGAAAAGTCGATTGCAAAAAAAGTTGATACTACCCAATGGACCACTAAGAGCGGTGGATTGCTGAGTTTAAATATCACTCAGGGAAGTTTGAGTAATTGGGCCGCAGGCGGCGACAAATTTTCATTGGCCATCAACTCATATTTTAATTTTTACAGATTCTATCGAAAAGGGAATCACACCTGGGATAATAACCTGGATGTCAATTTAGGTTTTGTGAAAACCACTAGCTTAGGCAGTCGTAAAAATGACGATCGTGTCGACTTCGTGTCTAAAAGTGGACATAAGATCAAAAACAACCTGTTTGCCTCCGGTTTATTCAATTTTCGTTCCCAGTTATTTGATGGATACACCTACGGGGCCAACAGAACCACAACTTTCTCCTCTACCATTTTATCCCCCGCCTATGTTTTCCTATCAGCCGGTTTTGATTATCGTCCCGATCCCAAACTGAGTGTCTTCTTTTCACCCATTACCAGCAGGTGGACCATCGTGATGAATCAGTCTTTAAGTGAGAGGGGTGCATACGGGGTGGAACCTGGGAAGCATGCCATCAACGCCTTCGGTGCTTTGGCTTCCATAAATTACAGTCGTATTGTTGCAACAAATGTGATTTATAAAGGGAGGTTAGATTTATTCAGCAATTATCGGAGTAAACCACAAAATGTGGATTTATTCATGACCAATAATTTAACCTTCAAAATCAATAAGTATTTGAGTGCAAATTATAACCTCGATTTAATTTATGATGATGATGTGAAGATTTTTGGTCCCAATAACAATAGGCCCGGACTCCAGGTTAAAAGTATTTTGGGAATCGGGTTCCTAACCCAGCTTAAAGAGAAGAAAAAATAATTGTATGAGATTTATACAACAAAGCCTCCGATGGGAGGCTTTGTTGTTTGTGTGGAGTCGGAGGGATTCGAACCCTCGTCCAAACATGGTACAAATTACGCTTTCTACATGCTTAGCAATTATTCAATTGTCGGGAAGGGGAAGGTCAATCGCTTACCTGTACCTTCTTCCGTAGGTGCTTGTTCTCATTTGTTTATCGCACCCTAAACAAACCAGTTCGGTGATTCGATGCCTCTGGTGTTCAGCCTACCAAACCGAAGTTGAACGAGACAAAAGCTGAGCTAATTCTAAATTAGGCAGCTAAGGCGTAGTTGTTTTCGCCAATTATAGTTTGAAAGTTCAGATTAAAGCGCTAGACTCACAATGCGCTGCATGCTTACATACTTGCCGCCATCCTGTCAATTCCGGTCGACCCCATATGTAATTACAAAGATACAAATTTCGGGCCACTAAGCCTGGCCTGCCAAAGAGACACTATTTTTAAGAGTTCGGCCTGGATAGCTTATTAAAGCCTGTTCCAAACAATCCATGGCTTGTTCCAAATCATGTTTATTTAACACATAAGCCAAACGTACTTCATCTTTGCCGGCTCCACTGCTGCTGTAAAATCCGGTGGCCGGAGCCATCATCACGGTTTGGTTTTGGTATTCGAAATGCTCCAAAATCCATTGGCAGAAAGCATCCGAATCGTCAATGGGTAAACGGGCTACTACATAAAAGGCCCCGCCCGGATTTGGGCAAAAAACGCCTTCCATTTGGTTCAGTCGGTTAACCAATAGATCTCTGCGAAGCGTATATTCTTTATTTACTTCTTCAAAATAGCTGTTAGGAGTATCAACTGCTGCTTCGCCGGCAAGCTGAGGTATCATTCCGGGACTTAACCTTGCTTGAGCAAATTTTAATGCAGCAGACATCACCGCCTTATTTTTGGTGATGAGACAACCTAAACGAGCGCCGCAGGCACTGTAACGTTTAGACACGGTATCCATCACAATTACATTTTCTTCTAAGCCTTCCAAATGCATGGGCGAAATGAAATTCCTTCCATCGTAGCAAAACTCACGGTAGGCCTCATCAGAAAATAAATACAAGTCGTATTTTAAACACAGTGTTTTCAGAGCCTCTAATTCTTCTTTAGAATAGAGGTATCCGGTTGGATTGTTTGGGTTGCAAATGATGATGGCTTTGGTTTTCGGCGAAATTAATTTTTCGAACTCCGAAATGGCAGGTAAAGCAAAACCATCTTCAATGTGTGATAAGATGGGTTTTACCACCAGATCACTCATGCAAGCAAAACCATTATAATTTGCGTAAAAGGGCTCAGGGATAATGATTTCATCACCCGGATTCAAGCAGGCCTGCATGGCAATGGTAATCGCTTCAGAACCACCATTGGTTACCAGAATATCTTCATGAACCAAGTGGTAATTCAGTTTATTATAATATTCAGCTAATTTTTTTCTGTAAGATAGCGTACCCTCAGAAGCGGTGTAAGCCCAAACCTTGAAATCAATATTTTTGATCGCATTCAACATCACTTCCGGAGTTTCGATATCCGGCTGGCCGATATTGAGGTGATAAACTTTCTTTCCTTCCAATTTTGCTTTTTCAGCAAATGGACTCAATTTTCTAATGGGAGAAGCGGGCATTTGCGCCCCTTTGATCGACACTTTAGGCATGGCACAAAAATACAAAAACCCCGCTGATGGCGGGGTTTTTTCTTGTATAAAATTATGATTACTTGGTAACTACTTCACCTTTGATGTAAAGGGATTTTACCGGAGTTTTTGCATTCGATTTAATGGTGATTGCTTTGCTGAAAGGCATTGCCGCCGCTGCATTGTAGGTTACTTTGATCACACCGCTTTCCCCTTTTTTAATCGGCGTTTTGGTGTATTCAGGAACGGTACAACCACAGGTTGATTCCACATTGGTGATGATGATGGGTTCTTCACCTACATTGGTAAATTTAAAGTCCACACTCACCGGTTTGCCCTGAGGAATTTTGCCAAAGTCATAAGTTTCTTTGTCAAATTTAAACTCAGGTTGCTGTTGAAGGCTCATTGCAGTGAGACCTAAAAAGCCAATTGCAAAGGCGCATAAAATCAAAATCTTTTTCATTGTAATAGAATTAGTGTTTCAAATATAAAATTAAAACCCGATACAGGTATCAACATGCTAATTTTATTATAAAACGTATAAATAGTTGATAGCGTATATTTTCTTATTTTTGCGCTTAAGAAAATACCATTATGCCTAAAAGCGCTCCTGTAGAAACAATAGGTTTTGAGAATGATGAATTGAGTTTTGATGATTTCAAGCAAATCGTCATCAACGATTATAAGATCGCTTTCGAAAGCCGACAGGCCAGCTTGTTGGGCCGTAAAGAAGTGCTGACCGGCAAGGCCAAGTTTGGTATTTTTGGAGACGGGAAGGAATTGGCACAGATTGCCATGGCCAAGGCATTTAAAAACGGCGACTGGCGCTCCGGTTATTACCGCGATCAGACATTCATGTTTGCTACCGGTATGTCTAACATCACCGAGTTCTTTGCACAGTTATATGCCAATCCGGATGTAAACGCAGAGCCTGCATCTGCCGGAAGGCAAATGAATGGCCACTTTGCCAGCCGTAGTTTGAATGAAGACGGATCATGGAAGGACCTTACCGCTCAAAAAAATTCATCAGCAGATATTTCACCCACCGGCGGACAAATGGCTCGTTTAGTGGGTTTGGCTTATGCTTCTAAACTATATCGTCAAAATAAAGATTTATCTTATTTGAAACATTTCTCGGTAGAAGGNAACGAGGTGGCATTTGGCACCATCGGTAATGCCTCTACATCTGAAGGGNTGTTTTTTGAAGCGATGAATGCCGCCGGAGTGCTGCAAATACCCATGGCGGTTTCTGTTTGGGACGATGCCTACGGAATCTCCGTTCCGGCCGAATACCAAACTACCAAACAAGATATCTCAGAAATATTAAAAGGCTTTCAGCGTGATGATAAGGGAGAAGGATTCGAGATCTTCAAGGTAAAAGGCTGGGACTATCCCGGACTTTGCCAAACTTATCAGCAAGCCATACAGGTGTGTAGAGAAACTCACGTACCCGTTTTGATCCATGTTACGGAATTAACTCAACCTCAGGGACATTCAACTTCTGGTTCTCATGAGCGCTACAAATCGGCCGATCGATTGGCCTGGGAGCAAGAATACGACTGCATTACTCAAATGCGTAAATGGATGCTCGATGCTCAAATGATTAGTGAAGAGGAATTGAGTGAATTAGAGCAATCGGCTAAAGATTACGTTCGCGATTGTCAGAAAAAGGCCTTGAATGAGTTTTTGAGTACAATTCAGGAAGAAAAGCAAACAGCGGTTCAGTTGCTCAACGCCATTTCAGTGCCTGAAGTTCAGGCCTTGGCTCAGGAGCTTTCCAAGATCACCGATGCTTCACGCAAAGAGGTCTATAGCACAGTCAGAAAGGCCATCAGATTATTGAAAGGTCAAAATTCTGAACCGAAAACAGCATTGATGAATTGGTACCAAGCCCAGTCGCTTGAAAACGCCGATCGATATAACTCAAAATTATTTTCTGAATCCAATCAGTCTCCAGATGCCATTCAGAAGGTGGAATTAGCTTATGCAGCAGATGCACCTTTGCTGGACGGCCGTGAAATTTTAAATGCCTGTTTCGATGCTCACTTCTCACGTGATCCGCGGATAGTTGCCTTTGGTGAAGACGTAGGCCGTATCGGTGATGTAAACCAGGGTTTTGCCGGCTTGCAGGAAAAATTTGGTGATCTACGAATTACCGACACCGGAATTAGAGAAATGACCATTGTAGGTCAGGGTATCGGCTTAGCCATGAGGGGCTTAAAGCCTATTGCCGAAATTCAATACCTGGATTATTTACTGTTTGCTTTAAATATTTTGAGTGATGACTTGGCAACAGTCAGTTACCGTACCAAAGCCGGACAGAAGGCACCTTTAATTATCCGGACCCGTGGGCACCGTTTAGAAGGTATTTGGCATTCTGGTTCACCTATCGGGATGATTTTACATTCCCTTCGCGGAGTTCATGTTTGCGTACCCCGCAACATGACGCAAGCAGCAGGTATGTATAATTTATTACTTCGTGCCGATGAACCAGCCCTCATCATTGAGTGTTTGAATGGCTATCGTTTAAAAGAACGTTTGCCTCAAAACATTGCCGATTTTACTGTTCCATTAGGCACAGCCGAAGTAATTCGTGAAGGGAAAGATCTCACGGTAGTTTCCTATGGTTCCACTTTGCGAATTGTGGAGGAAGCTGCTGAAGAGCTCGAAAAATTGGGTATTTCTATTGAGATTGTCGATCCACAAACTTTATTGCCTTTCGATAAGGAACAGCTATGCGCTCAATCTGTTAAGAAAACAAATAAGTTACTGGTAGTGGATGAAGATGTTCCAGGAGGGGCTTCTGCATATATTTTGCAACAGATCATCGAAACTCAAAAGGCTTATTATCTCCTCGATGCGCAACCACGGACCTTAACTGCCAAGGCTCACCGTCCGCCATATGGTTCTGATGGAGATTATTTTAGCAAACCATCTGTAGATGATGTAGTGGAAACGGTTTACGCCATGATGCATGAAAGCAATCCGGCGAAGTACCCTGCAATTTTCTAAAGTTTAGCAGTTTTATTTCTCAGGTAATGGTCTGCCATTACTAGGGCTGCCATGGCTTCTACAATGGCTACTGCACGTGGAACCACACAAGGATCGTGTCGTCCTTTGCCTTGAATGGTGGTTGCTTGCCCTTCTTTATTAACAGTTTCCTGATCTTGCATGAGAGTAGCAACAGGCTTGAAAGCCACTCTGAAGCAAATATCCATTCCATTAGAGATGCCCCCTTGAATACCTCCGGAAAAATTCGTCAATGTTTTGGTTTTTTCTCCTTCCTGGATGAATAAGTCATTGTGTTCGGAACCCTTCATTTCAGAACCGCTAAATCCAGAACCATATTCAAAACCGTGAACCGCATTGATGCTGAGCATGGCCTTTCCCAAATCGGCATGCAACTTATCAAATATCGGTTCGCCCAATCCTACAGGACAATTCATAATCACCGCAGCAATCTTACCACCAATGGTATCGCCCTCTTTACGGATGTTTTCAATTAAATCGGTCATTTCTTTGGCTGTGGCTGGGTCAGCACAACGAACCAGGTTGCTCTCGCGATGTTGGATGAGTCTGCTCAGATCGTTTTGATCCAGATTGGGAGCTTCGACCAAACCAACAGCAGACACATGGGCAAAAATTTCGATGCCTGCTTGTTTGAGTAAGATTTTGGCAATGGCACCGGCTGCCACACGTGCGGCAGTTTCGCGGGCCGAAGAACGGCCTCCACCACGGTGATCGCGATGACCGTATTTTTGCTGATAGGTAAAGTCGGCATGCGAAGGTCGGAAGGCGTCTTCCAGATGGGTATAATCTTTAGAACGTTGATCTTCATTTGGAATGAGGATCGCAATGGGAGTCCCGGTGGTTTTACCTTCAAATACGCCGGATAAAATCTTTACGGAATCGCTTTCTTTACGTTGAGTGGTAATGTGTGATTGACCGGGACGGCGTTTGTCCATTTCGTTCTGAATAAAATCCAAATCGATGGGAAGGTTCGCCGGACAACCGTCGATAACTACACCAATGGCTTCGCCATGTGATTCGCCAAAGGTGCTTATTTTGAAGAGAGTTCCGAAGGAGTTTCCAGCCATGAGATAAAATTACGCTTTAATTTCAAATCCTGCTTGTTGCAAGTGTTTCCAAAAATCAGGATATGATTTATTTACCACCTCCGGATCCTGTATCTCCACTTCATCTATAATTAAAGCCAATGGTGCAAAAGCCATGGCCATGCGGTGATCATCGTAGGTTTCAATTTGAATTTTTGCAGGCAACACACGTCCGCTGCCATCCAGTTTATAGGTCAGGTTTTTCTCTATTAACTGAACTCCCAATTTAGCTAATTCTGTTTGCAGGGCCTTGATCCGGTTGGTTTCTTTTATTTTAAGCGTTTCCAGTCCTGTAAAAGTAGCATCATGCCCAAAAGCTGCACAACAAACAATGAGGGTTTGCGCCAGATCTGGGCAGTCTTTCAAGTCAAATATTTTGCGAATGGGTTTCCGATCATCTTTGAGAAGCGCAACCCCTCCATACTTAAATTGCGAAATGATGCCAAAATTGGCCATTAACTCTGTGATTTTACTATCACCCTGTAAACTGTAAATCTGCAAATTGGGTAAAAATAATTCTGCTTCTTTAGCCAATGCCGCAATTGCATACCAATAAGAAGCCGCACTCCAATCGGGTTCAATGGTAATTAAGCTCGAACTAAAATCTTGCTTTTCAATACGAATAATTTGATCTGTCCATTCGTGTTTGATACCTGCCTGTGTAAGCATGGCAAGTGTCATCTCTACATATGGTTTAGATGTTAGTTCACCTTCAATTTGTAAAGTTAAACCCTGAGGTAGGCAAGGGGCAATGAGCAATAAAGCGGAGATGTACTGACTGCTGATATTGCCCTGTATGCTAATTTTATTTGTTTTTTGAACGAATGTTCCTTTAATATGAAGTGGCGGATATCCTTCATTTTCAGCGTATTCAATCTGGGCACCTAAAGTACGCAAGGCATCTACCAAGATCCCGATGGGTCGCTCTTGCATTCGCTCTGTGCCGGTGAGTGTAAACTCTCCATTTTGTAGCGATAGATAAGCAGTTAAGAAACGCATGGCGGTACCGGCCGGACCGACATTAAGTTCGGAGTTTGGAATTTGGTGGTTCGAATTTAAGATCTGTTGCAGGATTTGGGTATCGGTAGCAGCAGAAAGGTTACTAACCGAAACTTGGCCCTTACTCAATGCCTGTAAAATAAGCGCCCGATTGCTCTCACTCTTCGAACCCGTCAGTTCAATTTTGGTGTCGATTTTTTTGCTTGGATGAGAAATTACGATCGATTTCATGATTTTGTTTCGGGCGGTACACCCTCATTCATAATTTCTGTTTGTTTTCGGATAGATTCTCCGTGAATCAATTCAAGCAATTTGCCAACAAAGTTCATCTCCAGGTTCAATGCCTTCGCGAAATCGCTTCTTTTGTGGATGATCTCGTCCCAACGGCTCAATTGAAAAATGGTGACTCCATTGTCACGTTTATATTCGCCGATCTTCTCTACCAATTTCATTCGTTCAGCCATTGTCTGGATGATCTGATCATCAATTTGATCGATTTGTGCCCGTAATCTGACTAAATTATCTTCAAATTCAGCATTTTTCACCTCAGGCGATCTCAAGGTCAAGTTCCCAATCAGTTCATCCAAAGCAATGGGGGTGAGTTGTTGTTTGGCATCGGTCCATGCTTGGGAGGGATCCAGGTGCGATTCTACCATCAATCCCTGCATATCCAGATCCAGTGCCTTCTGTGCAATGTAGGGAATCAGTTCTCTGTTCCCGCAAATGTGACTCGGATCATTGAAAATAGGCAGTTCGGGTGCCAGCGTTTTTAATTGGATAGCAAGTTCCCACATGGGCTCGTTACGAAAGGGACTCTTCTCAAATGAAGAAAAACCACGATGAATGGCTGCCAATTTCGTTATCCCTGCATGGTTGATTCGCTCCAAGGCCCCGCACCAAAGGGATAAATCGGGGTTCACCGGATTTTTAACCAATACCGGTACATCTACTCCTTTTAAAGCATCGGCAATCTCCTGCACTGTAAAAGGGTTTACCGTTGATCTGGCGCCTACCCAAAGTATGTCCACACCGGCTTTGAGTGCTTCCTCAACGTGCTGGGCTTTAGCTACTTCAACCGCGGTAGCTAAACCGGTTTCTGCTTTAGCTTTCATCAACCAGTTCAACCCAATGCTTCCAACTCCTTCAAATTCACCCGGACGAGTTCTGGGCTTCCAGATGCCGGCTCTAAGTATGGCCACCCTGCCGGTTTTGGCCAGCAAGCGAGCGGTGCCCAACAGTTGCTCCTCGGTTTCGGCACTGCAAGGCCCAGCAATTAATGGAGGTTGCTCGCAGCTGGGTAGCCAGCTGTTTAAAGGAGAAATATTTAGGGCCAATTTCATCGTCTCAAGCTCTGATTAAATCTCGGTAAAATTTCAAACTATTTTTGATTTCTTCAGGACTTGCGTACTGATCATGATCGCAGGAGCCGATCTTGTTGAGCAAGGCAAAACCGATCTTTCCGGATTGATTTTTTTTATCATTTTTCATATAATCAATCAGTTTAGTATGAATATCATAACTAATTAATTGTAAGTTTTTTAAACTAGTTAATTTAAAGCAAATTTTCTCTAGTTCTGAGGTCGATAATTTGTTAATTCGATGAGCTAAATAAGCTTCGCAAATCATGCCTATTGCCAAAGCTTCGCCATGCAGAAGTGGTTTGTCAGTTTCTAGAAAAACACTCTCTACGGCATGACCTATGGTATGTCCAAAGTTGAGTGTTTTGCGAATGTTTTGTTCTTTAGGATCAGCTGCTACGATCTCATTTTTAATTTGCACAGAACGGTAAATATGTTTACTATCGATCTGATGAGGATCAAGCTTTGTCAGCTCATCGAAGTAGGCTGCATCGGCTATCAATCCGTGTTTGAGCATTTCAGCAAAGCCGGAGTAAAGTTGACGTTCATCGAGTGTTGCTAAGAATCGCGAATCAATAAACACTGCTTTTGGCTGCGTAAAGGTGCCAATGCAGTTTTTTACCTGGTCCATATCAATACCGGTCTTGCCACCAACAGCGGCATCAACTTGGGCCAGCAGGCTGGTAGGCACTTGTACAAAATCAATTCCTCGTTTGTAAGTAGCAGCGGCAAAACTTCCCATATCGCACACCACACCTCCGCCCAAATTAATGAGCACACTATTGCGATCCGCTCCGAAATCAAGTAACATTTTCCAGATGCCGATACAGAAGTCGATGTTCTTGTTCTCTTCTCCGGGTTCAACTTCGATTACATCAAATGCTGTCAGCTGAGGCAATTCTTTCTGTAATAGGGGTAAACAGTGTTCGGCGGTATGTCTGTCTACCAGAAAGAATATTTTGGAATACTTCCGCTCTTCAAGAAATCTTCCCAATTCTTTCAGTGCATTCTGAAAATAAATGGTATAGCCGATACTTTCCAAATTCTTGGTCATACAATCTCTATTTCTTGGCCATTAAATGCAATTCGATCTCCTTTTTTCACTTTTAATCTTTTTCGGTAATCAACCTCTCCATTATAAAGCACCTCTCCCTGGCTCACTACAATTTGTGCTTCCCCTCCGGTTTGTACCAGGTTGGTGGCTTTTAATAATTGAATTAGGGGGATAAATTCGCCTTCCAGCTTAAATTTGATCATCTTGTAAAGGTATAAAATCGCTAATTAATTATAACATGCTTTGGGTTTGAGCCTTATTTTTAACTTTGCTGCATGCAAGTAAATCACCAGGAGCATCATCCGCCAAAAGGCGATTCTTTATCATTTGATAATACCGAAATTGCATTCAGAAACAAAAGCAATGCTGAATTAAATAAAGCTTATTGGCTTTTTAAAATCATCAGTATAAATATTTTAACCAAAATTGGCCCTCCTGTAACCAATTTTGCCATCAAAATGGGTTTGCCCATTACCGGAATAATCAGGGCTACCATTTTTAAACATTTTTGCGGCGGCGAAACCATTGCCGATTCTGAAAAGGCCATTGCACAACTGGCCGCGGGCAAAGTAGGAACCATTTTGGATTATTCTGTGGAAGGTGAGGAAGAGGAACTTGTTTTTGATGAGACTTGTGCCGAGGTGATTCGTACTATTGAAAGGGCAAAAGGTGATCAACGCATTCCATTAACGGTTTTCAAGCTCACGGGTATTGCTCGTTTTGCTTTGTTGGAGAAATTGGATGCAAAAAAATCACTAAACTTTGAGGAAAAACAAGAATTTGAACGGGTAAAAGATCGCGTAAAACGGATTTGTAGCCGTGCTGCAGAATTGGAAGTTCCGGTAATGATCGATGCCGAAGAAAGCTGGATTCAGGAAACCATTGATGAACTGGCATTGGAAATGATGCGTTTGTATAACCGTAAGAAATTGCTGATTTACAATACCTATCAACTTTACCGACACGATAAACTGGCTGATTTGAAGGCAGATATGGCTACCGCGAAAAAAGAAGGCTTCATTTTGGGCGCCAAATTAGTTCGGGGGGCTTACATGGAAAAAGAGCGTAAGCGTGCTGCCGAAATGGGTTATTTATCGCCCATACAACCCGATAAAGAGAGCAGCGATCGCGATTACGATTTAGCGGTGAAAGCATGTATGCAGCAATTAGATCATGTAGGTTTTGTTGCCGGTACGCACAATGAAAATTCATGTCGTTTGTTGGCCGATTTACTCGATCAGCAGGGTGTGGAACACCAGCATCCTCATGTATTTTTCTCGCAATTACTGGGGATGAGCGATAACCTGAGCTTCAACTTATCAAACGCCGGATACAATGTGGCAAAATATGTTCCTTATGGTCCCGTTAAAGCGGTATTGCCTTATTTGTTTAGAAGGGCGCAGGAGAATACTTCCATTGCCGGGCAAATGGGCCGCGAATTGGGATTGATTTTGAAAGAAAAGCGAAGAAGAGGAATATAATAATGCAAGCTGCAAAGTCAAAAAATGCTCTTAATTTCATTTTTTTAACCCTACTGATTGATATTACCGGTCTCGGTATTATCATTCCGGTAGTCCCAAAGTTGATTACCGAATTAACTGGTGAAGGATTGAGTGCAGCTTCGGAATATGGTGGCTGGCTGACCTTTACCTACGCCATCATGCAGTTTATATTTGCGCCCATTTTAGGGAATTTAAGCGACCGTTATGGCCGTCGGCCGGTTTTGTTGGTTTCCCTTTTTGGATTAGGCATCGATTATTTATTTCTGGCCTTTGCGCCCAGTCTGTTTTGGTTATTTATTGGTCGGATGGTTGCGGGTGTTGCCGGAGCGAGTATTACTACGGCAACAGCTTATATTGCTGATGTATCCACTCCTGAAAAAAGAGCGCAAAACTTTGGTCTAATTGGTGCTGCTTTTGGCATCGGGTTCATCATCGGGCCGGTTATGGGCGGACTTTTGGGTCAATACGGAGCACGAATCCCATTTTTGGCTGCTGCGGGTTTAGCCTTACTAAATTTTCTTTACGGATATTTTATCCTCCCTGAATCGTTGGCCAAGAGTGATCGACGAAACTTTAATTGGAAAAATGCGAATGCCGTGAACTCTTTACTGCGTTTAAAACGTTATCCTCAGGTTTTAGGATTGGTGGGTTCGTTAGTATTGGTCTACATGGCCAGCCACGCCATACAAAGTGTGTGGACCTATTACAACATGTATAAATTTGGTTGGAATGAAGCTTTAGTTGGTTATTCGCTTGGTTTTATTGGTTTGCTGATAGCGGTGGTACAAGGCGGTTTGATCAGAATCATCATCCCTAAATTGGGACAAGAGAAAAGTCTTTATGTAGGACTGGCGCTCTACAGTTTGGGCTATCTTTTATTTGCTTTTGCAGGTAATAGTTGGATGATGTTTGCCTTCATGATCCCTTATTCATTGGGTGGAATTGCAGGTCCGGCACTGCAGGGAATCATTTCTACCCATGTGCCTGCCAATGAGCAGGGAGAGCTCCAAGGTGCCCTTACAAGCATTATGAGCCTCACTTCTATCTTTGGTCCCGTTTTAATGACTCATCTTTTTGCCAATTTTACCGGTGAGGCAGCTTGGGTTGAATTTCCGGGAGCCCCATTTTTAGCAGGTTCAGTATTCTTGTTATTTAGCAGCATTTGGGCTTATCGCTCCATCCATGCTAAGGCTTAAATTTTTCCTTGCCGCTCAGTAAGTCGAAGAATAAAATAAAATCGCTGGCCAGGCTGTAGGCCGGATATTTAAAAGTGGCGGGCTTATTTTTTTCGAAGAAAAAATGACCTACCCATGCAAAACCATATCCCACAAAAGGTATCAATAATAATAACCTAGCATCATGAAACAGCAGAGAGGCTGGTATTAACAATATCACCATTGCGGTGCCGATGAAATGCAGGATACGACTGGTACTGTTACTGTGCTCGGTGAGGTAAAAAGGATAAAATTCCTTTAGTGATTGATAACGTTTTTCTTCCATAGTTCTAATTTAGAAAAATTGGTTTATAAAATTTCAGACAGATACAGGAATTCAGGTAGGCTTTGCTCTGCGGTCAATAGATGAGTGTTAAGTCCCAGCGATGCCCCAGTAAGGAGGTGTTGTGGACTGTCGTCGATGAACAAGGTTTCACTTACGTTTAGATCATGTTTTTCGATCACATATTCGAATATGTTGGCATCCGGCTTCCGCATACCCATCAGGTGAGAATAGTAATCTTTTTCAAAAAACACTTCATTCGATGCCAAACCGTGTTCTCGTTTTAAATAATCCATGATCCATTCGTAATGGATTTGGTTATTATTACTCAATAAAAATGTACGATATTTTGATTTGGCAGCCAANAAAACCTCGTGGTTGCCGGCTGGCACACCAATCAGTAGGCTATTCCAGGCATTGTCGATTTCGGTATCACTCAATGACGGGTGATTAGCCAACTTCCTGATNCCATCCCTGAACTCAGCCGGACTGATCAAGCCTTTCTCAAATTCATTGAAAATAGGGTGGTGGCCACTATGAGAAAAAAACTCCTCCACATTTTTAATTCCTAATTCAACAAAGCTTTGTTGTGCCCTCCTGAAGTCTATGCGGAAGATGACGTTCCCNTAATCGAAAATGATGTTTTTAATTTCAGACATGTTTTGATTTTAAAATCTGCCTGCAAATATGTAAAATTGCAGTGCAAAAACATTGTTTTAGCGGCGCCTATAGCTCAGTCGGTTAGAGTAGAAGACTCATAATCTTTTGGTCCCTGGTTCGAGCCCAGGTGGGCGCACAAAGGCTTCTCT
>JGI25921J50272_10000246_pt1 | contig 17742 bp, 18 predicted proteins | sample LauGreSu1BDMLBSD_2_FD_50272 | JGI IMG/M metagenome (IMG submission 50272) | reverse complement strand
TTGCAACGATTTTTATTCCACTCTTTTTTGTCTGGTTAACTGGAAATCATATTCGTCATCATGGTCATATAGATGAGGATAAAAAATAAAATGATGATGCGCTTTATTTTGGTTTGCATATCTTTTAGTCTCATCAGCTGTACTTTAGTCGGCCCAGATTACAAGCGCCCAGAAATTAATTTGCCCAACGCTTATCACCAAGAAATAAATAAAGACAATGTAGTGACAGATTTAAGTATGTGGTGGAAATTTTATCAAGACCCAGTGCTTGATGAATTGATGGACAAAGCATTAAAGAAAAATGTAGATATTAATGCTGCGATTGCGCGATTGGAAGAAGCTGATGCATACCTACAGCAAATAGGAGCAGCTTTGATACCGTCGGTGGATTTAACGTCACAGGGTAATCGGACTAAAGCTACTGAAACTGGCATTGTGCCCTCAAATTTTGTAAAGCCTTTTCGTAAAAATTTTAATATTCAACTTGGTACATCATTTGAGCTAGATTTTTGGGGAAGATTACGTCGAGCAAAAGAATCAGCTCGTGCAGAATATATTGCATCTCAATATTCGAAAGACACTGTTGTATTGAGCTTACAAAGCACGCTTGCTAGTAATTACTTATTATTACGAAGTATCGATTCACAAATATTGGCTCTTAAAGACAACGTTGGGTACCGTAAAGAAAATTTAGAGCTCACTAAAAAGCGTTTAGAGAGCGGACTTATATCTGCACTCGATCTTCATCAAGCTGAAGCGGCTTTTAATAATCTATCAGCTCAGCTAAGTGATCTTATTCGTCAACGTGAAGTCGTTTCTAATCAGCTTGTTCTTTTGTCAGGCGATATGAATTTAAATATTCCTGAAAATAGAATAGATGCTTTAGTCACACCTCCAATACCGCCAGCTAATATGCCCTCATCGCTTTTGGAATCAAGGCCAGACATAAAAGAAGCTGAACAAATAATGATTGCAGCTAATGCAAATATTGGTGTGGCTAGAGCAGCGCTTTTTCCAAATATTATCCTTACGGCAAATTTTGGAAGAGAGAGTGCTGAATTAAAAAATATTAATAAAACTGGTTCAGACATTTGGGGGATAGGCTTAGGCTTGACACTTCCAATTTTTGACTCAGGAAGAGCTCAAGCAAGAGTCAGTCAAGCAACAGCCAAACAAAAACAAGCGCTTAGCTATTATGAATCTTCTATACAAAATGCTTTTAAAGAGGTAAATAATGCACTTGTATCTTTAAAAGAATATACCGAACAAGAAAATGATTTAAAACTCACACAAGATGCGGCGAAGAAAGCTATGGATATTGCTTCGAATCGTTACAAAGCTGGCTATTCAAGTTACTTGGAATATCTAGACGCGCAGCGTGTTTTCAATGATGCGTCGATTTCATATATTCAAAAAAGACAATTAAGATTAATTGCGAGCGTTGAATTGTTTAAATCTTTAGGTGGGGGCTGGCCTGTAAAGCTAGCAAATAACTAAAACAATTATTGTTTTAATCTTTTTTTTGCTTTTTCAATCGATTTTTTGACTTGCTCAAAAGACGTGCCGCCAGTGTGATTTCTAGATTTAATTGAACCTTCAAGCGTTAGATGACTATATACATCACTTGAAATCATTTTACTAAATTTTTTCAATTCATCTATCTTCAGATCTGATAAATCACATTTCTTTTTAATAGCTGTGTTTACGGCTTTTGCAACAATTTCATGCGCATCTCTAAATGCCACACCTTTAATCACAAGATAGTCTGCTAAATCTGTTGCAGTCGCGTAACCTTTTAAAGCAGCTTCCTTCATATTTTTTTCATTGACCGAAATACTTTTCAGCATGTCTGCATAGATAGTCAGCACATCTAAAATAGTATTTGCAGTATCAAAAAGGGGCTCTTTGTCTTCTTGATTGTCTTTATTGTAAGCAAGTGGCTGCGCTTTCATAAGCATGAGAAGGCTCATTAAATGGCCGGTGACTCTGCCTGTTTTTCCTCTCACCAATTCAGGTACATCTGGATTTTTTTTCTGCGGCATGATGGATGATCCAGTACAAAATCCATCAGCGATTTCAACGAATCCAAACATGGGGCTCGACCACATGATGAGCTCTTCTGAAAATCTTGATAAATGAGTCATGAGTAAAGATGCTGCAAAAGTAAATTCAATTGCAAAATCTCTATCTGAAACTGCATCTAGTGAATTCTCACAGACGCCGTCAAATTTCAGTTTTTTAGCAACCCTATTTCTATCGATGGGATAACTTGTCCCGGCAAGTGCTGCCGCACCCAAAGGCAATTGATTCATTCTTTTTCTAGCATCTTCAAATCTTGTCAAATCTCTTTGCAGCATCTCATAATAAGCCATTAAATGATGACCAAAAGTCACAGGCTGCGCGACTTGCAGATGAGTGAATCCGGGCATAATTGTTTTTTGGTGCTTATCTGCTAACTGAACGACGGATAACTGAAGTGTTTTAATTTTTTGAATCGTTTGATCTATGGTTTCTCTTAGCCATAATCTCAAATCAGTTGCGACCTGGTCATTTCTCGATCTGCCTGTATGTAATTTCTTACCTGCTTCGCCAATTTTATCAGTCAACCTTTTCTCAATATTCAAATGTACGTCTTCTAAATCTAAAGACCATTTAAAGGTACCAGCTAAAATTTCTTTTTGAATACTTTGTAATCCGCTTTGAATCGCTTTTAAGTCTTTTTGTGTGATGATTTTCTGTGCAGCTAGCATTTCAGCATGTGCCACTGAACCTTCAATATCATAAAGACCTAGTTTTTGATCAAAACCTATAGAAGCTGTAAATCTTTTGACGAGTTCAGTCACAGGCTCATTAAATCTGCCTGACCAATTCGCTTTTTTTATATCTTTTTTAGCCATAGTTGAAAGTATATGCTAAAGCTTATGATTTTCTAAATTTTCAATGGCCTAGCTTATGATAAAATAGGACATTCGTTTTAAATTCAACTATGACCCAGCCTACACACATAACCATCGCGACGCGCGAAAGTGACCTTGCAATGTGGCAAGCCGAATATATCAAATCGGAACTTGTATCTTTATATCCAAGATTAGAAGTCACTATTCTTGGCATGACAACTCAAGGCGATAAAACACTTAATAAATCTCTCTCCAAAATTGGTGGCAAGGGCCTCTTTATTAAAGAATTAGAAGTGGCTCTTCAAAATAAAGAAGCTGATATTGCAGTGCATTCACTTAAAGACTTGCCTATGCATTTAAGCGATGAATTTATGATTGCGGCTATTGGTAAAAGAGAAGATGCAAGAGATGCATTTGTTTCTAATGATTTTGGTGCACTCGAAATGTTGCCGCCGGGAAGTATTGTAGGCACTTCAAGTCTTCGCCGACAAAGTCAATTACAACGTCGATTCCCTGAGCTTGTGATTGAGCCATTAAGAGGCAATCTCCAAACACGATTAAAAAAGCTCGATAAAAAACAATATCAAGGCATTATATTGGCAGCAGCAGGGCTTATTCGTCTTAAATTAAAAAACCGTATTCGGCAGTATATGTCTCCTGAAAATTCAATCCCTGCTGTTGGGCAAGGCGCACTTGCTATTGAAATATTAAAAGTGCGTTCCGACCTTATTGAGCTATTAAAACCACTTCATCATCAAGAGTCGGCTTATTGCGTTTTAGCCGAAAGGGCTATGAGCAGAACTTTGGGTGGCAGTTGCAATGTGCCTCTAGGTGCGCATGCAATTATTGAAAATAAAATTCTTAAGCTTCAAGGTTTTGTAGCTTCTATAGATGGAAAAGAAATGATTAAAGATAAAATTGAAGGCTCTATTGCAGATGCTGAAAAGCTTGGTGAAAAACTTGCTAAGCAACTGCTTGATCAAGGCGCCGATAAAATATTAGCGAGTCTTGTAATATGAGTAAAAAAGAACTCCATCAAACTGGTATTGTGATTACACGGCCTTCTCATCAAACAGGTGAGATCAAAGCCTTAGTCAATGAACATCAAGGACATCCTATCGAGTTTCCCTTGCTTGAAATCAAATCAAAAAGTCAAAACGAAACTTTTCAAAATATCGTTTTAAAATTAAATGAATATGATTGGGCTATTTTTATTAGCTCTAACGCAGTGCAATTTGGGATGCCAGCTGTCAAACATGCCTTTCATTCATTGCCCGAATCAACAAAGTTTGCAGCAATTGGTCCCTCCACTCAAAAAGCACTGAAATTATTTGATGTAAATCATGTTCTCATACCAGATGAGAACTTCGATAGCGAAGGTTTGCTTGCCACCAAAGAAATGAATGATATTAAGAATAAAAAAATTGTAATCTTTAGGGGTGAGGGCGGCCGTGAAACTTTAGCTGAAATATTAAGAGCGCGAGGTGCTGAAGTTACATACGCAGAATGTTATACCCGCACATTTCCACAAACTAATTTAGATTTACTTAAAGCTTTCTCTGAAAAAATTCATATTTCAGCAATTCTTATTACAAGCTCTGAGGCATGTAAAGAGTTCGTTCGTTTAAATCGCTTAAAAGATATGAGTTTTTTAAAGGACGTTCTTTTTATCGTAAATCATCCGAGAATGGTGAATGTTCTTGAGAGAGAATCTTTTATGACTTTTTCGTCGGATGAGCCTTCTGATCAATCTATGATGAAAAAGCTTTTAGAGACAATCGATCACTAGTTTCAAATCCTTCGATTACATCTGCGCATTGTGGATTGTGCGATATAACTCAGATGTTAAATTGGCGAGTCTTTAATTCAATATGCCGCATATGAAACTTATTGGAAAGCTTGGATGGCTCGTAAGTATCATTTTGTCCTTTGGAATGGGCTTAAGTGACCTTAATTACACTTGGCTTTTACCAATCACTACATTTCAAATTTTAAGTTATTACCTTTTTCATTTTAAAAATTTTAAATTTAAGAAAATAGGCAAAAGAAATAATCCTTTCATTAAAGAATTACCTCGTCATTTAATAATCCAATCTTTTATTACTTTAATTTTTTTTGGAATTGGTTTTCTCGTAAACTCTTACTTTGATCACGAAGTTTATGCTTCGCTTTTAGGACACCTCGAACAATTTTTTGATACTATTAATTTAGCTAGGGAGTCTGTGAAGCAATCTATGATTGAGTTTTATAATGCTGTTTTGAAAAGTCGTTTTAATTAGCACTGCTTTATTCTTAAGCTCTTTAGGCTTCGAGGAACTTTTCCCGAAAAATTAAGTCNTTAACATTCAGTCGTTTTTTTGTAGATAAAAATTATGGCTCATGTATAATTCGCGCAAATCGTGATTTATACACGGTTGATGTGTATCAGTATTATTACAGTTTGATACATATTTTATTTCATTTTATATTTAAGGAAATTACATGTCTAAGTTATTCGCTTCATTAGTTGCAGGTTTATTCGCACTTTCATTAAACGCATTTGCTGCTGACGCTGCTAAACCAGCTGCTGATGCTAAAGCNGCTCCAGCTGCTGATGCTAAAGCTGCTCCAGCTGCTAAACCAGCTGCTGATGCTAAAGCTGCTAAACCAGCTGCTGATGCTAAAGCTGCTAAGTAATTTGCTTCTCTGTATCAAAGAAAAAGGCGCTTTTAGCGCCTTTTTTTATGCCTGTTTATTTTTTTATGGGTGCTGCAAACGTAAAAGCATCTGAATAAAACTCATCCTCCGGCAGCCCTGCTTTAATAAATGCCTCATGTGCCACTTCTACCATCTGAGGAGCACCACAGCAGTACACTTGATAGTCATTTAAATTTACAAAATCTTTTAATACGGCTTCATGCACTAATCCATTTCGCCCATGCCAGACATCTTCCTCAGGAGACTCAGAAAGAACAGGGATATATTCAATATGCGAAAATTCGTTTGCCCATTCTTTGCATAACGTATTCATATATAAATCTTCCAATGCTCTCGCGCCCCGATAAAGCTTAATGGGCCGCTTCATGCCTTTTTGAATGGACTCTTCGATCATGCCCTTAATCGGTGCAAAGCCCGTTCCACCAGCTACAAAAATAATAGTTTTCATAGAGTCTTCACGCAAGAAAAAATTACCGAAAGGTCCTTCCACGCGCAAAATAGATTTTTCTTTCATTTCTTGAAATACATATTCTGTAAACTCTCCCCCTGGGATGAGTCTGAGATGTATCTCAAGCAAGGAAGACTCATGAGAAGGGCTGGCAATTGAAAATGCTCTCCTCTTTCCATCTTTAAGTAAAAACTCTAAATATTGTCCAGCTACAAATTGCAGTTTGTCTGTGCTTGGAAGCTTGAGTTTCATTAGCATGACGTCATGCGTCAACTTTTCTAAAGCTTCAACACGAACTGGAAAGATTTTAGGTCTTATATTATTAACAATGGCCAGCTCTTTAATTTCAATAGTTAAATCTTCTATGGCCATAGCCCTGCAAAACAATGTCATACCATTTTTAATTTCTTCTTCTGAAATCACGGATGACTGATAATCTTCTAAATGCACCTTTCCTTCAACCACCTTACCTTTGCATGCGCCACACGCACCATTTCGACAACCATAAGGCAGATGAACACCTGCATCTATAGCAGCCTCTACAATGGTTTGACTTCCTTTAGCCTGAAAAACGTGGCCACTTGGTAACAGCTTGATGGAGTAACTCATTATTTTAAAAGCTCATCATCACGACGATACTCACCTTCGATCACATCATCTTCTGATGGATGAACATTTTGAGAAGAGTTATTTTTAATAGGAATAAGCAACAATATAACTGCTAAGGAATCTGTAATTACGCCAGGGATAATAAATAAGATACCTGCAAATAAATTACGTGCACTACCAATCATGGCTTTAATTGGATTGCCACCTTGAGTCATAGCACCCATTAGCTTTGCAAAAACTAACTGTTTTTCCTCTTTGATTAATCGCCAACCAAGGTAAGTAACTAAAATCATATAAAGAAAAAACCACCACCCATAAAGAGCGCTTAGTTTAAAAATGCCCCATATCTCAATGACTGGGAAGGATAATAAAAGAATAGTAAAAAGTAATCGCATTAGGTTATTCTATTAATTTAGTTAGAATTATATGTAATAAATGATCGTTGTGCTTAAGAGCTTGATTGAATCATACTTAAGGAACGATTTTGTGATGATTTAACTCCAACCTACTAACTTCTTATTAATTAAAGGTCATTATTCATGTTTAGCCGTATTTTTTCTTTATCAAAAAAAATAACAATTTTGTTCAGTTTATTTTTTATCGGCTTACTCATCAACATCGCAAATGCTGACGATTCTTTATTCTTAAAAGATAAAAATGCTTTCCTACAGCCTGACGAAGCTTTTCAATTAACAATCAAAAAAAATTCTCAATCCATCGAGGCAGCATTCTTTATTGCGAAAGACTATTATCTTTATCGCAACAAATTAAAAGTTGAATTTGATCATATTCCTCAAACTCAAATCCTTTTGCCAACCGCAGAAATTAAAACAGACCCTCATTTCGGAAAAACAGAAATTTACCATAGCACCTTAAATGCTTCTATTCCATTCGATCCAACTCATCCACCAAAAAAAATAAGCCTCACTTATCAAGGATGCAGCCAAAAAGGTCTTTGTTACGCTCCTATTTCAAAAGAATTTAAGTTCGATAGCATTCAAACTAAAACCTTAAACGCGACNAGCTCTAATTCTGAAGTTGATACGATGCAATTTTTATTGCAGTCACAACATATTGGTCTTATCTTGTTAGGGTTTTTTATTGCGGGGCTTTTGCTTTCTTTAACGCCTTGTGTTCTTCCCATGATTCCTATTTTATCAAGTATTATTTTTGCTTCACATAAGCGTCCCTCTCATCAAACGCGCTTAAAAGATTTTTTTCTATCTTTNAGTTATGTGGGTGGNGTTTCTTTTACTTATACCTTGATAGGTATTTTTGCGGGATTGTCAGGCAATTTAATTACGTCAAGNATTCAAAGTCCTTTGCTCATGATTGTTCTCGGTGTTGTTTTTATTCTTTTAGCACTTTCTATGTTTGATTTATATGCTCTCAAATTACCTCACTTCATTGAAAATTTTATTGCGACATCTATCCTTCGCGTAGAAGGGGGTAGGTATCTTAATGTATTTATTATCGGAATGATNTCATCGCTTGTATTGAGCCCCTGCATTGCACCTCCTCTGGCAGGAGCAATTATCTATATCAATCAATCAAGAGATTTTGTCTTAGGCGGCTTAGCTTTATTTACACTTTCTATTGGCATGAGCATACCGCTTCTTCTCATTGGTATTTTTTCTGATCAATGGCTGCCTAAGCGTGGTCATTGGATGATTATTATTAAAGAGCTGATTGGCTTTATATTAATTGCCATGGGCCTATTTATCATGAGCCCGCTTTTCCCTGAAAATACCGATCAAATTGCTTACAGCGCTTTATTGCTCGCACTCTCAATTTATTTATTTTTTGCAGTTCGTCGCTTCAAATATAAATCGATGTCTTGGGTTCATCTACTGGCCTTTGTAACACTTATTGCTTCGATTTTACTTTTTGGACTAACACTTCAAAAAATGAATATATCTGATGATGAGAACATTTCTATTACCACGAAACCTAATCACGTTTCTGTTTTACCCTTTAAGCAAATTCAAAGTCTTGATGATTTATCTCGCGAACTAAATCAGCGCGATAACAAAATGATCATGCTAGATTTTTATGCGGATTGGTGCGTATCTTGTAAAGAATACGAAAAACTTACTTTCAATAACTCAAAGGTCAAAGAATATCTTAATGAATATAGCTTGCTTCAAGTTGACGTCACTCAAAATACTACTCAACATAAAGCCCTATTAAAACATTTCAATCTTTACGGCCCGCCAGCCATATTATTTTTTGATAAGCAGCATAACGAATTACGAACTTTTAGAATTGTAGGCTTCAAGAATGCATCCCAAATGCTAGATCACCTTAAAACGCTCCAACATGAAAATCAATAAAACTAAACTGCATATAACCATCTATGTGGTTGCTATTATTTTTTTAGGTTTTTCTTTTTCTCGCATTTTTTTAAAACCTGCAGAAAAAATCAGCTCCTCATCTGCCCCATTATTTGCATCGATCATAAATGATCCTGATGGCAAGCCTCAAAACCTCAAACAATTTCAACATAAAACCATTGTGCTCAATTTTTGGGCAACCTGGTGTGAGCCTTGTCGCGAAGAAATGCCTGAATTATCTAATTTCTATACTGAAAATAAGTCTAAAAACCTTGTGGTGGTTGGCATTGCGATTGATGAGGAAAAAGCCGTGCAATCCTATCTTAAAAAGACCAAAGTAACTTATCCTATATTTGTAGATGAAGATAAAGGGGTGATTTTGAGTAAAAATTTAGGGAACAAGGAGGGTATTTTGCCTTATACTGTAATCATCAATTCAGAAGGTAACATCCAAAAAACAATTCTCGGTCGCGTACACAAAGACCAATTGGATGCCATAACCAAGCCTTTATTGCAACCCTCAAAAAACCTTTAATTTTCCTTAATTTCGTCTAATTTGTAGACAAAAAACGTTATTTTCGGCAAAATTAACTTCCATAGATTCAAGAAAAACGCGACACATGGCAACAAAATCAATCTTAGTTTTGCATGGGCCCAACCTAAATCTCCTAGGTGAGCGTGAGCCACAACACTACGGCAAACAGACCTTAGAAGACATCGATCAAGCGTTAAAAACCATAGCATCAGCGAAGTCTATTAAGCTTGAAACGATGCAAAGCAATAGCGAAGGAGACTTGGTAAACAAAATACAGTCGCTTCACAATGACAAAGTTGATTTTCTAATTATTAATCCGGCAGCTTATACCCACACATCCGTTGCAATGCGTGACGCACTCTCTGCTGTCAAAGTACCATTTATTGAAGTTCATTTATCTAATGTNTATGCAAGGGAGCCTTTTAGGCATCACTCCTATTTTTCTGATATCGCAGTCGCAGTTATTAGCGGCCTAGGTGCAGATGGTTATATAGCAGCCCTTAATTTTGCAATTAACGCTTAAAGTTTTAAAAAGAGGTCATTATGGATTTACGCAAACTTAAAAAATTAATCGATTTAGTAGAAGAGTCTGGTATCGCCGAACTTGAACTCACCGAGGGNGAGGAAAAGGTAAAAATCAGCCGGCAACTTATGAACCAAGCGACACCTATGACACACTATATACAAGCGCCTCAACAAATGAGCCATCAGCCTCAAATGGCTGCTCCATCAGAAGGAGCCACTTCAGAAACTAAACCTGTTGCAGAAAAAATAGATGGTCATGCAGTGAATTCGCCTATGGTGGGAACATTCTATCGCTCGCCTTCGCCTGATGCGAAAGTTTTTGTCGATGTAGGATCTAAAGTTACTAAAGGTGACACTCTTTGTATCATTGAGGCTATGAAATTACTTAATGAAATTGAGGCTGATGCTACTGGCACGATTAAAAAGATTTTGGTTGAAAATGGCCAGCCCGTCGAATACGGCGAAACTCTCTTTATTATCGGCTAACTTATTTTATGTTTGAAAAAATACTGATCGCTAATCGCGGCGAAATAGCACTGAGAGTATTGCGCGCATGTCGCGAGCTTGGCATTAAAACAGTGACCGTCCATTCCGAAGCAGACCGAGATGCAAAATACGTCAAATTGTCTGATGAATCAGTATGTATTGGTCCAGCACCCTCTGCGCAAAGTTATTTAAATATCCCGGCTGTCATTAGCGCTGCAGAAGTAACAGATGCAGAAGCCATCCATCCTGGCTATGGCTTCTTGTCTGAGAATGCAGATTTTGCAGAGCGCGTTCAACAAAGTGGTTTTGTATTTATTGGTCCTCGTCCAGAAACGATTCGTCTCATGGGTGACAAAGTCAGCGCAAAAAATGCCATGAAAGAAGCAGGCGTGCCTTGTGTTCCTGGATCTGAAGGTGCACTTCCTGATGAACCCAAAGAAATAATCGCCATTGCTAAAAAAATTGGTTACCCCATCATTATTAAAGCTGCTGGTGGTGGTGGTGGCAGGGGCATGCGCGTAGTTCATACGGAGGCTGCTTTAATTGCTTCAGTGAATATGACGAAACAGGAAGCACAAGCTGCTTTTGGCAACCCTGTTGTGTATATGGAAAAATTTTTAGAAAAGCCGCGTCATATTGAATTTCAAGTTCTTTCTGATGAGCACGGTAATGCTGTATATCTTGGTGAGCGTGATTGCTCACTTCAGCGTCGCCACCAAAAAATTATTGAAGAAGCCCCTGCGCCTGGTTTATCACAAAAAATTCGTGAAAAAATTGGTGAGCGCTGTGCGGAAGCATGCCGAAAAATTAACTATCGTGGTGCTGGTACTTTTGAGTTCTTATATGAAAATAATGAATTTTATTTCATTGAAATGAATACACGATTACAAGTTGAACACCCTGTCACTGAATTCATAACAGGCATTGATATTGTTCAACAACAAATCAAGATTGCTGCCGGTGAAAAATTACCGTTTAAACAAAAAGACATTGTCTTTAAAGGCCATGCAATTGAATGTCGAATTAATGCCGAAGATCCTTATAGCTTTGTCCCATCTCCAGGAAAAGTTACTACATTTCATATGCCTGGAGGCCCTGGCGTGCGAGTAGATACTCATACCTACGGGGGCTACACAGTCCCTTCCAATTATGACTCCATGATCGGTAAATTAATTACCTATGGTGATACGCGCGATCAAGCAATTGCGAGAATGCGTGTTGCTTTATCTGAAATGGTCGTCGAAGGCATTAAAACAAATATTCCTTTACACAAAGACCTCATGGCTGATCTTGCATTTAATAATGGCGGCGTCAGCATTCATTACTTAGAAAAAAAACTCGGCATACAAAAAAAATAAATGGCCGCTTGGATTAATCTTAAAATCCGAGCAAGTGCAGCATATGCACATAGCATGAGTGATGCTTTAATTGAACTCGGCGCTCTTTCATGTTCTATCGAAGACTCTTATCTTAATAGTGAAAATGAAGAAGCACTTTTTGGTGAGCCTAACATTCCAAGCAACACAATATGGCAACACAATACGGTTGAATCTCTTTTTAATGCCGATGTATCTATCGACACTATCATCAATGAACTGAAAACTATTACCGGTTTATCTAATATTGATTTCACAGTTGAATCTGTCGAAGAACAAAATTGGGTTGCTTTGACTCAATCACAATTTGAACCCATCAGTGTTTTTGATAAGCTTTGGATCGTACCAAGTTGGCATACTTCACCCAATCCTGATGCCATCAATATTATCTTAGATCCTGGGTTAGCATTTGGTACAGGAAGTCACCCTACAACACACTTATGCTTAGAGTGGCTTATTAAAGAAGTGAATATTAATGATCGTGTTTTAGATTACGGATGTGGTTCAGGTATTTTGTCTATTGCAGCAAAAAAATGTGGTGCAAAAGAAGTAATAGGTGTTGATATTGATCCTCAAGCCATTATTGCAAGCAAACATAATGCACAAGAAAATCATGTCGATATTCAATTTTACAATTCAGAGTCGTCACTAACTTTTGAAGCTGATATAGTGGTTGCAAATATTTTATCAAGCGCGCTATCCGTCCTGGCACCCATCATAGCAAAGGCTTGCAGGCCAGAAGGAAAAATTGCGTTATCTGGTATATTGAAAGAACAAATCGAGATGCTGACTCAAATATATAGCGCATGGTTTAATTTAAACAAACCTATTGAGCGCGAAGGCTGGATTTTGCTGTCAGGCACTAAAAAAAGTATTTCCTAAATTTTTTAATTCGTTTATGATGCAAACTCCTCTTAATAAAAAGGATAGTAAATGAAGACGAATGTTAAAGGTTTAGAAAGAGTAGTTCGTATTGCTGTTGGCGCTGCTGTATTAGGTCAAGCAATTGGTGGTTACTCTGTTTTTGAATATGGTATTGTTGATGAAGTCGTTGGTGTTTTCTTATTAGGCACTGGTGTTTTAGCTTCATGTCCACTCAAATCTGTTTTAGGTCTTGGTTCTAAGAAAGCTCCTGCAAGATCACCTGCTGCAAAAAAACCAGCTGCTAGACGTAAACCAGCTCGTAAAGTTGCTGCAAAAAAACCAGCTAAACGTAAAGCGGCTCCAAAAAGAAGACGCGCGGCTCGTTAATCGCTTATCCATATTAAGAAGCGTTACCTATAAATAACGCTTCTTATATCATTTCAATCGTATCTGTTTTAATCAATCGTATTGCTTCTGAGATTTTTTCTACAGCGTTCATTCGCACAAAACTTTTTCGATAGGCAATGGCAATTGTTCGTGAAGGAACAGGCTTAATAAAAGGAATGACTTTTATTAAATGATTTTGGTAGCGATCTGATGTTGCACTNTTCGGCAACACTGTAATCCCCAAATTCGATGCCACCATATTACGAATTGTTTCAAGTGAATTACCTTGTAGCACCTCTCCTTTTTTCGATAAATCTGGGCATGACTCAACCACTTGTAAACTAAAGCAATGCCCACTATTTAAAAGCAATACTTTTTCGTCGCTTAATTCTTTTGGGTGAATATTTTTACGTGATGCCCAAGGATGATTGTTCGGAACAGCGACGACAAACTCTTCTTTATAAAGCGGCAAAACATGTATACCTGGAATGTTAAACGGCAACGCTACAATCGCTGCGTCAATTTGTCCATTTTTTAATTGTAGCTCCAGACTCGCGGTAATATTTTCTTCGACCTCAAGGGGCATTTTTGGCGCGATTTTTCTTAAGATAGGAATAATTTGCGGCAACAAGTAAGGGCCGACCGAATGAATCATTCCAACTTTAATTAATCCATCTAGAGGGTCGCCGCCAGATTTGGCGAATGATTTTATCTTTTCAACTTGCTCTAAAATAATATTGGCTTGCTCAACAATCTTTTCGCCAATTTCAGTGATAGTAACTTCGGTGCGACTTCTCTCAAACAAGGAAACATTAAGCTCTTCTTCTAATTTTTTAATTGCTAAGCTTAATGCTGGCTGACTCACAAAACATTTGTTTGCGGCACGTCTAAAATTTTTCTCTTTAGCCAAAGCCACCACAAATCTTAATTCACTTAGCGTCATAAATTAACCAAAACTAAATATCGAGGTTACTTGCTCCTAATGCATTATTTTCAATAAATGCACGTCTCGGCTCAACCTGGTCTCCCATGAGCGTTGAAAATATTTCATCTGCTGAAATAGCATCATCAATTTGTACTTTAAGTAAGCGACGCACATTAGGATCCATCGTTGTTTCCCAAAGTTGTTCTGGATTCATTTCTCCCAGACCTTTATAGCGCTGAATATTTAAATTATGTTTTGCTTCGCCTAACAACCAATCAAGCGCTTCTTTAAAATTAGAAATTGATTCTGATTTTTCTCCGCGTTGAATTACAGCGCCCGCACCCACAAGACCATCTAACATTTGTGATGTTTTTAATAGTTGCTGGTAATCACCACTCGACAAGAATAATGCATCAATCACACAGCTCTCTAAATTGCCATGAACAAATTTATGAACAGCTAGCTTATAAGTTTTAGTTTCTTCATCGAGCGATACAATCACTTCTGATTTTTCTGTACTCTTATTGATGAGGCGCTCTCGTATTGCTTGCGCGACTTTTTCAACCTTAGGCTCGCTTGTTAAATCTATAGCGCCTACATGAAGAATTGCGCGTAACACCGCTTCATCATAATGCGGCGCAATGCGACGAATGACTGCTTCAGTTAACACCATTTGTCTTGCAATTTCCCCTAATGCATCGCCTGTTAAATTGCTGCCGCCTTTTTTAGTAAGCAAGGTTGCATCTTTAATGGCAGATTCAAGTAAGTATTGATCAAGCTCTTGTTCGTCTTTGAGATATTGCTCATGCTTACCTTGTTTCACTTTAAAAAGAGGCGGCTGTGCAATATAAATATGTCCTCGCTCTACAAGCTCTGGCATTTGGCGATAGAAGAATGTTAATAGCAGGGTACGAATATGAGCGCCATCAACGTCAGCGTCGGTCATAATAATAATGCGATGATAGCGAAGTTTCTCAACATTAAAATCGTCCTTACCAATTCCAGTACCTAGCGCAGTAATTAAGGTTGCAATTTCTTGTGAAGATAATAATTTATCAAAACGCGCTTTCTCCACATTTAGAATTTTTCCCTTTAACGGCAAGATCGCTTGATTTTTTCGATCACGGCCTTGCTTTGCTGAGCCTCCTGCAGAGTCACCCTCGACCAAGTAAATTTCGCACAATGACGGGTCTTTTTCTTGGCAGTCTGCCAATTTGCCCGGAAGGCCCATCGAATCCATAACGCCTTTACGTCTTGTCATATCACGTGCTTTACGTGCAGCCTCTCTAGCGCGAGCTGCATCAATAATTTTATTACAAATAATTTTTGCATCTGCTGGGCTTTCGGCTAAGAAATCAGCGAGCTTTGAAGCAACTACGTCAGACACTACAGGCTGGACTTCACTTGAAACCAATTTATCTTTTGTTTGTGAAGAAAATTTAGGCTCTGGCACTTTTACCGAAAGAATACACGTGAGGCCTTCTCGCATATCATCGCCTGTTGTTTCAACTTTTGCTTTTTTAGCGAGCTCATTTTGCTCAATAAAATTATTGAGCGTTCTTGTCATGGCTGTGCGCAGGCCTGTTAAGTGTGTGCCCCCGTCTCTTTGAGGAATATTATTTGTAAAGCACTGGACATTTTCTCCATAGGAATCATTCCATTGCATCGACACCTCAACGCTAATACCTTCTTTTTCGCCAATCGCATGAAATGGTTTTTTATGTAGCACAGATTTAGATCGATTCATGTATTCTACAAAGCCTTTTACCCCGCCTGAATATGCGAAGTTTTCTGACTTGTTATTTCTTTGGTCTATCAATTCCATTTTGACGCCATTATTAAGAAATGATAATTCGCGTATACGTTTAGCTAGAATTTCATAATGGAAATCTATATTGGTAAATGTTTCAGCTGACGGGAAGAAATGAACTTCTGTTCCACGACGATCTGTGGTGCCCATTTCAACCAAAGGAGCTACACGTTCGCCACGTTTAAATTCCATTTGATACACCTTGCCATTACGGCAAACTTTTAAGCGTAACCATTCTGATAGCGCGTTCACTACAGATACACCTACACCATGTAAGCCACCAGATACTTTATAAGAGTTTTGATCAAACTTTCCGCCTGCGTGTAATTCTGTCATTACAATTTCAGCAGCAGATCGTTTAAATTCGTCGTCTTCTTTAATGTCTGTTGGGATACCGCGACCGTTATCTGAAACGCTCACAGAATTATCTGGATGTATAATAATTTTAATATCGTCGCAATGACCCGCTAAAGACTCATCAATCGCATTATCAAGCACCTCGAAGACCATATGATGAAGACCGCTGCCATCGGAAGTGTCGCCGATATACATACCCGGTCTTTTTCTTACCGCATCCAATCCCTTTAAGATTTTAATGCTGTCTGAGTTGTATTCTTGATTGTCTATCTTTTGAGCCATGAGTTTCTCTTTATTTTAAATTGAATTAAATGCGCATTGGCATGACTACATATTTATAGTCATTATTGTTCGGTATTGTAAATAAGCAACTACTATTCGTATCCAAGAATGCTAGAGTTACTTTGTCTTCTTGAATGTTTGTGAGCACATCAATTAAGTATGTCACATTAAAACCAATATCAATAGGATCTTGTTGGTATTGGATTTCTAATTCCTCTTCAGCTTCTTCTTGTTCTGTATTTGTGCTAATTAACTTCAAATTATTATCTGCAATCATCATGCGAATGCCGCGATATTTTTCGTTTGATAAAATTGATGCGCGCTGCAATGAGGTTAAAAACTGTGATCGATCAATTGTGAATTGGTTGTTGTGCCCCTCAGGAATAACACGAGTGTAATCTGGGAATTTACCATCAATAACTTTTGAAATAAGCTGTATGTCATTAAAATTAAAACTAACTTGACCCTTGTAAAGCTCGACTGACACCAACTCTTCTGTTTCGTTAAGAAGTTTAATTAATTCAATCACTGTTTTTCTAGGAAGAATCACTTCTGTTTTATTGTAGTTTTGATCTAAATGAATTGATGTAAAACTTAAACGATGGCCATCAGTGCCTACAATATTAAGTTGATTGCCGTTCACTTCAAATAACAAACCATTTAAATAATATCGAATATCTTGTTGTGCCATTGCAAACTCAACTTGCTTTAATAAACGTTTGAGTTGAATTTGAGAAATTGTAATTACCACAGCTTCACTTGAGGCTTTTGTCATTACTGGATAATCTTTTGCGGGTAATGTTTGAATAGCAAAACGACTCTTATTAGCCTTCACTGCGACACGGCTATCTTTAATTGCAATATCAATTACACAGTCATCAGGTAATGATCTTGTGATGTCAAAAAATTTTCTTGCAGATATGGTAGTAGCAATCTCTTCTTTTAAGTCCGCTTTAAAACTTAAAGATACTTGCATCTCCAAATCAGTAGCGGTGAGTTGCACCTGACCATCCTTACCTTGAATTAAAATATTCGAAAGAATTGGAAGTGCGTGTTTACGTTCCACAATACTTGCAACATTAGCGAGAGGTTTAAGTAATGCATCTCGATTAATTTTTATATTCATATCGTTCTTCTTTATTTAATGTTTTTTAATATATAAATCTAATAATAGTAATAATAGTGAGGTTTTCTATGGATAACCTTATAAA
>JGI25921J50272_10000241_pt1 | contig 17869 bp, 20 predicted proteins | sample LauGreSu1BDMLBSD_2_FD_50272 | JGI IMG/M metagenome (IMG submission 50272) | reverse complement strand
ATCATGGGTGTGCCCTTGGCCAAATCGACTGATGGTGGTAAGACCTTTACTGCCATGCGCGCAACAGACAAGGAGTCTGATGCACAGCATGGAGACAACCATGCGCTCTGGATTGATCCCACCAACAGTGAATACATCATCAATGGAAATGACGGCGGCGTGGTGCTCTCCTACAATGGTGGTGCCAAGTGGAAGAATTTTTTCAGGAAAATTCCGACCACACAATTTTACAACATCACCTACGACATGAAGCAACCTTACAATATTGTGGGTTCGGTGCAGGATGAGGGAAGCTTCATGGGCAGCATCAAGAATACTTTTGGCAAGAAGCCTGAAGGCATCATGGCCTGGGAGGATGCTCCGGGTGGCGAGGGAACCATCATTGCCATGGATCCAAAGCAACCTGACATCATGTATGCCAGCTCATTCTATGGAAGGTTGATGAAGAGTGACCTGCGCATGCCCAAGACTGCCTGGGGAAAGAAGCCGCATCCTGATTCCATCCGCACAAAAGATATTTTTCCGAAGAAAGCTGATGATGAAGAAGTGCACCGCGGTGAGTGGCTGGCTTACACCATGCTTTCTCCGCACGACAACAAAACCATCTACCATGGCTTCCAATACCTTTTTGAATCAAAAGACGGAGGGGAATCATGGAAACGCATCAGCGACGACCTGACTTATAATGACAAGAGCAGGATGGGAAAAACGCCATATGCCATCAACCACCAGGCCATTACTGCAATCGATGAAGCGCCTTTGAAGAAAGGATTGTTGTACGCAGGTACTGATGACGGAAGGGTTTGGATGAGGCCTGCCGATGGATCTGCTTTTGTCAGCATCATGAAAGGCATCCCTCAAAATGCTCATGTGTCAAGGCTTGTGGCTTCGTCTCACCAGGAAAACAGGGTTTACCTTACCCTGAGCAACAGGAGAGAGGACGATGACAAGCCCTATATCTATGTTTCTGATGACAGGGGAATGACCTGGAGAAGCATTGCCGCCAACCTACCTCCTTCTCCTGTAAATGTGATCAGGGAAGATGACAAGAATCCTGCCAGGCTGTATTGCGGAACCGATATGGGCATTTATTACAGCAACAATGGCGGAAAGAGCTGGACTTCTTTGCAGGCCAACCTGCCTGCCACAGTATCTGTGCAGGATTTGTTCATCCACCCACGTGAAAGGAATTTGGTGATTGCCACTTATGGGCGGGGCGTCTATTCACTTGATGATCTTGGTGCGTTGAAATAAAATATTGAAAGGGTTAGGCTATTGCTTGACCCTCATCACACTGTTGGTAACCTTGAAGATCTCAAAGGTTTTGAAGTCTTGTGGCGCAGACAGGCCTTCACCGTACATGATCATGTCTGGGGTATGGATGCGCACGGGTTTGTCGGTAAAGAACTTGCCTTGGGCCTGATCCCAGTTCAGTTCCCTGCAGAAAAGGGTATCACCCTTGATGTTGTATACGCGTACGCTGTCGCGGATGAAAATGGTATTCCTGGACTCGTGGTAAATGGCAAAAAGGGCGTCCAGCCTGCTTTCTATCTGTAGGGTAGAGTCAAAAAAATCAACATGCAATGTTTTGGGGAGTTCTACTCTTGAGCTGGTGTCCTGGTAACGCAACATCAGTGGTGCTGTGAGTTTGGCTCTCATTTTTCCACCCTGGCTCATGTAGCTTTCAATATTGACAGCCTCATCTACTCCCAGTTTTTTTTGAAACAGGGCCTTGACTTTCGTTTCATCGTTAACACATGAAGATACCAGGAAGGAAGCAAGCAATGCAATGGCAATGTTCCTGGTCACAGTTGAGATGTATTATTGGTACTTCGGCTTATTGAACCAGATGTCGCTGAGGTTCAATCCCAATGAGAGGCGGAAAATATTCTCCCTGATGTCGTTGGATTTGTTTCCCCTGAAGCCCAGTTCAAACGCAGTGTTGATGGTGGTATACTGGTTTGTATAGACGTTTCTTCTTACAGGAAGTCCTGCTCCAAAAGAAAACATGTATTGTGGAATGGGCTTGTTCAACTGCACATTGTCCGGACCGAATGAAGCACCAAACCGGTAGGCAACCCTTTGCCAGTAATTGCTGGATTTGAAGTCTGGAACGAACTGTCCGCCAATTCTACCTGTCCAGTTGTTCACCATTTTGTCAGCGGAACCGAAATAACGGTAATCCGCCCAGTTGGCTACGCCTATCTCCGCTCCAAACATCCACATGTTTTCGCCCTCAAACATGAAACCAGCCCCCCATGAGGATGGATGAACAATGGTTCCCTTTTGATCCTGGCCACTGTAAATGCTGTCAATCATCACTACACCAGTGGTGGCATCGTAGGCAATTGTTTCCCTTGAGATATTTCTTGTGGCATTCATGTTCGTGGACAGGTTGCCATGAAAGCCCAGCCTGAGAATTGTTTTTTCGTTGAGTTTGATCTTGTATTGGATGCCTGCATTAAAGAACAAGCCACCAAAACGGGTGGTATCGGCAGAATTGGTTGTTTTGTAGTTGANGGTATCGTTNACAAATGAAAGCCTTGTGCTGTACTCCTTGTTGCCGAACATGTATCCGGCATTGAAACCAATGCTGAGGTTCTTGGTGCCATATGCCATACCGGTGAACGCCTGATAAGTTCCCCCATTGCCAAGGTAACTGTATTGTGCACTGTCAATACCTGATATCCTTGTGTTGAGGAGGATATCATAATTGATCCGTGTGATAGGGCGAAGGCCGATGTTCATTCCCCAGTTTTTTTTCTTGGAAAGCGGGAGGCCAATCTGCAAATAGGAGGGAATCAGGTAAGCGGAGTTGAATTTTCTTGGCGGGTTCAACGCCCTGAGAGACCTGGAGTTGTAGTCCAGTCCTACATCATAGGTGGTGATTTTCAATGATGCATAGGAGGCCGGGTTGGTGAAATTGACTGAAGAATAATCAGCAAATGCGGAACTGAGCCCTCCCATTCCCCTGTTCAGGATATTCTGTCCGGGTACAAAATCACCAAGTCCATACCTTGAATAAGGTGAATTCTCCTGTGCCTTTCCTTGGAGGGCCGGGAGGGTCATCATCAAAAGCAGTAAAATGGCTGAAAAACTATTTGTTATTGGTCTCACTGATCGCATACAATCCTTTGTAAAGTAAGTCGGGGTCTGCAAATATCTTGTTTTTTAACAGGTGCGCAAAATAGGTGCAATCACCCCCGGTTAAAACGACGTTAAAGTTCCTGTATTTTTCTTCAAATTCACGAACTATTCCTTCAATCTCCTTGGCCATNCCTAAAACGACCCCGCTGAGGATGTTCGTTTTGGTGTCATAACCCACCAGTGGGAAGTTCCATTCCTTCTTGACCACAGGCAGCAAGGCCGTATAATCATGCAAAGAATTGAACCGCATTTCCATGCCCGGAGAGATGCTCCCGCCCAGGAACTGGTTGTATTTGTTGATAAAATTGTAAGTGATGCAACTGCCCAATCCTACCACCAGGTTGTTTTTGCCCGGAAAAAAATGAACAACTGCGGCGGCAAGGGCAAGCCTGTCGGCCCCCATGGTCTCTGGTTTTCCCACCGGAACAGTGAAGTTCAGCCTGGAAAGATGGTTGAGGAGATGGAATTGGGTCCTTTCCTCCAGCATCTTGTTGATGGCAGGGGCATGGTGGATGACGGATGAAAGGATGGACCTTTCGGGTTTGTGTTCGTTCAGCAGTGCATCAACAGTGTCGACACCATCATTTTCCAGCACATGGCTGCTGAGGAGTTGCCCGTTCTCAAACAGTGCCGCCTTCATGCGGGTATTGCCAAGATCCAGACAAAGGGTTTTCATTTGCTCATTGATTTGTGCAAAGGTGGTGTAAAGTTGCCGAAAGCCTCATTTTATTTGTCGCCATAATGCGATAATTTTACGGTTTGAACCATGGACAACTCAATCATACAAAAGGCAAGGGAGGGAGACCGGAAAAGCATTGCCAGGTGCATTTCCCTGATTGAGAATGGGGCAGAAGGATATGAATCAATCACTTCATCGGTGGATGCTGTACAAGTGGTTCCATTGATCGGCATCACAGGCCCTCCTGGTGCAGGGAAAAGTACTTTGGTAGATGCACTTGTAGAGAAATTTGTTGCGGAAGATAAAAAAGTGGCTGTTGTTTGTGTTGACCCCTCTTCTCCTTTTAACAAAGGGGCTTTGCTGGGAGACAGGATACGGATGAACCGCTGGTACAACCATCCATCGGTTTACATCAGGTCTTTGGCCAGCAGGGGGTCGATGGGCGGGCTTCACCCTTCAGCCAAGCAGATTGCTGCCTTCTTGCAGGGTTGTGGGTTTGACCTCATCATCCTGGAAACTGTTGGTGTAGGGCAATCAGAGATTGATATCGCAAAACTCGCGGATGTATGCCTGCTGGTATTGGTACCTGAAGCAGGCGATGAAATCCAGTTCATGAAGGCAGGATTGATGGAAGTAGCAGANATTTTTGTGGTGAACAAGGCCGACAGGCCGGGGGCTACATTTTTTGCCACGCAGTTGAAAAACATGCTCCATTCATCCGCCCAAAATCAAAGCCTTGAAGCCAGTGTCATGAGCACTGTTGCAACAACTGGCAAAGGTGTTGAGGAGCTGAGAGCCTGCATCATATCATTTTTAAACAATAAAAAACAAGATAATGGAAGAATTGATCCCCAATGAAGGGTTTCCGGTGGTTGCCAAAGCTGAACCCTGTTGCGTGAAAGTGGAAGCTGGCAAAACCTATGCCTGGTGCACTTGCGGTTTGAGTGAGAAGCAGCCTTTTTGTGATGGTAAACACAAGAAGATTGAAGGCAATCCTTATGCCAGCCTGAAGGTAACCTTTGAGGAAGAGAAGGAAGTTTGGCTTTGTCAGTGCAAAAAGTCAAAGAATCCTCCTTTCTGCGACGGAAGCCATAACCAGCCTTAGTCATTGGGATGCAATTGAAAAACCGGCTGCTGTATGCATTGTTGTATGCAGTTTCGTTGTTGCCACTCTGGGCCTTGTATGGGCTCAGTGATTTCTTGTCCTTTGTGGTGTACCGCATCGTAGGATACAGGAAAGCAGTTGTATTGTCCAACCTGGCCATTGCCTTCCCAGAAAAGACGGCAGCGGAGAGAAGCAAGATTGCAAGCGCATTCTACCGGAATTTCACCGACTCCATGCTGGAATCCATCAAATTGATCAGCGCTGGTGACAGGTTGATCGACAAGATGTTTGTAACCGATCCCAAAGTATTTGAGGTGTTTTCGGGAACCAACAAAAATATCCAGATTCATGCCCTTCACAATTTCAATTGGGAGATTGTCAATCAGGGTGTTTCGAGAGAAATGAGGCTTCCCTTTCTTGCGGTGTATCAACCCATCATCAGTCCTTTTTTTGAACAACTCTTCAAAAAAATCAGGTCGAGGTTTGGCACGGTGTTGATCCCTGCCAATGATTTCAAGAATAATTTTCTTCCCCATCAGGGCAGTCAGTATACCATCGCGTTGGTAGCAGACCAGAATCCGGGAAATCCGGCAAAAGCTTGGTGGCTCAACTTTTTTGGTAAGCCTGCTCCTTTTGTAATGGGACCTGAAAAGGCTGCACGTGCGCGAGATACGATGGTTGTTTTCGGTAATTTTTACAAGCTCAGGCGCGGGGTATATACTTTTGCGGTAGAAAAAATCACAGAAGATCCAGCCTCATTGCTGCCCGGTGAACTCACGCTCCGATACATCCAATACATTGAAGACCGTATCCGCGAAAGACCAGACAATTATCTCTGGAGCCACCGCAGGTGGAAGCATCCTTATAAGCCCGAGTATGCAGGGCTTGCGCTTGAAAAGTTGAATCTCTGAGTGATTATTTCAACAGGTCAGTTACGATCTTGCTCAGGAGTTGAAGCTTTTCAAGGTTCAACTTGTAGTACATGAATTTTCCATCCCTTTCTTTTTTCACAAGTCCTGCCCTGCGCAAGATGGCAAGGTGCTGGCTGGCAACAGATTGTTCCAGGCGCATTTCAACAAATAATTCTGTAACCGTTACATGACCTTTGCTGTCGATCATCCTGATCATGTCTTGTCGCAAAGGATGGTTGATTGCCCTGAAGGTCAGTGAAGCCTTCTTGATGCTCAATTGATCCAGTGATGGGGCGTGGGTTTTCAATAGATTTGTTTTCGGTGCTGTGTTTGAATGGAGGTAATCACTCTCGTTAAGGAATGAAGACATAAGTGGTGTTAGTTAGCGTGGTTAATAGGTATTACGAATATACGGCGATTACCAATTATTTTTTCTGTGTATTGAAGAATTCCTTCGTATAGAAGGGTTCAGCATAGGCCAAATCTAAAAACTGCTTATTTTGGTAGTGCGTTAGCGACATTCTAGTAAAATGAGTAGTATTGTGCGCTGCATCAGGGAAAACGGCATTGGGGTGAAGGCAAATATCTTTCCATTTGGCTGCACCATTGCCTACGAAACCTATTCGTTGTTCCGCCAATTGTGTTGAAAAACTTTGCTCTTCCAGTACAAGGGCGGATGGCTCAAGGAGCCTGTTCATTTCCTTGGAATACAGTCCTGTAAAGACTTCCATTCTCCTGGCATCAATCATTGGACACAGCAGATCAATGTTTTCAGATTGGTTGCCAAAGGCTATCCAGTCTAGGGTATGGATACCAATGAGTGGAATTTTTAATGCGTAGCATATTCCTTTTGCAGCTGCCAAACCCACCCTCAATCCTGTATAGGATCCAGGTCCATTCATCACGGCAATGGCAGCCAAAGCTTTCAATTCAATGCCTGTGCGCTGGCAGAGTTCCTGAATGGCTGGCTGCAGGAATCCGGCATGCTCTTGTTGGGTGTTGTTGATGGATTCATCTACCAATGCTCCATTGAGGCCAATGCCAATGCTTGCTTCATTGAAGGCAGTATTGATCTGAAGGATATAGGTTGCTGAAACATTGGCCATTGTTTGCAAAAATAGGTTGCACCAAAGCAATTATCTTCGTTATTCAAAATAAAATCACCATGATCAAACAAATCATCAATACAGACAAGGCTCCTGCNCCCATCGGNCCNTACAATCAGTCAGTAAAAGCCAACGGCTTGCTCTTCATCTCNGGTCAGATTGCCATCGATCCTGCAACGGGCAATATTGATGCCACCGACATTGAAGGNGAAACCCACCAGGTCATGAAGAACCTGGCAGCCATCCTTGCAGCCTCCGGANTGGATTTTTCTGCAGTGGTCAAAACAACGATTTTCCTAACCGATATGTCNCTTTTTGCTGCTGTCAATGCGGTCTATGCAGACTATTTTACTGGGGATCATCCTGCCAGGGAAACAGTTGCTGTGAAAGGATTGCCCAAGGCTGTCAATGTAGAAATCAGCATGATTGCTGCAGGGTAGTTGTGCTGGTACATGCTGCTAAAAAATGAACTATCTTACCCATTGTTTGTTTCAAACCATACCTCATCATGAATTCAACCATTCAACAACATCCAGTACAGTCCTCTCTTGGGCAAGATCAGTTCAACATCGCTGAAATATTCGCAGGCCAACTCCATTTTTTCAACAGTGGAGCAACCAGGCCCCTGGCCTTCAGGATTGAACAACTCAAAAAACTCAAAGAAGCGATCTTGTTGCATGAGGCTGAAATAGAGGAAGCACTTTACAAAGACCTCAGGAAGTCAACATACGAAGCTTTTGGCTCAGAAATTGGCCAATTGTTGAGAGAAATTGATTTTACCATAAAACACCTGCATGCATGGGCCAGGCCCCAGTCGGTTTCAACACCCCTGATGCTTTTTCCCTCTACCAGCAAAATCTACCGTGATCCCCTGGGCATTGTGCTGATCATTGGCCCATGGAATTATCCTTTCCTGCTGACAGTAGGCCCATTGATCAGTGCCATCGCCGGAGGGAATACTGCTTTCATCAAACCTTCTGAGGAAGCGGCTCACACGGCAATGGTTGTAGAGAAAATCATTGCTTCAATTTTTTCCCAGGAATGTGTACATGTGGTACAAGGCGTGGGTGGAGAAGTGATTCCTGCCATGATGAACCAGGTAAGGTTTGACCATGTTTTTTTTACCGGCAGTACCGGCGTTGGACAAAAAATCATGGAGATGGCTGCCAAGAAACTGGTGCCGGTGACCCTGGAATTGGGGGGAAAGAGTCCCTGTATTGTTGACCGCTCTGCCAACCTTGACTATACTGCCAAAAAAATTGTATGGAGCAAGCTGATGAATGCAGGCCAAACCTGCGTTGCACCAGACTATGTGTTGGTACACAACGACATCAAGCAGCAGTTGGTATCCAAGATAAAGGACAATTTCAAGCAAATGTTTGGTGAGGATCCGATGATGAGCGAAGACCTTGGCAGGATCATCAACAACAAGCGGTTCAAAAAATTGACAGGCTACCTGGATCCAACCAAAGTTGTCAGCGGAGGAAGAACCAATGAGGCAGACCTCTACATTGAGCCCACCATCCTCGAAAACGTCACCATCCATGATTCTGTGATGCAGGAGGAAATTTTTGGCCCAATCCTTCCTGTGATTGGTTTTGATCACAAGGAAGAAGTCGTTGGATGGGTAGAGAAAAATCCTTTTCCGCTATCACTCTATATTTATGCTGAAGACAGTGCTGTGCAGGAATACTATATGTCAAGGCTGAGGTTTGGCGGTGCTTGCATCAACAACAGCCTGATTCATTTGGGCAATCCACATCTTCCATTCGGTGGTGTAGGGCCCAGTGGAACCGGCCAGTACCATGGAAAATTTGGTTTTGAAACATTCACGAGACCCAAGGCAGTACTGCATTCCCGGTCATGGTTTGACATACCCTTGTTGTATGCCCCATTCAAAGGAAAGGTAGCATTGCTAAAGAAAGTTTTTAAATATACCTGATGAAAACAGCAGCGAAAATTGGCATTGCGGTGTTGGNAGTAACCATTACAGCCTGGGCCTGTTCATCATCCAAAATACAANGCAACATGAGTACAAGACAAAATATTTTGAAATCGGTTTACCCCGCACTCACTGGCATCACCCGCTTCTTTGGTGTCAACAGCAGGGTGGTGCTTCCCGAAGAAAAGAAGGCGCCAGTTGTTTCCTTGTATGATATTCCTTTTGAAACAATATCAGGTGAGCAATCTTCTTTTGCTGCTTACAAGGGCAAAAAAATTGTGATTGTCAACACGGCCAGTGATTGCGGCTACACGGGTCAGTACGAGGAACTGCAATCCTTGTATGCCCAAGCGAAAGGTGAAATCATCATTGTTGGTTTTCCTGCCAATGATTTCAAGGAGCAGGAAAAAGGCAGCAATGATCAAATCGCTTCTTTTTGCAAAAAGAATTATGGCGTTGAATTTCCTATCGCAGCCAAAGCAAGTGTGGTGAAGGGAAACAACCAGCATCCGGTTTTTGCTTGGCTCTCTGATCCTGCAAAAAATGGATGGAACAAGGAAGCGCCTGCCTGGAATTTTTCAAAATACATCATTGATGAAGAGGGAAAATTGATTGGATATTTTGATCCAGGTGTCAGCCCATTGGGAAAAGATTTCTTGAAAGCACTCAATATATCAATCCCTTGATGCAGATGAATATTGCAAAAGAACAACTCTTGGTTTTGGTGAATGAAAACGATGAGCCTGTAGGGCTCATGGAGAAAATGGAAGTACACCAAAAAGCCTTGTTGCACAGGGCTTTCAGCGTTTTTCTTTTCAACAGCAAAGGGGAAATGCTCCTGCAACGTCGCGCACTGGAGAAATACCATAGCGGCGGTTTGTGGACGAATACCTGCTGCAGTCATCCCTATCCCGATGAAACGCCCAGCCAGGCTGCCACAAGAAGGATGAGAGAAGANCTNGGTTTTGAAACNTCAGTGAATCCTGCTTTCAGCTTCATCTACAAAGCCGCTTTGGACAATGAGTTGACGGAATACGAATTTGATCATGTGTTGATCGGTGAATACGATGGCCTGGTTTTTCCCAACAAGGATGAGGTGGTTGATTATTGTTACATGAACATGGATGAACTCCGCGCAGACATGGCGAATCATCCTGGTAATTATACTGAATGGTTCAAGATTGCTTTACCCATGCTAGAAGAATATCTTGATCACAACAATGCCCTGAGCAATGAAAACCAGTAAAGCCATTGTTGTAGGCGCCGGTATCGGCGGCATTGCAACCGCTATAAGGCTTGCTGTAAAGGGGTATGAGGTGGAGGTGCACGAAAAGAATGAGGTCGCCGGAGGCAAGTTGTACCTGATTCAAAAAGATGGATTTTCCTTTGATGCAGGTCCTTCTCTTTTTACCCAGCCAGCCAATGTGGAGGAATTGTTTTCTTTGGCAGGAGAGGATATCAGCGACTATTTTACATATGAGTCAGTTTCCATTGCCTGTCGTTATTTTTTTGAAAATGGAAAAAGGCTGGATGCATTCACCAATCCTCAAGCCTTTGCTGATGAAATGCAAGATGCCCTGGGAGAGCCTGCCGAACATGTGTTGCAGTATCTCCGTGATGCTGAGCAGGTCTACGAAAAAGTAGGAACCATTTTTTTGAACCATTCTCTCCACCAGCGAGCAACCTGGTTGCACAAAAGGGTTTTGGATGCTCTTCGTACTGTCAGATTCCCTTATCTTTTCAAGACGCTGGACGGTTTCAACAGGAGCAGGTTTGTTACGCCAGAAGCCGTTCAGGTCTTCAACAGGTTTGCCACATACAATGGAAGCAATCCTTTCAGCGCGCCTGGCATGTTGAGCCTGATCCCTCATCTTGAGCAAAACCAGGGAACCTATTACCCGCATGGTGGGATGATCAATATTCCCAACGCATTGATTGCGTTGGCAGAAAAAAAAGGTGTTCGCTTTGTGTTGAACAGCCATGTTGAGCAAATTGTTACAAGGCAGGGTAGCGCAACCGGAATCATCGCCAATGGAAGTTACATTCCATCAGACATGGTGATCAGCAATGTAGATGCCTATTTCACCTACAAGAAATTACTTTCAGATGAGGAAGGCGCAAGAAAAATTCTGCGCAATGAAAGAAGCAGCAGTGCCCTGATATTTTATTGGGGAATGAAAAGGGAGTTTCCTGAATTGCACCTGCACAATATATTGTTCAGTGCATCCTATGAAAAAGAGTTTGATTGCCTTTTCAAAGAAATGAAATTTCATGATGATCCGACGATCTACATCAACATCAGTTCCAAAATGGAAAAAGTCCATGCTCCTGAAGGAGCTGAGAACTGGTTTGTGATGGTCAATGCACCCGCCATAGATGGAGCAAACTGGGAACTGGAAACTGCAAGGGTTAGAAAGAACATTGTGATGAAACTGAACAGGATGCTGGGCGCAGACATCGAACAAGATATTGTTGTTGAAGAAGTATTGACGCCGGGAGGGATACAATCCAGAACAGACTCTTACCTGGGTTCATTGTATGGCACAAGCTCAAATTCAAAGTGGGCAGCATTTCTCAGGCATGCAAATTTCACATCAAAGACAAGCGGGCTTTATTTTACAGGGGGAAGTGTTCATCCGGGAGGTGGCATTCCGCTTTGTTTGAAGAGTGCAGCCATTGTGAGCGACTTAATAGGTAATCCTGCATGAGCACTCGCTTACCATATTGGATGAAAAGCCCCTTCCATTGGGCAATTTTTTTGGCAGTGCTGGTGCATGTTTCAGGTGCCATTGGAATTGCATTTTTCAATCCTTCCTTTTTTGTTCCCTTNACGCCAGTCAACCTGTTTTTGATGTTGCTCATGCTCATCCTCAATGAGCAGCCCATCAATCTCCGTTTTGTTCAAGCATTTTTCATGGCTGTGGTTGTAGGCATGATCACAGAAATGATTGGTGTCAACACAGGACTGCTTTTTGGAAATTATTCCTACGGNGAAGTCTTTGGCCGCAAATTATTTGGTGTGCCTGTTTTGATTGGGATCAACTGGTTTTGNATCGTGTATACTTCCCATGTTGTTGCCAGGAAATTTAATCGCAATAAAACAAAAGGAAAGCTATTTGTTGCATTGCTCGCTGCGGCTATTGCTACCATTTTTGACTGGGTCATGGAGCCTGTTGCCATGAAGCTGGGATTCTGGAATTGGAGCGATGGTCAAATTCCCATTTTCAATTATGCAAGTTGGTTTGTGATCTCTTTTGCTGTTTCGGCTGCTTTTGGATACCTGAAAATCGAAGCCAACAATAAATTTGCTCCATACTTCCTGATGATACAGGTCCTTTTTTTTCTTTTTCTGCGTTTCACCCTTGTGGGTCATTCATAATTACGCAAGGGCATTTTTTTGTTTAACTTGTATGAGTTTCTGATGATGAGTCAATAACTCTTGATACCTTAACCGTGTGTTTATGAACCCGGCAACAAGTCCCATTTCTTTTCATGCCTCCATGTTGCAGGCTTGGTCTGCATTTTCTGATGAATTCATCGCTGTTTGGGATGATGAAGGGAAGGATTTGTTGTATTTCAACAGTGCGTATGCGCATTTTTTTGGCCATGCAAACCGGGAAGATTTTATCAAGGAATATTCATTTCTTGGCTTTAGAAAGCATCGGCTTGATGCTGATGTTTCTGAATTGGTGCTGTCCACCATCAAGAGAAACGGACACTGGAGCGAAGAGGTATTGTTCAAAAAACGCAAAGGGGATGTTTTTCTTGGGAGACTTGACATCAGTTCTTTCATTTTTGAGGGGAAGACTTTTTACCTGCAGCGTGTTATCAATATTGACACGCAGCGTGTTTTCTCTGAAAATCTTTTCCGGGAAATCAAAAAATTTGAAGCCCTGTTCCAATATGCCACTTTGCCCATTCTGTTGGTCAACAAAGAAGGCGGAATTATTTTAGCCAATGAACAGGCCACCATTTTGTTTGAATATCCATTGGAGAAAATTACCAAGCTCAAGGTGGAAGACCTTATTCCGGAACGGTTCAAAATGCGCCACCACGGGCATAGAGCAGATTATGCCCAGCACAGGGAAAACAGGCCAATGGGTCGTGGGATGGAGCTGCTGGCATTGAAACGCAGTGGAAAGGAATTTCCGGTTGAGATAAGCCTTGGGCATTACATGATCGATGAGGAGCCTTATGTGATTGCTTTCATCATCGACATCACCAAGCGGATGGAAACAGAACATACACTGCGAAGGCAGAAGGAAGAGGTGGAAAAAGTAAACCTTGAAATCGAAAAACTGAATGAAGCGCTTGAGCAAAAAGTGGAGGAGCGAACCCAAAAGCTTACTGAAGCATTGAGCAAGGAAAGAGAGTTAAGCGATCTCAAATCAAGGTTTGTTTCCATGGCATCGCATGAGTTCAGGACGCCGCTCAGCACCATCCTGTCTTCTGTTTCGCTGATTGGAAAGTATACAGAAACCATGGAACAGGATAAACGGGATAAGCATATCCTGAGAATTCGTTCTGCAGTCAGCAACCTTACAGATATCCTCAATGAATTTCTATCCCTTGGAAAAATTGAAGAAGGAAAGGTTCAATTGCACCTAACCGCTTTCAACCTGAAAGAGCAGTTGCAGTTGATTTTGAGTGAAATCTATCCCATTCTCAAAGAGCATCAGCAAATACAATATGTGCACGAAGGAAATCCACAGGCCAACCTTGATCTTTCCCTGATCAGGAACATCATCATCAACCTGGTTTCCAATGCTATTAAATTTTCGCCAGCCAAATCAATGATTTACGTGAACAGTCACATTGATGAAGCACATGTTACCATTACTGTAAAGGATGAAGGACTTGGCATACCTGAGGAAGACAAAAAACACCTGTTTGAAAGATTTTTCAGGGCAAACAATGTAACCAATATACAGGGTACAGGCCTTGGGCTTCATATTGTCTCCAAATATGTAGAGCTCATGGGCGGAAGCATCACAGTAGACAGCGAACTTGAAAAAGGAACCTTATTCACCTTAATATTTAACGTATGAACACCATTCTATTGATTGAAGACAACCATGAAATCAGGGAAAACACAGCAGAAATCCTTGAACTGGCCAATTACAACGTCATTACTGCTGAAAACGGGAAAGACGGTGTGGAGAAAGCGATTGCATCAAAGCCTGATGTCATCATTTGTGATATCATGATGCCTGTACTAGATGGCTATGGTGTATTGCACATGCTGAACAAAAATGAAGAGCTGAAAGATGTGCCCTTTATTTTCCTTACCGCAAAAACAGAGCGATCTGATTTCAGGAAGGGAATGGAAATGGGCGCGGATGATTATGTTACAAAACCTTTCACTGAAATTGAATTGTTGAATGCCATAGAACAACGGTTGAAAAAAGTCAGCATCCTTCGAAAAAAATATGAATCAAGCCAGGAAGGGATCAGGAATTTGCTTCAGGATATTGGCAAGCAGGATGTTTGGGAAGAGCTTTCAAGTGGCAGAAACACAAATGTATACAAGAAGAAACATGTGATCTATAGTGAAGGAAATCATCCCAACCGTTTGTTTCATATTAAAAAAGGCAAGGTGAAGCTGTATAAATCAAACGATGACGGCAAAGACCTCACTGTTGGGCTTTTTGGTGAGGGAGATTATTTTGGATACATGGCTTTGCTCGAAAATTCTGTTTACCATGAAACCGCTGAGGCCATGGAGGATGCTGAAATTGCCATGATACCCAGAGAGGAGTTTGATGCCCTGATCAAGGAAAACCCGGTTGTGATGAAAAAGTTTTTGCAGATCCTGGCGGGAAATGTAACAGAGAAAGAAAATCAATTGCTTGGATTGGCCTATAACTCCCTGCGCAAAAGGGTTGCAGATGCACTGATCATGTTGCGTCACAAATTCGGAGAGGGGAAAACACCATTTTCAATTCATATTTCAAGGGAGGATCTTGCCAATATTGCAGGAACAGCAACCGAATCATTGATCAGGACCTTGAGTGATTTCAGGGCTGAAAAGTTGATTGATATCAAAGACGGAAATATCGTTTTGCTGAACGAGAAGAAACTTGAAGGATTGTACAATTGATCCTAAGCGAGGATATTATTGCTAATGCTTTCCATTGATGGGAAGGGAAGAAAGATAGGTATTGTAGTCTTGCTTGATCAAAGCATGATCCTTCTCAATGAATTCCATTTGTTCCCTGATCTTTTTGTGTGTTCGCTTGATTTCTGTGCCAATCGCTGCACTCGGCTTTGATTTCAGCTCTTTCCATTTGATGGCCTGTCCCGTCAGCACATGCAACATGTGGTCGTATAAATCATCCTTGGTGAGAAATTTGTTCTGGTACTGCTCTGCCAGTCCAAGGCTTTCCTTGTTGGCAATCTGGTCAATTATTTCAGACAGCCTGTTTTTCATGTGCGTATTCTCCTGGTGCAGGTATTCTATCAACCTGATCCAGGAGGAGTTTTCGAAAATGTATTGTTGGACGTTGCTACTGATCATTATGTTGTCAACCATCATGGGCATAGTTTTGATTAAAATATCCCCCCTCTGCACCTGCAGAAGGGGGGATTGTCAAATCAGTGTACACTGATTTTTTGGTGGACAGTCTTTCTTGCTTCCTCTTTTTTGGGTAGCAATAGTTTCAGTTCGCCATTGACATAATTTGCGTCGATTCTTTCCTGGATGATATCTTCAGGCAGCGAAAAAGACCTCGAGAAAGAAGAATAACTGTACTCCCTTCTGGTGAAGGACTCATCTTTCTCCTCCCTTTTTTCATCTTTTTCAGCACTGATGGTGATCATTGATCCATTGACATCAATCTTAAAATCATCCTTCTGCAAGCCAGGGGCTGCCAGCGTAATTTCATAGTTCTTGTCTGTTTCCTTTACGTTTACGGCGGGCGTTTGGGTTGAAAAAGGCCATTTTTCGTCCATCCATTCATTCCATGGTTTCATGACATCTTCCAAGATTGAAGGTCTTAGCAGCGATGATCTTAACAGGGATCTTCCATTTCCTAGCATAGTTGTATTTTTTTTGAGGGTGATGAATACTATCTCATCACAAATCTAATTTTCATTGTACGGCAAAAGCATAATGCTTGTCACCAAAAAAAATGACCTTTGTCATTCTGTTGCACAGTGCACCAAAACATTTTTGCCCGGCAAAAGGGAAGGGCTCAACATGTTTCCCTTGTCCAGTCCCCGAATGATCAGCAGTATCGCCATGCATCCAATCAGCAGAGGGTACCACTTGATCATCTGTTGCCTTAGACCTGTTTGAATCCCCCTGCCTAGCAACAGCAATGCTGCAAGCAAAGGCAACGTGCCCATGCCAAAAAATGCCATAAAAACCGCTCCCCTCAACGCGTCCTGTGAAGCAGTAGCACCTGCTAATGCAACATATACAAGGCCACAAGGCAACAGTCCATTCAACAGTCCTGCCATGAAGGAAGAGGCCCTAAAATGGGCATTCAGGTAAGGAATCACTTGAGCACGAACAAACCTTGGTACAATCGCATCAGAAATTACCTTTTCTGCCTTTGGAAATAATTTGACCAATAACAAAACTGCAAGGATGCCTATACCCAGACTCAGTGAAATGTTTTGTTGAACGCCAAACCATTTTACTGATGTCCCGATAAGACCAAATACCAATCCCCAAATGGCGTAAATGCCAATTCTTCCGGAATGGTAGAGCAGGAAATCATTCACCCGAAATCCCTGACCATTTTTGCCCAGCATGGATCCGAACATGAGGGGCCCGCACATGCCAACGCAGTGCAAGCTTCCGCCAAGACCCAGCAGCAATGCAGGTATGGTATACTCTATCATCATTGTTGCAGGAAGATGTTTTTTTCAAAATAGTATTCCTTGTTGCCAACTTTCCAGTGCATTTTGAAAAGGTATTGTCCTGTTGCATCTGTTGGAATCGCAATGGAACAATTGCCATTTTGGGTATGGATGCTTCCAGTCAGGTCTCGTGCTTTGTCTGCTGCATAGTAGAGTGTCCATTCACCATTCGTTTGCAATCCGTAAAACTCCTTTGGCAGTTGAATGATGAGCTGACTGCCTGTTGCCATCAATTCAACTGGTGCAGACAGTGCAGCGGTTTTAGAAGATTGGTCAATCACTTGCTGATAGGCGATTTCTTCTGCATAGTAGTTTTCTGATACAAGGTCCCGGTTCTCTTTTGCGGATAAAAAGACCATGGTCAGAATACCCAGAACAAAGACGGTATAAATGAAAATGATTTTGTATCCCCAGCTTATTTTCATGGTTGTAATGTTAAAATGAAACAGGCCCAATAAAGCTTGTTTTTTTGGTGATGGATTTTTTTCCTTCTGGCTGCACTTCAATCAGGATCGTTGAATTTCTTTTTTGAATGAGACTGGCTTTTTTCTTGATGAGGAAGACAACGACTGCATAATTTTCTTTGGCCACAACAGGCGGAGCACCAATGATTTCAATGCTGCCATCCTGCGATGGAATGGAGAGGTTGATCTTGATGTCCTTGTGTGTCTTGTTGAACATCCTGGCACTATAAAGGTTGGCAATATATCCTCCGGGCATATTTTGGTAGACCATCCCTTGTGTTCTCAGAATGGTCACATCAACATCGTCGCGTGTAGCAAGAAGCGCGACAAGGGCTGAAACGATAAGCAGCAATACAACAGAATAGGCCTTGACTCTTCCTGTGATCTTCAGTTTTTCTTTCTTTACGATATTGTTTTCAGATGCATATTTGATCAGTTTTTTTGGTCGGCCGAGATTGTCCATGATCTCATCGCAGGCATCGATACAAGCAGTACAGTTGATGCATTCCAGCTGAGTACCATTCCTGATGTCAATCCCTGTAGGGCAAACCTTAACGCAAGCCTTGCAGTCAATGCAATCACCCACTGGAGTGTCAGCAGTTGATTTTTTTCCCCTTGGTTCTCCGCGGAGATAATCATAGGCAACAAC
>JGI25921J50272_10000238_pt1 | contig 17965 bp, 15 predicted proteins | sample LauGreSu1BDMLBSD_2_FD_50272 | JGI IMG/M metagenome (IMG submission 50272) | reverse complement strand
TGACTACGTGCATATGTATTAACTTACACCCATAAGGTTAGTTCCGTGGCACCAACTATGAAAAGAACCCTTGTGGTCGGCGAAGTTATCGAGGTAACAATAGAAAAGGTTGCCCACGGCGGCCACTTTATTGCCCGACACGAAGGCTGCGTGATTTTCGTGCGCCATGCCATTCCCGGCGAAAAGTGCCGCATCCAAATCACTTCGGTAGGAAGTTCCTTTAACCGCGCAGATGTTGTTGAAACCTTGGAAGCATCTAGTGACCGTGTTGTTGCACCATGTGAATACTCAAACCGTAACGGGTGCGGAGGTTGCGATTTTCAGCACATAACTATCGAGCGGCAACGAAAACTAAAAGCTGATGTCATCACTGAGCAATTTGCACGTATTGCAAAGATGGAAGTCGCCGTTGAAGTTGAGAGTGTTGGACCAGAACTTGGTTGGCGCTCTCGGATCACTTCCACAACCGATAAAAATGGTCGCCTAGGATTTATCGGATCTAGAAGCCACACAGTGATTCCAGTTTCTAATTGTTTAGTTGCGGCTAAGGAAATCGGATTTTCTGAATTAGCTGCTCGAACGTGGAAAGGGGATATGCGCGTTGAGATAGCTGCCTCTAATAGTGACGAACGCTCCATTGCACTTATGCCAACTCGCGGAGAAAGTAAGTTTCGTTTGAGTGAAGGACCAGCAATTTTGCATGAAAAGGTTTTGGATAAAACTTTAGAGGTNAGCAATAACTCTTTTTGGCAAGGCCATGTCAACGCTCCTAGTGTGTTGAGTGAAGTTGTCCGAGATTTTGCTGGAGTTAAGAACGCCGATCATGTTTTGGATCTCTATGGAGGTGTTGGACTTTTTGCCGCCGCACTGATTGAGCTCGTAGGAACGGAGGGAAGAATTGAACTCATCGAAGGTAGCAAAAGTGCAACCTCTGATGCTTCTAGAAATTTTGCTGAAAACACAAATGTTAAAGTTATAACTGGAGATGTAGCCACACACCTACCAAGGATAAATTCGGCAGATGTTGTAGTTCTAGACCCGCCCCGCGATGGCGCTGGAAAAATAGTGGTCAGCGAAATTTCCAGACTCAAGCCACGAACAATTGTCTATGTGGCATGTGATCCAGCGGCATTAGCGCGTGATACTGGTTACTTTTTGGAACGTGGATATTCACTCGTAAAATTGAGAGCTTTTGATCTCTTTCCAATGACACATCACATCGAATGTGTTGCGCGCTTTGAGCCCGCTAAGGTATCTTGACGCTCAAGAAAGCGAAGATTTATTAGGGGAGATGATGAGTAAGAACTCTTTCAACGCAAAGAAGAATCTAGATGTTGCGGGCAAGAGTTACGAGATTTTCGATATCTCCGGCATAGAGGGCGCTAATAGCCTTCCATTCTCACTTAAAGTTCTTTTAGAGAATCTTCTTCGCACAGAAGATGGCGCTAACATCACAGCCGACCACATCAAGGCGCTAGCTAATTGGAATCCAGCAGCAGAACCAGATACTGAAATTCAGTTCACCCCTGCACGCGTAGTCATGCAGGACTTTACGGGCGTGCCCTGCATTGTGGATCTTGCAACAATGCGTGAGGCAATCGTGGATTTGGGCGGAGATCCTTCAAAAGTTAACCCTCTTGCCCCAGCAGAGTTAGTAATTGATCACTCAGTGATTGCAGATGTTTTTGGAACAAAAGATTCTTTTGAGCAAAATACTGATATTGAATATGAGCGCAACCAAGAGCGTTATCGCTTTTTGCGTTGGGGCCAGACCGCATTTGATGAGTTCAAGGTAGTACCGCCAGGTACTGGAATTGTCCACCAAGTAAANATTGANTACNTNGCTCGCGTAGTCATGACTCGCACAGTAGGGGGCGTATTACGTGCTTATCCAGACACCGTGGTTGGAACAGATTCACACACAACGATGGTTAACGGCTTAGGAGTTCTAGGGTGGGGTGTTGGCGGAATTGAGGCAGAAGCTGCCCTTCTTGGTCAACCAGTGTCAATGCTTATTCCACGCGTTGTTGGATTTAAGTTAACGGGTCAACTTCCTCTTGGAACTACAGCAACAGATATGGCCTTGACCATTACTGAAATCTTGCGCAAGCACGGAGTCGTTGGAAAATTTGTTGAGTTNTATGGCCCAGGTGTGGTTTCAGTCCCTATGGCTAATCGCACAACTATTGGAAACATGAGTCCTGAATACGGATCAACATGTGCAATTTTCCCTATCGATGAAGAGGCTTTGCGTTACTTGCGCCTAACTGGGCGAAGTGATGATCAAGTTGCTTTGGTTGAGCAGTATGCAAAGAAGCAAGGCCTATGGCATGACCCATCTGTCGAGCCACGTTTTTCTGAGCAAGTTGAGTTAGATCTCTCGACCGTGGTGCCATCTATTGCTGGACCTAAGCGTCCACAAGATCGCATCTCTCTAAGTGATTCAAAGTTAGCTTTTGAAAAGATTTTGCCTACTTACTTCTCAGACAAAACATCTAGAGAAGAGGTAAAAGCAGGGTCAACACGTGTGAAAAATGGAGATGTAGTAATTGCATCCATTACATCGTGCACAAATACTTCTAATCCTTCAGTAATGATTGGTGCGGCACTTCTAGCGAAAAAGGCCGTTGAAAAAGGTTTGAAATCAAAGCCTTGGGTCAAAACAACTCTTGCTCCAGGCTCAAAAGTTGTAACTGATTACTATGACCGTGCTGATTTAACTAAATACATGCAAGCGTTGGGCTTCCACTTAGTTGGTTACGGTTGCGTAACCTGTATTGGTAACTCAGGCCCACTGCCTATTGAAATTAGCAAGGCTGTCAATGACTCAGATTTAGCAGTGACCGCAGTCCTGTCTGGTAACCGAAATTTTGAAGGCCGNATTAGCCCTGATGTGAAGATGAACTACTTAGCTTCACCACCTTTGGTTGTGGCCTATGCAATCGCCGGCACTATGGATCATGATTTTGAGAAAGACTCTCTGGGGCAAGATCAAAATGGTAAAGATGTATACCTAGCCGATATTTGGCCAACACCAGCTGAAATTCAATCAGTAATTGATTCTTCAATTTCATCTGCCATGTTTACAAAAGATTATGCCTCTGTCTTTGATGGTGATCACCGTTGGAAGTCATTGGCTACACCAGTCGGAAAAGTTTTTGAGTGGGATCCTAAATCTACATATGTGAGAAAGCCTCCGTACTTTGATGGAATGCCAAAGACGCCAACTCCGGTTGTAGATATCTCTGGAGCGCGTGTCTTGGCAGTTCTTGGAGATTCAGTAACAACAGATCACATCTCACCTGCAGGAAACATCAAAGCTGATTCACCAGCAGGTAAGTACTTAGCTGAACATGGAATTGATCGTAAAGATTTCAACTCATATGGCTCTCGCCGAGGAAATCACGAAGTAATGATTCGTGGAACTTTTGCCAACATTCGTCTGAAGAATTTGTTACTAGATGGCGTTGAAGGTGGTTTCACTCGCAACTTTGCAACTGATGGAAAGCAATCAACGATTTATGATGCATCAGTTGCTTATCAAAGCGCTGGAACACCGTTAGTTATCTTGGCAGGTAAGGAATACGGCTCTGGCTCTTCACGTGACTGGGCTGCCAAGGGAACTGCGCTACTTGGAGTGCGCGCAGTAATCGCTGAAAGCTTTGAGCGTATTCACCGTTCCAACTTAATTGGAATGGGAGTCCTACCTCTTCAATTTAAAAATGGCGATAGTGCTCAGTCTCTTGGCCTCACAGGTGAGGAAGAATTCTCAATCAGCGGCATCACAGCACTCAATACTGGGGGAGTTCCTAAGGAGCTCACAGTGACTGCTGGAAGCAAGAGCTTTGTTGCAACTGTGCGCATAGATACTCCAGGAGAAGCCGATTACTACCGCCACGGTGGAATCATGCAGTACGTTCTTCGCTCGCTCTTAAACGCATAAGCATCTAAACTTAACCCCATGTTGAGCCAGATTAACTCCCCAGCCGATTTGGCTGCTCTCTCACACGAGGAACTCATTGAACTCAGTGCAGAGATTCGTGGGTTGCTCATCGAAAAAGTTTCAAAGACAGGTGGCCACTTAGGCCCAAACTTAGGCGTTGTCGAACTGACAGTTGCAATTCACAGAGTTTTTGAATCACCAAAGGATGTCATTGTCTTTGATACAGGACATCAATCCTACGTTCACAAGATGCTAACGGGCCGTGGTGGAGCTTTCGATACTTTGCGCCAACGTGGTGGTATCTCTGGATATCCAAATCGCAGGGAAAGTGAACACGATGTCATCGAGAATTCACATGCATCAACGGCACTCTCTTGGGGCGATGGAATTTCTAGAGGTTTCTCCTTACAAGGAGCCAAGGATCGACATGTAGTCGTCGTGGTTGGAGATGGCGCCCTAACTGGTGGCATGTCATGGGAGGCATTAAACAATATTGCTCCTGAACAAAAGAGAAATCTAGTTATTGTTGTTAATGACAACGAGCGCTCATATTCACCAACAATTGGTGGAGTAGCTACCTATCTTTCAACTCTGCGTGTTACAAGCGGATATGAGAAGTTCCTGGATTGGGGCAAAGAAGTTCTCCATAAGACTCCAGTTGTTGGAATGCCAATTTATGAGACTTTGCATGGCATGAAAAAGGGAATCAAAGACATTGTCGCTCCGCAAGGAATGTTTGAGGATTTAGGGCTTAAGTATTTAGGCCCAATCGATGGTCACGATATTGCTGCAATGGAAAGAGCGCTGCAACAAGCCAAAGAGTATGGTGCACCAATTTTGGTTCATGCCATTACTGAAAAGGGTAAGGGCCACAAGCCGGCAGTTGCCGATGAAGCTGAGAAGTTCCATGCAGTAGGAGTTATTGATCCTGAATCAGGGGAGCCTTTGGCTAAGAGTGGAACATCGTGGACGAAAGTCTTTGCACAAGAGTTAGTTGAGATTGGTAAGACGCGCTCCGATATTGTGGCAATCACTGCTGCGATGCTTGGCCCAACTGGCCTAGATCAATTCCAAGCTGCATATCCAGAGCGCACAATTGATGTTGGAATTGCAGAACAGCATGCGGTAACTAGTGCGGCTGGATTAGCTTTCACTGGACTTCATCCAGTTGTTGCTGTGTATTCAACCTTCCTTAATCGCGCCTTTGATCAATTGCTCTTAGATGTTGCCCTTCACAAGGCTGGAGTCACTTTTGTTCTAGATCGCTCCGGCGTGACAGGTGATGATGGACCATCTCACCATGGTATTTGGGACTTAGCTTTAACTGGAATTGTTCCAACAATGCATGTTGCAGCACCTAGAGATGGTGCGCGACTTAAAGAACTATTGCGTGAAGCTGTTGCAATTAACGATGCTCCGTCGATGGTGCGCTTTCCAAAGGGTGCAGTGCAAGAAGATATTCCTGCATTCGAGCGACGTGATGGCATAGACGTTCTCTATCGCGGTGAGAGTGCAGATGTTTTGATGATTAGCGTTGGAGCTATGGCTGCCATTGCAGTTGAAGCTGCATCTTCTGCATATCGTGAAGGCGTTGGAGTAACTGTCATAGATCCACGTTGGGTCAAGCCATTGCCAGAGTCGTTAGTTCGTATGGCAGAGCGCTACAAGAGTGTTGTTGTTCTAGAAGATGGCATTAGACATGCAGGTATTGGAAGCGCCATCTCTGAGATGTTTAGAGATGCAGGAGTGTTAATCCCACTGCATTCCATAGGCGTTCCACTTGAGTTTATTGAACACTCNAAGCGTGGTGAGATTTTGAGCGATATCGGTATTACAGCTCAAAACATTTCACGCAGCGTTGTTGAGTGGAGCAGCACTCTTAAGGAAGAGATGCAACTCCCTTCGGATGAAAACGCTGACCGCAAGCAGCCTCGCTAATACCTTCACGATCCAAGTACGGCAATATTCCACCTAGATGCATTGGCCATCCTGCGCCCATCAACATGCAGAGATCAATCTCAGCAGCAGTTGAAACAACACCTTCATCAAGCATCATTCGCGCTTCAACGGCAAGTGCGGTTAATGCACGGCTGCGAACTTGCTCAGCCGTTGATGGTGAATCACCTTTATGAATAAGGGCTAGAGCTGCTGGGTTCGCGCCATAACTTCCATCTTCATTTTTAACATAGAAGTTTCTAACGCCCTCTTTAACCATTGCTGCCATTGTTGGTGAAATACGGTAGCGATCTCCAAGATTTGCGTGCAAGGTTTCAGACACGTGTAATGCAACTCCAGGTCCTACTAGATCAAGAAGTTGGAATGGTGACATTGGGAAACCAATAGAGCGCATAGCGTTATCGGCGACCTCTGGTGATGTGCCTTCATCNACTGCATCGGTGATTTCGCCCATGAAGCGAGTTAACAATCGGTTAACAACAAAGCCAGGCGCATCTTTGCAGATGATCATGGTCTTCTTGAGTTCTTTGCCCACAGAGATTGCTGTTGCGGTGGTTGCGTCATCAGTCTTGCTTGTTCGTGCAACTTCAAGTAATGGCATGACCGCGACTGGATTAAAGAAGTGGAAACCAACAACTCGCTCAGGATTTTTAAGTCCTTCACTCATGCGCTCAACTGAAAGTGATGAGGTGTTTGTGGCCAAAACACATTCAGGAGAGACAATTGTTTCTAGCTTCTTGAAAAGCTCTTGCTTGAGAGATAGTTCTTCAAAGATGGCTTCAATAATGAAGTCGCATCCTGCAAATGTGTTTTGATCGGAAGATCCTGAAATAAGTAGAGATAAACGAGCTGCAGATTCAGCGCTCATGCGCTTCTTCTCAACTAATTTAGCCAACTCAGTCTTAACCCAGGCCACACCCTTATCGGCGCGCTCTTGATCAATATCTGTCATAACAATTGGGCACTTGAGGTTACGTAGAAGAAGAAGTGCTAATTGTGAAGCCATGAGTCCTGCTCCAACAACTCCCACTTTGCCCACTTTGCGAGCAAGAGCTGGCTTTGGGGCTCCTTCTACTTTTTTACGCTTCTTTTGAATGACATTGAATGCATAGAGAGATGCACGCAGCGGATCACTCATTGTTAAATCAGCTAGAGCTAAATCTTCAGCATCAAAGCCAGAACCTAATGTGTTGCTCTTGGCTGCGCTGATGAGTTCAAGGGCTTTCATTGGTGATGCTATTTCAGCGCCGCCATATTTTTTGAGTGCAGCTGCTTTTCCAGTTGCAAGAGCGCTTTCCCAAGTTGGATCTTGGCTGTAGTCCTTGCGCTCAACTTTAGTTGTTCCATTGAGAACATTTGCTGCAAATGCAATGGAGCGCTCTAGGAAATCAGAAGGTTCATACACAGCATCGACAACACCAAGTTTNAAAGCATCTTTTGCTTTCATCATGGTGTTGTTATTAAGAGCATTTAACATGATGACTTGAACAGCGCGCTCAGGACCAATTAACTTAGGCAAAATTGTTGCACCGCCCCAACCAGGAACTAAGCCAAGGAATACTTCAGGCAATGCAGTAAATGCTGTGGAGGCAAGTGTGCGGTAGTGGCAGTGAAGTCCAACTTCAAGACCACCACCAAGTGCCAAACCGTTGATGAAAGCAAATGTTGGAATTTTTGATTCACCTAAGCGGCGAAAGACGTCGTGGCCCAATTTTCCGATACCAAGTGATTGCTCTCGGCTAGTAATAAATGAGAGAGCCGATAAATCAGCACCTGCGGCAAAAATAAATGGCTTACCAGTCAGTGCAATTGCAGCTGGATTGAGCGCAGTAGCTGCCGTAATAGCTGCATCTAATGCAAGTAGAGATTGTGGTCCAAAAGTATTCGGGCGATTATGATCAAGAGTGTTATCTAAAGTGATCAGAGCTAAGACGCCTTTGGCGCCGAACGCGCTTAAATCAACCTGTCGCACTAGAGCTTGCGTGACAACCTCTTCAGGTGCACCTTCTGGAAGTTTGATATCTACGCTCATTTATTTCACCTGACCATTAAAGTGTGGATTTTCCCAAATAACAGAACCACCCATACCAAGACCGATACACATAGTTGTTAAGCCATAGCGCACCTCTGGATGGGCTTCAAAAGATCTAGCTAAATTGAGCATCAGGCGAACACCAGATGATGCAAGTGGGTGTCCAACTGCAATTGCTCCGCCAAATGGATTAACGCGGGCGTCATCATCGGCAATTCCAAAGTGCTCAAGAAAAGCTAGAACTTGTACGGCAAAGGCTTCATTGATTTCAAAGAGGCCAATATCTTCAATACTCAATCCAGCTTGTGCAAGTGCTTTAATCGTTGAAGGAACTGGTCCGAATCCCATTACTTCAGGTTCCACTCCAGCAAATGCGTATGTAACCAATCGCGCCTTAATGCTTAGACCTAACTCTTTTGCTTTGTCTTCACTAGCAAGAAGCGCCGCAGTTGCTCCATCATTTAATCCAGAAGAGTTACCGGCTGTGACGCGACCTGCTGGACGAAAGGGAGTCTTTAAGCCCGCTAGACCTTCCATTGTTGTTGCTGGACGAGGTGCTTCATCAACTGTTGCAATTGTCCAACCCAACTCTGCACTACGTGCAGCCATTGGAATGAGATCTCGTTGAATCAATCCAGCTTCATATGCCTTAGTTGTCTTGAGTTGTGAGTTAAGTGCATATCTATCTGCACGTTCTTTCGTAATTGTTGGGAAACGATCATGGAGTCTTTCAGCTGTGGAACCCATTGCAAGTGCATCTTGCTCAACAATCTTTTCAGCCAAGTAACGAGGATTAGGATCCATNAGTTCACCCATTGGATGATTTCCCATNTGTTCCACGCCNCCGGCAATAGCAATATCGTTTGAACCAAANGCAATTGCGCCTGCAATAGTTGTNACTGCAGTTAATGCACCTGCACACCAGCGATCAATTGAATAGCCAGGCACAGTATTTGGTAATCCGGCTAGGAGAGTGGCGCTGCGGCCGATGTTCATTCCCTGATCGCCTGTTTGTGTTGCAGCGGCAATGGCAACATCATCTATTGCACTATGGTCAACATTTGGATTTCTATCTAAGAGTCCGCGAATTGCGCGCACCATCAAATCATCGGCACGTGTACCTGCATACATCCCCCCTGCTTTTCCAAAAGGGGTACGAACGGCATCGACTAAGACAACTGAGCGAGACATAGTGATCCTTTACTAGGGGTGGATATAGCGGTTATGTTACCCGCCAGTAAGGAATTGTGACAGCGCTTAGGCTGGGGTTAGCGCACGCGTGCGAGGCTTTGAGAGATAGGCCCCAAGGACAGTTGTGAGATAGATCGTCCAGATTCCTAGTTGTAGCCATGAGGTTGTGTTATCAAAGCCCACAAGGCCACCCAGTGTTGCGCCAAGCAATGAGTCCTTAGGAATCAGGCTTGAAACATCCCAGGCATATGACTCTCCACCAGGAAGCCAGCCGAGCTCTTGGAACTCATGAACTCCATATGAGAGAACTCCTGCTGCAACGACAACGAGAGCAACTCCGGTGTAGCGGAAGAATTTGCTCAAGTCGAGTTTGATTGCAGATTTGAAAATCAAATATCCAAGAGAGATTGCAACTGCAAATCCGAGAATTAAACCCAGTGCAGAACTACCTGTATTTGCAACTGTGTTGAAGTTTGAATAGACAAAGAGCGCGGTTTCTAGGCCTTCACGAATGACTGCGAAAAACGCTGCCCCAGCAAGGGCTAGAGGCCCTGTGCGCAAGGCTGAATCAACCTTGCCATGTAGATCTGCCTTTAGAGTGCGAGCAGTGCGCTTCATCCAAAAAACCATCCATGTAACAAGTGCTACGGCTAGGAAAGAAGTTGTTCCTACAAAGAGTTTCTCNGCACGCTCGGTTAACTCCTCAGAAGTTTTAGAAAGAATTAATCCAAGGCCAATACTTCCAACGATGGCTGCAGCTACTCCGCTCCATAGTGGGNCTAATAAATGTCTGCGGTCGGTTTTTAGAATATAGGCGACCAAAATGCCAATAATCAGGGCAGCTTCAAGGCCTTCGCGAAGGGCGATGATAAATGTGCTCAACATGGGAGAAAATCTAGAGGGTGAGGGTATTTACGCAACTCTTATGTTGCGTAATTCAGGCTTCCTCTGGTGTGGTTTCTGGCACAGGTTCAGGCATGGGAAGCGCCTCTTTTTCCAGCAAGGAGGCCGTAATGGCCCCTGAGACCAGATCCACCTGCCATTTTCTGGCACCGAGTGAGAGCAAGTGCTCCCTGACAATCTCTGGAGAGGATTCAGATGTTGATGGCGTTGGGGGAGCCCAACAAATGCGGCGAACTAGCTCGGGGGTAATCAGGTTTTCCACGGGAATGTTGTTCTCTTGAGCAATGATTTCTATGCGAGCTCGTGCATGAGAAAGTGGTGCGAATTTTTCTGGGAATTTATCTCTCCACAGTTTAATTGGCGGCAAAGTATCAGCATTAGTGCGAAGTGCAGGCCAGTCTTTTTCTTCAAGAGCAACTGCGCGGGCCACCGCATCTAGCCACGCCTTGAGATTCTCTAGCCAACGTGCCCGAAGTCCAAGAGGGCGTAGAACTTTCTCAAACTCTTTTTTAGTTGTAACTGGATTAAGTGCAATTTCAACTATTGCTGAATCATTGAGTAGTTTTCCGCCCGCAATGTCTAGTGACTTTGCAATCTCATCTCGCGTAATCCAGAGTTCACGAATAATTGCTAATTGATCTTTTCGCTTAATCTTGTGCATTCCAGATGTTCTGCGCCATGGTTCCACACGAGGTGGCGGCGGCGGCGCTAAAAGTATTGAAGCAAACTCTTCTTTGGCCCAGGAGTCTTTTTTAGCATGAACTAATAGCGCTTCAACTTTATCGCGCAGCTCTACAAGTAGTTCAACATCTAATGCTGCATATGTCAGCCAGTCTTGAGGCAGTGGACGCACAGACCAGTCTGCGGCACTGTGTTCTTTTGCAAGTGAAACACCCATCAATGATTCCAATAGTGGGCCAAGACCAACACGGGGCAGGCCTGCAATTCGCCCCCCTAATTCAGTATCAAATAAGCGCTTTGGGTTGATTCCTAATTCTCGAAGACATGGCAGATCTTGCGTGCTGGCATGGAGAATCACCTCATCGGTATTAAGAAGATCGTTGAGCTCAAGTATCAGCGGGTGACCTGGACCAAAGGGGATTGGGTCAATCAGATGTAATCCACCGTTCGTGCGCTTAATTTGAATGAGATATGCACGTGCGCTGTAGCGAAAACCTGAGGCTCTTTCGGCATCAACGGCAAAAGGACCGCTTCCCTTTGCCAATTGTTCTAAAGCAGATTTAAGAGATGCCTCATTATCAATGACAGCAGGAGTACCACCGGCGGGGATGAGCAGTGGTGTTGCAGTTACCTCTTCAGACATCAGCGGGCTTAACGACGTCTGGCAGATGAAATAGTTGAGACGCCATCAGGAATTGGTTCGAGTCCAGCGACATCAGTAATCAAGCGACACCATCCAGCGATGTGTTTCATGATTTCAATGGGATCTGTAATTGCAGGTGTCCAAGAAGCACGAATCTCAATTTCTGATTCATCATTTCGTGGGGATAGTTTTCCGAAAGAGGCACTTGATACGCGAGTGACAGTTCCACTTGGCGCAGCTAGTGAGCACTCTTCACTTTCTAGCGCTTCTAGAAACCAACTCCAACCAACCTCTGGCAGAAGTGGATCCTGTTGCATCACTGGATCAACATCTGCACGGACGAAAGTTACGCAACGAAATTCACCTTCCCAGGTGTCTTGTCCGCCAGGCTCATGTAATAAGACGAATCGACCTGAAGCTATTTCATCTTCGTCATCGCCTAGTAATCCATTACTGACATCGGCTGAAAATGCGAATGAAAATGTGGCTAGTTTTTGTGGGGCTGGAACCTCTTCTAAAACGATTTCAGCGCGCGGTGTAAAGGTACGTAAGGAGTTGACTAAATCTTCAAATCCTCTGGCATCCACTGCTTAAGAATAAACAGTAAGGAGTCCTTTTCATGGGAGGCAGGGCGGTATCCTTGTGCATATGGCCTCACTACTCGCAATTCTTTCAAGCATCTTGTGGGGAACTTCAGATTTTGAAGGTGGTCGTTTAAGTAAAAAGCATGCGCCTTTGGCNGTACTCGGATTCACACAAGTTCTTGGTTTAGTTTTTGGCATATTTTTAATGTTTGCCTCTGGTGCTTGGAGTGCACAGGCACTTGGATCTGGCGGATATTTAGTCCCTGGAATCATTGCTGGGTTATTTGGTTACTTTGGATTGTTTTGTCTTTATGCAGGTTTATCAACGGGCCGCATGGGCGTTGTCTCACCAATTAGTTCTATGGGAGCAATTGTCCCCCTAACGTATGCATTGATTAACGGTGACAAACTTTCAACAATTACTTCCATCGGTGTAGTGCTGGCTTTGGTGGGAGTTTTCTGTGCCAGTGGTCCAGAGCTCTCTCAAGGTCTTCCTCTAAAGCCTTTGCTTCTAGCGATAGGTGCAGCACTTGGATTTGGCACAGCATTAACCTCAATGTCGATTGGTTCGCAGTCAAGTGCACTCATGACAATGGTCTCCATGCGTGGGGCAACTTTCTTTGTAACAATCGCCATAGCGCTCAAATTCCGCACGATGGGTGGGTTTACTAAAAAGGAATACCCATCACTTATTTTCATCGGTGTCGCAGATTTCTTAGCCAACGTTTTACTAGGTGTTGCATGTACTAAGGGCTTGGTTTCAATTGCGATGGTTCTGGGCTCACTCTTTCCGATAGCAACTGCGCTTCTCGCATTTAAGTTCTTGCGCGAGCGTTTACAGAGGGTTCAATACATCGGAATTGCCTTAGCTGTTGCAGGCGTGGCGCTTATTTCAGCTTTCTAGTTACTGGCTACGTAGAAATCAGTTCCATCAACATGAGTGTGGGTATGGTTTTTAAATCTATTCAGGAGAGCTTGCCAATCAATAGGATCATCACCACCGGTTACTGGCGTAACACTGAGCTCTAGTTGATCAATTAAACCTTGATCGATGAGTTCAAAAATAATTGATGTTCCTGCTTCTACTAAAATCCTTTCACCAAACTGTGATTTAGCTTTTGCNAGGGCATCTGCAGGAGACATGTTCCATAAATGTGATAAATCATTGCCAACAACTGGATTAATAGTTGATCGGGAAACAATTACTAAAGGCACTGGGCTCTGCTTGTAAGGCTCATGGCGAGCAGTATTTCCACCAATTAATATGCAATCGACTTTGCGTCGCCTTGTTAGAAAAGCTTTGCGATCGGCATCGGATGAAACTCCGTTAGAACTCTTATCTTTTGATGTGGACCCATCTCGCCCGACCACCAGCGATGCAACTGTGCTCATTTGTCCTACTATTGCAGATTCTGTGAGAATTCTCAGGCGTAAATCACGCTCATAAGTTGAGATGTCGCAATAAACCTCGTTAGCCTTAAACCATGTATCGCCGCATTCTTCCTTGCGCACTCGTGGCTGTGGCCATGGCAGTTGGCTTAATGGCCCCTGCCAACGCGGCTCCATCACTTGCCGAGATTCAGGCAAAGGTGCGATATCTAGAAGAAGAAGCAACCACGGCAGCTGAAGGTGCTCAGGAAGCGAAAGTGAAGTTAATTGCCCTGACTCGCACACTCAACGGCATCAAAGCTAAAGCTGCCGTCCAGGGAGAAACTCTTTCAGCACTCCAAAAATCTTTAGGAACAATTGCAATCGAACAATACAAGGCCGGGGGACTCGGGCAATCACTCGAACTTCTCTTTTCTTCAGATCCCACTCTGTATTTGTCCTCAGCAGGCGCACTAGATGCAATCAGTCGACGTAAATCTGCCCAACTTCGAAAGTATGAAGCGGCTCAGCAACGCTTAAGTGCAACTACTCTGACCGTTAACGACAAGTTGGCGCTAGTGGTTGCAGCTGAAAAGAAATTTAAAGCCCAATCAGCAAAAGCCCAAGAGAAACTGGCAGAGGCTGAGGCTCTACTTTCAAAGTTAACTAAAGCCGAGCGAGAGCGATTAGCAAAGTTGGCTGCACAAGAAGAAGATGCTGACCAAGCAAATTCTCAGGCAGCAGCACGTGCTCTTTCTGGGATTTCTGGACGCGCAGGAATTGCAATTAAATATGCACTTAAGCAAATTGGCGACCGCTATGTATTTGGATCGGCTGGTTTAGTCACCTGGGATTGTTCTGGTCTAACGATGCGTGCCTATCAAGCCGCAGGAGTTTCACTTCCACATTCATCTGCTGCCCAATCGCGCTTGGGTAAGCAAGTCTCAACGAAGTCNCTTAANCCNGGNGATCTTCTATTTTATGGTCGTCCAGTTTCACACGTTGGAATGTATATCGGTGGTGGAAAGATGGTGCATGCACCACGATCAGGTTCACGTGTGAAAATCACAACGAGTGGTTCTCTTGGAAGAAAGCCTTTAGTTGGAGCACGCCGTTTCTAATAAAACTCTATTTGTAACTAATGATTTTGGCCCACGGGCTGGAGGCATAGAAACCTTCATCATTGGTTTGATTGAACGATTACCAAAGCACAGCATCATTGTTTACACATCAGCACAAGAAGAAACAGCGCACTATGACGCTCAATGGCTGAGCGATTTTGGTGTTGAAGTCATAAGAGATAAAGCAAAAATACTATTGCCGACTCCACGGGTTAGTCGCGCGGTCGCCAGAATTGTTAGCCAGCGAGGAATTAGAACCGTGGCATTTGGCGCAGCAGCGCCTTTGGGTTGGATGTCTTCAACATTGCGCAAAGCCGGAGCATTACGCATCGTTGCACTTACTCATGGACATGAAGTCTGGTGGGCCAAGGTTTTTCCATTCAATTTGATTTTGCGACGCATCGGATCTACCTCTGATTCACTAACGTATCTTGGCGATTTCACCCGAAAGGCAATTTCAAAAGCTCTAACAGCCAAGAGTGCATCAGCTATGCAGAAAATAGCTCCAGGTATTGATGTTGACCATTTCACGGNAGTTGATGCAACTTCCCTACGNCAATCTCTGGGACTGAGTGAGAAGAAAGTAATTGTTAGCGTGGGCCGACTTGTGCACCGCAAAGGTCAGGATTTTCTCATCGAATCTATGCCACAGATTCTTACNCAAGTTCCAGATGCCCACCTTTTGCTTGTCGGTCAAGGTCCCTATCGCGCTCACTTAGAAAAGCTAGTCACTAAACATTCACTACAAGAAAATGTCACCTTTATTGGCCGTATTCAATACAACGATTTACCGGGCTATATCTGCGTGGGCGATATCTTGCAATGCCATCGAGATCGCGTTTTGGTGGCCTAGAGGTTGAAGGTTTAGGAATTGTTTACCTTGAAGCAAGTGCTTGTGGTCTCCCTGTTATAGCAGGTGAATCTGGGGGAGCACCTGATGCGGTTATAGAAGGTGTAACAGGTTTTGTCGTTGATGGAACTAGCACAGAACAAATAGCGAATAGAGCGATTCAACTTTTGCGTGATGAAAAACTGCGCCGGGATATGGGTAGCGCAGGCCGAGCATGGATTGAAAAAGAATGGCGCTGGCAGATTTGGGCTAGCAAGTTTTCTGAACTACTTGCTAGATAATCCCTGCTCATGCATGGCATGAATTGCCGCGGTTCTGTTAGTAACTTCCAGCTTCCTATAGATTGATGCCAAATGAGTTTTAACAGTGGCAGGACTAATAAACAGACTTTTAGAAATTTGCGCAGTTGTTTGACCGCGCTCTAACTGAGCCAGAAGATCAAATTCACGGGCCGTAAGAAAACTGCGAGTGTTCTTAAATACTTTCTCTAAACCCTTGGCACTAAAGCTAAGCGGAGCGACAAGGCTATGTTTAATCGCGGCCACTAGAGAAGGAATAGATTCAGATTTGCAGACGAAGGCACTTGCACCAGCTTTCATGGCAGCACGAATGTAATTCTCATGATCATTGAGTGTTAAGACAACAACTCCAATCTCTTGGGAGATGCTTCTGATCCAGCTCACTAATTCAAAGCCACTGCCATCTGGAAGGTTTATATCGATAGTCACAACATCGGGTTGTAAGGCGGCGATAGAGGCGCGGGCTTCAAGAACAGATGAGGCCTCTGTAATCTCACTAAAGCCTTCATGGGTAAGTGCGCGTTTTAATCCCTCACGCACTAAGGCATGATCATCAACTATCAGTAACCTGCTCATGGAGTAAGTAAGTCCAACGAAATTGCGACGTTAGTGCCGGTGAAATCAGAGTAAATATCGACATGACCACCTAAAGCCATAATCCGCTCGGAGATCCCTGGTATTCCATAATGATTCTCGACCTCTGTAGCTCCACCAATTCCATTATCAATGAATGTCACATCCAGGCGAGTCGCATGCGAATGCGCAGTCACATTGTTGATGATTTCGCTAAAAACCTTATTGAGTTCATAGGTTAATTCTGGTTGACAACCAAGAAGTTCCTGCTCGCTGTGCACTGTACGAAGTTCTAGAATTTCATTACGTACTTTTTCTATCAATGTGTTGATATCAAAGCGCACAGATCGCAAAGCGGCGCGTTTAGTCTCATCAGCTTCTAGAAACAACAATGAATCCAACCCATAGCCCAACCCCACGAGATCTTGGGCTATGCCATCGTGGAGCTCTTGTGCGAGTTTTACTCGCTGTGTAAGGCTCACATAGTTACTTTGTGAAGAGCTGGTCAATCTCCTTTGCGAATTCCTTCGCAACGACGTGTCGCTTAATTGAGAGTTTCTGAGTTAAGTGCCCACCAGCGATTGTGAAATCTGTTGTAAGAATGGTGAACTTACGGATTGATTCCGCTTTGCTCACTGCCTTATTTGCATCATCAACTGCAGTTTGGATAACAGCAATCAAATCAGGGTCATTAGCAAGGTCGGCCATTGAAGCACCTTCCTTCTTATGATTTGTTACCCAACCCTTAAGTGAATCCTGGTCAATAGTTACAAGTGCTGCAATGAATGGTTGATTATCGCCAACTACCAAGCACTGACTTACTAGTGGATGTGCACGCAAGCGATCTTCTAGTACAGCAGGGGCAACGTTCTTTCCACCTGCAGTAACAATAAGTTCTTTTTTGCGGCCGACGATATAGAGGAAACCTTCATCATCGAGCTTTCCTAAGTCACCTGACTTAAACCAACCTTCAGAGTCAAATACTTCAGCGTTTGCGGCATCGTTTTGCCAGTATCCGCGCATAACAATGGCGCCACGGATAAGAACTTCGCCATCTTCAGCAATCTTGATTGAAGTGCCTGGGATTGGACGCCCAACAGAACCAACGCGGTGTGCACCAGTTAAGTTCAATGTTGCACCAGCAGTTGTTTCAGTTAAGCCGTAGCCTTCTAAAATTGTTACGCCGGCGCCACGATAGAAGTGGCCTAAGCGCACACCAAGCGGTGCACCACCAGAGATTGCCGCTTCAACGCGTCCACCCATACCCGCACGAATCTTTGAGTAGACCAACTTATCAAAGAGTCCATGCTTGAGTTTTAGGACAGGAGAGATTCTCTTTTTATCTAAAGCCTCTGAATAAGCGATTGCGACATCTGCTGCTTTTCTAAAAATCTTTCCCTTACCAGCAGCTTCAGCGCGAGCTTCAGCTCCGTTATAGATCTTTTCGAAAATACGTGGAACAGCCAGAACAAATGTTGGCTTAAAGGAAGCTAGATCAATTGGAAGACGTCCAACTGGATCGCTGCAATGTGCAAGGTGTAAACCTGAGTTAATTGCACCAATTTGAACCATGCGGCCAAAGACGTGAGCAACAGGTAAGAAAAGCAAAGTTGATCCACCTGGTTTTAGGAATAGATCACTTGCACCCTGCACGACATTTCCGCACTCAGCTAAGAAGTTGCCATGAGTGAGTGAAACACCCTTTGGCTTTCCAGTCGTACCTGATGTGTAGATAAGTGTTGCTAAAGTGTCTGGTCCAAGTGCTGAGCGGCGACGTTCAATTTCATCATCTGATACTTGAGCACCAGCATTGCGAAGCAC
>JGI25921J50272_10000237_pt1 | contig 18017 bp, 14 predicted proteins | sample LauGreSu1BDMLBSD_2_FD_50272 | JGI IMG/M metagenome (IMG submission 50272) | reverse complement strand
TCCCTTGCCTTCAGCAAGAAAAGTATACCTGTTGACAGGCTACCGGTCGGTGGCATCTATCAGTGGAAAAGAAAAGGTGAGTTCCACCTTTTCAACCCCCAGACCATCCACCTGCTGCAACATTCAACCCGTATCGGAGACTACTCTGTTTTCAAAAAATATTCAAANCTNGTCAACGACCAAAGCGAAAAAGCCTGTACACTCAGAAGTCTTTTTGAATTCAACCCACTCAGGCCGTCGATTTCCATTGACGAAGTTGAGCCAGCAGAGAACCTTTACAAAAGATTCGCCACAGGAGCCATGTCTTTCGGTTCCATCTCATGGGAAGCCCATACCACACTGGCCATTGCCATGAACAGACTGGGTGGAAAAAGCAATACCGGCGAAGGTGGAGAAGATGAGATCCGTTACCAGCCTATGGAAAATGGTGATTCCATGCGCTCTTCGATCAAACAGGTAGCCTCTGCCAGGTTTGGTGTAACAAGCCAATACCTGACTGAAGCNGATGAGCTGCAGATCAAGATGGCGCAGGGAGCCAAGCCTGGAGAAGGCGGACAGCTGCCCGGNCATAAGGTAGATGACTGGATTGGAAGGGTAAGGCATTCAACACCTGGCGTAGGATTGATTTCTCCTCCGCCACACCATGATATTTACTCGATTGAAGATCTGGCACAGCTGATCTTTGATTTGAAAAATGCCAACAGAAAGGCCAGGATCAGCGTAAAGCTGGTATCCAAAGCTGGTGTTGGAACCATTGCCGCAGGCGTTGCCAAAGCCAAAGCAGACGTAGTATTGATATCTGGCAACGATGGTGGAACCGGCGCTTCGCCTGTAAGTTCCATCAGGCATGCAGGATTGCCCTGGGAGCTTGGANTGGCCGAGGCCCACCAGACCCTGGTAAAAAACAAGTTGCGCAGCAGGGTTACTGTACAGGCGGACGGTCAATTGAAAACAGGAAGGGACATCGCCATTGCCACGCTTTTGGGTGCTGAGGAATGGGGCGTTGCCACTGCCGCACTGGTGGTAGAAGGTTGTATCATGATGCGGAAGTGTCACCTCAATACCTGCCCAGTTGGCGTTGCCACACAGGATCCTGAACTCAGAAAAAGATTCAATGGAGCAGCAGAATATGTTGTGAACTTCATTCAATTCCTCACGAAGGAACTGAGAGAAATCATGGCGGAACTGGGTTACAGAACCATTGAGGAAATGGTTGGTCAATCCGATGTATTGAAAGTAAGAGAAGGCATCAACCATTGGAAATACAGCAAGCTCGACCTGTCCCCCATCCTTTACAAGGAACCGGCAGATGCATTTACCGGCTTATACAAACAAGAAGAGCAAGACCATGGCATTGCTGGAGTGCTTGACTGGAAATTGATTGAACAGGCAGCTCCTGCATTGGAGAAACAGGAAAAAGTGCATATTTCCTCTCCGATCAAGAATACGGACAGGACCACAGGAACCATGCTCAGCAACGAAATCACCAAAAAATATGGCGCCCTCGGTTTGCCAGAAGACACTGTAAACCTGAAGTTCAAGGGAACTGCCGGACAGAGTTTTGGTGCTTTCAACACCTGTGGCGTTACCCTGGAATTGGAAGGTGATGCCAATGACTATTTTGGAAAGGGATTGAGTGGCGCCAAGATGATCGTTTACCCTCACAAGGAATCGGGATTCGTGGCTGAAGAAAATATCCTGATCGGCAACGTAGCCTTCTATGGTGCGACCTCAGGAAAGGCCTTTATCCGTGGTAAAGCAGGAGAACGATTTGCCGTAAGGAATTCAGGCGCGACTGCTGTTGTGGAAGGTGTTGGCGACCATGGCTGCGAGTACATGACTGGAGGTACTGTGGTTGTGCTGGGAGGAACTGGTAGAAATTTTGCCGCAGGAATGAGTGGTGGTATCGCTTATGTTTACGACATACTTGGTCAATTCAGTGAAAACTGCAACATGGAAATGGTAGACCTGGATCCAATTGGTGATGATGACATGGAAACATTGAAATCACTCCTGGGCGAGCATGTCGCCACCACTGGAAGTACTGTTGCAAAATTTCTGTTGAGCGATCTTGACAATCAAAAAAACCAATTCATTAAAGTATATCCGCGCGACTACAAGAAAGTGATGGAAATGAAGAAGGCCGGAAAAACTGCAATCATCAAATAACCTTATCAATGGGAAAGCCTACAGGATTTTTAGAATATACAAGGGTCAGCCCCTCTAAAACTGCTGCTTCAGAAAGGGTACAGCATTTCAATGAATTTGTAAAACCTTTCGAGCCAAAGGAGCTCAACAAACAAGCTGCGCGATGCATGAATTGCGGGGTCCCATTCTGTCACAGCGGATGCCCACTGGGAAACATCATACCTGAATTCAATGATGCTGTTTATCGTGAGAGTTGGCAAGAGGCCTATGAAATACTCAGCTCAACCAATAACTTCCCAGAATTTACAGGAAGGATTTGCCCTGCCCCCTGTGAAAGTTCTTGTGTACTGGGCATCAACCAGCCACCAGTTAACATTGAAGAAATCGAGAAACACATTATCGAGATCGCTTTTGACAAAGGATATGTAAAACCCAAGGTACCAATACTGCGTACTGGAAAAAAAATTGCGGTGATTGGCAGCGGCCCTGCAGGTCTTGCGGCAGCAGCACAATTGAACCAGGCTGGTCATCATGTAACTGTTTTTGAGCGCGATGAAAAACCTGGAGGACTGCTTCGCTATGGTATTCCAGATTTTAAACTGGAAAAAAACATCATTGACAGGAGGATCACATTGATGGAGGAAGAAGGCATCGTTTTCAAATGCAATGCCAATGTTGGCGTGAACGTCAGCATCAATGACCTCACCAGAGACTACAATGCCGTTGTGCTGGCTGGAGGATCCACCATCCCCAGGGATCTTCCCATTCCGGGAAGAGAATTGAATGGTGTGCACTATGCCATGCATTTCCTCAAACAACAGAATAAATTGGTAGCTGGCAGTGACCCGCTGGCACAAAAGAATATTGAAAGTAATGTACTGGATCACCTCCTGTCTGCAAAAGGTAAACATGTGGTGGTGATTGGCGGTGGCGATACCGGAAGCGATTGCGTTGGAACCTCCAACAGGCAAGGTGCTGCCAGTATCACCCAGTTTGAATTGATGCCCAAGCCTCCTGAAAGCAGGACTCCCATCATGCCCTGGCCAACCTACCCCATGGTTTTGAAAACAACTACGTCACATGAGGAAGGTTGTGAAAGGCAATGGGCTGTAGCCACCAAAGAGTTCATTGGAGATGAGAAAGGCAACCTGAAAGCCCTGAGAACCGTAGAATTGGAATGGAAGTCTGAAGATGGCAGGCCCAGCAAATTTACCGAGCGGGCTGGTTCAGAAAAAATCATTCCCTGTGAACTGGTATTGTTGGCCATGGGATTTGTGGCCCCTCAAAAATCAGGCATGCTCGATACCTTGGATATTGAACTGGACGAAAGGGGAAATGTCAGGGCAACGGAGAGAGAATTCAAAACGAACATTGGAAAGATATTCGCCTGCGGAGACATGAGGAGAGGACAATCTCTGGTTGTCTGGGCCATCAGTGAAGGACGTGAATGTGCGAGAAAAGTAGATGAATTTCTGATGGGAGTTTCTTACTTAGAATCAAAAGACAGCAGCTTACTCGTCTAGAATTTTAACTCAACCATCTTTATAAAACAGGCCGGTTTATAACCGGCTTATTTTTTTCAATATTTTACATATTATATTTATTTATATATTATAATTATCTAGCTATACTTTTCCACAACAAAATTTCATTAATTTTATAATACATTGATTTACAAATGTTTTTGATATTTCACTATCATATTATATTTATTTATATATATATGTTTTATTGTTTTTAACCTATCTATTTATATATTTGTCACAACAAATGATCTTTTAACTAAAATTATTCAACAATGAATTCAAAATCACTAAGAGACAAGCTCCCATTCCTGGTTTTGGCTATTATTGCCATTGCCGCAATTTTCGTTCCGGTATTACCCAACTTTGAGGACAAAGAAGGGGTTTACAATGGAGCAGACATCACATGGATTTTGATTGCAACAGCATTGGTTTTCTTGATGACTCCGGGTTTGGCTTTTTTCTATGGCGGTATGGTTCATAGAAAGAATGTAATTTCCACCATGATCAAAAGTACCGTAGCCGCAGGTGTGGTTACTGTCATTTGGATCACTTTTGGCTATAGCCTCTGTTTCGGTGATTCAGTAAGCGGTTTCATTGGCAGCCCCATGACAAACTTCTTTTTTAAGGACGTAGCCAATGCAGCCCCTTGGTCATTGGCTCCTAGCATCCCGAAATCATTGTTCGCCCTGTTTCAATTGATGTTCGCTATCATCACCCCAGGTCTGGTGGTTGGTGCGTTGGCTGAGCGTGTAAAGTTCACCTCTTATATCCTTTTCATCATTTTGTTCAGCATACTGGTATACGCTCCCCTCGCCCACTGGAGCTGGCATCCTGATGGATTCCTCTTCAAAATGGGTGCTCTTGATTTTGCCGGTGGAACCGTAGTACACATTTCTGCTGGTTGTGCGGCATTGGCAGGTGCATTGGTTCTCAAGCGTAGGAAAGCACACATGGAAGGAGTTGAAATTCCTCCAGCAAACGTTCCTTACGTTTTGATCGGAACTGGATTACTCTGGTTTGGATGGTTTGGCTTCAATGCAGGTTCTGCATTAGGCGCCAATGGTTTGGCTGTATCAGCCTTTGCAACAACCAACACTGCGGCAGCTGCTGCTGGCCTGTCTTGGATGTTCTTTGATGTCATGAAAGGCAAGAAGCCATCAGTAATGGGATTCTGTATTGGTGCTGTTGTTGGCTTGGTTGCTATTACGCCTGGCGCAGGTTTTGTAGGCATCCCTCAAAGCATTTTTATTGGTGTGATCGCTGCAATCATTTCAAATATTGCAGTTCACTACAAACAAAAATCAAATCTTGATGACACGTTGGATGTATTCCCTTGCCACGGACTGGGTGGTATTGTTGGAATGATTCTCACAGGTGTATTTGCTACAAAAGCCATCAATGGTGCAGGCAACGACGGTTTGTTTTACGGCAACGCAGAATTCTTCTTCACCCAGCTCAAAGCCATGGGTATTGCAGTGGTCTACTCATTTGTAGTATCCTTTATCATCTTCAAATTCATCAACCTTATCCAACCGCTTAGGGTTTCTGAAGAAGAAGAAGAAATGGGATTGGATGCATCGCAACATGATGAGAAATACGGCAGAAATCCCCAGAAAGGATAAAATAATCAAATAACAAACAAGGGTACAGCGCAAGGCGGTGTTGGACTAGAACATTCGCCTCTGCCATACCCTCTTTTTAGAACTAAAAACCACAACAATGTTACGAAAACTTTACTTAATGGGTGCCGTAATGGCCCTCAGCTTCAATGCAACAGCACAAACAGATTCAGCCGCAGCAAAGAAATCCAATTTCAGTTTTAGCGGGTCGGTAGATGGATACTTTAGGACTGACTTTGCAAAAGACGCAGGCAACAACAGGACCAGCTTTACCAATAGTACAGGAAAGCTTGCACTGGGTATGGTATCAGCCAAACTGGATTATACTGCGAAGAAATTCTCTTTTACCGCAGACCTTGGCATTGGAAAAAGGGCAAAAGAATTCGCTTACAACGACAAGGGAATCCTGGCCAGTGTTAAACAACTTTATGTAGCATATGCCGCAACAGATTGGCTGAAATTGACTGCAGGATCATGGGCCACTCATGTAGGGTATGAATTGGTGGATCCATTTGGAAACAGGAACTACAGCATGTCTTACATGTTCTCTTATGGACCATTCCTTCATACTGGCGCAAAAGCTGATCTTACTTTCGGAGGTACAGGGCTGATGATTGGTGTTGCCAGTCCAACGGACTACCGCAATGCTCCAGACCCTAATAAAAAGGCCTTGCTTTTCCAATTCAGCCAGGTTATCACTGACGATGTAAAACTCTACCTCAACTATGTTGGTGCTCAAAGACCATCAGACTCTGCCAAAACAAGTCAGTTTGATATGGTATTGACAGCAAAACTCAGCGACAAGTTCAACATTGGAGTCAATGGTACTGTTTGCAATATCAAACCACAAACACGCAATGTTTATGGTGATGCTTCTTCCTGGTCTGGTATTGCGACTTATCTCAATTTTGATCCCATCGAAAAATTTGGCATCACCCTGAGGTCTGAAATTTTCAACGACCAAAATCAATTGGCAGCATTGGGTGCNGCNAAATCAGGTGCNAGCATATTTGCCAATACCATCTCAGGTAACATCAAATTGGGAGGCTTCACCATCGTCCCAGAATTGCGCCTCGAGTCTGCAGGAGAGAATGTTTTCTTCTCTAAATCAGGTACCGCGGCCTCATCTGCAACCAGCTTCCTGGTAGCAGCCTATTACAAATTCTAGTTTATAGTTTTGGGTCATAAATAGTACGGAGGCGGCTTTCCAGTCGCCTCCTTTTTATTTATTTCTTTCTGAAAAAGATCCTAACAGGAACCCCTTTGAAATTGAATTTTTCCCTCAGCTTGTTTTCAAGGTAATTCCTATACGGCGCCTTGATGTCATCAGGATAATTGGTAAAAAAGGCGAAGGAGGGTACCGCGGTAGGCAATTGTGTGATGAACTTAATCTTCACGGAATTTCCCCTCACAACAGGAGGATGATAAGCCTCTATCACTGGCAGCATTTCCTCATTGAGTACAGAGGTCTGGATTCTTCTCTTCCTGCTTTCATAGACTTCCAATGCAGTTTCCACAACCTTGAAAACCCTTGTTTTCTCTTTTGCTGATATGAAAAGTACTGGAATATCTGTAAAAGGCGCCAGCCTGGTTTTGAGTTCTTTTTCGTAATCTTTTGCAGTATTGGTAGTCTTTTCAACAGTATCCCACTTGTTGACAAGAAATACAATTCCTTTGCCTTTTTTGACTGCCAATGAAAAAATGTTAAGGTCTTGCTGGGCAATTCCTTTTTCAGCATCAATCATCATCAGACAAACATCTGCCTCATCCACNGCCTTGATGGCACGGATNACAGAGTAAAACTCAATGTCCTCATGCACCTTGGTCTTTCTTCTTATTCCTGCAGTGTCAATGAGGATCAACTCCTTTTGAAAGAGGTTATAATGGGTATGGATGGTATCCCGAGTGGTTCCTGCAATTTCACTTACAATCGTTCTTTCTGTACCCACCATTGCATTCAGCAGTGATGACTTTCCAACATTAGGCTGCCCGATGATGGCAATGCGTGGTAGATTCTCATCCGGGACCTCCACATCCGCGTCTATGAGCGATGCAATATCATCCAACAACTCCCCTGTTCCGCTTCCAGACATGGAGGAAAGGAAATGGGTATGATCAAAACCAAGCGCATAAAATTCTGTAGCATCAAGTTGTCGGGCATTGTTATCCACTTTGTTAACAGCCAGGAAAACCGGTTTTTTTGAAACCCGAAGAATATCGGTCATGGCTTCATCAAGGGTCGTAATGCCCGTTGTAACATCGGTCATAAAAATGATGGCATTGGCTTCTTCTACAGCAATCATGACCTGTTCCCGGATTTCCTTTTCAAATATTTCAACTCCAAATGGAACAAATCCCCCCGTATCGATGATATTGAAGGTCTTACCATTCCATTCAGACACACCATATTGGCGATCACGGGTAACACCAGGNGTGTCTTCAACAATCGCCTTNCGCTGTTCAAGCATACGGTTAAAAAACGTGCTCTTGCCCACGTTGGGTCTTCCTACTATTGCTACTGTAAATCCAGACATAATTGTATTTTCTATCGTTTATTGTTTGAGCGAAGCATTCGACTGGTTCTGCAATACCAAGATCCCTATCGCTTCATGTGTTGCGCAATTTTTACGCATTGTATCCGTATTCGTTAAGATAAAGCTCATTGTTTCGCCAGTTATTCCTCACCTTGACATGCAATTCAAGAAAGATCTTGCTGTCGAGAAAACTTTCAAGTGATTGTCTTGAAAGAGTACCCAATTTTTTGATCATTGCCCCTCCTGTTCCCAGGATGATGGCTTTCTGTGATTCCCGCTGCACAATGATCTCTGCAGCAATCTTGATCAGGGTGGTTTTTTCTTCAAAAGCAGAGATCATTACTGTCGTTTGGTAAGGAATCTCTTCATCAAACAATTCAAAGATTTTTTCACGGATCAATTCGCCTGCAAAGAACCTTGTTGGCAAATCGGTAAGATCATCCTGATCATAAAATGGTTCGCCCTCCGGCAACATGTCAATGATGGCATTTTGCAACTGGTCTATGTGCAGTTTTGAAGCAGCAGAAATGGTTACAATCTTTTTACAGTAAGGCTTGTCCTTGAAATAGGCTTCTGCCATTTCGATACGGTCTTTTTTTACCATATCGCATTTGTTCAACACAAGGATGGCGTTTGTTTTTATTTTGAGGGACGAAAAAATATTATCAAGTTCTAAAAGGTCATCACGCAAATCGGCTACCAACAAACAAACATCTGCGTCTTCCATGCTGGATTTTACTGCATGCATCATTTTTTCATGCAACTTATACTTGGGTTCTATTACACCGGGCGTGTCAGAAAAAACAATCTGGAAATCAGGTCCGTTCAAAAAAGCCCGAATCCTGTGCCTTGTGGTTTGAACCTTAGAAGAGACAATGGCCAGTTTTTCTCCAATGAAAGCATTGAGCAAGGTGCTTTTCCCCGCATTCGGTTTTCCAATGATATTTACAAATCCTGATCTCATGTTTATCCTGCAAAGGTAACACAGTAAAAATTGTTTTGAACATAATAGATTTAGGTGTACATTTGCAGCCACATCGCGAAGTAGAGCAGCGGTAGCTCGTCGGGCTCATAACCCGAAGGTCGCTGGTTCGATCCCAGCCTTCGCAACAAAAAAAGACAACCCCAGGGTTGTCTTTTCATATTTTAGGCCTTTTTGCTTTTAATTTCCTTTTTTAATGCTGCTTGCACCCGTGGCACGCGTATTGATCGGTGAAGGATTCCCATAATAAGTAATAGTACTGGCACCGGTAGCATTTGCCTTCAAATCACCTGAAACGCTTATTCTTAAGATTGATGCGCCAGTCGCATTCAGGTTCGCATGCACTGTTTTCAATGCAGCAGCAGACATTTTACTGGCACCTGTAAAGTCAGCGTCAATGCTAACCGCATTTCCCATTGCTTCCATGTCTGAGGCTCCTGTAAAAACCAATTTAAGTTCTTTGCAATCAAGCTTACCTGTAAAATCGCTGGCACCAGTAAATGTCAAGGAAAGCTGATTGGCTTTCATGATATCAGCTACCAGAAAGTCTACAGCTCCTGAGGCTTTTACCGATTTCAACAAGGGAGTGGAGAGATAAACCCGAAAATCCGGACTTTGACCCAACCAACTGGCCCATCCCTTGTCGAGCTCAACAAACAATTCATTGTCTACTACCCGGGTAACAATATGGCCACGAACAGATGCTGACTTTGCGCTGACGGCCACCTCGCTTTCTTTGCCATCAGAAAAAAATACCTTGAAGGGCCCCCTTACCACAACAGCATTAAAACCAGCAGTTTCTCGCTTTTCAATATTGGGGTCATTCATGATAAGTTTGTCTTGTGCCTGCACATATGCGCTCATCATTACCAACAGCAACAGCAGCATTTTTTTCATCATGTTTTTTTTCTTTGTTATGGAAAGATATAACGAAGCACCTCAACAAAAGTTACAACCAAATAAATTTATGTGAAATTGAAGCAAGCAATGCAATCATACTATAATTTTGCATTGTTCCCGGGGTGCTCTGGTTGATTCCAGGGCTGAGATTAAACCCGTAGAACCTGATCAGGATAATGCCTGCGCAGGGAAGGAAGAATACCATCATTCAATCCTTTCCTGTTTTTGTAAACCCGGCTGCTCATTCAGCCACAAAAACAAAAACGGAATGAAACAAATTTCCACTCTTTTCTTGTTGATCCTCCTTGGATCTACTGCCTTTTCACAAACGGCTTCAATCGCCAAAGACAGCATCGATCAAAGTACAGGAGAAAAAATCAAGGTTGGACTCATGTCTCCCATTGAAATTCGGGCAGTCAGGGCCAGCAAGAATTACCCTTTTACACAATCCCTCCTCCTCAAAAGGACAATCGAAAAAAACAACCTGGGACAAGACATTCCATTTTTGCTCAACCAGGTTCCAGGAACGGTGGTCAATTCTGATGCAGGCAATGGTGTGGGCTATACCGGTTTGCGCATCAGGGGTACTGATGCCAGCCGCATCAACTTCACCCTCAATGGTATTGCCTACAACGATGCCGAATCGCAGGGGGTATTCTTGGTTAATTTGCCAGACTTTCTTTCTTCCACCAACAGCATCCAGGTGCAACGTGGCGTTGGTACCAGTTCCAACGGAAGTGGTGCATTTGGTGCCACAGTCAATTTGTTGACCAACGAGGTGCAGGACAAGGCCTATGCAACGTTGAGCAACAGCGTTGGATCATACAACACTTCAAAAAATACGTTCAAGGCGGGAAGTGGTTTGATCAATGGCCGCTACACATTCGATGTTCGTTTGTCTTCACTTAAAAGCGATGGCTATGTAGACCGCGCCAGCAGCAACCTTCAGTCCTTTTATGTATCTGCTGCCAGCATCAGCGATAACAGCTCTTTGCGCCTGAATGTATTTTCAGGAAAAGAAAAAACCTATCAAGCCTGGTATGGTGTTACGGAAGAACAGTTGACTACAAACAGAAAATTCAACAGTGCAGGAACAGACCGGCCCGGTGACCCTTACGACAACGAAACCGACAACTATACCCAAACACATTATCAGCTTTTTTACAACAAGAAGTTCAACAGCAAATGGAGTTTCAATGGGGCTTTGTTTGCCACTAAAGGAAATGGTTATTATGAGCAGTACAAGGCCGAACAAAAATATTCCAGCTATGGCCTGAAAAATCCGATGGTCAATGGCATCGGTGTTACAAAGACTGATCTGATCAGACAACTTTGGTTGGANAACCTTTACTATGGCTCAAATTTTTCATTTCAAATGAAAGAAGAAAANAGAGAGGTCATCCTTGGTGGCGGAAATAGCCAGTACAATGGCAACCATTTTGGAAAAATCATTTGGGCCCAAACTGGCATATCCAAAGACCATCGCTGGTATGACCTGGATGCTAAAAAATCGGAACAACATGCATTTGGAAAATGGATGGAAAAAATCGGTGCATTTCATGTGTTTGGAGACCTTCAACTGAGAAATGTAAACTATACAATTGAAGGCTTCAGGAACAACCCTACCCTTTCCATTGATAAACATTGGTTGTTCATCAACCCCAAAGCCGGCCTGCGTTATACAGCAGGAGCATATAGCAGTTTCGTTTCATATGCATTAGCCAACAAAGAACCCAACAGAGATGATTTTGAAGCAGGCACTAGCGACATACCCAAGCATGAAACACTACATGATGTTGAAGCAGGTATTGAGAGAACAGGCAGTAAATTAAAGATTGCCGCTACACTCTACCACATGCGCTACAAGAACCAATTGGTATTAACAGGGAAAATCAATGATGTAGGAGCCTATACAAGAACCAACATTCCTGTAAGCTATCGTACTGGATTGGAAATAGAAGCAACCCTGTTCATATCAGACCGGCTACAATTCAACAACAACATCGCATTGAGCAGCAACAAGGTAAAAAACCACAGGGAATACTATGATGATTATGATGCAGGCGATCAGAAAGTTGATTTTTACAGCACATCNAANATTGCTTTTTCGCCGGCGGTGGTTGAGCAAGGAACCCTCTCTTATACCTTGCTCAAAGACCTTGAAACAAGGTTGATCTCAAAATATGTAAGCCGTCAATACCTCGACAATACCAGCAGAAAAGACAGAAGCCTTGCGCCTTACTTTACACAGGATCTGATGATCAACTATTCNCTCCATCCCAGAAAAATGAAATCAATTGAACTCATCTTTCAGTTGAACAATATNTGGAACAAATGGTATGCACCCAATGGGTATACCTATACCTACAAATATGGTGGCGAGTTGGTCAGAAATAATTTCTACTATCCAATGGCAGAAAGAAACCTGATGATCGGTCTCAACCTCAATTTCTAGGAGACAAGGATTTATCTGCGAAATGGCAGGTTTGTCAAATTGATCCTGCCAATCATAAAAGGGATTTGAGTGCTTCAACTATGTTGCANTCAAATCCCTTTTTATGCGCATTCANTTAAGTAATGTAAAACTGTTTCTAGTTGTTGTTGTAATATTCACCAATTGTGGACCATCGCAGAAAATAACCTATTCCTGGAAGAATCCTGCGTTCACATCACAACTGGCATTCAAAAAAATATTCGTGGCAGCTTTGGTAAAAAATCCACACGTAAGGACGCACCTTGAAGAGGAAATGGGGATTGCTGGGGCGGCTCAGGGATTCACGGTAGAAAGAAGCCTGGATTATTTTCCTCCGAGCTTCAAAGATCAAGAGCCTGGTTCAAGAGAAACCATGATGGAAAAAATAAAATCGCTTCAATGCGACCTAATATTCACGATTGCCCTGGTTGAAAAACAAAGTGAAGCGCGGTATGTGCCGGGAAACATGGGAATGTATGGTCCATTCCCTGCCTATGGCCTGAGGTTCAGGGGATACTATTCTTATTGGTATCCCTTCATGTATGATCCGGGATATTATGTCACAGACAAAACATATCTGATGGAGGGAAATCTTTTCGAAACATCCACTGAATCGCTGATATGGTCTGTTCAGACAGAAACACTTAATCCTCCATCGATAGAAAAATTCAGTAAAAACTTGATCAACCTGATGTTGAAAAAAGGTATTGAAGACCTGGGCGTTTCAAAATAATTTACCCTGGGAAATTATCCCTCCAAGAGAGCATTCCTCCAGTTACATTGATAACATTGGTGAAGCCNAGCGACTCCAGCACCATGGCAGCCTGTCCACTTCTATTACCACTGCGGCAATACAAGAAAACCTCTTGCTCCTTCAGATGGTCAATGGATTCCGTATCGCCCACCCTGATATCACCCAAAGGAAGGAGAATGCCACCGATATTGAATTCGCTGTGTTCAGCAGGTTCACGAACATCAACCAGGTTCAATGTTTCGCCAGCCTTGATCTTTTCATTGAGTGCTTGTACATCGATTGTTTTCATGTTGCAAAGATACAATTTGTAAACTTTATTTGATTGGAGCCAAGACTGAATCTGGTCTGCGTTCAGGTTTTACCAAACTCAATTTGATGTCCATCAGCTGACCTGAACGAATCTTATTGGCATTCTGCAGTGCATCATAAGGCATTGGATTCTGCCAGTACACAAAACCAAGGGTAGTGTCTGTGAAATTATCATCCATCAGTACTACTCCCGCATTAAGTCCGTTGACTTCCATGACCAACTTTGCTTCCGGGTAGGTAAGTCCGAAAAGATCTGGTACAGGAATCTCTTCACCTCCCAAACCTGCACCAATCAGCAAATCAATGGNTGAGCCCATCCTGATGGGAGAACCTGGCTTGATTGAATTTCCACCACTGAGTTGATCCTTAACAGCATTCTTTGCCATGTCAGGGATNTAAGTTGTATCACCCATTTTCAAACCAAGCGACTTCAACTCAAGAATGGCATTCCGGAAACTCATTCCTATGAGGTTGGGCATGGCAATGGTTGGTGGAACAGTACAGTTGAGGGTAAGGTAGATGATGCGGTTCACTTTCACTGTTGCTTCAGGATCTGGAAACTGTTTGATGATGATGTTGGGTGCAAGGCTATCCACATAGATCGAATCTTGCACAACCACTTCAAATCCCTTGCTCTCCAGGTCAGCCACAACAGCACTGTACACTTTCCCCTTCACTTCGGGAACCGTTAGGTATTCCCCATGGTTGGTGATGAAATTGAGCAAAAGAAGAAAAGCTCCCACAATAAAAACAGATAGCATAAATCCTGCCAGGATATTCTGCCAAAGTGGCTTTTTGGTGATAAAAGAAAAGTTCATTGGGTTATTTTTTTACTGTCTCCAGTGCATCATCAATCAACATGCTGTAAAAATCACTGAGCACCAAACCCATTGCCGCAACCTGTTGTGGAATGATACTTGCAGCACTTTGGCCTGGAACGGTATTGATTTCAAGCAAGTAGGGCTTTCCCTGTTCTGTATTGTAAATAAAGTCCATCCGCACCACTCCCCTGCAATTGAAAACAGCATAAATCCCAGCAGCAGCATTCCGTATTTTTCCAGCCATTTCATCGCTGCAAACAGCTGGTGTAACTTCAACCGACTTGCCCTGGTATTTCGCCTCAAAATCAAAAAATTCATTGTCGGTGCTGATCTCTGTGAAAGGAAGTGTGATGATCTTCCCTTTGGATCTGAATACACCAATGGTAAATTCACGGCCACTGATAAACTCTTCGATCAATACCTGATCGTCTTCCCTGAATGCTTTTGCAATGGCCTCTTGAAGGTCTTCTGCTTTGGATACCTTGCTCATGCCAATACTCGAGCCCCCATTGTTGGGTTTCACAAAAACAGGCAGGCTCAAACCGTCAATGACGTTGACAGATGAATCATAAGTCGACTTGAACAGCAGCACAGATTTGGCAACATGAAAACCTGAAGCGCCAGCAACTGCAACGGTAAACCTTTTGTTAAAGGTGATGGCAGAAGTGGTGGCATCACATGAAGTATAGGGAATGTTCAAAAGATCAAAATAGGCTTGTAATTTTCCATCTTCTCCGGGTGTGCCATGGATGCCAATAAAAACAGCGTCAAACTTGATGATCTCTGTGCCCAGGTCCAAAGAAAAATCACCCTTGTTCACCACCAGCTCAACCCCATCCTTGGTTGTATGAAACCATTTTTCAGGGGTGATGTCTATTCTGTATACCTCATACTTGGAAAGATCAAGATGCTTTTCAATGGTGATAGCACTTTTGTAAGAGATCACTGCTTCAGAAGAATATCCACCCGTAACAAAGGCGATGACTGGTTTACCCATGAACAAAATTTTTGGAAAAATCGGAGTTATGGCAAATATAAGAAAAGGTGAAGGCATCCGCAGATACCTTCACCTTTATAACTTGTTAAACTGGATTTAGAGGTGTAGGCTCTCCTTTTTGGCCATCAACGCTTCAACGGTTTCCACATACAATTCATCAGGAACGCAACAATCTACAGGACAAACAGCTGCGCACTGTGGCTCTTCATGAAATCCCTGACACTCTGTACACTTGTTTGGAGTAATATAGTAAGTGTCGTTGCTGATGGGTGAATTCTTTTGGTCTGCATCGACTGAAGAGCCATCCATCAAGGTAAATGAACCTTTTACAGATGTGCCATCAGCTACAGCCCACTCTACACCACCTTCATAAATTGCGTTGTTGGGACATTCTGGTTCGCAGGCTCCACAATTGATACATTCATCGGTAATCTTGATTGCCATGATATTTCAGTATTTTTGATGTTAGTTTATTGCAGCTCTCCATAAATGGAAAGCTGTATAAAGATATTGAATGATCTGAAAACGCAAAAATGAATTTAAACAAAAGAATAGAGGTTCTTGGCTTTCTTGGGGAATACCTGAGAGAGGACAGCTCATCGTACCAGGAGCTCAGACACAGGGCTTTCATGGAGAACAAATGGTTCACCCCTGAGTATATTTTTCAGTCAGGAAAACTGATTGCAGACCAGATGCTGAACAAAGACCAACTTGCTGCATTTGCCGCTGAGTATGGCGTTTCTGAAGAACCAAGAAACAAAACCATTGGCCTGGTGATGGCGGGCAATATCCCCTATGTGGGCTTCCACGACTTGCTTTGCATCTTCCTTTCAGGATACAGGCAGCGGATCAAACCTTCCTCCAAAGACAGCTTCATGATCAAAAACCTGATCCAGGTTGCAACCTCAGCCTTCCCTGGATTCGAAAATTTAGTGGTGATCGACGAAATGCTCAAAGGCTGTGACGGATACATAGCCACTGGAAGTGATAACAGCGCCCGTTATTTTGAGCATTATTTCAACAAATATCCTCATATCATCCGAAAGAACAGGACATCCATTGCCGTTTTAGAAGGAAATGAAAGCCAGGAAGAATTGGAAGCTTTGGCTGATGATATCCAGCAGTATTTTGGACTAGGATGCAGAAATGTAACTCAAGTGCTTGTTCCTGAAGAATATGATTTTGTTCCTTTGCTCAGTGCTTTGCGGAAGTATGATCACTACCGAGACCATGAAAAATACAGGAACAATTTTGACTACCAGTTGACCATTGCCATCATGAACAACAGGTTCTACATGAGCAACGATTCAATTGTACTCCTTGAAAATGAAAGTCCATTTTCACCCATTTCACAACTGCATTACCAGTATTACACCGACAAAACTGCAGCAGTAGCTGCCCTGGACAAAAACAAGATCCAATGCCTTGTCGGAAAGGGTTTTATTCCATTTGGTGGTGCACAAAAGCCAGGGCTGAAAGACTTTCCGGATGGAATAGACACCATGGAATTCCTATCTTCCATCACCTGAATTCTGTCAAAATAACTTGGATCTTTTCCACAGGAATCAAACATGCTGTAAAAGAATTTGTTAAATAGGATGACAGGTTGACCGAAATTCAGACATGTTTGCTTAATTGCAGTTGATCAGGCATAAATTTTGTACCTCTAAACATAAAAATTCAACCATGAACATCAAACAGACATTATCAGTTGTGCTGATTAGCGCAGTAACCACCACGGTGGCCATGTTTGGTTATGATTCATTCATCCGAAAACAAGGCCCCCTTCAACAAGGCAATGGAAAACTACCTGCCAGCTATGCAGGATTTTTTGACAAGAACAACAACGTGCCTGGACAACCCGTGGATTTTCAACCGGCATCCCAGGCAGCAGTTCCAGCAGTAGTACACATTACTACAACCATCGGAGGCAGCCAGACCAGCAACAACCTGCCCAAAACCAAAAGGAGCAGTCCATTTGGTGATTTCTTCGGAGAAGACCTTTTCAATGACTTTTTCAATGGTCCACAGACCAGAAGCATGCCCCAGCGTGCCAGCGGGTCTGGTGTGATCATCAGTGAAGACGGGTATATTGTAACCAACAACCACGTGATTGAGGAAGCCAACGAAATAATGGTTACCCTAAATAACAAAAAACAATACAAGGCAAAGTTGATAGGAACTGACCCCAGCAGCGATCTTGCCCTCATCAAGATTGAGGAGAAAGGATTGAATTTCCTTCTGTATGGCAATTCCGACAACCTGAAACTCGGTCAATGGGTATTGGCTGTAGGTTATCCTTTGAACCTTGAAACCACTGTGACGGCAGGTATTGTTAGTGCAAAAGCCAGGTCATTGGGACTAAATTCAAGAAAAAGCAACTCGCCCATTGAGTCATTCATCCAAACAGATGCTGCGGTGAACCAGGGTAACTCTGGTGGCGCATTGGTTGGTCCGAATGGTGAACTGGTGGGCATCGTCTCTGCAATCGCCTCTCCCACTGGAGCTTATGCAGGATACTCTTATGCGATCCCTGTCAACATTGTCAAAAAAATCATCAACGACCTCCTTCAATACGGAACGGTACAACGTGCCTACCTGGGCATCAGCTACCTGCCTGAAAATGCACCAGAGGCTGAAAAAACCAAACAGAACTACAAGGAAGGCCTTGGTGTATTGGTGATGGATGTAACAAAGGACGGCGCCATGTCTGGCAGTGGATTGCAGGCTGGAGACTACATCACCAAAATCAATGGTATCAAGGTTTCATCCGGCAGTGAAATGGTAGAGCAGGTTGCAGGCTACAAACCTGGAGACAAGATTACCGTCCAATACCTAAGGAACGGAAAATCATANACCACAACCGTTTCATTGAAAAACAANTCTGGCAGNTTTGATATTGTCAANACNATGNTNNCCGATAANCTNGGTGCNGAGTTGCAAACCCTTGACAA
>JGI25921J50272_10000231_pt1 | contig 18144 bp, 9 predicted proteins | sample LauGreSu1BDMLBSD_2_FD_50272 | JGI IMG/M metagenome (IMG submission 50272) | reverse complement strand
AGCCGCCATAGCATCCNCCTGTTTGTATTGTTCCAACCAGCTGATAAGAGTCGCTGGTTAATTGTACAAACGGAACATTGCCATTGGTGTAGTGTGCAACACCAGTGATACTCAACCCGTTGACGCCATATGATACAATACCGGCCCTGTAGAACATGTATTGCCAGTCTCTATAGCCTTGGCCGGCGCCGTTTCCTGCCATTTCAAAGTCCATACGTATAGTAGAACCTGAATTGAAAAAGTGTCTAGCTTCATCGTAACTAGGAAAAACAGAATCAAATGTCAACACGACTTGATTACGCCAGTTAGCAGTTCTTTCTGCCGCACCTAACTGCTGTATAGACGCACGTGCTGGGCTTAATGTGTTTGGAACCGTGAGCACATTGCTGGCATAATCATTGATAGCATTATAGTATGCTGTGAGGATCTTTTGATTAGCAGGCAACTGCCTATCTAATTCAACATTGGCTAATCCTGTGTTTTCTACAGCAATGTTTAGACGATCAATTAACTGGTTGAAAGATCCTGCGGTGATTTTGTCACCCACGTCTTTGTTTGTTGTGTTGCCGCCACCCCAGCCATATCGTAGATTATTTTGTACAGCCGGGCTCGTGCTGGGACCTTGATTGCGAAAAAGGTCCGCGTAAACCTTGTCTACTTTTAGCCTAGCGTCATCGTGTAACTGAGCTAGGATTTTGTCGCCTTTTAGCGCCATAATTACCTAACTCCAATAGTTGCTTCAACCGTACCTTCTCCAGATGATTCTTTGTTTCCTAATGCTCTACCAAATACAGCATACGGATCATCACCTTTTTTCATTGAACGTGCAANNCCTGCAAGTTCGCTAGATACCAGCTTGTCACCTTTTTTAACTTCACCAATCACACGCACAGGTACACGACCTTTTAGTGCAACAGGTACTCTGGTTTCGTCATGACCAATCCTGCTACCAATCAAAAGTGCTGGATTAGTAGATACAACACCAAACACATCAGCATCAGCGTCTGTGCTTACTACTGTTACTTCTGACTCTCCGCCAATCTTGATCAGTGTGCCTGCCATGTAATTTTTATCACTGCGATACATTTCTGCCAAGTCAGCAAACTCTGCTTCAACAGCAATACCACGGAATTTGAAGCCTGAGCGATTTGTTAGTTGTAGACCTTTTCCAATTTGTGGAAATTCGCTAGTCAACAGGCCAACACCGTCTTCTAACTTTTCATCTGGATGAGGAGTATATGGTCCTTCGCCTGAAAAGATAGCCATCAATTCGCTGCTCATGATCACCTTGATAGCATCATGCAGTATGGAATCTATATCTTTGATGCGTACAAATTTAATTGTTGTAGCGCCGCTTGGAAATCCTACTGGCTGATGTTTCTGACCGTCCCAGATCCACAGTTGCTTGATATCAGTTTGATACCAAAAATCACCAACTCTACGTGTATTTCCAGTCGGCTGGGTGAGTTGTGCAACCAGTTGGGCCAATTCTTTCCAGTTACCTTGAGAATCGTAAACAGAAATTCTATTGGTTGATGGATTAAACCATAGCTGTCCAGCAATTGGATTTCCGGGTGCTGATGCAGAGCTAAAATTTTCCAGCATGTGCACCAAGTCTTCAGCAACAATTTCNCCNTANCCNGCAAAATTCTTACCTAGTAGCTTGATAGACGTACTAGTGTCTAGATCTCCGTCTGGAATAGTTACTAGTAGAGTGCCATCGCTTTTGTTTATGTCGTAAGCCATATGTTATTTCCTCGTTCTCTTATTTAATCAACCTGCACGTATACGCAAGGTGTATATAACTTGCAACAAGCGGTTAGCACTCTTTTGCACAGGGTGAAAAATCACATGAGTAAGTAAAAGCCCTGAGCCTAGTGTACCTGTTGTGCTTTTTATTTTTAGTCCTAGTTCGTCAAAAACAAAAGAACCTTCCATATTTGTAGCAGTATCTTGCACATCTTGTGATGTACCGGCTAGATTAAATGTAGTGTCTTCTGCAATTGGTTCGTCGTAGTCTATTGTGCAGGTTACCACCAAGTCAGTGTAATTCAGCCCATTTATATGTGTTACGCCGGTTTTGTTTAGATTAGGATCGGTGTTGTTGATCAAATCATCTTCATCAACTACTTTGAAAAATGTAGCATTATAGAGCTGTTCTGCTTGCCCGTTTACGTTGGGCGGGCGATAGCTCACTGCACCAGTACTGTCAATCACCGTTCCGCCGTTACCAAAATGCATTTCACTTACGTAAAAACCCTGCGTAAAATTACCAGCCAGCAGGTTAGCGATAGCAATAGAAATGTTTTCAAAGTTAACGGCATTGCGCTTGTTGACAAAGATCTCACCAGATTCTGGATCCCAGATCTTGATATGACCTTCAATAAGTGCATCTAATGTGTCTTTTATCATGCTAAATCCTCTATCTCATATTTATGTGTTGATTACCGTTGTACTTAATCATTTTTATGCTGGAACAAAATAGCCACGGCCTGCTTTCAAAAACAGAGCTTCTCTTGTGGTGCTATTCAACAAAGTCAGGGTTTCTTCGTTCCACTGTGGATACAGCACATCATGCCAGTTTTTTAGCTCACTCGGAGTTGGCACTTGATTTTGCTGTCCACCATCATATGCTTTACGTCCCACCGTCTGTGCTAGTACCGGTGTACCGAGTGTGCCACGCACCAGACGCTTGATGGTGTTTCCATCAATTTCCCAGAATTCAATGCGTTCTCTGGCCATCCACACAACTCCTGGCTTGCCATTAACTGGATCTGGGCGTGTTAGCACAGAAGCATCTGCTAGCTGTATTTCTGTGGCAGTTTCATCCACTGATGCTGCCACCGTTGTTTCGGCTGCGCTGTTGTATCTGTAAACTGTGGTTCCGCCTAAGATATCCATATGATATCTCCATGCCACTGTGTTGCTGTTTACGATCCTGCCACTGGCATTGTTGATCACACGTATTTCTATGCTTTCGCCTGGGCTCAGTGCTACCATTTCTTCTGGCCAACGATCCCATTCGGGTTGATAGAAAGCATTGCCATCCACGATTGCCTGTAGTGCTTCAGGTTGTACACCAAAACTATGTCCGGCAATAATTGTGTCTATCAAAGCTTCGTATCCTGGCTGCTCCATGTCCCACAAATACTGCTTCATGCGACTCACACGTTCACCAGTAGCAGGCAATAGTCCTTCAACGGTGAAATCAAATTCCCAAGGATTGCGATCCCATCCCTCTTGTAGGTGATTAAATGGATGGCCATCAATATAATACCCCTGCCATGTTTGATCACCGTGACGACCATAACGCATGACAATTTTTCCTGTGTGCAGATCTTCAAATGTTATATTTGCATTGTCTTTGATCTGATCCACTTCAGTTTGGTTCAATATCTTTGTATGATATGGTTTAACCTCGTTGATGAAGTCAGTTAATACACCGTCATCATTGCGCAGATATTCTTTGCGGAAGTATGGAGTTGCACTCAATGCATCAATACTGACACGCTCAACATCGATATAGCTGGACTTTCTGATCCAATGGCATGTTGGATTTTGTCTCAACACTTCTTTGACCAGCGCAAAGAACACAACATTGTAATGCACCTGGAAAGAATCAACAAACACATCTTCTCTAAGAGCTGTAATGATCTCAAAAAGTTCTACAAATGGGTACTGATCCCAACGCAGGCTATCCCAAGGAACAGCGTCCCAGAGATCCTGTTGCTTGGCCAAATCAAACAGCCTCTTACTCAGCTGTATTGTTCCGTTTTGCTGAAATACTATATTCCATCCGTCGGCAATCTTTTCCCAGATGTTGACAATTTCTTCATCGCCTGTTAGTACTTTTACATAGTCACCTGGTGAAGCAACATAGTTGTAGAGTTCGGTTCCAGATGTAAGAGTTGCCACAGGAACACGAGCCGGATCAAATGTCGAATCAACAAAGTCCACATAGTCCCAGTAGAGAGAAACATCATATGAGAAAGTGGGATCGTTTGTGGGAATAATTTTATTCAATCGATCATCCCATCCAATGATAGAGGTCACATTGACTTTGGCTAACTCTCTATTGGCTGCATTTACAAATATACGAATGGCTTCAATGCGATCATTCAACCAGCTTTGCTGTGTTGGCCGTATTTCATTGCCATAGCGATCATACTTGTGACGATTGTAATCCGGAACACTCTTTCCTTGTATTTCGCTTATCTTGTTGACTTCAATTTGGCGGAAATCCCAAATTCGTTGCCATGGCTGCGACACAAAAGAAACAGGACTACTGTCACCAAATGCAACATCTGTGCCTAGGAAATCTCTAAATGCACGATAGTAGTTGTTGTTTTTTCTCACCACAGATCCACGTGCGTAGGCTACACCTTCTTGGTATTCGCTAACACTGTATATTGTTTCTGTTTGGTCTGACCCAATGATACTGTCTCTCATTCTGATATGCAACCAATCAGACACAGTTGATGTAATGTCATTTTCTTTCATCAACAGCCATTGGTCGTGCGCATCTGTGTCGTTGTCCACTTCGATTCGCAGTACTGCTCCCTTTTGTCCAAGCAGTTTACCAACACCACTTAACAATATTGCATTTTTTTGCAATCCAGCAAACCACATGGCTCCGCTGACTCTGGGATTGCCAACAACTGATGCAATCTGTGTCACATTAAATTTGTTTACTGTTGACGGAATGCCAGCAGTGGCGCGAGTGTATACCTGTGCCGACGAACTTCCTGGTGACTTAGACGACACTGACTGGATGCTTGTTTTTGAGCTGTATGTACGATCCATGCCAGCCACCCAGAAATAGTAGAATGTGCGTATTACACCATTCTTGTCTTTTTCTTCTCGCTCACTCCAGAAATATTTAGGTTCTCCGTTTACTATTTTATTATAAGGAGTTCCAGTCACTGATTCAAAATCAACCAAGAAACCTGTACGTGCTGATTCAACCCACTGCACCGGCGGAACCACACTCTTGACCCATTCATAGATTTGTACTGTGCTACCGGGGAACTGTTTGCCCCATTGAAATGCTTTTTCTCTCACACTGCCTTGGTAGTAGTCATAGTAGCGTACTGCACTTAGATCCCACCATACTTGTCCTTGATGCTCATCAAACCATGCAAATCTTGGGCGCACACTGTATCCTTCTTGATCGTCAAGGTCTGATGCAGTATAACTAGCAGGATCGTCATGTTGTTTCCAATCAATAAAAGATTCAACATAGGCTGGCAATATGCCAGCGGCTGGATCATATGGATTTAACGTGGCCAGTACACGGTTGTTTTCGTAGTCAACAATTTCAACCTTGGTGATTCTGCTGTGGTCAACAATGTCGCCCAGTGCTCGATCAAACACNAAGGGAATTTGATTAAATGTTCCTGATCCGCTACCAAATGATTCCACAGTATCCAACAATGCAATAGCGTCTGAATCTCTCTTTGTTCTTGATGAATATCCCATTGACACCATCATCAATTCTCTAGAAGCGTAAGATTTAATTCCAATCATGTGAAATTCATCAAGCAGGAAGTCACCATTGGAATCTTCAACTGGGTTTTGTAATGCTATTAGTCCAGCGCCGTTGTAGTCTATCAACACGTTGTTATTAGCATATATCCTGCCCCGGAAGAACCAAATCTGTTGTGCAAACAAATACTGATAGTCAACGTAGGACCAAATAGTTTTTGCTATCCTGGCCAAATCCGTCGTGGTACCAGATCCCAATGTGGTTGGTTCGACTGCGGCAACAAATGCTATGCAATCCTCAACAAAAATAGTGTTGATGGCAGCAGCAGCGGCAGTGACTGATGTGTACATTTTTTCAGCCAGTACCCATGCACAATCATTGAACTGTCTGAAAATAATTCCATTCAATGCATCTTGCACTGTGATTGATGCCACTGTGTTGGGCAACACATTGGGCCCTGGTGCTCCTAGTGCCGCTAAACTAACAGCACAGGGATCGGTTAATTCCAATGTACCAGCATCCAATTGTTTAATTGCGGCCAGCAACACTCCTATTGCAAACAGCCACGGCATGTTTTCTTCGTTGTTGGCTTCCCATTGATGCAAGAAATTGTCATCCTGCAGATCATAAAATGCCAATCCGCGATTGTCATAAAATCCATTGTTCCTAAACAATGAATAGTTTCCTCTATAGGAATATACCAGCGGTTGATTGATACGATCGTCAACATAGGCCATCATGCCATTGTTCCACTCATACGAGGAATCAAGTATGCTGGCATTCATTTCTTCTACGGTGTAGAAATGTGTATGTTTGACAACAAACAATTTTCCGCCTGCTGAAGTGTTGCCAGGTGGAAATTCTGGAACAACAAAATCAAATGGGTTGAATTTTAGTTCAATAAAGAAAGATTCTGTATCTCTAATAGAAGATACTTTGTAGTACCCATTGAGTCCTGATCTTTCTGTGCTCAATATCAACACCCAATCGTTGACAGAAACATTGTGTTTGACACCTGTTTCCATTTCAACCAAAGGATGATAAGGATCTTCAAATGTACCAGCACACAACTCTCTTATGGCTAGTCCCCTGTCCATGGTTTGCAACACAGTCCAATCTCTTACATCATTGGACTCTGGAGTTTTGTTTGCCAGCCAAATGCTAGGAAGACGCAGTTCTTCGATGGCAGTCCATGCGTCGGGGTCGAACAGACTCTGTGCCAACTGTGAATAATTTGCGCGGTAGAGCTGACCCTTGTATCTAACAAGATCACCTTCGTCGTACGGCAACTTTGTTGACCATGTGTTGACTGCTGACATCTCCCCTAGTATGTCATCTGCTATGTCTATGTCATACAACTGCTCAATATCCATGAACTTGTAGTCGGTTTCAATTCGATCAGCGATGCCTGCCTGTGGCAAATCTGTTACCTGTACTGACTTGGTTCTCAGCGGTAACTCAAAATTTCTTGGATATTTTACCCAGCGTTGATCCTTTGGACCCAGCAGGTCGATAATGTTGTCGGCGGCCCTGTCTGTGGTTCCTTCATAGTAGGTGTTTTCAACAAAGGGAGGAATCACTCGCAAGGTCACTTGATCCAACAATGTTTCTCTGGTTTCTGACGGTATTTTTATTTCCCAAACAGACTTGGTTCCAACATTGCCAATGTCCTCGCCCATGCGGAACATCCAGTTTTCTCTAACTGTGATGCCTGGTGCCACTGCAAGATCGGAACTTGTTTGATCGCCCAGTACTCCTTTGGTAAACTTCTCAATGATGTTGGATGTGCCTTTTCTACGCAAACTACCTGCTTGGAACTGATCCGCAGTATCTTTGCTAAAACCAGCTGCCAACAATGTATCATCGGGTCTTGATATACCCAACTGATTTTTCTTAAGGTTACGTATCCAAGGATTTGAACTGCGGTTTTCAATGGTGATATAATCGTCGCCGAGTTCTCTAGATATGGTATCTAGGTTTTGTTCAACAGTTGATTCGCGCACCAGATAACCAAATCCCAATGGACGGCCATCCCAGTTACTTGTGCGCTTGCCTTGTGCACGTAGGCGTCTTATAGAGAGACCAAACAAGTAATCATTGATCTGATCATTGAATATTGTCACGTCCTTGAACACAACGGTATGTGTATATTCTTCAAGACCGCAACGTACAAAGTATATGCCAATACCTGGACGACTCTTGATGGTTGTTTGCTCTTGTTCTCTAACTACTTCGGTATCCTTGAAGTCAATACGGCGGCCGTTGTCGTCCAACAAATATGTTCTACTTAAAAACGTCGTATCCAGTCGACCAAAGAATCGTGTGTCATGCGACAGCACAAGATTTTGCGCGGCTGGACTTAGCGAAATCTGGGTGTTTTCCTGCCAGCGTGTCTGGCTCCAGGTAACAAACTCACGTGCACTGTAACTCCAATCCAAGATGTCGTCCTGTGTAGGAGCAGTGTCTTCAAACTTCCAGCCTTGAGATTCCAGATATCGACCGTAGCCTAACAAGAAGTTGATGACTTCTTGTCGTGTCATTAAAACAGTGCCATAATCAAGATATGATATCGTGGTTTCAAACGTGGTATACTTTTTGTAGGTAATGGAGCCCACTTCAACTGGTATGCTTGGGCCGGCAATTTTTACCGAGTAGTAAGGGAAAAATGTCGATATGTTATCAAACCCTTGTATTTTGTACCCGCCAGTGCTGTCAACAATTACCTTGACGCCGCTGTAAGTTAGAACAAGACTTGGACTTGTTGTTTTCAAACTTATAGCATAGTCTTCTTGTGGAATTCGATTGCCTTTTTCTTGTTCGATCAAAATATCAGCCACAAAATCCAAGCTGTTGGATTCTAGGAAACCGTTGGCAGTCCATTGCAATCTAGTTTTGATGTTGCGTGTTTCATTGATAACATCTGCTAATTTTTGTGGACTCAAGCTGGCTGCCAGTTCATTGATCAACATACCATACCCCGGCACAACATCTGATCCGGTTTCTCTGTGTTGATTTGCCGTGGCCCAAGGAACTATTTTTAGTTTTGTTCTGTCAACATTGATAGCATTGTCCAATGAGCTGACAACCAATTTAGGTCCTTCCCAAACTGATTCTAAATACTCTGGGCCACCGGCCAATAATAGCCAGTTTGCACAAGAGAACACAAACTCACTGCTTCTACGCCATGCTAGTTCTTGTGTACCAATGTTACCAAATGTCCAGTCATTGATCGTATCTTCACTGGCGTTTACAGTAGTGGCATCGTACCAACCTGCCGTCAGTGGATTACGAAGAAGGCCGCTTTCGTCCACAGGCAAGAATGGTGCATCTGGTCCAGACAAATATTCAACATCATGTTTGATAAAACTACTGGTATCCACAGCCGGAAATGGCTCGTTGCTTCTGTTGCCAATGGTGAGTGCTTGTATCAAATTGTTACGTTTTACAAGGTCAGTCCAGCTGTACATAGAATCCCAGTTGGAAGGTTTGCGAGCAAAGCCAAGCATTTCCCAAGGGTGCGTATCTGGACGATCGGTACCATACACATGTCGGTATATGTCTCTCCAGCTGCCATAAGTGTTGCCGTCTGCCGCTTCAAATGCAGAATAGTTGTATGTTAGCGGGCGATTGATAACATGGCTCAAATTGGGTGTTTCAACAATGTTGTTTTCATTGGACCATGTTAGCCATGCATCCTCAAGATAATTGTTAAGTTCAACACGATTATACCAAGTCTGTCGCATCTTTCTTGGCCAGTGTTTTGTAAACAACAGTTCAGCACGATTGCCTCGATCTTTGCCAATACTGCTGGCAACTCGGCGTTCAAATTCCAACAACATGTCATCGCGGAAGTCTCCCCAAGCAGGCGTCAAACTGCCGTCATGACCTTGTATGAACAATACGTCTGCACCCTGGTATGTTGTATCTGTATAGTACTCCGGATGATACCAAGGTGTGATGCCTAGTTTGGCTGGTGTGGGTGGAACATAACTTACACGTGTTTTCTTGAATACACAAATCTTAAACTGGCATGGAGTATCAAACTCAGCAGAAATATGCACAGTCCTTGCTGTTTGATCAATGTCATAATCTTTTGTGTATGTCAGTATGCGCCAAGCGGTGTCATTATAATTCTTGTAGTACACATACACATGATCCGTTGATATTTCCCCAAGTTCTGCGATGCTTGGAATTTCACATTCATAATCAACAAAAGAGGCAGCTAATCCACCATCGAGTAAAATAACTGGCGGTGTAGGGTCTGCGTCTTCGCCGTCAATGGTTTCAGTAAAAGTTGGATCAGCATCGTCGCCGTCAATCTCTAACTGCGCAGTTGAATCCGCAAAGGTGTAGATTTTTTCTGCGTCTGGCGTGCCCCACATGACCATATGGCTGTGTGCGTATCTAAACGATTCGTTACGACCAACAAATATATCTGAAAGTGCTTTATCAACCGCAGCCTGTACGTCTGAAATGTCCTGATCTAGATACAGTCTTTCAATTTTCTGCAGGAATTTCAATTTGAAGTTGCTGTAGGCTTTACGTGCATCTTCCATGAGCGGAAATACTGAGCCAGTTTCGGCTGAGCGCATGGTCCAGAAGTACCTATTGGCAGGAGAGTCGTGTAACAGTATGTTGTTGCCTGGCGATCTTGTAGGCATAGTAAACGCCCAGTCGTTGTCACCAAATGAACTATTATATCCTTCAACTTGATCAAATCTAGGATGTTGCGTACCTTGATGATATGTGTCATCAAGAAAACGAGGCATGATATTCTTAGCTATCGCAGAACGAAAGTGATCAAAGAATTGTCCGTATGCTCCGCGTGAAACAATTTCATTGTAGGGGTTATTGCTTAGATTTGAAATATCTGCATTTCTGTTAACAGAAGTTATCATGCTTCCGTTGACCACAATATCAACTGTATCTTTGTCTTTTAGTCCCAACACTCGTAGTCCTAACACAGGTGTGGTATATTCATCTGGGCCTCCGGCGTAGATGATTCTCCATTCGCTGGTATCTTTGAGTTGTCCGTTAACCAAAACAGAAGGGCGGCGTATGTCATCGCGTCGACGGCCAATGACCTTGGCCACAGTCCAATTTTGTTCACCTATTTTCCATTTAATGATGTAATCTCCTGGACGGCAGTCTGTTGGCAAATATGTTGTTTTGACATCAAACAAACTGGCTGGAAGATCAACTTCAACATCAAATGTGTCAATGAATACTATGCCTCTTTGGTTTGCAATTTGCAATCTACGGCCAGTATAATTGTAGATCTTTCCGTCTTTGATCTTGGAAAAAATCAGCGAATCGTGCCATTCTCTTGCTGGCATAGCAGAAGAAACTTCTTCAATCAAAAAGTCCTTGTGTTCGTCCAGGCCCTGTATAGGAGGCATTGATATATTCCACGCATAGGAAGGATCATGCACCCACTGCGAACCTACTAGAGAAAAATCTCCATCTTGTTGTACGTTAAACGAATATTCTTTTTTGACTGAAAAACATTCGCTGATTGGTTTCCAGCCTGAACTGTATGTCCATATTGGATTGACCAGAACATTGTCAATGTTCCATTCTCTAAAGTAGTTGAAAGATGTAATATCTTTCAACTGGTTGACAGTGATACCATCTGATCGCTGATATGTTGTAGAAATGTAATTGGTGAAAGAAATTGCACCAATATTGGTGCTTAGGCTATTTTTATAACTGCTGTCATATGCAATCGAAAGATTTAATTCTCTGTCATATGTTGGCCCAGAACTATAACCAAAAATTTGACTACCACTAAATGCGGCAACATCGTAATTTTCAATTGGTATGCCTTCGCCGTCAAACAACCTAAACAGCGGTGCCTGACCTCTTGCTGAAAGCTGTTGTGCCTTGATCCAGTCTGTGCCATTGTACCAGTAGGTCTGTCCAAGGTGTGGGCCATCTAATATCAGCACTGATTGACCTGCTGTTGGATTAGAATCTGACGCTGGCACAAATACAACACCAACATCAACCCCTGTTGCAACAAATGTCTTGTTTTTAATTGCCGGGTCGCCGCCAACAAATATTATTCTTGCACCTTCGGGCAATGAAACGTCATCGATAACCGGATTCACAATTCCGTTGATATCATTCAGCGAGCTCACGCTATTGGTCAACAAAGTAACGTGATTTTTTCCAAGATTTCCGTGATTCCACAAGTCTATATTTGAATAAAATTCAATAATGGGTCTTGCGGCTCGATCTTCAATTTTTAATATGTCGCCATCAGCAATGTCCAGGAATCGCGCAGTTTCAAGGGCAGTTTGTTCATGTGTCCAACGATTTGTACGGCTCCATACATTGTAGTTAGAACTACCTGATGCAATAGTCACATACTGCTTACCGCCTGGGGTCAGTACGTCTGTGTCCCAGCGATTACGATCCCAGTTCTTGTTATCCCATGGCAATGGTGCCAAGACAGAAATCAAACTCAAAGGATTTGCATACAAGTCAAAAGGCAAAAATCTAATAGAAGACCCAACACCTGATACAATATAGTACTTTGGATCCAGGCTGTCTGATGGAATGGTCAGATAAGAATCTGATTCTTCCCATACTCCAAGTTCGCGTTGTATGAAATACACCTTCATGCCATTGCGCAATGTTAATCTGCGGCCATTGGCCTGAGTATGTGTCACATAATATGCTTGACCAATAATGTTTGTACCAATGTTTACTGTTGCTGGATCACCGTTTTCATCCAACCCTGCTTCTAGGGCAATGGTTGGAAGATCAAAAGGAAGCCAGTAGTAATTCTGGTAGTTTATAAATTTGTCAGGATCAATATGCGGATCAAATCCATAGGATTTTCCTGTGAGTTGTTTTGCATCCTTTAATGGAATATTTTCACGAACAGTTAGCTCTTCTCGAATGTCAACTATATCGCCAACCAATGAATCTGCACTGACACCCATGCAATAACGATTGTCGTTGGCTAGATAAATGTCTTGCTTACGACGCAGTTTTCCATTGGCACTACCGATATAACCATCAAATGATTCCAATGTGCCTTTGCTGGTTAACTCTCCCAATAACGCATCAATGTATTTGTTGTTGCGTGTGGTCCTGTGTACACCTGGCAGTAGGCTAGACGTAGGTACAAATGCCGCTGGCTTGTTGCCAGGATAAGTTTGATAAGACGTTGTTGTCTTTTTGTTTTTGCTAGCCATCTTAATTGTTGACCCTGATATTTGTTTCTGTGATCGATGAAATAATTTCTATGTTCTCTGCTGTGGCCACATGATAGAAAATTTCATCTTCGTTAGGTACTATCTGGAATAGGTTACCAAATCTTGCGGCTTCAACTGTTGGTACAATCACCACACTGGCAACATTGCCACTCAACTGTTTATGTATGAACGCTGCCAATTCAGTATAGTAAAAAGTTTCGCCAAATTCCCAGTTACTGGGATTGAAATACTCATCCATGGCCTTGAGTATACGACTCTTGATTTCGTTGTCACTGATCCTGGCACCTGTCATTTTTACCACTTTGAGTGTGGCGCGATATCTACTGTCGGCCAGACTACCAAATAAATTCAAAAATTTGCCTGGATGGTAAATGATTTCATCACTTACACTTTTGTGTGTGTTCAAGGACAGGAATCTTTGTATCAGGTCGTCGCTGGTTGGTTTCTCTGGTTCCTGTGTAGGTGATCCACCAGAATTGATCCACTCGCGATACTGATCATAGTAACCTTGTAACAACACATACGTGTCTATTATGTTGGTAGGCGATGGATCAATTATTTGTTTACGTGATGCCACATGATGCCAGTGGAATCTCAGTGATGATCTTCCTGAAACTACTCTGTTTACTGGAGTTGTTGCTGGATTGACTGGCATTTCAAAACGCAGGCCACCTTCTTCTCGCCAGCCCAGGCTGATGGTACGATTGCCCACAAGATCTTCAAACGCATATGGATTTTCTGGCAAGAAATCCGTGTCAACGTCGGCCACTGTGCATTGCACTTTTGTGGGATCTGTATAGCCATCTTCATAACGATAATACCTGCTCAGTCTGAGTAACTGCTCATCTGCTAGATATTGCGTTGGATCATTTGGTTGTTTGTTGTTTATGTACTTGATGGTATCGTTACTGTTGTCGGTTCTGGACGCACTCAATGAATTTACAAAGTTTTCGTTGTAGAAACGAACTTTTCTGTCGCTACCTGCAATAACAGATGTGGCACGTTGTCTTACTACGAAACGATCTCCTTCATAAGTGATATACATCAACCAACTAGAATCCAGTCCTAGTCCTGAGGTATTTCCTGCATTTGCTAAACTAAAATTTCCCTGATTGATGTTGTCGGCATTGATGATCTTGTAAGAGTAATTTGTGTAGTCGTAGGCAATACCAAATGTTTGGAAATTTCCCAGCAACGATTTAAGAGTTTCTCTAAATGCTGTTGTAAATGTTTTAACATGCGCAGGTATCAATCTCACAATTCTTGAGCCGTCAGCAATTACCTTGTTCAATATAACAACACCTTCACCGTTGGGCTTTAGTCCTGTGCTGATACCATACTCATCTTGTACGCCAAGGCCGTTGCCGTAAATTCTACCAATTGGAACCCAACGCAATCCGTTAATAGGGTCTGAGCTGTCTTCTACCAATGCTACTGCACCTTGGCGTACCTGCTTGTATACAGCATCTGCAGATGCGCCACCAATTCTGATAATTGCATCAAGGTCAAGCCCAAAGCTATTGGTAAAGAATCCATGACAGTAGTTTGTGCCTCTACCAACTCTATTGAAATATGCTGGCTTGTTGGCAAAAGAAATATTTGGATAGTTCTTGTAGTAAAAATTAACCAAGTCTTGATCTGACAGCATGGATTCAACATCGCCAATGATGTCAATCACACGTTTGCTTCCGCTTGGATAAGGAAACTCATGTCTAATAGAAATATCTTCTCTATAGACAAAGCCATCAGTTCCAAAAATATCAACATCGTTGTATGTACCAGTAGGATCCTTGTCCTGGATGTATCTACTCATACCGCTGTGTACGCGATTGATACTCTTGATCTTCAGAATGCCTGGACTAACTGTCATTGGATAACTGGCATAGTCTTGGCCAGTTATCATGCGGTCCTGTGCATAATAATATGCCGGCGCTTTTGTTCTGACATCTTCAATGCTGTCTGCTGTTTCTGCATTGGTTACAGCATAATCAAGATCACATGTGATCGTAAGAGTATGTTGTTGATTTGATTTGCTGGTGTATGGAATAGCAAACGTCAATGCTTTCATTGCAGATGGTTTAATGGTATATGATAGGCCATTGCCAGTGCGAACAATCACACGTATCAATCCTATTGGGATATTACCAAAATTTCCATCAGCAAACTTGATGCTGATAGCATCGTTGTTGCCTGTCAATACTTCGTAGATGTTGCGCTCTTCATTGCCAAGATCATTGATGTACAAATTGCTGCCATTGGTAGACGGTACACGTTGCCATTGTGCAAGAACTTCTCCTGCCTCGTTGATGCTTTGCACCCAAATATCATTTTCGGTAACATTGGTTGCCGGAATATCAATCACTCGATTGATCAGCGGGGAATCAATGATGTAATCATATCTCGACAGTGTTCCCTGTTTAACCAACATGAAGAAACCCGTGTTAGGTGAAAGATTACCCAAGCCATCATTTTTGTAAATTACATTGAAAGGACCTCCAATGCTTGGTGTATTTTCTTCAATGCCACCATTGTCTAGCAATCTAGCACACAGCAACTCAAATTCCGTTGACTTTCCGCCAACATTGGTATTGAAACTTATCAAAGGAAAGTCACTGAAAGTAGAAGAGAATCCATATTGTGCAATCTGTCCACCTGTAGATGTAAACACAACTTCAGGGCTACCAAACTGTGTGGCAGGATTCAATGCAGTATTCATCACAAGAACAAATTTTTCGTATGCATCAGTGTCTGTGGTGGCTGTCCAGTAAACAGTCTGGCGAGAAAGATCATTGCCCAAGCTGTCCAGTATTGTTTCACTGGTGCTTGCACTTTTGATTTTTAGATAGCCAACTGCATTGCGGCTTCGCCTTGGCTGATAACTCAGCTGACGGGCCAGCTTGAGAATACTGTCGCGGCGTTCTGCTGTGTCAAGGAATGCTTCTCGGCTGTTCAGGTCATTACGAAAACTAAGGTTCTGTCCCACGAATGCAATTAAGTCAATGAGCGCAACAAATTCAGAACTCTGAATATAGTCATTGAAATCTTCTGGATAGTTGCGTTTGATAATATCCAACATTGCTGTTCTGAGGGTATCAAAATCGTAACTCTTAAATTCAGCATTGCGGAAACTCTGCGCAACAACTTTCCAGTTTTCTGCGGCAAAGAGTTTACTTTGTCTGATTGCATCGCTCATGGATTATTTCCTCTGGTATTTGTTTCAAACGCTACAGTAAGCGTTTCTTCGGACGTGCTAGGAACATAAGTTAGAAGCATGTCTAGGTATATGGTTTGTCCAACAGTGTCACTTCGAATGCTGGCTTCTTTGAGTTTCCAGCGCGGATCTTGTCCGACGATTCGTTGTGCATCGCTAAAAATAATTTCTTGTTGTTCTTCTGTCATGGGCTCAAACAGTATGTCCCAAATGACACTGCCATACAAAGGAGACATAAGGCGTTCACCACGACGTGTGTAAAAATGATTCAGCAGGTCACGACGTGCCAGCTCTTTGTCAAAAAGAGCAGGTTCACTGAATTCGCCTGCTAGACTAGAATAACCCTTGAATGTTGCCATGTTGGTAGTTTGTTTCCTTCACTACCTATTTATTGGCGACAAAAACCGAGCTGTTAATGCAAAATACGCCTCTGCGTGGTATCTACGCCTATCTGGATGTTCTGCTCAATTTCTTCAAGCAATTTTGGGATATCAGCAGAATCCGATACTGATTGTACCAAGGCAATCAGTATAGAACGTAGCATTTTTACGTTTGCTTGTGTGGAAGCTTCTGGCGGGCAGTATACTTCAATCCCGCCGCCTGGCTTCAATACCAATGCACAATCTTCGTACTCAATTTCCATGTTTATCATGACATGCTCCTCTGCTTATACTGTTAATTATCTGCAGAAGAGAAATGAGTCCTATGCGGCCTTGTCGTTGTACTCCACGCCGATGTATTCAGCCCATGCAGGATCACGCATGGTGAATTTCACGTGAGCACGTGCTTTTCGGGCCATTTCCCAGTAGTTGGGTTGTGCTGGTGTTTTGCGCGGCATGACCAGATCTGCACCTTTCATGAAGTTGCATGAAGTACATGCTGTGACCACGTTGTCCCAATCCAGCTTGCCGCCAAGACTTTTAGGAATCACATGATCCAGTGTTAGGTCATCTACGTTGAATTCTGATCCGCAGTACTGGCAGGTATACTCGTCCCGAAGATACACCATTTTACGGTTGAAGTTTACGCCCAGTTGAGGTAGCACATAATCTTTGGTCATTACAATGCTGGGCACTGGTAGAACCAATTTTTGGCTTCGCACGAACCAGTCGTCGTGATTTTTGATCACNACTACTTTGTCCAGCCAAAGAGCCTTGACGGCATCTTGCCAGTTTAAGGTAGATGGGGGCANCATTCTCAGCGGCCGCCCATCTTGATTTAGCAAAAGTGTGTCACTCAAAATATTACCCTACTTTAGATAAGCTATCTAAAGAGTATAGCTTATTATGCCACTACTGTCGACCTTGATCGCATTGTGTTGTTGCGATTATATTGTCCCATCATGCCCATTACTTTACGAAACAAACGAGGATACTTGTTTCTGAAGGCTTTGGCTGCTGCCTGGCTTTCCCAACGTGTTTCGGTTGTGACTGTCAGTTTATCGTCGCTTAGTGTGCGAGTCATGCCCAGGAAGCCTGGCGCATTTTTGCGAAGTTCAAAAAACTTCTGAAACTCTGGATTTGCGCGAAGGCGCGGAGATCCAAGTGCGAAAGGACGATTTGCGTTTGCGCGAGTCGTTACTCTCTTTATGACGTATGCCATGTTATTTCTCCTAAATTGGACAATTCGTGTCCGTTTGTATTTATAGATGCTTTTACAGCACCACTAAGTTGTTGTTTTTATACGACATTTTAGAGGTTGACAAGGACTCAAAATGTGCTATAATAATGGTACGTTAACACACAGAGGATCCAATATGCCTTGCTACAAAATCATTGACGAGCTGTCACTTACCAGCTCAAAGTTGGCAAAAGAAGCCATTGTGCTTCGTGAAGCCGAAGCTGGTAATACAGAACTGTTTGATGGCTTCCGTATGGCATATGACCCAATGATCACATTTGGTGTCAAGCAGGTACCTGAAAAACTCACTCCCAATCAAACCGGCACCTTTACGTTTGCAGATTTTTGTGAGCTTGCACGTAAACTGGGCCAGCGTGAGCTGACAGGCAATTTACGTTTGCAGATTTTTGTGAGCTTGCACGTAAACTGGGCCAGCGTGAGCTGACAGGCAATGCCGCAAGGGACGCACTGGAAGCGGCAATGGCTCGTGCCACGGTGGCAGAATGGAACGGCTGGTATCGACGCATCCTGCTCAAGGACATGCGCTGTGGTGCCACTGAAGGTACCATCAATCGTGTGACCGCCAAGAAGGTTCCTAAGTT
>JGI25921J50272_10000230_pt1 | contig 18223 bp, 5 predicted proteins | sample LauGreSu1BDMLBSD_2_FD_50272 | JGI IMG/M metagenome (IMG submission 50272) | reverse complement strand
TTAATAACTATTGATACCGATGCTTCTGGTAAAGATACAATTAAACTAACTGAAAATTCAACTGAACTATTCTTAAACTTTATTGTTACTGGAGCTTTTGGTGAAAAGGGTTCTACTGCTAGAAGAACCTTTATTGATAAAGAGTTTAAAACCCAATTACGTCAAAAAATTCTAAATGAAAATCCAGATATTCAAACCGAACTAGATGCAACAAAAGCCCAAGTAGAAGCCAATCCAGATAAACCAGAATTTAGACAAAAACTTCTTGATGTATATAATAAACTAGATCAAAAACTAAAAGAGTTTGTAGAAGATCCAGCTAAAACTAAAGAAAAAGAAGAATTAATGTCAACTGTTGTTAAGAAAACTACCAGTGCTTTAGAACTCTTCCCTTCAGACTCTTCTAAACAACAAGAAGAAACCTTTAGTCAAGCTACTAGAGACACTTTAGAAATGTCCGATGCTAGACTAGAAACAGCATTAGAGCCTATTGGTAAGATTGTAGCCGATGCTAAAGCAAAGGCAGCTTCGGTTGCTCCTGAGACTACTCCTACAATCCCCGAGGCTACTGAAACAACTACTAATATTACTCCTGTTGTTTCCGATAGTAATGAACAAAATAGAGCAATTAAAGTTTTTAAAGATTCGGAAACTAATCTAAAAAATGCGTTAGCTTCAAAAAATACTAAAGAAATTGCAAATGCATTGTTTAAATTCCAACAAAGATTAGCTTTATTTGGAAATCTTGTTGAGATTTCTCCTGAACTAAAACAATTAGCAAAAGAAGCTCAAAAAATAATTACAGAGAATAAACTAGATCTTGTAGATCCAACAGGACAAAATTTTGCAGAAGGTTGGGTTGAAGTTGAAGTAGTTTTATGGAAAGAAAACGATGGAATAACTCCTCGACCAAAGGTTGTAAAAACCATTGAACCAATTATTCGTAATGAAAGGGGAGAAATTATTCAAAGGGGTAAAGTTGAGGTAATGGAAGGTTTTAATATTAGTTTAGAAACTGAAGGTGAAATTAAAATTAAAACAAAAGTTATAACTACCTCAATCATAAAAGAATTACGATCTACCGATTTAAACTTAGATGCAGTTAAAGCATTTTTAACAGAGTTTGCAAATAAGCCAGGATTTAGTTTAGATATGTTAGAGGGTATTCTAGAGTGTTTAGTACAAACCAAAACAAATGAAGAAAAAGTTCAACAAATCCAAAAACTTGGATGCAGAAAGGGTTAATATATTATGGATTCATGTAGACTACCTAATTATCACGAAGAAGCTTTAGAGTTATTAGCAAAAGGAATTGACAGAGATTCTGTCCTTAAGAGAATTAAAGCTATGGCTTTTGCTCACGCTGATGCCGAATTAGTAGACACTATTAACAAACTTGTACCCGAATCCGAAAAAGTTGAAATCCTTTCTGAAACAGATAAAGATGAACTAGCTAATCTATGGGGTAAGGTTAAAGATAATCTAACTCCAGAGATTCTTAATTCTTCAAGAGACATTACTGATGCAATTGTTCAAGTTCTTACGGTAGAAGAGTCTTCTCGGTTTACTGCTCTTATGGAAAAAAGAGGTACTAAACTACAAAGAAGAATCGAACAAAGAACCGCTCATATCGACTTTTTAAAGAAACTACGAGAAGTCCATGTAACCCTAAAAGATACTGATTTAGTTGAACAACTTGACGAAGACATTGCTTTAGAAGAAACACGTCTTGAAAGAAAAGAAGAAAATGCTAAGGCTTTAGCTGAGAGATCTGAGGGTCTTTTAGAAAAAGAAATGTTATTTAGGGATTTTATCTTTATTACACAGACCTTAGATAGAGATGTTGTAAGCCTAACCGAAGCTGAGTTTACCAAGGAACTAGAAGACTTAATCAATAAAACAAGAACAGTAAAAGGTAAAGTTAGTGCATACGAAGCTAAGTTAAAGCAACATCAGGCTGCAACCAAAATTGGACCTAGGGATAAACGTAAAAAAGCCAAAGAAACTCTTGATAAGTTTGTAAAAGATAATAAAGAAGAATACAAAGCAAACAAAAAAGAGTTTAGAAAACTTGAAAAAGAAGTAAATAAACTACAAGCTAAAGAATTAGCGGCAGATGTTCGTGATCGAACTGGCAAAAGAATTTCCGAAAGAAACAATACTACTCGTAAGTTGTTATTTACTTTGGAAAAAGAACTAGATAAAACCCAAAGTCGTTTAATGGAAATGGGTTTATTAGGTTTTGCTTCGGATGCTAAGAATATTAGTATGACTACACAGCAAATCCTAGCCAACCAGAGCCGTTTGGTTGTTGTAGCTGCCGAGGGAGCCAATCTCCGCGTCAATGGCTTTATAGCCGAAATGGAAGCCCTAGGAAACGATACTATTACAATTACCCAAGCAGAAGAAGCCTTTGGTGAGTTTGCTACCAAAATTGTATTACAGGATAGACCTAAAGTTACCTTAGCTGATGGCTCAACTACTGATGATTTATCAGGTTTAAATCTAGAAGAAATTAAAAAGGCAGCACAAATTTGGAAAAGTCAGTTAATCTCTACTTATGATGGCGGATTCTTTAGCGAAGATTCAGCTTTGATGACTGAAGAAGCTTTTAATCTAATTACTGCTGTTGCAACAGGAACGGAATTGGTTGATGGATCAACTCCAGAAGCAGTAGATCCATCTTTCCCACGAACCATGACGCAACAAGAAATTGTAGCTAATACTGATTTAGGTACAATCCCAGAAAGAAATAAGTTTAAGACTAATCAAGAAGCTGCAAGAGCTCTTGAAGCATCTATTCGTAGACTTCAAACTGTATTTGGATTTAAATACTATACAGGATTTATTACTGAAAAGGTTTTACGTCAGGTTTTACACGAAAAACTAATGGATATCCATCCTAGAATCTTTGACTCAGCTATTTTAAAGTCCAAGAAACCAAGATTATTGTCTGAAGTTTCTACTGAGTCAAGACTTGCAACCATTAAGGGTATTCTACAAGCACATGGGGCAAATTTAGATGCAATGCCTGAGTTTAATGAACCTAACTGGGCAACCAACAACTCTAAACTAATTTCCTTTGACATCGAAACTTTTGGTAAGTTAGGTCGATTTAACGATGTTGATGGTATTTATTGTATTCAGATTCATCGTTATGATTCTTCCAATCCAGCAGTAACAACTAAACAAACCCAAATTCTTGTAAACTTTCCTGATGAAAAAGGAAATCCCCGTTTAGTTGATTCTAGAGAAGTTCCAGCTAAGTCAAGAAGACCACTTACACCAGAGCAGATTACAGAAGTACTTGGTCAACTGGAAAGAGATCAAAACAACGGCTTTAAGGTTATTACCCATAACGGAAATAACTTTGATTTTGCTCGTATAGGTTCTTTGGTTACCGATAGAGACTTATTAGCACGAGTGTCATTACGAAGTATTGATACCTTAGCTAATATTACTTCAATGGTTCCTGAAACATCCTGGGCTAAGAAATCTGGACAACCAGGTAAAAAACTAAAAGAACTCTTAAAAGAAAACCTAGCAGAACGTAAAGAAACAATTGGTTATGGTGGTAGAATTAGATTTACAAATAGCTATCCAATTGATTTAGTTACAGATACACCAATTGTTCTTGACTCCAGTGGAATTACAAACCTCTGGGATGAAGGAAATAGAACTGGAGATTGGTATAAGTTTGATGCTTATGCTGAAAACGATGCAGACCTCACAATTGCCCTATACTTACATCTAGCAAATCCAATGTCTTCTGAGTTAGTCCTACGTCGAGAAGGCTCAACAGAGGTTAGGGTTATTCCAAAGCGACCAGCAGTTAGCAATCTATGGTTAAATAACGAAGGGTTGTCTGAAAGTTCTACAACTCCGTTAGATTCTTTAGGATTATTAGTTAATTTAAGTCCTGAGATTCGTACTGGATTTGAAAACACCTACATGAGTGAAGTTATTGGGTATGATGCTGAAGTAATCTACGATACTCTTGTTTCTTGGTACTTAGGAGTTTTACTGGGTGATCCTACATCTAATCAATCTAAGATAACCCAATTAGTCACAGGTCTGCGAAGCAGAGCGGCTAAGGAATCAGAGATTGATTCCGTTCTAGTAGAAATTGCAGATGAAAATCAGAAGGCCGTAAAACCACAACTAGAAGCTTTGTTTAATACTTATGGTTTTGTACTAAAACTAAACTACGCTACGGATCGAGTTAATAATGAAGTTGTAACTATTAATGACGAAGAGGACGGAACCCTACCTACGGGTGAACTAACCAGAGATAAAGATGGCAAATTACTGTTGTATTCAAATAAAACAGATAGTCCAGAAACCTATGAACAGGCTGTAATTGATTCGTTTATTCAATTTATTGAGCAACCAAAGATTAAAAATCGGTTCTTTAGAGCTTTAGATCGAAATGTAAAGCCAAGAGCAAGATTAAGTACTGAATCAAAAGAACAATACTGGACAAGTGTAATTAACGATTTCTTAAAACAATACATTCCAGATTACGTCAATATACGTCAATTTGGAAATTCTGAATTAGACTGGAAACCAGCTGACGAAGTTGGTATGGCGATTGCTCAAGTAATGATGGATCAAAAACCAGGTGTTACTGTAGTTGACGTTCTTGTTCAACGAGGAGAAACCCTACAGACCCTACAAACCCTTGATGAACAAGCTGCAATTAAAAATAGACAAGGTAGATCTAAGATTTATGGAATGCCTAGTCGAGACAAAGTACATATGGCACAACCACATGAACTTAGTAAAGAAGAAAAAGCATACGAAGATTTTAGACTTAAACAAAGAATTCGTCATATTCTTCGTTTAGATCTAAAGAAAGCCGATAAAGAAGCTTTAATTAAGTGGCTTAATACCCCTAAAAAACAAACAAAAGACGATCCTATTGCTTTTGGAATTGGACGGGATGCTCTTAGAGTATTACCAGATACTTCGGTTCGCCATCCATTCTCTTCTATTCCAGATCTTCAAACCAAACAAAAACTAATTTACGAAAACTTATATCAGGTTCCCCGTTTGCTTATGAGCTTTAACCATGATTGTGCATATGTAGGCATTCAAACACTACCTAGATTTATTTCTGGAGAGTATCCAGTATACTTCTTAAATGATATCATGTCTGCTGGTGGTCCTACAGGATCAGCACTATTAGGTGGAGCTATTGAACAACTTGCTCACATGTCAAGTTATGGATTTGTTGACAAAAAGGGTGAACAAATCTTAGAACAAATCTTAGATCGTGGTATTGATCTTATTACAAAACACGGTCCTGATGTAATGTTTAAATCAAATAAATCAGACTATAAGTACAACGGTAAACACAACATTCTTGCAATGTTAATTTCCATGCAAGAAAAAACAAATGATATTTGGAATCAGATGTTAGTTGAGTTAGGTACTAAAGATAAAGACGGAAATCCAGTAGATATTGACAGTCCTAATCTTGTTGTAAAAGAAGTTGAACTAGGCGATCCTCGCTTTATTCTATTTGATCTTTTAGCTGGAACCGATAAATCAGAGGGTGCATTAGTAACTATTGCTAGAAATGCAGGAAATAACTTTGATGAAGATGAAGTTGCCTACGCTAATTCAATTCTTAAGAAATTAGGAAAAAAGGGACCCGAAAGTATTAAAAACTTCCTAAAGGGTGCTATTACACCAGCTTTCTATCAAGCAGGATATCCTGGTATTTTACAAGGATTAACTGATAAAAACTCAGAACTTGGCGTTGATGAGTTAACTGACGATGAATTAGAGTTCCTTGCCAGTGTAATGACAAGAACTAAAAGTCTTGTAAACGGACAACGAGTTGATACTATTATTAGTAAAGCTATTGGTATTACCAAAGATCAGCGCAAAGCCCTTAATAAACTATTACTAGAACGATCACAAGTCCTCAGTGCTAAGGGTAAAAAGGACAATCTTTCATCTACTTTAGTTAGTAGCAAAGCAGCCCAAAAAGCTAAAGGTCGCGTTGAAAGAATGGCTTCAATGGAAGAATGGCTAAATGTTTCGGTTCGTGTAATGGCTAATAATATTACTAGAACTAAATTCGGTACAGATGATATTCCTGAAACTGAAAAACAAGAATTCATTGCCGAACTTGAAAAAGAACTACAAGCAGAATACAAGTCAAGATTCGAAGAGGCTGCAAAACTTTGGGATGGTCAGGCTATTGAGGAAATGTCTACTAAACAATATAACGATTTTGTTTATAAAATGAATGTTGCACTTGCTGGTGGCGAAGAAGCGGCTGCTAATCATCTTATGATTTGGGGTTTAAACCGAAGAGCAGCTGTACCTCACGTTTTACTAGACGATGCTGTAGATTTACACATGTTGGTAATGGGTGTTCACATTGACAAGGATGACTATGTAGATTATCTTAATAGAGAAATCTACTTTAGATACGGAATTGAAAACGCCAGCGGTAGACACCACATGATACACTGGTATGGCTTGGGACCAGAAAGCTCTAAGTACGCTCAACCAAGAGTACCAGAATCAGATAAAAAGGAAGCTAATCCTTTTGGTATTTGGGATGTACGAGAAATGCCCAAACCAAGTGATGAAGAGTTTCAGAATCTATTCTTACGTCAAGTAATGCTTGATCTAGCTAGATTCTACCTACCACCAACAATGACTGTTGATAATGAAAGCCGAACTAAGTACTTCCAAGCACTAGAGGCTAGGTCTGATAAAGAAATCGTTGCTTCGGAAATTTCAAAACGAATTGATCTTGCGTCAGAACGACGTAGATTCAATGTAAGTGGCGTATCAATTGATGTAGCCGAACGAAACAAGCGAAATCGTCGTGCAGCTAAAACAGCTTTCCAAAGAGCAAGACTCCGTACTACTCTTCCTATGGAAAGCGATATCCAAAAAACAATTAGCCTTGATACCCGAGTTCCTGGGTATGGTGCACTGAAACCTTTGTATGCTGATATTGATTTTACACAACGTGGTATTTACGCGCTTGCTCGGGCTCAACACGCAATGCGAGTTAATAACAATAGATTTAATCAAATCCTACAAACAGCTAAAGAAAATACTACTGTAGATCCAAATAACTTTGTAGACCCTTCATTTAGAGGCTATGAATCAGGCTATAATAAGTCACATATGCCACATATTCCTATGGCTTCTACAGACATTATAGGAGCATTAAGTTTAGCTGAAGGGTCTAGACAAGAACAAATTGCAATCAAACTTCAGAATGTTCTTACTCAGTTTGCATTAACGCATGGCCTTACTTCTTTACTAGAAAACAAAGACTGGGCTAGACTCTATTACATTATGCGTCTATATAATGAAGCACTACATCCTGCAATTTCTATCCTAAAGAAAACAAACGATAATAGAGAAACGCTTAAAGGTTTAGCAAACGAAGAAAGACTAAGAGAAGCTAGAATTAAATTCTTTGACGGGTTTGTTAAAACTGTTGGTATTTCTAGCGTAACCCTTAGTGGTTTAAAAACATTCTCTACTATTGACTTAATGGCTACTTTTGAAGAACGACAACTTACTTTAGAAGATATCCAAAACCTTAAATCAAACTATGGTGAAACTCCTGGTTGGTTACAAGTATTAAGTTATTTAGCAGAAAACGATAAAATTGATCGACTAATGCCTTTAAAGTTTGGTTTAAACATTGATATTGGAGTAATTGCTCAGGGCGAAGAGGGTCGTAAAAAGATCAAAGAAACATCAAATCTACCAATTACAGCGTTCGGTAGAGAAGTTTTACAACTATATCATGTAATGTTAACTAGTGATATTGCTAAACGAGTTGCTACTGAAATAGTTGATCGTAGTGAATACGCAACAGATACAACAATTCAACGAGATGCAGCTGGCTTTGTTATCCTAGAGTCGATTGATCCAAGAAAAAACCCTAAAATATATCGTGAAATCTGGAAAGAAATTATTAATCGTAAACAAGAACTTGCTGTAGAAATGCTAACTAAGTTTGTATTCGTATTAGATTCTTCAAATAGACTGCGATTAGCAAACAAAGATCATGTTGTTATCCGTGAAGACGAGTCCGTAGTTAGTCTTACAACCCAAGGTCCTTCAGATTCCTTTGAGCAAGTTAAAACACTTGTAGATAATCCTGGAACTCTATGGTTATATACTCCACAAATGGTTATCCAATTACTGAATAACCTTGAAAACTACGATCTCTTTGCTGATATTGAATTAGCGGTTCAAACAAACTCAGAAATTTATGGATTTAAGACCAAACTTGACAAGATTATGCAGGAAGAACAAGCTCAGTTGTTTGAAAATCTTCGTGGAGATGAAGAAGACATCAACGAAGCTTTGTTATTCCTACACATGACAAATCCTGGGACAGCAAAACCAAAGATTCTAAATGATTATAGAAAAACAAATCTTGCTGGACTACCCAAACGAGTCATAGATGTTGGTGGATATTTACGAACAACCGCACAAACTAGAAAAACCAAAGCTACCGAACAAGAAGAAACAATTGAAAATCCAGTAAACCTACAGATAATGGTTAAGGATGAATTAGGTAATATTAGACCAGTAATGCTTACTGTTGAAACAGCAGACGTACCTTATTTCGTTAATATCCTAAAAGTTATTAATTATGCTAATAAACTTGGATTTTATAATGAAGCACTTGAATTAGGAACTTTGGTAATTTCACTGTACAATAAATCTACCANTGCTCCTCGGGGTGTTCGTACTACAAATTATGCAGTTAAGTCTCTAGCTATGATGTACGAAGTCTTTGGAAATCCTGACGCAGAAGATAATGTCTATAGATTTGTTACTTTAGGTTACAAATTTGATCCAAAGAATAAAGAGTTTAAATCTGTACAAACAGAAGTTAGACGTGGTGTAGAACTAATGAATGTGATTATGAACAATAATCCAGCAGAAACAAAAAGAGAGTTCTACATTGCTACAGAAATGATGGAAAGAATGAAAGGTCTTCCAGAAGATCTACCATCTAATCCAACCTTTATTCAAGCTGTTGCCGCTGCTACTGGCAATATGGATTTACTGGCAGTTCAGAAGATTGTTCGACATGCTTACGACACAATCAAGCAAGATCCAATTGAACCAGAAATTGCAAATGAAGAATACAATACAAGCGCAAGTCCACTTGTTTACACAACTCCAAACGAGTTTATCAATTCGTTTGCTAATCCAACGCATAGAGCATTCGCTACTAAACTATATGATTCATTGGATCATTTGGTTAAGACTGGTGTAATTTCTCAAAGAGCAATGGATATGAAACTAATGCTAATTGGAAACCTAAGCAAATACAATCCTGAAATCATTGCAGATCTTGGATTTGAACTTAATACGGGATCCAATGGCGAAAGTATAATGAGTGCAACAAAACATGCTGGTCGTTATACAATTGGTTTAAATATTACCGCTATGCGGGTAACACCAGAAAATGAACTTATTGTCAAGTTTGCCGAAGAACTTATTCACATTGCTAGAGTAAAGTTTATTAAAACAAATAGCGATGAGTGGAAACGAATCACAGGAATCTATTCAACAGATAGATCTGAAGGTATGATCCGTGAAATGCTAATGGCAATGAACAATGGAAAATCCTATGCTCAACTGGAAAACGAAGTTCAATATGCTATGGATAATTCAGATGAATTCTTTGCACATATGGGAGTATTCTTCCTATTAAGAGAAACATTTGGAAATGCAGATGCTTTACATAGTCTTGAGAATAGATTCCAATCAGTAGCTGCTGGTTTAAGTATCTGGAGACGTGCTTTCTATCGTATCAAGGGAATTGCCAAAAGAGTTCTCCATACCTTTACCAAACTAAGAGATGATCCTGCTTATTCGTCTTTATTCCTAGATGCCGAAGAAGCCGTAATGTCTATTATTGGAAAAGGACTAGCAGATAGAACCGATGTTGGCAATCCAGATGCACACTTTAATGCGTTTAAAAATGTGTCTACAACACTAGATAATAAAACACTAACTAGTGCTGAAATGGCTAAACTACAAATTCTTGCAGCAGAGCGAACCAAAGTGAGTCGAGAACTTGAAGTAGAACAAACAAAGGTTCCACCAGATCTGACCAAGATTACAACCCTTACTCAAGAACTAAGAAGATTAATAGCTGAAATCAAAGCTATTGATACCATTACTTTCATGGGTAAGTCTGGGTTTGAAGTTGCTCAGGATGTAGAAAACATTGAGCAATACACAACTGATCCCACAACAGGAGCTATAACAAGATTGACTAGACGAAGTTTATCTCAACTAGGTGCTCAACGATCTTTCTTGACAACTTTAGTTCAGCGTGGTGTTGAGCGTCGAGGTGAACGATCTGATTATGGTTGGACGGTAGCAGGAGCTATTCGTAAGTTTGTACCTGAAAAAGCAGTTACTAATTTTGCACAAGGTATGCTTTTAGCTTCTTGGAATGCTTCTAGTTTAACCTATAATAGTCCATTTGCTCCAATGGTTGTACTAGCTGAACTAATTGATGCTACTTCTGTTACTACAAATGGAAGTTTTATGTCGGATGTTGGTGGTATTGAAAACATGAAGTATGCTATTGATCCTCATGTACTAAACATCATGCGACTCTGGGCTGAACTAACAAGTGAATTCCCATATAAAAAAGCAAAACACTTAGAATTACTACAGGAAGTTGTAAGATATGTTCATGGTACTCCAATACTAACTAAGGATCCATTAGAAACTCAACTTGTAACATCGCTTGGGGATGCTATTAAACTGTTCCATAACCAATTACTTGGATTGATGGAAGAAAGTATGATGACCGACAGAGCCAAATCTTTAGATAAATTCCCATTAAGGTTAAGAAACTTTGAGTTACTTACTCCAGAAGCAAGAACACAAGGATATGATACCATTAAAAATAAACTAAGAGACAAGCAACTTGATGCGTTAAACAATAGTGGACAAGATTCGGTATTTTCGTCATTACTAATGTATACAACTGGAATTATTCCTTTTGAAACTGGATTAATGCCAGCTGCCGATTCTGCCTTTATAACACAAGTCATTGCGGATATAAGAGCTGGAAATCCAACAACCGCCAAATCTGGTAGAGAAGCATTACTTAATTTCTATGTTAGACAAGCCGCAAGTAATGCCGTAAAGCATGGTTCTGCTGGTGGAACTACAATCCTAAGTTCAATTGACTATGTAAATACACGATCCTCAGTAGATATCTTTAAAGATGTTCAAGACCTACTTACACAAACTTTATTTAAAGTTCGCGATGGTAATATTTCATTTAAAGATGCATTCAATGGAATGACTACTGATAATATGGATATTCTGTTAGAATCCTATCGTATTGCTTTGGTTACTCCACATAACAAAGACCTTAAGCGTATTTGGACTTCTCAAGTACTGGGTAACAAAGATTTACAAGATTACTTTAGTATTCCTAATCGCAGAATTCCTTTATTGCCAGATTCTTTTGAATCAATGGAAGGTGCAGATATCCTTGCAATCGACTTCCTTTCTAAGTGCGGTGTATCATCTCACTTGTTCCCTGTAGATTCATTCCATCTAAACTCTTCAGATATATTTGGAAATACTTCTGCAAGTACTGATCCAATTCTACTGCAACTATTTGATACTGGTGTTGATTCGTTGTTCAAGAGTCTTGCTAGAGGTACAGCATACGATGCTATTGAAAGAATCCATGTACAACGAGTTGTTGGAATTCCTGGAGCATACTTCAATATTACTCAGATTCTTGATATGTTTGAAGAGGAAATCACTGCTGCTAGTGGACGAAATGTATCTAACTTCTATTTACTAGATGGAGATGGAGTACGACAACACGAAGACCGTAAGAATGCCTTAATGATGCAATCTTTACAAAGACTTCGTTTAGGTTTAGAAGAAGCTAGAGGAACTGTAACACGAAGCGATTTACAATTGGGATCACCTTGGGCATGGTTAAATTCTCGACTAAAGGATGCAGTTTTGCTGCGGTTTGGTTCAAACATCAATACAGCTACTTATATAGTTGAAGGTGTTCAATCAGAAATAGCTGCTATGTCTGCCCAAAACAATATCTTCAAGGCATTCTTTGAGGCTATATTCCTAGGTAAAGATATCCTAGTAGAAGGTATTCACAACAAGATTCAAGGATGGACAAACTTTGTTGGTCGAGACGATCAAAAAAAGATTAAATTCTATCCACTTAGAAATCGTAAAATGCGTAAACTTGCGGCAAATTCCCTGGCAACTATGGATGAAATGACTTCTACATTATTACCACATAACCTACATGCTACTGATCCTACCAGTGATGTTATAGAAGCAATGGGTTTTTGGGATAGATGGAAGCTAAATAGAAGTAGAAACAACTCCCAAGCTATGCGTAGCATTCGTGTTAGCATGGATGGAGCTGGAAACAGATTTATTATGAACATGCTTCGTAATAAAAAACTAATGAAATTCAGAGACGCATATAGAGCATACGGAAAAGAATTTACATCTCAAGGTGAAATTCAAGAATTCCTAAACAAAAACAAACTTGGAACAATTGATCTTGAGGTTGCAATCTATATTATCCGTTCTGGTTTACTAGAGGGACAACAGCTAGAAGCACTTGATTTTGCAAGAACACATACAGGTGTATGGTGGAACGGTGTATTGTTATTCCAGAATTTATTTGATCTAGAAGTAGAACTGGGCAATACCGCTAAACCACTTCCAGCTACCTTTACTATTCCACCTGGGTTAACAAGAAAAACCCTTATGGACAATATCAATAGAGGTAGAGCCAGTCTTGCAAAGTTCCAAGATATGAATTCAACTCGTGGAATGACTATAAGACGAGCATTAGATGCTCCAAGAGATGATTCGTTAGCAGCAAATCTAGTCATGTTCTACAAGTCATATCCTACCTTGTTTGTTGCCCAGCAACTACTAAGACGCAGCAGTTTATCCCCACTACACAAGATGGCCTTTACAATCATTCTTGGCGCAACACTAGACTTCATGTACAATGTAATGTTAGCTCTTGCCCGTGGTTCACTTAGCTTTGAAGACATCGAAGAAAAGATGCGACGAAAAGATAAAGACTGGGGAGAAGCAATTAGATTCCTAATTAGACATCCAATCGCAAGTAACAACATTCCAGGTTTATTATTGAATACTGCCGTAGCTGCTGGTACAGGACAAGCCCAAGGTGGTATCCTAAACTCCGTAGGTGAAGCAGGAGTCATGCAATGGGCAAAGGATATAGTTGGCCTAGGAACCCAATTAGTAAAAAATGACAACACATGGGATAAGACAACAATACAAGCATACAAAGTATTTGGTCCCTTGTTAGGAGAAGTTTATTCTCTACCTGTAAGACTAGCAGTGATGCAAGCGTGGGGTGTTGCAGGACCAACTAGATCGGGACCTAAGACTGGAAATGCAAATCTAGAAACACTGTACAACCTAATGATCAATTCAGAAGATGCTTTAGGAAATCAAGTACTCAGGAATATGTTCCCTGAGTATCCACAGGTTATTGCAAGTATTCCAAAAATGGATGGAATTCCATTAGCATTGCAGAGAAACTATCTGCAACAACAACGGAATCTGGTACCTAAACCAGAGCCAAAACCACAGCAACAACCACAGCAGCAACCACAACAACCTAAACCAGTTGAACAACCTAAGATTTCTGTTCCACCAAAGAAACGAGAACCATCTATAGAAGAAATGGCAACTACTCCATTAACGCCACCTGGCCTAGAGTAAATCGACTTGATTTGTCGATGCCAAATCGACTTAGGGATCGCAAATTTTTGTCGAGGGGGAAATGGCTTAACAAGAGCCATTTTCCCCCTTATCCCCCTCAACGTCGAGGGGCTGGGGCAACACGTTGCCACACAGTGGCACAGGATAGCTGACAATGGACATCGCAATCATCACCATCTCGGTCTTCGTCGCCTCGTTCATCGCCATCATCTCCCTCGCCTACGCGACGACCGTCCGCACCCTGCGGGAGCGGATCTCCGAGCTGGAGGAGGAGAAGAAGCGTGATCGCAAGCTTCTCGTGGAGTGCTCGGGAGAGCTGCGCCGCCTGGAGGGTGTGGAGGAGGCGTTCAAGAAGGAGAAGGAGAACTCGACTGAGATCTACGCCCAGGGAGCGGAGATCGACCGCGACCGCTGCGAGGAGCTGCGGCTCTCGGAGTCGCGCCAGAAGTGGTTCAAGTGTGAGGCTCGCATCCAGGCTTTCATCCTGGACTGCCCGACTCGCACCGCCCAGCTCCGCAACGCGGGGCACCTCGACCGCCAGCACTGGGTCATCGCGGACGGCGTGAAGGCGCTGTTCTCGTACTCGGACAAGAATGAGGATCCCAACGCCATCACCAACTGGTGGACTAACGCGGTCAACAACGGATTCAATGTCTGAGAACGTTTCTCAGGCTGTGTTAACAGAAAGGAAAGACAAAGTCATGAGCACTATCATCATCGTCAGCCTCGTCATCGCCCTCATCGTCGGAATCGTGTGGATGGCTCGCGTCCTCGACGCGGCCAACCAGCTTCCGCCTCCGCTTCCGCCCGAGCACCACGACGCACAACCGCAACCGCGACCCATCGCTGCGTCGCAGCCCGTGCAGAGGGAGCTCGTCAGGGAGTTCATCCCTGGACGAGTGTACGAGGTGTCCTTCCGCAAGAAGGATGGAACCGTCCGCCACTACGGGCGGTTCCTCGTTGTCTTCAGCCGACCGAACGGTTTGGTTGACGGCATCGTTCTCGACCAGGAAGTGATGATCTATTTCCCCGACACGAAGGAGGCGGGCGTTGGGGCAAAGCAGGCTGGCTTCATGCCCAGCCAAGTGCTGGCCGCAAACGAGATCGGGCAGTACACCCCATCCCAGATGTCGCTCATTTCCGAAACAGTTCGGAAAGTCAATCGTGATCGACGGACTGAGGATCTCTGCGAACTCTATGATCTGATCCAGATCATGGAGCGTGAGTGACCCATCGGTGGGCTGCGTATACCACAAGCACGCAGTCTGTAATCTACCAACAGATCGAATCTGGTAGAAAAACAAGACTCGGAAAAAAGGAACAACATGAACCTTCCGATGCTTGGCAAGTCCGAGTACTCTATGCACGGAATCGTGACGGCTGTGATGCCGCACGCAATCCGTGCGGGTACTGCACCCAATGACTTCTCACCTGTTGGTGAAGTCGTGGGTGCCTTGTGCGCCAACGAGGCGTACAAGCTGGTTCCCGTGGAATACATCCAAGGGAACCGAACCTTCACCTCTTGGAAGATGGTTCGCCAGACGGGCGACATCTCCACTATCATGGCAGCCCATCCCGCCATGAAACTTCCCAACGGAGTCCAGGACGGCTGGACTACGCTTGACGGTGTGCGTTACACCGTAAACAAGTTCATGCTCCTTCTTGTCGAAGCCCTTGTGGCATTGTTCGGCAAGGCCACCTACACGGTGGTCGAGAACAAGAAGGAGATCTCCCGTGTCCAGGATCGCTTCCTCATGGAAGGCATCCAGACGTGGGAGTGGGAAGCCATCTTCAAGGTGGCTGATCGGGAGATCTCATTCGTGAGGTATCCCGATTCGCGTGGTGGGCGTGTATACGCCTGTCCCGCCCCAGGACTTCCAACAATCCCCACCACCGAGAGTGGGGATTCCTCTGCCTTCTACCAGTTGGCAGAGCCCATCAATGTCTCGGCAGAGTTCATTGCTAAGGTGTGGATCCCTGCAATCTGCGCCAACTTCGGCGTGACCGAGGCGGATGTGATCCGCTGCGGTGACTTTACCGAAGCAGTGAAGTTCGCTGCAAACCCCACTGGCAAGGTGCGTGGGATCGGAAAGAAGAAGCGCAACCTTCTGTCCTTCCTTGCCCAGTGCCACTTTGTGGCTGAGGCGAGGAAGACAGGTCAATCGTTTGGCTACATGCCGTCCAAGGACGGCCATGCCAACGGGTGGCTCATGCAGTTCCTTGCGATTGGCGCACCAGCCATGAGCAAGGTGCTGCATGGGCAGAAGGTCCATGCAGGAATGCTGGATCTGCTCAAGGTCCCAACCAGCCTTCCCGCATGGGCGCAAGCCTATGTGGGCAGCACCGACTGGATCAAGGCTGGCAGTACGCCCGTCATGTACACGTCACGGTTCGTGGCGGGTACGTTCCTCTACGGGCCAGCATCGGCAGCGGAACTCCTGGATGAAGAGGGTTACACCCTTCATCCGAAGGACTTCTCTGATCACGTTGTTCAGCGTAAGTACCTGAACCACATGATCAAGAGCCATCTGTCTCCGCTCTCGGATGAAGAGCTGAAGGCAATGGCTGAGACGGTGTCCGACAGCACCCTGTCTGCCATCAGGGATTACGATCCCTTCCACTGGTCCTTCACTACCAACTGGCTTGCCCACATCAAGATGATGATGGGCAAGGGCAAGATCATGGAGTGTGAGTATCGCGGCTACCCCGTGGCTCACTTCTCCTGTGGCCCAGATCTCTCCGCTTTCCCTGCCAATGAGCAGGGCGAGCGTGATCTGCCACAGATCTCCATCACCATCCCTCACAAGTACCGCAAGTACTTTGAGGCGCAGGGGTGGCCGATCCGCTACCAGCCGACAATGGCACCCTTCATCAAGGGTGCTGTCGATGGCAACGGTAAGGTGCTGGTACCATACCAGCCCAGCACCGAACTCAATCGGACTGACACCCCGAACGGGTCGCTGGGTCGCATCGTCACCTTGGCTGACTCTGGTACTCTGAGTACCACGATTCAGATCCACGGGCGGAAGCACCCTGGCAGCATCGTGTACACGAGGCACGACGCGCTGACCTGTCGCCCTGATGAGGGATACCTGTCCCTTGACAGGGCGTACACCGCTGCCATGTACGAAGAGTGCAAGAAGCATCTTCGTCCTGCGCTGGCGAGCATCCTCCCATCCTTTGTGATGGGACCCATGCTTGACCGTGACACGGTCATGGCAGGGGCGAACCGCATCCTCGTCTGACAACCAGGTGGGCCGCGCATACCTACCACGCGGAGAAAGCACACAAATGGCTGCAAACGAAAAAGAAGATGTTTGGGCGGAAGAGTACCGAAGGGTTCACAACCTCATTCGCGAGGAGTGGATCCAGCAGAAGGAAGAGATCGCACAGCTGCGAAAGGAGATTGCTGAGCTTCGGGCAAAACTCAATCAACACTGACAACAACCCTACTGTCGCCCCCTTAGGGAAACCTAAGGGGGCTTTCAGTTAGGCTGTTGCCTAACCCTGTAACCTAACAGGTAGACTAATAACCGCTTTCAACCCCTAGGGATGAGTGCCCCTACGGCAGAGTTTGGCACCACCCTTCGTTCAGCCCTCGATACATCCTGTGTGTTGCGTGCGTCCTGCGTGCTCGGGCTTCACTCTCGGGTGTCGCTGATGAAAGACACCCTCTTTCACTGCCAGTGGGATCACTATCATCAGGGTGGTGATGTGGTCACATTGACACTGAAAGGCATCCGAAAGGATTGGACAATGGAAACTCCACTGTCCCGTGAGGAAGCCGCGATCCGTGTGGAACAGCGGCTGGCTCAACTCCGAGCGTTGGGTCTGACTGGCAAGGTCCGCAACCCCGCTGACAGAAAGCCGTTGACGGGCGAGGCAAGGATCGTCGCGCAGATCAAAGGTCACCAGGGCATCATTGCCGACGTGACCCGATCCGAAGCTGAGGTTGCCTCGGCTGTTGCTGCAGTTCAGCGTCTCAAGGCGCTGCTCTCGGCCACCGTCGAGGTCCAGGAGCCCACCGAAGTGGCTTCCTGAGCTCCGAAATGGAAGAAAATGGGCTCTCCAGGGTCATACCTGGGGAGCCCTGCTTCTTTCCTAAGCTCTATACGGTCATTACAGGCCATCTGTGGTAAACCCTGCCCGTAGTGCGGTATGGTCACAGATGGTCTGTAATAGCCTTGTAGGCTGTTAGAGTTCTAACTGTAGCGCGGAATCCCACCGCCTAGTTAAATGGGTGAGCCACATTAGCTGGTCAACAGGGTAAAATCCTGTAGCTAATACTCGACTAGACGAGTATAAATAGGGGTTAGGTCTAGTGCGCCCCCTCCCATAACAATGGGGGGTCCCGACTGACACCAGCCGTGGCACCTATGGACTTGAAACACCCATAGAAAACTATGCCAGTTTCAACGGCAATGGG
>JGI25921J50272_10000229_pt1 | contig 18242 bp, 21 predicted proteins | sample LauGreSu1BDMLBSD_2_FD_50272 | JGI IMG/M metagenome (IMG submission 50272) | reverse complement strand
GCAGTTCGGTGCACCCGTTGTGAGCCCATTCTTTTTCTACCAAGGCGCGAGGAATAACCCCCACCACCCGGCCACCCGCCGCTAGCGTAGCGTCTGCCACAACGCCCATCAGGCCATTTCGGCCACCGCCATAAACCAGTTGCCCGCCGTGCTGGGCTATCCATTGCCCCACTTGAACTGCAGACTCTGTGAAGGCAGGTTCATCGCCAGGTTTAGAGCCGCAGTAAACGCAAAGTGAAAAATTAGGATCAGGCATGGATGTAGTTCCAAATGGCTGCACCCCAAATTCCCAGACAGAGAAGAAGGCTGAGAAGCACAGCAGCACTTCCCATGTCCTTGGCGCGTTTGGACAAAGCATGCCATTCTGTGCCAATGCGGTCGATGGCTGTTTCAATGCCGGTATTGAGCAACTCAACCACCATGACCAAAATAACGGAGCCACACAATAGGGCTACTTCTACCCAAGTCTGCCCTAGCCAAAAGGCAGCCGGAATGAGAAAAATGGCAAGCAAAGCTTCTTGACGAAACGCTGTCTCTCCCCAGCCTGCCTTGAGTCCCGCTAGGGAGTAGCCACCCGCGTGGAAAATTCTGGACAGTCCCTTTCGGGCCTTTTGGGGATTCACATTGTCAGTGGTCATGGCGCGAAGGTGGCGGTGGATTTCAGGGTTTCTTTTGAACATCCACCAGCTGCGTACCGGCCCAGACGTCATGCCAATATTGTCGACGCATTTGAAAACGACTAGAAAGAGCCCACACAAAGACCCAGACCAAAATGAGCAAGCCCACCGCAGCAGGGGGGAGTTTGAAGGGGTAGGCCAAGACGATGGGGGGCAAAAACCAAACCCAGCTCAGAACATACCGCCAGAGAGCGCGCGCTTGAGTGAGGGGCTGGCCTTTGGCATCTACCACGCGAATATGCCAAGTTTTCATGGCCAGTGTTTGACCCTTGGACCACAACCAAGTGAAATAAATGCCAAAGATTAGAAACAAGAATGCTTGAAGTCCGTGTCGATTGTCTAGGGCGTGCTTGGTTTGGCTGAGCGTGCCAAACAAGTAGCCAGCCACAAAGACCACCCCAAACAACAACATGCCTTCATAAAACCAACAAGCCATCCGCCTTCTCAAGGAAGGGGTGGTTAAAGGGTTTGAGCTTTCCGATGGAACTTTAGCGTGCTCATCTTGCTGGATGGGTACTTCGCTCAACTCAGGTGCCCTCGGGTGCGACCACCGTGGTTGGCAGCAATGTTTTTTTGTCGATCACAATGATGGGCACGGATTTGTTGGCACTCTCTGTAGGTGGTGATTTACCCTGCAAAGGAATGACTTTTTGAGGCGAGGGGGCCTGTGAGGCTGTGGCTGCACCTTGAATTTTGGTGGTTTGCTGAGCTGCCAGTTTTTTTCGGTCGTCTTGGCTGAGGGCTTGGTAGGCCTCCCACTGGCTTTTCTTTTGATCAGACCCAAGGGTCTTGGTTTCGTTGAAACTGAGACGTGCTTGCGCTCTTTGTTGGGGGCTGAGCGCAGCCCAATCGGCCATTCTGTGGTGCAGCGTTGCTTGTTCGCGTGGCGATAAATTGTCAAAATTGTTGGACATGACCAACCATTTGTTCCTTTGGGCGAGGCTAATTTGAGCCCAATGGGGCGCAAGGGGCGCAAGAGCCTTTTTTTGCGATTGCGTTAAATTTTGCCAATTTGAGTTTGCCACNTTGGCGGAGCTATTTGGGTCTGTTTGCGGGGGTGCGTTTTGGGCAAACGCAAGCCCGCCAACCCACACTAAGGGAGCAATGAAAACAGCAGCAAAAATGCGCGAAAGCATCAATCGGAGCCTTTGGGGTCAGCTGGGTTGGACTTGAGGAAGATTAAAAAACCAGGGTCTGTGTAAGCGCTGGGGGGAAGGTCGTCTGTGAGCAGCTCGGCATCCAGTTGGGCAATTTCGTTGGCGCGAAACTCATTCTGAAAAACGTGAATGGTGGCCAAACCAAAAAGCAAAGCGATCAGTGGCAGTACTGAGGCGAGGCGACTCCACAAGTTCAAACCTTCATCGAGATTGCCAATGCTGGTGCCGATGGCAGGGGCCAACTGGGGAGCGAGGACGCGCAAAGGCTCAGGCTTTCGCATTGCAACGGCTTGCATTCTGGCCACCCGCAAGCGCTCGCTGATGTCGTGAGGCAGATCGATAGCGTGTTCGTTGAGCTGGCGTGCAATAGCCTGACCCACCTGGTCAACACGATGTAGGTTTGAAATGGCGTTCGATTTCATTTGTTAAATCCTTTGGCGCGAAGTGCTTTACTCAGCGCTTGAACAGCCCGAGAACAGTGAGTTTTGACACTGCCTTCAGTGCAGCCCATNGCAACTGCCGTCTCAGAAAGGTTCATCTCCTCCCAATAACGCAGCAGGAAGGCTTCTCGTTGACGTGGCGGCAATTCTTGTATTTCTGCCTCAATTTGATGAAAAATTTGTTTCCGCTGGGTTAAATCTTCCGCACTTTCACCCAAACCTGGCTCGCTCAGCCCCCCTAAATTCTCCAAAAAGTCCAAATCTTCACCCTCGGCATCCGTGCCAAAGTCGCTCATGTTTGAAAACAGGGCGTTGCGGGTTTTTTGGCGGCGAAACCAATCGAGTGTGGTGTTGGACAAGATTCGCTGAAAGAGCATGGGCAGCTCTGTTGCCGGCTTGTCACCGTAGTGGGTGGCCAGCTTGATCATGCTGTCTTGCACAATGTCCAAGGCAGATTCCTCATTGCGCACGTGATACAGCGTGCGTTTGAAGGCTCGCTTCTCCGTGGTTTTGAGGAAATCAGAAAGTTCTTGTTCGGTGGCCAAAGTTAGAAACCAATTTCGGCACTCATTTTGTGCGAACTGGATTATGGCATTCTGACCCCCTATAATGCTGGGTTGCAATTGAAAAAACGCAAACGGATCACCATCCGGCCAAAGTGCTCACATGCGCAGGCTCATGTTGGTGGTCTTAAGTTCTGATGCAACTTCACAAGAGTCCTGCAAAAGAGCACCCAAGGTTTTTCGTTAGAGAAATTCACAAAGGTTGAATATGGAAATCTCCAAAGCTGAAATGGCCAATGCGGCCCATGCTGCCGCTGCAGCCTCGTCGTCTCCCACCGAATTGCGGGGAGGCGAAATCCTCGTCAAAGCTCTCCAAGCCGAGAACGTCAAGTACATCTGGGGTTACCCAGGCGGTGCTGTATTGCACATCTACGACGCCTTCTTCAAACAAGACACCATTCAGCACGTGCTGGTTCGTCACGAGCAAGCTGCCGTGCACGCAGCCGACGGCTATGCAAGGGCCACTGGCGATGTCGGTGTTGCCATGGTCACGTCCGGGCCTGGCCTGACCAATGCCGTAACGGGAATTGCCACTGCCTACATGGACAGCATTCCCATGGTCATCATCAGCGGGCAAGTTCCCACTGCGGCCATTGGCCTAGATGCTTTTCAAGAGTGCGACACCGTAGGCATCACCCGTCCTATTGTCAAACACAACTTTTTGGTCAAAGACGCCCGCGACATGGCCATGATCATGAAGAAGGCCTTTCACATTGCCCGCAGTGGCCGCCCCGGCCCTGTCGTGGTCGATGTTCCAAAAGACGTATCTTTCAACAAGGTGCCTTATCACGGCTATCCTGAATCCGTTGAAATGCGCTCCTACAACCCAGTGCGCAAGGGCCACAGTGGCCAAATTCGCAAAGCCCTCCAATTGCTGATGGCTGCCAAGCGTCCCTACATCTACACGGGTGGTGGCGTTCTTTTGAGCAATGCTTCAGCTGAATTGCGCCAGTTGGTCAACATGCTGGGCTACCCCGTCACCAACACGCTCATGGGTCTTGGTGCATTTCCTGCCACCGACCCCAAATTCTTGGGCATGCTGGGAATGCACGGCACGTGGGAAGCCAACAACGCCATGCAACACTGCGATGTGTTGTTGGCCGTGGGCGCACGCTTTGACGACCGCGTTATTGGCAACCCCAAACACTTTGCGCAAAACGAACGCAAGATTATTCACATCGACATCGACCCCTCCAGCATTTCAAAGCGAGTGAAAGTTGATGTGCCTATCGTGGGCGACGTCAAAGACGTCCTCATTGAACTGATCGCCATGATCAAAGAGTCAGGCCTCAAACCCGACAACCATTCGCTGGGCGCTTGGTGGTCTACCATCGATGGTTGGCGTCAACGCAACTGTATGAAATACGACAGTGAAAACACCGAGGTCATCAAGCCCCAAAAAGTGATCCAAACTTTGTACGACATGACCAAAGATGCCGATGCTTACGTCACATCAGATGTCGGTCAGCACCAAATGTGGGCTGCTCAATACTACAAGTTTGACGAACCCCGTCGCTGGATCAACTCTGGCGGTTTGGGCACCATGGGTGTGGGCATTCCTTATGCCATGGGCATCAAGTTGGCCAAGCCAGAGTCTGAAGTGTTTTGCGTCACGGGCGAAGGCTCTGTGCAAATGTGTATTCAAGAACTTTCTACCTGTTTGCAATACAACACGCCCATCAAAATTTTGTCCTTGAACAACCGCTATCTGGGCATGGTTCGTCAGTGGCAAGAAATTGAATACTCGGGTCGTTACAGCCACAGCTACATGGATGCCTTGCCCGACTTCGTGAAACTGGCCGAGGCTTATGGCCACGTGGGCATGCTCATTGAACGACCTGAAGACGTTGAGCCAGCATTGCGCGAAGCTCGCAAGCTCAAAGATCGCACAGTGTTCATGGACTTCCGCACCGATCCCACAGAAAACGTGTTCCCAATGGTTCAAGCAGGCAAGGGCATTACAGAAATGTTGCTCAGCCCTGAAGACCTTTGACCCCCTTTTGAATTAACTAAAGAAGAATCTATTGACCGCCAAGCCTGCACATTACCGTGTGCAGGGGAGGGCGGCGAGAAGAGGAATCGCACATGAAACACATCATCGCAGTTTTACTTGAAAACGAACCCGGCGCATTGTCACGGGTGGTCGGCCTGTTCTCCGCTCGTGGCTACAACATTGAGTCTCTCAGTGTGGCCCCTACCGAAGATCCCAGCTTGTCCCGAATGACCATTCAAACCGCTGGTTCAGACGACGTCATTGAACAAATTACCAAGCACCTGAACCGCCTCATTGAAGTGGTCAAAGTGGTTGACCTCACTGAAGGGGCCTACACCGAGCGCGAGCTGATGCTGGTCAAGGTTCGCGCAGTGGGCAAAGAACGTGAGGAGATGAAACGGATGGCCGATATCTTCCGGGGTCGTGTGATTGATGTCACCGACAAAAGCTACACCGTGGAACTAACGGGCGACCAAGCCAAAAACGATGCATTTTTGGAAGCACTCGACCGCAGCGCCATTCTTGAAACAGTCCGTACTGGTGCCTGTGGCATTGGCCGGGGTGAGCGCATCTTGCGCGCCTAAACCCATTTTGAATAATTTTTGAAGGAGAGAACCCATGAAAGTGTTTTACGACAAAGACTGTGACCTCAGCGTCATCAAAGGCAAAACAGTAGCCATCATTGGCTACGGCTCACAAGGCCACGCACACGCACAAAACTTGAACGACAGTGGCGTGAAAGTGGTTGTGGGTTTGCGCAAAAACGGCGCCAGCTGGCCCAAAGTTGAAAAAGCCGGCCTCAATGTCATGGAAGTGGCGGATGCAGTGAAATCTGCAGACGTGGTCATGATCTTGTTGCCCGACGAGCAAATCGCCGACGTGTACCGCAACGATGTAGAACCCAACATCAAAAAGGGTGCTTCTTTGGCATTCGCGCACGGCTTCAACGTGCACTACAACCAAGTGGTGCCCCGTGAAGACCTCGACGTTTGGATGGTGGCGCCTAAGGCTCCTGGCCACACCGTTCGCAACACCTACACCCAAGGCGGCGGCGTGCCCCACCTGGTGGCAGTGCACCAAGACAAGAGCGGCAAAGCAAGTGCATTGGCACTGAGCTACGCCATGGCCAACGGTGGCGGCAAGGCCGGCATCATTGAAACCAATTTCAAAGAAGAAACAGAAACCGACTTGTTCGGCGAACAAGCTGTTTTGTGCGGCGGCGCCGTCGAACTCATCAAGATGGGTTATGAAACATTGGTGGAAGCCGGTTATGCCCCCGAAATGGCCTACTTCGAGTGCTTGCATGAACTCAAGCTTATTGTTGACCTTATTTATGAAGGCGGTATTGGCAACATGAACTACTCCATCTCTAACAATGCAGAGTATGGTGAGTACGTTACAGGCCCCGAGGTGATCAACGAGCAGTCACGCGAAGCCATGCGCAATGCGTTGAAGCGCATTCAAACAGGTGAGTACGCCAAGATGTTCATTTTGGAAGGTCGCACCAACTATCCAAGCATGACTGCACGTCGTCGTTTGACATCTGAGCACTCCATTGAAGTGGTTGGCGCTCAATTGAGGTCTATGATGCCTTGGATTGCCAAAAACAAATTGGTCGACAAATCACGCAACTGAGTTCGCAACTGAGTTTGTCAGCCACTTAACCAGAAAGAACTGTCGCATGCACGATGGCACTGAAACCCCCGACGACGCCGATCAGGCGGGTCAAGTTCGTAAACCCCGCAAGGGCATTTACGTGCTGCCCAACCTGTTCACGTTGGCAGCCCTGTTCGGTGGCTTTTATGCCATCGTGATGGCCATGAATGGCCGCTTCGACATGGCTGCCATTGGGGTTTTTTGCGCCATGGTACTCGACAGTCTCGATGGCCGAGTGGCCCGCATGACCAACACACAAAGTGCCTTTGGAGAACAAATGGACTCTTTGTCCGACATGGTCTCCTTTGGCGCTGCGCCTGCACTCATTGCTTATGAGTGGTCCCTCAAAGGTTTGGGACGTTGGGGTTGGATTGCCGCTTTCGTTTACTGCGCATGCGCAGCTTTGCGTTTGGCGCGTTTTAACGTCAACACCGCCGTTGTTGATAAAAGATTTTTTCAGGGGCTGCCATCACCTGCAGCCGCTGCGCTGGTGATGGGCTTCATTGCCATCATGTCCGATGCAGAAGTGGCGCCCGCCAGCATGGCCTGGCCCATGTTTGTGGTGGCCTTGTTTTCTGGCCTCACCATGGTTACCAACGCGCCTTTTTACAGTTTCAAAGATGTCAGCATGAAGCAAAGCGTGCCCTTTGCGGTCATTGTGCTCATTGCTTTGGGCATTGCAGCCGTCAACATTCACCCGCCCATGGTCTTGTTTGGCTTGTTCGTGATGTATGGCTTAAGCGGCTACGCCCTCTATGCCTGGCGCCGTTTCAAAGGTGAACCTACCAGCGTTATCAGCACGTCGACAGAAGACCCTGATGAACGCGGCCTTCATCAATGATGAAGTTTTGCCAAAGTTGTGATACAGTATTTCCATGAAAACGAATTTGCTAGCTCTACTGCTGACGCCCCACGGGCGGGATGTATAGCGCACGCTGTTCAATTTCCCAAGAAGCCCGTATGCCAAACGCAGCGGGCTTTTTTTATTTCAGAATTGTTTTTGAAGTTTTCAAACCAGGAGTGAAAAATGGCTGATAAATTGATTATTTTTGACACGACATTGCGTGATGGTGAGCAATCGCCCGGCGCATCCATGACCCGTGACGAAAAACTGCGCATTGCGCGTCAATTAGAGCGATTGCGCGTTGACGTCATTGAGGCGGGTTTTGCAGCCAGCTCCAATGGCGACTTTGAAGCGGTCCAAGCCATCGCCAATACCATCAAAGACTCCACCATCTGCTCTTTGTCACGCGCCAATGACCGTGATATTTCTAGAGCTGCCGAAGCTTTGAAAGGCGCCAACAGTGGCCGCATTCACACCTTCATTGCCACATCACCTTTGCACATGGAAAAGAAACTGCGCATGACGCCCGATCAGGTGTTTGAGCAGGCGAAACAATCTGTGCGTTTTGCACGCAATTTGGTGGCCGATGTCGAATTTAGCCCAGAAGATGGCTACCGCAGTGACATGGATTTTTTGTGCAAAGTGCTTGAAGCCGTAATTGCAGAAGGAGCCAGCACCATCAATGTGCCAGATACCGTGGGTTATGCGGTGCCTGAGTTGTACGGCCAATTCATCAAGACTTTGCGCGAACGAATTCCCAACTCTGACAAAGCCATTTGGTCTGTCCATTGCCACAACGACTTAGGCATGGCGGTGGCCAACAGTTTGGCGGGCGTTAAGTTGGGCGGTGCACGTCAAGTTGAATGCACCATCAATGGCTTGGGCGAGCGCGCTGGCAATTGCTCTTTAGAAGAGATCGTCATGGCGGTGAAAACACGCAAAGACTATTTTGGACTTGAGATGAACATCGACCCGATCCACATCGTGGCGGCCAGCCGCATGGTGAGTCAAACCACGGGTTTTGTGGTGCAGCCCAACAAAGCGGTGGTGGGCGCCAATGCCTTTGCACACGCTTCAGGTATTCACCAAGATGGCGTGCTCAAAGCGCGCGACACCTACGAGATCATGCGCGCTGAAGATGTGGGTTGGTCTGCCAACAAAATTGTGTTGGGCAAATTGAGTGGCCGCAATGCCTTCAAGCAACGCATGCAAGAACTTGGCGTGGTGCTTGAAAGCGAATCAGAGTTGAATGCAGCTTTTGCGCGATTCAAAGAATTGGCCGATCGCAAAAGCGAAATTTTTGACGAAGACATCTTGGCTTTGGTGAGCGATGAAAGCGTTAGCCAGGATAAAGAGCAATATGCTTATGTCTCTTTGTCGCAACACAGCGAAACGGGCGAACGGCCTCAAGCTTCCGTTGTTTTCACGATTCAAGGCAAAGAAGTCCATGGCAAGTCGGACGGCAACGGGCCTGTTGATGCATCTTTGAAAGCCATTGAATCCATCGTAGAAAGCGGTGCTGAAATGGTGCTTTATTCTGTTAATGCCATCAGTGGATCGACCGAAAGCCAAGGTGAAGTCACGGTTCGCTTGCAAAACAGTGGTCGTGTGGTGAACGGCGTTGGCTCAGATCCTGACATCATTGTGGCTTCCGCCAAGGCCTATTTGAGTGCCTTGAATAAGTTGCAAAGCAAAGCTGACAGAGTGGCTGCGCAAGGTTAAGGGAGTTTGTCAGAAGGCTTCAGAATGTCTTCAAGAAGGTCGCGCAAGGTGTTGATCTTGCGCGACTTTTTTTATTTATGTACACTACGTCAAGTTTCTATTACACTCGCCAAATTGTCACTGACTTTGGCCAAAGAAAGTATTGTTTTGACGTCTCTTCATAGCTTTTTTTCACATCGTGCCATCGGCTTATGCATTTCATTGTGTTTGCTGGTTCCAATGTCTTTTTCAACGCAAGCCGCTGAAAACGACAAGCCCGGAAAGCCTGCGAATTCTGCAAAATCAACCGGTAATGCAAAACCAGCCGGTAATGGAAAAACAGCCGGTAGCAGCAAATCAGCAGCCAATACCAAACCCGCAGGTCAAGCTAAAGCTGCTGGAAATGCTAAGAATAGCGCTAAAGCCACCAACAACACTCGCAAAGTCGTTAATGCCAAGGCACAAAGCACCAGAGTTTCACATGGCCATTTAGCTGGCTTGCAACAGGGCAATGACGATCTCGATTTGCGCTCTAGTGTGGCTCTGGTCATTGACCAAGACACCCATGAAGTTCTGATTCGCAAAAACGACAATGCCGTTTTGCCCATTGCGTCCTTAACCAAGCTCATGACTGCCTTGGTCATCAGTGATGCCAATTTGTCGCACAACGACATGATCACCATCACTCAAGAAGATGTTGACACGGAAAAGGGCAGCACCTCGCGTTTGGCAGTGGGCTCTGTATTGAGCCGAGGTGATTTAATGCATTTGGCTTTGATGTCCAGTGAAAACCGTGCAGCCCATGCATTGGGTCGCACCTACCCTGGCGGTTTGTCTTCGTTTGTCAAAGCCATGAATGAGCGTGCCAAAGGGCTTGGCATGCTGTCATCTCATTTTGTGGAGCCCACGGGCTTGTCAAGTCGCAACCAGTCCAACGCCAACGATTTGGCTGTGTTGGTAAGTGCCACTTACAACGTGCCTTTGTTGCGCGAGCTCTCCACCTCACACGGCAGAGAAGTGGCCGTGGGCCGTCGAACCCTTCAGTACAACACCACCAATCGCCTTGTCAAAAGTCCTAACTGGGACATCGGTTTGCAAAAAACGGGCTACATCTCCGAAGCAGGTCAGTGCCTGGTCATGCAAACCAAGGTTGCGGGTCGTCAATTGATCATGGTTTTTCTAGACTCGGCCGGTAAGTTGAGCCGCATTGCAGATGCAGAGAGAGTTAGACGTTGGGTGGAAAATCAGAATGCCCGAACCGAAGTGGCGATGGTCAAAAATGCTGGTTAAATCTTGCTAGTGGCCAAAAAGAAAACCCGTCATTGACGGGTTTTTTTCATTCTTTGTAGCCCAACGCTTGGGAAATTGCTTCAGCGGTAGATTGAAGCTTGGTTAACCAAGCTTCGTCCAATCGATCGGCCGGCGCAGATATAGAAAGCCCAGCCAAAAGTTTGCCTTGATCGTCGTAGATGCCTGCTGCAATACAACGAACGCCCAATTCCAACTCTTCGTTGTCGCGTGCAATGCCATATTGCCTCACTTTGGAAAGCTCTCGCTCTAAGATGGGCAATTGTGTGATGCTATTTTTGGTATGACCGTTCAAGCCGGTGCGAGTGGCATAGCTTCGAACTTTCATGGGCTCATCGACTGACAAAAACAACTTGCCCACAGAGGTNAGGTGAAGCGGTGCACGGCCACCAATGGCTCTGACCACTTGCATGCCCGAGCGCTCGCTGTAGGCACGTTCAATGTACACAATTTCATCGCCTTGGCGCATACTCAAGTTGACTGGCTGTTGTATGAGCTTGTGCAAATCACGCATGGGAGCCAGAGCGGCGTCTCTCACATTGAGGCGTGCCTTCACCATATTGCCCAACTCTAGCAAACGCATTCCCAGGCGGTAGCTACCCGGTTCTGGTCGATCGACAAATCGGCCAATGGTGAGGTCGTTCAAAATGCGATGCGCTGTGGAGGGGTGAAGCCCAGTTTTTTCGCTGATTTCTTTCAACGAAATGGCATCCTCCCTTGAAGCCAAGACATCCATCAGCGAAAAGAGCCGTTCGATCACTTGGATGGTGGGCGCGACAGGCTGATGTGCTTCAGCTTTTCTCATGGGACTCAACCTCGGTCAATTTCAAAGCAAAAAAGTCTTCCATTCAGAGCCACTGGTAAGACATTGCGAAATTTTATTTTACAAGATGAAATTGCGTTTGGGTAGATCTGAGCTGTCAGATCTCAGANCTCAGCGCAAGCTGAGGTGAGCTTTCCATTCGCCATGCTGAAGACTCTCGCATGGCTTGAAACGTTCTTTGTATTGCATTTTGGGACTGGCACCAATCCAATACCCCATGTACACGTAAGCCAGCCCCAGTTCTTTGGCTTGCTGAATTTGCCACAGCACGCCGTAGGTTCCAAAGCTGGCATGGGGCTCTGGTGCATAAAAGGTGTAAACAGCAGAAAGTCCATCGTTCAGCATATCGACAATGCTGACCATTTTGAGCTCGCCTAAATGGCCATTGACGCTGGGCTCTCTGAATTCACAAGTCTTGAATTGACGCGGCTTTGCAACAAAAACTGTTTGTACTGTTCAACGCTGTCGTGGTCCATCCCCCCGCCAGCATGTCGGCTGTTTTGATACCTCAAATAAAGGTCGTAATGCTCAGATTCAAATCCTAGGCGAGAGACCCTGGCGACCAAATGCTTGTGTTTTTGGTAGGCACGGCTTTGGCTTTTGTTGGGTTTGAATTCTTGGCACAAAACGCGCAGAGGTACACAGGCCTGACAGCCATCACAGTAGGGACGGTATGTAAAGAGCCCGCTTCTTCGAAAGCCACGCGCCACCAAGTCTGAGTAAACATCGTTTTGAATCAAATGACTGGGTGTTGCGACTTGTGATCGTGCTTCGCGGCCCTCCAAATAGCTGCACGGGTAGGCCGCGGTGGCATAAAACTGCAGGGTGCTGAAAGGAAGATCTTTGAGGTGCGTCATGGGGCAACCGTCCGCCAAAGATCCCAGTCTATTTGGGCATTTTTCCAATCAGGGCTTGCCTGCGTGAGGGCTGGAACACTGAGTTCTAAAAACGCAGACCTTGTCATTTCTTGTGCCCCCATCGATGCCAAGTGGGCCGTGTTTTGTTGGCAGTCAATGGCTTGAATACCCTCTTGTTGGCAGACATGAACCAGGGCTGCCAGTGCCATTTTGGAGCCATCGCTCAGGGTGCTGAACATCGACTCACCAAAAACTGCTTTGCCAATACAGACAAAATAAAGTCCAGCCACCAACTTGCCATCCAGCCATGTCTCAGCGCTGTGTGCAAATCCTGCGCGATGCAAGGCTTTGTAAGCTTTCACCATGTCAGGCACGATCCAGGTGCCATTTTGTCCTTCCCTGGGGCTTTGTGCGCAGGCCTCAATAACCTCATCAAAGGCGCGATCAAAGCACAGTTCAAAATTAGGCTGTGCCGCATATCGACTGAGTGTTTTGCGAAGCGAACGGTGCAACTTAAAGTTGCGAATTTGGAGCACCATTCTGGGGTCTGGGCTCCACCACAGGACGGGTTGGTTGGGGTTGTACCAAGGAAAAACTCCCTTGGAGTAGGCCTCAAGCAGGCGATCGACCCCTAAGTCAGCGCCTGCGGCCAATAAACCGGGGGCGTCAGTGTCTCTGCCCCAAGCGTTTTCAACCGAGGGGAGTGGGTTATGGCTTTCAATCCATGGGAGATGAGTTTGCTGGGTGTCGGCCGACATGTTTCCAGTTTATGCTAATGCCTATGAAACTTTACAACTACTTCCGTTCCTCCGCTTCATTTCGCGTCAGAATTGCACTGCATTTGAAGGGCTTGCCCTTCGAATATATCCCAGTCCACATTGCCAAGGGTGAGCACAAGCAAGCGGCCTATAGCAGCGTCGCCGCAGACAATTTGGTGCCCAACCTGGTAGTAGATGGTGAGCACCTGAGTCAATCCATGGCCATCATTGAGTACCTTGAAGAAACACACCCAGAGCCCGCACTTCTTCCAAGCGATGCATTTGGCAGGGCACGTGTTCGCGCCTTAGCGCAATCCATTGCCTGCGAAATTCACCCGATCAATAACTTGCGTGTTTTGAAGTACTTGAGTGGCACACTCGGTTTGGACGAGGAACAAAAAAATACTTGGTATCGCCACTGGGTGAGGGACGGCCTAGAAGCTTTTGAGCGTCAGTTGGCTCAGGGTCCGAAGTCAACTTATTGTTTTGGTCATACCCCAACATTGGCCGATTGCTGCTTGGTTCCGCAAATCTTCAATGGCAAAAGGTTTGCTGTCAGCTTTGATGGCTTGCCTCTCACGATGGCTGCATTTGATGCATGCATGAAATTGGAAGCCTTCCAAAAGGCGCAGCCTTCTGCTTGCCCTGACGCCGAGTAATGACTTGATCGGATTTTCCCCAGATTGGCCTGCCCCTTCGTTCGTGAGGGCGCTCATGACCACTCGCCAAGGCGGGGTGTCTCCCCAGCCTTGGGACAGCCTCAATTTGGGTCTGTTTTCTGGCGACAGCTCCGAAAATGTTTTGAACAACCGTGGCTTGGTACAAAGTGCAATGGGTGTGCCGGCGGTGTATCTCAGGCAGGTGCACGGTGTGAAAGGCCTTGGCATTGACCACCAGACGCCGCCTGGGCTAGAGGCCGATGTGGCCTGGACCACGCATACCGGTGTTGCATGCTGCGTCATGGCAGCAGATTGCTTGCCTATTTTGGTATGTCATCCAAAGTTCAAGTGGGTTGCAGCTGCCCATGCTGGCTGGCGAGGGCTGGCAGGATTGGCTGGTCATGGTGTGGTGGAAACACTGTCAGAGGGTGCAAAAGAACAAGGACTGCGTACTGCCGATTGCATCGCGTGGCTGGGCCCATGTATTGGACCTACAGCCTTCGAAGTGGGCGAGGATGTGGTTCAAGCCTTTCTCACCCATCTGAATTCTCCCAAAGAAAAAAAGGCTTTAGAGAATTTGTTCGTGGCCAAAGGTAATGGCAAATATTGGGCAGATTTGGCAGGCCTAGCCCGCTGGCGCCTAAAAGCAGCGGGCTTTGAAGTCATTTGCGGCAACGACAGCTCACTGGCTTGGTGCACCTATCGCCAAGAAACTCAATACCACTCGCACCGTCGTGATGCCTTGCTCAAGGGTGGTGCAGGGCGAATGGCCGCTTACATCTGGATTACAGCTTAGGTTCTGGTGGCTGAGGCAAGGCAGCCTCTGTTTTGGAATCATTTTGGGGTTTGTTCGCCTCAAAAGCTTCACGTTCACGTGCTAATCTGTTCCGCTTGCGACGGGGTGCATCCATGATGTAAATAATTATTGATGTTGGAAGGATCCCGTAAAGAATGAAGGTCACAATGCCTCCTAGTACAGTGCCATTGGTGTTCGTGGCTTCAGCCACGCTCATCATGAGAGCAACATAAATCCAAGCAATTGCAACGATGTACATGAGTGTCGATATTCAAAATAAGGGGGGATCAGCACATGACAAATTCAAACAATGAATTTTGGTCACGCGCCAGCGAAGAGTTTCAGCAGAACCTGGCCAAAAGCTGGGGTCAGGCCATGCAAACTTTTCAAACCATGGATCTGGGTGGCATTGTGCCTCCTGCCGAAAATGCTGTCCCACAAATTTCTTTTTCTCAGGAAAAGTTGAAGGAATTACAGGCCACTTATTTAGAAGAAGCCACCGCGCTTTGGAATCATGGCCTTGAGGCCAAACACGATATCAAAGATCGCCGATTTTCCAGTGATGCATGGACAGGAAATCCGATGGCGGCTTTCACAGCCGGAGCCTATTTGCTCAATGCCAAAACCCTAATGGGTTTGGCAGAGGCCGTTGAGGCCGACGAACACACACAAAACAAAATCAAGTTTGCTGTAGAGCAGTGGGTTGCAGCTTCAGCACCCAGCAACTTCTTGGCATTCAATGCAGAAGCGCAAAAGAAAGCGATTGAAACCAAAGGTGAAAGCCTGGCCAAAGGTATTCAAAACTTGTTGCACGACATGCAGCAAGGGCACGTGTCCATGACAGACGAGAGCAAGTTTGTGGTTGGAGAAAATGTGGCCACCACTGAGGGTGCTGTGGTCTTTGAAAATGAATTTTTTCAACTGATTGAGTACAAGCCTCTGACCGCCAAGGTTTATGAAAAACCATTTTTGTTGGTACCCCCTTGCATCAACAAGTTTTACATTCTTGATTTGCAACCCAACAACTCCTTTATTCGCTACGCCGTCAGCCAAGGGCACCGAACATTTGTGGTCAGCTGGCGAAATCCCGATGAAAGCATGGCGCAAAAGTCTTGGGATGACTACATTGAAAATGCAGCCATCAAAGCCATCAGCCAAGTTCAAGACATCACAGGTGCCAAGCAAATCAATGCCCTGGGTTTTTGCGTAGGCGGTACTATTTTGAGCAATGCCTTGGCAGTTTTGGCAGCTCGCGGGAAAAAACCTGTAGCCAGTGCCACCTTCCTCACCACCCTGATCGACTTTACCGATACGGGCGTGCTCGATGTGTTCATCGACGAAAACTTTGTCAAGTTTCGCGAAATGCAAATGGGGCAGGGTGGTCTGCTCAAAGGTCAAGACTTGGCATCGACCTTCAGTTTCTTGCGCCCCAACGATTTGGTTTGGAACTATGTGGTGGGCAATTACCTCAAAGGTGAATCGCCCCCACCATTTGACTTGCTCTACTGGAACAGCGATTCCACCAACTTGCCAGGCCCCTTTTATGCTTGGTATTTGCGCAACACCTATTTGGAAAACAAATTTGTGAGTCCTGGTGCTGTCACTGTGTGCGGCGAGGCCATTGATCTGGGCAAGGTCAATATGCCTGTTTACATTTACGGCTCGCGCGAAGACCACATCGTGCCCATTGGTGGTGCTTATGCATCCACTCAGCACCTTCCTGGTAAGAAGCGATTTGTCATGGGTGCATCGGGCCATATTGCCGGCGTGATCAATCCGCCAGAAGCCAAGAAGCGCAGCCACTGGTTGCGCGAGGACGGCAAATTTCCCGCCACTGCCAATGAGTGGATTGCTGGCGCCAAAGAATTGCCTGGCAGCTGGTGGACCGATTGGTCGGATTGGTTGAAGTCACATGCGGGCAAACAAATTGCTGCCCCCAAACACTATGGCAAAGATGCCAAATTCAAAACCATTGAAGCTGCGCCAGGCCGCTATGTGAAGGCGCGTGCCTAATTTCAACAATTTAAATTGCGTTTAACAAAGGAAGACAAATGGAAGATATCGTCATTGTTTCAGCAGCTCGCACTGCTGTGGGTAAGTTTGGTGGCTCATTGGCCAAAGTTTCAGCCCCCGAATTGGGCAGCATTGCCATTCGCGAAGCCATNGCGCGTGCTGGTTTGAGCATGGATCAAATTGGCGAAATCATCATGGGCCAAGTTTTGGCAGCTGGTTCAGGCCAAAACCCTGCTCGACAAGCCATGATGAAGGCGGGTGTGGCCAAAGAAACGCCTGCACTCACCATCAACGCAGTTTGCGGTTCTGGTTTGAAAGCGGTCATGTTGGCTGCGCAAGCTGTGGCTTGGGGCGACAGTGAAATTGTGGTGGCAGGTGGCCAAGAAAACATGAGCGCATCGCCCCACGTAGTGATGGGCTCTCGCGATGGCCAGCGCATGGGCAACTGGAACATGGTCGACTCCATGATTGTGGATGGCTTGTGGGATGTCTACAACCAGTATCACATGGGCATCACTGCCGAGAATGTGGCTAAAGCGCACAACATTTCTCGCGACATGCAAGATGCTTTGGCACTGGGCAGCCAACAAAAAGCCAGCGCCGCGCAAGACGCAGGCAAATTCAAAGACGAAATTGTCGATGTGCTCATTCCACAGCGCAAAGGCGATCCTGTGGTGTTCAACACCGATGAGTTCATCAACAAGAAAACCAATGCAGAAGCTTTGGCTGGTTTGCGTCCCGCCTTTGACAAAGCCGGCTCTGTGACTGCGGGCAACGCATCAGGCATCAATGACGGTGCGGCTGCTGTGGTGGTCATGTCTGCTAAGAAGGCAGCTGCCTTGGGTTTGACGCCCTTGGCTCGCATTGCTTCTTTTGGCACCAGCGGTTTGGATCCAGCCACCATGGGCATGGGCCCCGTGCCCGCATCACAAAAAGCTTTGCAGCGCGCAGGTTGGAAAGCCAGCGATGTCGATTTGTTTGAGTTGAATGAGGCTTTTGCCGCACAAGCTTGTGCAGTCAACAAAGCCTTGGACATCGATCCTGCACGCGTCAATGTGAACGGTGGCGCCATTGCCATTGGTCATCCCATTGGTGCATCAGGCTGCCGTATTTTGGTCACCTTGCTGCATGAAATGCAGCGCCGCGATGCCAAGAAAGGCTTGGCCGCACTTTGCATCGGCGGCGGTATGGGCGTGTCCTTGGCGCTCGAGCGTTAATATTTTCAGACAGTCAAAATTTTCAACATAGGAGACAACATCATGAGTCAAAAAGTAGCATACGTCACAGGAGGTATGGGCGGCATTGGTACCGCCATTTGCCAGCGTCTTCACAAGGAGGGTTTCAAGGTGATTGCCGGTTGCGGCCCAACACGCGATTTCACCAAGTGGCTCGACGAGCAAAAAGCTTTGGGTTTCACGTTCTATGCTTCCGTGGGCAATGTGGGCGATTGGAACTCAACAGTGGAAGCCTTTACCAAGGCCAAGGCGGAGCACGGCACCATCGACCTGTTGGTCAACAACGCTGGCATTACCAAAGACCGCATGTTTTTGAAAATGTCACGTGAAGATTGGGACGCTGTGATTGAGACCAACCTCAATTCCATGTTCAACGTTACCAAGCAAGTGGTGGCCGACATGGTAGAAAAAGGCTGGGGCCGAATTGTGAATATTTCCTCTGTGAACGGAGCAAAAGGTCAAGCCGGTCAAACCAACTACTCTGCAGCCAAAGCTGGCATGCCAGCGTCTTCACAAGGAGGGTTTCAAGGTGATTGCCGGTTGCGGCCCAACACGCGATTTCACCAAGTGGCTCGACGAGCAAAAAGCTTTGGGTTACACCTTCTACGCTTCAGTGGGCAATGTGGGTGATTGGAATTCAACAGTGGAAGCCTTTACCAAGGCCAAGGCTGAGCACGGCACCATTGATGTATTGGTCAACAACGCGGGCATTACCAAAGACCGGATGTTCTTGAAAATGTCACGCGAAGATTGGGATGCTGT
>JGI25921J50272_10000225_pt1 | contig 18409 bp, 16 predicted proteins | sample LauGreSu1BDMLBSD_2_FD_50272 | JGI IMG/M metagenome (IMG submission 50272) | reverse complement strand
GCGACCGCAATCAGCTTGCCCTTGGAGGCAAGGTGTGCCAACAGGGCTGATCGGTGCAGAATCGGGAGTCCGCGCTCCTGGGCAAGCAAAAGCTCAGGATTTGTGGGCCAGAGCGCACTGGTAACAACCACTGTGTCCGGGTTACCAAGGTGCTCGGCTGCGTGTCCGATGTGGATCTGTGCACCAAGCTCTCTTAGTGCCTTCACATTGGAGGTATCGCGCAGGTCAGAGCCGGTGACCTTATGGCCCATACCGATGGTGAGACGCGCGATGCCAGACATTCCACTACCGCCGATGCCAATGAAATGCACGGTACCTAGGTCGTTAGGAATGGGTTGGGAGAAGTCTGGCTTAATCACGGGTATTAGTATTCACTGCCGCAAGCACTAGATCGCGTAGCCGCTCGGTTGCGTCGGGAATTCCCACTGATTTTGCCGCCTCCGACATTCTTCGAAGCGATGAGCTGTGGCTCATGGCTGGGATTAACTCGGTGGCAAGATACTCAGCGGTGAAATCAGCATCGGCCACCAATTTTCCGCCACCTGCCTCCACCACGGTTGCCGCGTTGAACTTTTGCTCACCATTGCCCACCGGGTATGGCACATAGATTGCCGGCAGCCCACAGGCCGCAAATTCACTCACGGTGGAACTTCCAGCCCTCGATACCGCCATGTCTGAGGCGGCAATGGCCGCATCCATGCGATCGCAATACGCCAAACGACGATAACCGGGCTCCGAAACCTCATCGAGATTGGCCCTGTCCCCCACGATGTGCAGAATTTGGATACCAGCCGCGTTCAATAACGCTTTGGCGGCGATTATCGCCTCGTTGATGCTCTTGGCCCCGAGCGAGCCTCCGGTGACCAACAGGGTCGTCATAAATGGGTTTAGGCCAAGTTCCAGGCGTGCCTGCTCTTTGTCATATCCGGCAACCGCGTCCAGAATCTCTGGTCGAAGCGGCATACCGGTGAGGGCAGCCGGCGATAGGTCACTGTTTGGAAATGCCACGGCAATGTGTTTGGTGAGCTTGCCGCCGATGCGGTTTGCGATGCCGGCCAGCGCATTCGCCTCGTGGATGACCAGTGGCTTCCTGGCCAAAAATGCTGCCAGGTATGCCGGTGCCGAGGCATAGCCACCGAAGCCAACCACCGCCTCAATCTTGTGGGTCTTGATCATTTTCATGACCTGAGAAACGGCAACCGCGAACCTAAAGGGGAACATCAGCGCATAGCCGGAGGGCTTTCTTGGAAATGGCAGCCTGGCAATCGTGAGTAGCTCAAAGCCACGCTGTGGGACCAGTCGGGCTTCTAGGCCCTCCTTGGTTCCAAGGGTGAGAACCTCGTGATCTTGCGAACGCAGTGACTGCGCGAGCGCGAGCATCGGATTCACGTGCCCAGCGGTGCCACCTCCTGCAAGCAGGAACTTTGTCACCTTCTGCGTCCTAGGTTTGCGGTTCGATCCCGCTCAACCGCCAACACCACTCCGATTGCCATTAGCGAGGCAATCAAAGAAGAACCACCGGCCGAAACCAGCGGCAGTGTCACACCTAGCACTGGGAACAATCCCACGACCACACCCATGTTGATAAAGGCCTGGATCACAATCCAGAACATCACACCAACCACCAGGTTGCGGTTAAACGGATCGGTTTGCAATTTGGCAATGTTGAACATCACAAGTCCGAGGGCTAGGAACAGTGCCACCACCAGGAGTGCACCGATCATGCCCAACTCTTCGCCAATGATGGCAAAGATAAAGTCATTCTCGACCTCGGGGATCCAGCTCCACTTGAGCTTGGAGCGCCCCAAACCGGTGCCAAAGATTCCACCGGAGGCAAGTGCCCAGGTGCCCTTCTCAAACTGCCAGTTCACGCCCATCGGATCGGCGGCAGCCGGGTTTAGCCAGGCATCAAAGCGAACCCTTCGGGAGGGTGAGCTGGAAACCAAAAACACCGCTAGGGCTAGGCCGGCAATCACGATCGTCCACCACTGCGACATCTTGATTCCCGCAATTAGGTAAAGACCCATCAATAGGATCACCATGATGATTCCGGAACCAAGGTCCTTACTCAGCACCGCAACCATGCCAACGCTCACCGCGGAGAAAAACCAGACGCGTTTCCAGGTTGGATTGTCGTCCTCTTCATAACCCGTTAGCTGCGACAGCTGCAGCGAAAGCGCAATAATCAACCCGAGCTTTAGAAACTCTGAGGGTTGGACACCAACAAAACCCAAACTCAACCAGTTTCGGTTTCCGTTGATCTCTTGACCAACCAAAACTGTTGCGGCTTGAGCTCCCATGGTGACGAAAAGCCCAAGCATGGCAAATCGCTTGAGCGTATCCATCGAAAGATTGGAGACAATCAACATCGCGGTGAGACCAATCAGGGCATAGCCGCCCTGCTTTAGAAAGATCGAAGCAGCGTTAGCGGTTTCTTTGAACGCATCCACCGCCGAGGCACTGGCAACCATGGTCAATCCGATTGCTACCGTGGCGAGGGTCAGTGCCAACAGCGAAAAGAACTGTCGAGACTGCGCGTGCAGCCTTGGCTGCAGCATCTCCTTGAGATTGGTCACTGGATCACCTGCCTTCTAACCTCAGCCTGAAACTGATTACCGCGGTCCGCGTAGTCCTGAAACTGATCCATCGAGGCAGCAGCTGGAGCTAATAAAACCGTGTCTCCGGGACCGGCAAACCCAAGAGCAGAACCAACTGCTTGCTCCATGACCGACTCCCCAGAAATAACCTTCAGAGGCAAGTTTGGAAGCAGATTCGCAAACAACCCCTCAAGCTCATGCGTGTCGGCACCAATCACAACCGCAGCCTTGAGTTTGCTTCCGTGCTCTAGGAGCAGCGGGGTTGGGTCTACTCCCTTGAGTAGCCCTCCAACAATCCAGACAATCGAGTCGAAGCTTGAAAGTGACGCATTTGCCGCATGGGCGTTGGTTGCTTTGGAATCATCGATAAACAGCACGCCATCGTGCTGCAGCACCTTCTGAATTCGGTGCGGTGAAAGTTCAAAGCTTGAAATCGCCTGCTTGATGACCTCTGGCGCTACATCTAGCGCTCTAACAAGTGCGGTGGCAGCCGCGACATTTGCCCTGAGGTGATCGCTGAGCACTCCAATTGCCTCAAGGTCCGATTCCTCAGCGATCTCTAGCGCAGCCGCGTAGCGATCACTTATAAAGGCGCGATCGACCAGGTACTCCTCGACATAACCCACCATGCTCACACTGGGCATGCCGGTTGTAAAGGCAACCGCTCGGCAGCCTTCGACGACGTCTGCAGCCTCAGCCGCCTCCAGGGTCTTGGGATCGGCGGCGTTGTAAACAATTGCTAGCGCTGTCCCCTGGAAAACCTTTGCCTTGGCGGCGAAGTAAGCCTGCTCGCTGCCGTGCCAGTCGATGTGATCCGGGGCCAGATTCAAAAATGCACTTGCCACCGGGTTGAACTCGCCGCTGTAGTGCAGCTGGAAACTTGAAATCTCAACCACCAGGTAATCGAAACCCTCCGGGTCTCTTACGGCGTCAAGGATTGGATTACCAATGTTGCCGCAGGAAATCGCTCGATACCCTGCGGTTTGCAGCATGTGGGTTACCAGTTCGGTGGTGGTGGTCTTGCCGTTGGTGCCGGTGATGGTTAACCACTTTGCAACCCTGTCNGTCTTGTCCCTAAGTCGCCAGGCCAGGTCGATGTCGGTGAGCATCGGGATGCCACTTTGGGANAGCCATTGAATGGTTGGGTGACTTGGTGGGAAACCTGGAGATACGACCGCAAAGTCGATTTGAGGTAGCGACTTTAGGGATTCNACCGAGTCCGAGAGCACGAGCTTTGCCCCGATAACCTCCAGCAGCTCGCTGAACTGAGCGTTCGCGCTCTGAGCAAAAACNGTGACCTCTGCCCCGAGTTCGCANAGGGTGTCGGCAACCGAAAAGCCAGATTTACCCAAACCTAGGACTGCAACGTGCAGTCCAGCCCAATTGTCGTGCCAGCTGCCCTGCGAGATCATATGCCGTAGATCCACTCCACATAGAACAATCCGACACCGCTNATCACGCANAGNGCGGTGATGATCCAGAAGCGNACCACGATGGTTATCTCGGCCCAGCCCTTGAGTTCAAAGTGGTGATGAAGCGGAGACATCAAAAAGACTCGTTTACCGGTTCCGGTGCGCCACTTGGTGATCTTGAAAAAGACTCGCTGGATAACCACCGAGCCGGTGACGATCACAAAGATGCCGCCGATCAGAACCAGCAGTAGCTCGGTGCGGGAAAGGATTGCAAGTGCCGCCAGAGCGCCACCAAGACCCAACGACCCGACATCGCCCATAAAGATCTGAGCTGGCGAGGTGTTCCACCAGAGGAAGCCAACGCAGGCCCCAACAATCGCGGCGGCGATTACCGCCAAATCGAGCGGGTCTCGAACGTTGTAGCAGGATTCCAGGTTTTCGATGACCGTCGCACAGCTTTGGTTGAACTGCCAAAAACCAATCACGACNTAAGCGCCAATCGCCATGATGGCAGCTCCAGANGCCAGTCCGTCTAAGCCATCCGCGATGTTCACGCCATTTGAGGCACTGGTTACCAGTAGCGAAATCCAGGCGATAAACAAGCCCATTCCGATAACCGAGCCCCAGATAAACAGGTCGATCGGTAGGTCACGGAATAGCGAAATTGCGGTTGAGGCAGGAGTCAATCCATTCTCATCTGGGAAGCCAAGAGCCAAGATGGCGAAGATGATTGCGACCACGACCTGGCCACCGATCTTTGCCCAGCCGGTGAGTCCAAGGCTGCGTTGGTTGCGAACCTTAAGGAAGTCGTCGATAAAGCCAACCAGTCCCAATCCCAACATCATCAGGATTACCAGCAAGGCGGATGGCGATGGGGTTTCACCGTTTATGAACTTGGCTAAAAAGTAGGCGATGGTCGCAGCCAGCAAGATGACAATGCCACCCATGGTTGGTGTGCCGCGCTTGGTGTGGTGGGTTTGCGGTCCATCGTCACGAATGAACTGACCCCACTGCAGGTTCTTGAAAAGCCAAATAAAACCAGGGGTGGCGAAAAGCGATATGAACATTGCGATGCCGCCCGATGCAAGTAAAGCTCTCACTTAACACCCGCCAACTCGTCGCCTAGAAATCTCAAACCGGCCACGTTGCTGGATTTCACCAACACAACGTCACCGGGAGAAAGCTTGTCACAGATAGCCTCAAAAGCCGCGCTGATTGTCTCGNAAAACACAGACTCGCCATCCCAGCTGCCCTCTTGCATGGCTCCCATGTGGATCAACTTNGCNTCTGCTCCAACCACGTAGAGCTGGTCAATGTTGTATCNAACCACCAAACGACCCAGCTGGTCGTGCTCCTCTACGGAGTACTGGCCAAGCTCTGCCATCTGGCCTAACACCGCAATGGTTCGGTGACCCTGTCGACCTAGGGTGGCCAGGGTCTGAAGCGCAGCTCGCATCGAATCTGGCGATGCGTTATATGCGTCGTTGATCACAAACACGCCGTCTTTGCGCTTGATCAACTGCATTCGCCAACGCTCGGCCATTTCCATTTCAGAGACTGCTTCAATAGCTAGTTCACGGGCAACCCCAAGCTGATGCGCCACAGCCAGTGCCGCAGATACATTCATAGCCTGGTGCTCCCCCAGCATTTTCAGTGTGATTTCACTTACTTGACCATCGGGATAGCGAATCGCCAATTTTGTGCCGGAAAGACTCAGGTCGACAGACTTGATTTCGAAATCTGCCTCCCTGGCAAAACCGAAACCTATCCGCTTCACACCCGGGTTTGCCTCAAAGGCTCTAACAATTGGGTCATCTTCATTCAAAACCACAGCGCGTTGGACGAACGGCATGAGCTCGCGCTTGATTTGGGTGGTGACTTCAATACCGCCAAAAGCTCCCGCGTGAGCAAGACCGACCTTGAGTTCGACTCCGACATCCGGCAGGCACCAGCTCGCCAATTTCGCGATCGATCCAATGCCCGCTGCTCCCATTTCTAGGACCAGGAACTTGGTATCTAACTCAAGACGCAACACGGTAAGCGGGAGACCCACCTCGTTGTTGAACGAATCTCTCGGCGCAATCGTTGACCCAACCCGAGTAAGGATCTCGCGCAGCATGTTCTTGGTCGAGGTTTTGCCGTTTGAACCGGTGATGCCAACAACCTGAAGCTCGCCATGGCTCCGCACTTGATTGAGCACAAACTTTGCCAAGGCGGTGAGTGCGACCACGGTGTCTTCGACTTGAATCTGAGGCAGTGCCAGAGAGGCGTTTGGCTGGGACACCACTGCCAGCGCAGCAACGTCGACAACCTGCTCGAGATAGCGGTGACCATCATCGTGTTCACCAAGCTTGGCGAAGAAAATACCGCCGACCTCAAGAGCCCTCGAGTCGGTGTCTGGATTACCCGAAACCTTCAGGTCAGCTGCGCCAGTGACGATCTTGCCGGCTACGGCACCCGCAATTTCGGCGAGGGTCAGCTCAATCACGACTGAACCGCCTCTCTCGCAATTGCCCTTGCGTCAAATGGGACCTTTACGCCGCGAATCTCGCGGTAGGTCAGGTGTCCAGGTCCGCACCAAAGCACTGCGGAGTCCGCATCGGTCTCACTGATTGCTCGCTTGATCGCTTGAGCTGGGTCTGGAATCTCCAAGATTCTTCCCGCTGCAAGCTTGGTTGCAGCTGCAGTCAGCAGGGCGTGTCTGATACTGGCTGGGTCCTCATCGCGCGGATGTTGATCGGTAATAATCAAAAGGTCAGCGTCAGCGCCGGCGAGACCCATTTCCGCTCGCTTGCCCTGATCGCGGTTTCCAGAGGCTCCCAGCACCAGGGTCAGCTTCGGGTAGCGCTGCTTTATCTCGGCAACCGCACTCGCGACCCCGGCCGGTGTGTGGGCGTAGTCAACATAGACGTGTGGCGTTCGATCTGAGACCAGCTCCAGGCGACCTGGGACGTGCAGGTCAGTGCTCGACACCGCGGCTGCGAGCTGGACTGGCGTAAATCCAGCTTCCAATAGCATCACAAGCGCTAACACCAGATTCTTTGCCATCAAAGCGCCCTGCGGGAAGTGAACAATCAGCTCGTGCTTGCCGGTGATGGAGAGTTCCTGATTCTGGTATCGATACTGATACTTAAGACCCTCACCAATGCCGACCACCGGGATAGAGCAAGACTCGTAGAGCTTTCTGCCCCACTCGTCCTCGACCAGGATTACGCCCTGCTGGGCGTATTCACTTGTGAAAAGCTCAGCTTTTGCCCTGAGGTAGCTCTCCATGTCCGAAAAGTCATCTAGGTGATCACGGGACAGATTGCTAAATCCAACCACGGTGAATTTGACGGCATCGATGCGGTTTCGAATCATCGCCTGCGCGGAAACCTCGATGGCTGCGTGCTGAGCACCAGCCTCCCGCATCTGCGAGAGTAGATCGTGAAGTTCTGTTACCTCCGGAGAGGTGAGGGTTGCAGGTAACTCGGTATTTCCGACAATTCGATTGGTCGATGCACTCATTCCCGCGCGCAGGTCCATGCCGGAAAGGATTTGATACAGGTAGTTCGTGGTCGAAGTCTTACCGTTGGTGCCGGTAACGCCAAAGAGTGTCATGTCAGAACTCGAGGTTCCGTAAACCAAATCAGAAACTGCACCCGCGATCGACCTGGGGTCAGGGTGAACCAAAGAAGGTATGGAAGCGTCTGTTTCACGATCCGAGAGCACGGCAACCGCACCGTTGGCAATGGCCTGATCAAGAAAGTCCAACCCATGGGTTTTCAGCCCCTTGGTTGCGATAAACAGACTGCCTGGCTTGCAAAGTTGGGAGGCCATAGCGACCGAACTAATTTCTACATCAGCACCGTTGCGCGAAAGATTGAACTTCTGGGCAAGGATGCTAACTGCGAGTTTCGACTTCACCGTACTTACCCGATGGCAGATCTGGGGACTTAGAGGTCGAAGGTGGTACGCGGTAGCTCTTCAGCGCCTGCTGCATGATGGCTTTGAATGGGAAGGTAGCCTGCAGCGAGTTTGAGACACCAACCGCCTTGTAAATCGTGACACCGACCACAAACTTTGGATTCTCGGCTGGAGCTACGCCGTAGAACGAAATTGCAAACTGCGATCCGTAACCAGATCCGTCCTTAATCTGCGCGGTTCCGGTCTTACCAGCAACGCGGTAACCATCGATTCCGGCATTCTGACCAACACCACCAAACTCAACCACCTTCTCCATGAGGTTGATATTTAGGTTTGCAGTCTCCTTGGAAACCACTCGGGTCGAGTTTTGCTTGGGCTGGTAGAGCACCGTGCCGTCGTCACTGACACAGTTTTCCACCAAGATTGGGTCAAGTCTTAGGCCGTCGTTGGCCATCGCCTGATAGGCGTATGCCATCTGGATACCGGTGACCGAAATACCCTGACCATAGGTGGTCGCGTAGTTGGTCATCTTGTCCCAGTCTTTNTAGTCATGCAAAATGCCTGAGCTCTCACCTTCAAAGCGAAGCGGGCTAACGGATCCAAAACCAAACTTCTGCAGGTAGTTGTGGCGNGTTTCCTTGTCGATCTTCACACCGAAGTTGGACATTCCNGTGTTCGAGGAGAATCGCAGTACGCCACCNAGGGTGAGGTTGTATGGCTCGTGGCCAAAGCTGTCTTTGATCCAACCGCCAGCAAAATCCAACTTCATGTAATCCGGTGCCTTGACCTTGTCAAAGGCATCCGCNGTCTTGGTATCGAGCACCATCGCGGTGGTNANTGCCTTCATGATCGAACCAGGCTCGAAAGCNGCCTGGAAAATCTTTGATCCACGGTCGGAGGCATCCGAAGCCGCTGGATCGTTAGGGTCAACCGAAGGTGCCTCAGCGGCGGCCAACAGTCGGCCGGTTTCAACCTCAACCACCACAGCAGAGGCCCACTGNGCACCTAGGTCATTGACGGTGTCAGCCAAAACCTGCTGCGCNAAGAACTGCAGGTTGGCATCAATGCTCAGGTTCAAAGTGCCGCCGTTTTGAGTGGGCTGGGTGGTCACGTTCGAGGTTGGGATACGCACACCCTCTGCACTGCGCTCAAAAGTCTCTTGGCCATCAATGCCCGCAAGGCAAGTGTTGTATTGGCGTTCCAGCCCAGCCAGTGGAACACCGTCCGAACCAACGAAACCGAGCACGTTACCGGCCACCGCACCATTTGGATACAGGCGGTCAGCAAATGGGTCGAAGTAAATCCATGGGATACCCAGCTCGCGAATTGCGTTGTAGGTCTCGGCGTCAACTTTCTTGGCAAGGTTTGAATACTCACCATCGCCTGCCAACCTGGCAGTCAGTTCTTCTGGAGTGAGGCCAACCAGTGGAGCAAGCTCAAGCACAATCTGTTCGACGGTTCGCTCGGTGCGGACNCCGTCTACNGTCTTGAAGATACTGCCGACATTCTTTGGGGCGGCATTGACGTCATATCTGAATACGGTTCTGGCCAAAACCTGACCGGAGGAATCTCTAATTTGGCCGCGAAGTGCGGGAAGAGTTTGAGTGATCGAGCGAGATTTGAACGATTCCTCGCGAATTTGCTCTGCTCTTACGACTTGGTAGTCAACTAGACGAATTCCAAGCCCAAGAACCATCACCACCATGATTAGGGCAAATGCACCGAGCCGGCGGCTCAGTGACCCGTGTTTTCCCATGGTGGCCTATCTGGTTGGTGAAGCTGGGATTAGACCCTGCTCCAAAACTAAGCCAGATGCGGCNGGTTTCTCAGTTTCGACACTCTCAGACACCTCAGCGCTTGCCACGGTTGCCTCGGAGAAATCAGATACGGTTCCCATTGCNGCGTTGGCAACCAGGTTTGCCGATGCGACGGCTGCGTTTGCAGCACTGGCTGGGCGTGGCTTACCAAATACCTTGTCGTTTTCNATATCCAGTAGCACAGANGCTGGGTTAGCGACCATGCCTAGGCGGTTGGCGGCATCCGCAAGGTTCTGCGGGGAGGCTAGCGAGTCAACTTCCTCCTGAAGAATCTGAACCTGGGTGGTTAGGTCACGCTTCTCAAGCTTTAGCGAACGCAGGTGGTAAGCATCNTGGGTAAGGATCATGTTCAGCACCAACTGACCCAGTAGCACAACGGCGATGCCGGCGACAAAGATCAAGCCAGCCGTCATCTTTGGACGCAGCTGTCTTGCCTGTGCCTGCGAAACCATGTAAACCGCCATTAGTTACCCTCCAGTTTTTCTGCAGCCCGAAGCCTTGCCGAAGCAGACCTTGGGTTTTTCTCTAGTTCGATCTCCGTGGCGCGCTCTACGCCGCGGGTGATGATTTTCAAAACCGGTGCGGTGCCTGGCAATTCGACAGGCATGTCAACCGGAGTAGAACTTGTGGCGGCCGCTTGGAGGGCATCTTTGACAATCCCGTCCTCCAGGGAGTGGTATGACATAACCACTAGGCGACCGCCAACAGCTAATGCGTCAATCGCCTGAGGCATGGCGTCCTCCAGGACACCTAGCTCGTCGTTGACGGCAATTCTTAGGGCTTGGTAGATGCGCTTGGCAGGGTGACCGTTGGTCTTGCCNGGTGCCACCGGCACGACATCGATAACAATCTTGTTCAGCTGGGATGAGGTGGTGATTGGCGCAATCTGACGCTCGCGAACAATGCGGCGGGCAATTGGGCCAGCGAAGCGCTCCTCGCCGTAGCGACGGAAAATGCGGGCCAGCTCCGCCTCGTCCATGCTGGCAAGCAAGTCTGCAGCGGTCTTTCCGCGAGTCTGGTCCATTCGCATGTCCAGCTCGGCGTCTTGTGCGTAGGAGAAGCCACGGTCTGCAACATCAAGCTGCATCGAGCTCACGCCAAGGTCCATCAAAATGGCGTGCACAGCAGGAATCTCTAGGCGATCCAGGATGCTTTCAATTTCGTCGTAGACCGCAAGTACCGGGATGAAGCGGTCACCAAATTGAGCTAAGCGCTCAGAGGCGAGTGCGATCGCGCTTGGGTCGCGGTCGATGCCGATCACGGTAAGGGTTGGGTTCTGGGTCAAAAGCGCTTCGGTGTGACCACCAAGTCCAAGGGTGCAGTCGATGGCAACCGGCTTGGAGACATTGAAGCCCGACTGCATAAGGTCAAGGCAGCGCTGGAGCATTACTGGGGAGTGAAGTTCTGAGGTCTGGACCATGAGATTCCCTCCTGTCCCTCCCTGCAACTTGGTCCTTGTCCGTTTGTGAGCTTGGTTTTCACTTGTTCCGACTTCGGGGAAGAAGGCCGGTACACGGCCAAGGGCCAAGATGCAGGGTTAGAACAACCCGGGGATCACCTCCTCCGCCTGTGAGGAGAAGCCGTCTTCGTTGCTGGCTAGGTAGTCGTTCCAGGTCTTTGCATCCCAGATCTCAGCCCTTGCGCCAACGCCGATGATTACTAGTTCTTTGGAAAGGTTTGCGTAGTCACGCAGTAGCTGAGGCAGTAGCACACGACCCTGCTTGTCTGGGGTCTCATCGCTGGCACCGGAGAGAAATACACGTAGGTAGCGACGGGCATCCTCGTTGGTTAGAGGGGCCTGGCGGATCTTGTCGTGAACCGAAGCAAATTCCTTCGCGGAGAAGACATAGAGGCAACGCTCTTGGCCGCGGGTGATAACAACGCCATCTCCAAGTTCATCGCGGAACTTGGAAGGCAGGATTAGGCGGCCTTTTTCGTCCAGCTTGGGCGTGTGAGTACCAAGTAGCACTTTGACCCCTTTCCCAAGCTGTTTCCTCCACTTTACTCCACTTTCCTCCACTTTGGGTTATTTTGGCGTGTTTTATATCACGTTTTGGTCACCTTTTTTTAAAGAAAAAAACCCCGCCGAAGCGGGGTTAAGTCAGGTTTTTCTATTCGTTGCCGAATCGCTGATTCCAGCGATCTTCGAAGTAGTTGCCCTTGGGCTTCTCACCCGCGGCTGGAAGCTCCGGCAATCTGAAGTTAGCGCTGGCGATAACCAAGCCAATAACCATCACCAAGAAGGCGATAACGCCAAAAAATGCAACCTGGAGAGCCACTGAAAGCACCAGCAGACCGACACCGGAGAGCAGGATGAGCACGCCAAGAACCAGCTTTCCAGCCGACTGGTTAGCGCTGGTGGTCTTAGAGATGGTCTTAGCAAACTCGGCGTCTTGCGCCATGAGGTTGCGTTCCATCTCTTCGAGCAGTTTTTGTTCGCGCTCAGATAGTCCCATTGTGAACTCCGATCTTCCCTAATTGTAAACAGCGAAGCTCAGTTAGGCTATCCCTTATGTCTCAAGGTTTTCTGTTAAATCTCGTTCAGCAGCGATTGGATGTCTACTGCGAGATCAAGCGTTCCGATCTCACCGAGATTTCGGAAGACCTAATCCCGATAATTGACTACACCCAGGACCTTCTTTCCGGCGGTAAGCGATTCCGCGCTCTCTTCGCATTCTGGGCCTGGGCTGGGTACCAACCGGTAGAGGTGGACAGCACAAAGCTGACCATCGAAACCCCGGTGATTTCTGTGGCAGCTGCCCTGGAGATGTTCCACGCCGCAGCGCTGGTGCACGATGACCTACTNGATCAATCTGATACGCGCAGAGGAAAGCCTGCNATCCACAAGCGCTTTGAATCACTGCACCAATCCAGCAGATTTGCCGGCAGTGCTGAGCGCTTTGGCGTGGCAGGTTCGGTTTTGGTTGGCGACATGATGCTTTCCTGGTCATCNGAACTCTTTGGTGATGCCCTGCTGCACTCCCCCGGCGAAGTTATCGAGGCGGCTTGTCGAACTGAGTTTTCGAAAATGCGCTTTGAGGTTATGGCCGGCCAGTACCTGGACGTTCTCGAAGAGAACGCTGCCCCGATCAGATCAAAGTCTGAGGCTGTTGCCCGCGCCAACAAGGTAATGCTCTACAAGACCGCGAAATACAGCCTGGAGGCACCGCTATTGATCGGTGCGGCGCTCGGTGGGGCTCACCACTCGGAACTGAAGAGTTTAAGTAACTTTGGCATCCCATTGGGGCTTGCATTCCAGTTGCGCGATGACATTCTTGGCGTCTTCGGGGACCCGGAGGTCACTGGAAAACCTGCCGGTGATGATCTTCGCGAGGGAAAGCGCACCGTTTTGATAGGCCTAACGCTTGAGGCACTGCCGCCTAGCGTGGCAAGGATCTTCGAAGAGCTTTTGGTTTCCGGCGAGCTGGATTCCGAACAGATTGAATTCATGCGCAACGCGATTCTTGATTCAGGCGCACTAGCAAAGACCGAAGCGCTTATCGAGGAGTACTCCGATCGAGCAATTGAAGCACTTTCGGAACTTGAGATTTCAGAGCAGGGCAGAAAAGAACTTGCGAATCTGACTCAGGCAGTAATCAACCGCAGTAAGTAATTACCCAAGCGCCTGAGCGGCTCGTCTTACCGGGGCCTTGTGACCCTCCAACAGCGCGGAAATAGGCGTCCTACCGAGGTCGTCGTTCTCGGCATAGATCCACTCAATGGCTTCTTCGAGGGTGAGACTGCAGTCCAACAGCATGATCAAAGTGCCGCGGATGCTGGCCAATGGCTCGCCATTTTGGATTAGGTGAGCCGGAATCATGGGCTGCTTGTCGACTCGAACGCTGAAAAGCACATACTCTTCGCAGAGTCGTCTCACCTTTGATGCTGAAATGCCGAGTTGTTCCGCGGCTTGATCAATNGTCAACCAGCTGTCTACGCCTGGTAACGACATCAACTATCTCCTCTGAGTCTGAACTAGCTGCTCGGCTACCANGAAGGCTAGCTCAAGCGACTGCATGTGGTTCAGGCGAGGATCGCAAACCGACTCGTAGCGTTCAGCCAGCGTCGACTCATCGATCATCTCTGAACCACCCAAGCATTCTGCAACATCATCACCGGTGAGCTCAACATGCAATCCACCCGGGTGGGTGCCGAGAGCGCGGTGGACCTCAAAGAAGCCCATTACCTCGTCCATGACGTCTTCGAATCGACGCGACTTGTAGCCGTTGGCAGTGGTGATGCCATTGCCGTGCATGGGGTCGGTGATCCACAGCGGGTTAGAACCGGTTTCCTTAGCTGCTTCAATCAACTTTGGTAGCGCTTCACGAATCTTGCCGGCACCCATGCGGGAGATCAGAGTCAATCGACCTGGTTCGCGGTTTGGGTCTAGCTTCTCGATGATTTGCTTTAGGTCATCAACCGAGGTGGTTGGTCCAAGCTTTACACCCAGTGGGTTGCGGACCCTGGAGAAGAAGTCAAGGTGTGCACCATCGAGCTGCCTGGTTCGTTCGCCAACCCAGATGAAGTGACCCGAGGTCACGTATGGAGTGTCGGTGCGAGAGTCGATGCGAGTCATTGGTCGCTCGTAGTCAAACAGCAGACCTTCGTGGGAAACAAAGAACTCCGTGCTGCGAAGTTCTGCCGAATCAACCCCGCAGGCCTCCATGAACCTCATGGCGCGATCGATGTCACCGGCAATGCTCTCGTACTTCTTGTTTGCCGGATTTACCGTAAAGCCCTTGTTCCAGGCGTGCACCTGACGCAGGTCTGCAAAGCCACCGGTGGTGAAAGCGCGGATTAGGTTCAAGGTGCTCGAGGACGTGTGGTACGCCTGCATCAGGCGCTTAGCGTCATTCAGACGTGATTCCTCTGTGAACTCGTAGCCATTCACCGCATCGCCACGGTAGGCCGGCAGGGTAACGCCCTCGCGGGTCTCAAAGTCGGAAGATCTTGGCTTGGCAAACTGTCCTGCCATGCGGCCCATCTTGATTACCGGTAGCGAAGAGCCATACATCAAAACCACGGCCATCTGCAGCACGGTCTTGATGCGGTTTCGGATGCGATCAGCGGTGGCATCGACGAAAGTTTCGGCGCAGTCTCCGCCCTGAAGCAGGAATGCCTCTCCCCTGGCCGCTTGCGCCAAACGCTCACGAAGCGTGTCAACCTCACCGGCGAATACCAATGGTGGCTGCACCGAAAGCTCTTTTTTAACCTGCTCCAAGACCTGCAGGTCAGCCCAGGTTGGCTGCTGCTTAGCCTCTAGCTTNAGGTAGTTGTCTAATCCGAAGTCTGTCAAAGCGATCCTTTAGCTATGCGGCCCGGGCCATGCGGTTTTTTACGGTGGAGGCGTAAACGTCCTCATACTCCTGATTGCTCAGCTGCATGATGTTGTAGACGATTAGATCGGTGACAGCGCGCAACACTGCGCGCTCCCCCTCCATACCTGCAAAACGAGTGAAGTCCATCGGCTCTCCGATGACTACTCCGACCCGACGAATCTTTGGATACTTAGAACCAATTGGCTGCACCTTCTCGGTGTCGATCATGGCCACTGGGACCACTGGAACTTTGGCCTCAAGCACCATGCGGGCAATGCCGGTTCTGCCGCGGTAAAGCTTGGCATCTGGCGATCGAGTTCCCTCCGGGTAAATGCCGAGCAAAAGCCCTCGCTCCAAGACTCCCAATCCGGTGTTGAGCGAATCTTCCGAGGCCTTGCCACCGGAGCGGTCGATTGGCAACTGACCGGTCGCTTTGAAGAACCAGCGAATCAGTGCTCCCTTGATGCCCTTACCGGTGAAGTAGTCGCTCTTGGCTAGGAAGGTAACCGGCCTTCTTACCTTTAGCGGCAAGAAAATCGAGTCAGAAAACGAAAGGTGGTTGGAGGCCAAAATAGCGCCGCCGGCATTTGGGACGTTCTTGGAGCCTTTGACCCAGGGGCGGAACAAAATCTGCAGAATTGGGCCAAGAATAAAGTTCTTGATAATGAAATATGCCAATTTGCGCTCCAGTCGATGCCTATAGTTTAGCGAGCGACTCGCGCGCTAGGTCGGCGGCTCCGATAACTCCAGCTTGATTCGTAAACTCGGCAGTAACAATCTTTGCCTCTGGCCTAAAGCCTCGCGCTGGCAGATCCTGCAGGAAGCCCTCGCGAATCGGCTCCAGGATGAGTTCGCCAGCGTCAGATAACCCGCCACCGATTACGTAAACCTGCGGATCCAGCACAGCGGTAATTGTTGCCATCGCTTGGCCGAGGTAGCGTCCGGCCTCACGGAAGATTGAATAAACTCCGGCATCGCCCTCAAGCAGAGCCTGATAGACCTGGGCACCTGAAAGCTCGCCGTTTTCTTCCTTGAGTTCGCGAAGCCTTTGACCAGCTGGGCCAGAACCTGCGGCCAGCTTCTTGGCTGCCTTTACCACCGCGGTGCCGGATGAGTACTGCTCAACGCAACCTTTACGACCGCAGCCGCACTGCTTGCCATCCTGCACAACCCGAACGTGGCCGAGCTCTCCAGCGATACCAAANCCACCGCGGCGAAGTTTGTAGTCGGCAACCACCGCTCCCCCAACGCCGGTGCCCAAGGTGAGCATGACCATGTCTTTGGTGCCGCGACCGGCCCCGAATTTGTANTCGGCCCANCCNGCNGCNTTGGCGTCATTCTCNATAACCAGCGGCAGGTCTAGGTGCACCTGGAGGCGGTCACGGAATGGCTCATTGCGCCAGTTGAGATTCGGAGCGTAAAGAATTGTGGACTGATTGGCNTCGATAAANCCGGCGGCGGCGACTCCAGCGCCCACCACTGGCGAGGTTGCGTGNGATGAAACCTCTTTGATCAGATCAACCACGGTTGAGACCATCAGGTCGGGATCTTGCGCNGGTGATGGCACTTTTGTTTCAAAAAGGATCTGGCCATGCTCATCCACCAGCGCACCAAGAATCTTGGTGCCACCGATGTCGATTCCGACTGAGAGCATGCATACCTCTTTACTNGGCGAACCTGAATTTTACTGCTTTGTGGAATGGTTACAAAAAAAGNGAAAAAGAGTTACATAAGTTGTAGCTCGCGCACTCTTGGAGCCCGTTAGAGTATTGGAAACTCAAATGGGAGATAAACAATGACGTTTTACGATGCGCCGCTATTAGTAGAGTCAAACCCTCAGGAAAACGCAACGGATTTGTTGCTGGAGCGCGTAAAAAAGACCCCGCAGCACCCAATTTTTTCAAGACAGAACCCTGATAAGACCTGGCGTAACGTAACCGCTGCAGACTTTTTGGCAGAGGTTCAAACCCTAGCCAAGGGACTGATCGATGCCGGCATCAAGCCAGGCCAAGCGGTCGCCATCATGTCAAAGACCCGTTACGAGTGGTCGATGATTGACTTTGCAATCTGGTTTGCCGGTGCAGTGACCGTGCCTATTTACGAGTCCAGCTCACCAGCTCAGATTGAGTGGATTCTTTCTGACTCTGATGCTGTGGCACTGTTTATTGAAAACGACGAGCACCAAGCACGAGTTGACCAGATTCGCTCAAAGACTCCAAGAGTCGATCACATCTGGAAGATTGACTCCAGCGACTTCACCAAATTGCACCAGGCCGGCGAGAATGTCGCCGACGAGGTGTTGGANACTGCACGCACCAATGCCAAGCTGGCTGATTTGGCNACCATCGTCTACACCTCTGGAACCACNGGAAACCCAAAGGGTTGTGANCTAACTCACCGTTCGNTGGTTGATCACTGCAAGAACGCTGCCGCCGAGATCCCTGAGATCGCNAATGACAGACAGCACTCTCTGATCTTCTTGCCGATGGCACACATCTTTGCTCGCTACGTTTCGGTGCTTTGCATCTACTCGGGAATTCGAGTTGGCCACCTAGGTGACACCAAGTTGGTGGCCGAGGTGCTACCGGTGTTCAAGCCGACCTTCCTACTTGCCGTTCCTCGTGTCTTCGAGAAGGTTTACAACGGAGCTGAGCTCAAGGCCGAAGCTGCCGGCAAGGGCAAGATCTTCCGCACCGCAGCTGAGACCGCGATCGAATACAGCAAGGCTCTTGATTCAAAGGGTGGTCCATCACTTGGACTAAAGATCAAGCACGGACTGTTTGACAAGTTGGTTTACTCGAAGTTGCGCGCCGCCATGGGTGGCAACGTGAAGTATGCAATCTCCGGTGGTGCGCCACTGGGTGCTCGTCTGGGCCACTTCTACCGTGGTATCGGGCTAGTTGTGCTCGAGGGTTACGGTCTAACCGAGACCGCGGCCGCAGCCGTGATTGGTCGCGTAAGTTGGCAGAAGATCGGCAAGGTAGGCCGAGCCCTTCCTGGCACCGGAATCAAGATTGCCGAGGACGGTGAAGTCTGGCTTCGCGGTATCAACATCATGCGTGGCTACTGGAGGAACGAGAGCGCTACCCGCGCAGCTTTCACTGACGACTGGTTCCACTCGGGAGACATTGGCGAGCTGGACGAAGATGGCTTCCTTACCATCACCGGTCGCAAGAAGGAACTCTTGGTGACTGCCGGTGGCAAGAACGTGGCACCTGCACCAATCGAAGATCCAATTCGCGCTCACCCGCTAGTTGGACAGGTTGTTGTGATCGGTGACGCGAAGCCATTTATTGCAGCGCTTATCTCGCTTGACCCAGAGATGGTTCCGGTTTGGTGCGCGAACAACGGCATTGCTG
>JGI25921J50272_10000222_pt1 | contig 18495 bp, 15 predicted proteins | sample LauGreSu1BDMLBSD_2_FD_50272 | JGI IMG/M metagenome (IMG submission 50272) | reverse complement strand
TTCTATGAATAACATCACAGCACAGGACATGCAGTCTCTTCAAAACAACAACTATAATGTTTTTGCCGAAGATGCCCGTCCCATTTTGCTAAAATATACCATTGAAGAACAGTTGACTGCCGATGAAAAAAAGTACTTTTCAATGGTTGCATCATGGAACCTGATGAATGATGCTACTGAAAAGGCTCCTACATGCTTTACTGCATGGTGGGACTCACTGCAGGCAGATGTATTCAATGACGAACTCTTGAAGGATAAAATGCCGATAGCCAAACCTGAAAAATTTGTTTTGCTTGAAGCCCTTGAGAGGGATAGCAGTTTCAAATTCATTGATAATATCAACACGCCTAAGAAGGAGGATCTATATCAAGTGGTGACTGCGGCACTTAAAAAAGCATCTCAAAAGCTGGCATCATTGGAGAAAGAAAACAAACTGGAATGGGCCCAATTTAAAAATACTACTGTTTATCATTTGCTCAAAACCAACGCGATGGCCTTTGCCAGAGAAGGACTGATGAATGGTGGTGGAAATGGCATCATCAATGCCTCACAACATGACCATGGCCCGAGTTGGCGCATGGTAGTGGAAATGACCAGCCCTACAAATGCATATGGCATTTACCCTGGAGGTCAAAGTGGCAATCCCGGCAGTAAGTTTTATGACAATTTCATCTCAAAATGGACCAAGGGTGAATACTATAAGCTTTGGTTCATGGAGTCTGCAACCAATGAAGGGGCAACTTGCAAATGGAAAATGAGTTTCGCTTCTAAATAATCAAAATAAGACCATGAAATTTATTGTATCTGCAATCATTACCGCAGCATTGGCTTTTGGACTTGGCCTCTACTTTCCCTGGTGGACAATTGTTGTCGCTGGCATGCTCACCGGATTTTTCATCCCTCAACATTGGGGCCTATCATTTTTGTCTGCTTTCACCGGTGTATTCATGCTATGGGGACTGATGGCACTTTTCATCAGTGTTTCGAATGATCATATCCTCGCAAAACGCATCGCCATGTTAGTGGTCAAAAACAGTTCACCCTATTTCATCATCCTTGTCACTGCACTGATTGGTGGATTGACCTCCGGGTTATCAGCCAGCACTGCACGTTCTCTACTCAATCTTATCAAGAAATAGAACCAGTCAAGTATAACCTGCATGAGGAATAGCAAATGTTTTGTGGTAGTAATATCATTGTTAATTTTTTTTACCAATGCCAATGCCACAAAAATCAATGGTACTGTTGTTGATCAGTTCAACAGTCCTCTGGGTTTCTGTTCAATTACAGTAAAAGAAAGGAATAAAACAGTTTTGTCCAATGATCAGGGTAAGTTCTACTTGGATCTTCCAAAAGGTAAATATCAATTTGTTGTTCAGCATGTTGGCTACGAAACCATGGTCATAGATAAAATGGTTGAGGGAGATGAATTGCATTTGACCATTACCATGAAGAACACAACCCTTACCCTTGCAGAGGTAAAAGTTAAAGCAGGAGGGGAGGATCCGGCCTATGAAATCATCCGAAATGCAATCAAGCAGCGTAAATTTTATCAAACTCAGGTTGGAACGTATACCTGTGAAGCATATTTGAAAGGTCTGATAAGAACCGTCAATTTTCCTGATAATTTTTTGGGTCAACCTGTTGATTTTGAAGACGGGGATAGTTCAAAAAACAAAATTATTTTTCTATCAGAATCAATATCTGATATTGCTTTCAGACAACCTGATGATCTGAGGGTAGTGGTCAAGTCAACAAGGGTAAGTGGTCAAACAAATGGACTGGGATTGGCGAATCCAATCTTGATTTCCTTTTATGACAATGTTGTCTCCCTTCCCAAAACCTTTAATCCTCGGGGGTTTGTTTCACCTATTGCAGAAGGTGCACTTGCTTACTATCGGTATAAATACCTTGGTGTTTTTTTTGAAAATGGATACCAGATCAACAAGATTCAGGTCATCCCAAAACGGAAATGGGAACCACTATTTACAGGGTATATCCAAATTGTTGAAAACAGTTGGAACATCCATTCAGTTAACCTTTCAATTGATAAGGAGTCTCAATTGGAGTTTGCTGACAAGGTTCGCATTGAGCAACAGTATAATCCCATCCATCAAAACACATGGATGGTAGCTACGCAGACCATTTTTCCTGAAGTTAATTTTTTGGGATTTGCTGCATCGGGATATTTCTCGACCATTTATTCGAAATATGTTGTTGATCCAGTTTTGGATAAAAAACAATTTGGCCGAACTGTTTTGAAATTTGATTCATTGTCCAACAAGAGGTCTTCTAGTTTCTGGGACGCTTCCAGGCCAATCCCCTTGCTGAAGGAAGAAATAGCAGATTTCAAAAAGAAGGATTCACTTGAAAAGAGGAGAGAGGACCCTCGATACTTGGATTCGTTGGATAAAATTCAAAACCGCATCACAGGTTTGGGTGTATTGGTAAATGGCCCTCGTTTCATCAACCGAAACAAGCAAATATCTCTGTCTTTTGACCCTTTGCTTAAATCGCTCAGTTTTAATACTGTAGAGGGATGGGTCTTGCAAGGTTCTGCTTCCTTTGTAAAAGATTTGAAAGGTAGACGTGAGTTTTCTTTCACTCCTGTCTTGCGATATGGCACCACAAACCATCTACTCAATGCGCACTTCTCCAGTTCTCTCAGGTTTGGAAAAAAATTTGTGAACAGGGTTTCTTTTTCAATGGGAAAGAAAGTATTTCAGTTCAACAATGCCAATCCGATTCCTCAAATCATGAATACGGTATCAACCCTGTTTGATGGTTCCAATTACATGAAATTATACCAGGCAAAGTTTTTACAAGCTGGTTATTTCAAAGCCCTTGGCCATGGAGTAGACATGGATGTAAGCATGCAATACCAAAACCGAAATCCATTGTCCAATGTTGACACGCTGCAGATTGGGGGTGACAGGGCCAGGTTTAAAAATTTGACACCCAATTACCCTATCGAAACTGGAACAGGACCACTCGTTGCCCATCAATCTCTGGTCGCTTCAATCAGGTTTAGGTTCAGGCCTGGTGCTCGATACGTTGAACTTCCTGATGGTCAGGTAAACAGTTTTTCACGATCACCAGTGTTTACATTTCAATACGCCCAAGCCATCAGTGGTCTGTTTAACAATGAATCAAATTTTGGAAAATGGAAAATTTCCATGGTGGGAGACATAAACTTCAAGATTGGTGGGGAATTCAAGTATAAAATTCAATCAGGTGGCTTTCTCCATGCACAACGAGTTGAATTGCCTGATTACAATCATTTTATCGGCAATTTGACCAGAAAAGCAACACCGTACGTTGAGAGTTTTCAAGTTGCTCCTTTCTATGCCTTTTCCAATAAAGAAAGATTTTTTGGAGAATTTCATGCTGAATACAAACTCAATGGTTTACTGACCAACAAGATCCCCATCATCAAAAAACTCAATTTGCGTCTTGTAACAGGTGCAAACATGATCTTGTTGAAAGACAAGAATTATCAGGAGTTGTTTTTGGGTATTGACAATATCTTCAAATTGCTACGTCTTGATTATGTCAAAGGACATGGAGAATCAATAGGTTCAACACAAGGTTTTAGGCTTGGTATACGTGGTTTCTCGGGAGTTTTCACAGACAACTGATCAAGCCATCAATCCTTTTGTTATTTTTGTATTGTTTCGGATTTTGTTCGGCCTGCAACCGAATTTCCATATAACCAGGAATTAAAATCATTTATGGCAACACTACACAACAGGGTTTCAAGGCAAGTATTGAAGGAAAGGGCAGAAAATGACCCAACACCCAAGAATACAGTTTCTTTTTATTGCTATTTTGCTATTCCTGATCCTACAAAAATGAGGGATGATTGGTATCGNCAACTCAATCAACTGGGTGTTTTTGGGCGCATATACATTGCTGAGGAAGGCATCAATGCACAAATCAACTGTCCAGTACATCATTTTGAGGACCTAAAATCATTTTTATACAGTTTTCCAGCCCTTGATGGGTTNAGGCTAAACAAGGCGGTAGAAGAGAAGGGCAACTCTTTTTATGTNCTTGATATCAAGGTTAGAAATAAAATAGTGGCNGATGGAATTGAAGATCCNGCTTTTTCAATGGACAAGAAAGGNCGCTATGTAGATGCCCAATCCTTTAATGAAATGGTGAAAGCCCCTGATACAATGGTGATAGATATGCGCAATCATTATGAGTATGAAGTGGGACGATTTAAAGATGCGATTGAAATACCCAGTGATACATTCAGAGAACAGTTACCCATGGCTTCTGAAATGTTTGAGAAAGACAAAGACCGTACAATAATCATGTATTGTACGGGTGGTATCCGTTGCGAGAAAGCCAGCGCCTGGATGTTGCACAAAGGTTTTAAGAATGTATTTCACCTTGAGGGTGGAATCATCAACTATATCAACCAGGTTCGTGAAAAAGGACTGGAAAATAATTTCATCGGGAAAAACTTTGTATTCGACGAAAGGTTGGGCGAGCGCATCACAGAAGACATCATCTCCAATTGTCATATTTGTGGTAAAGCATGCGATGAACATGTGAACTGCAAAAACAGCAGTTGTCATTTACTCTTTATCCAATGTGAGGAATGCAGGAATACCCTAAGTGGCTGCTGCAGTCAAGAATGCCATGAAATCATGCAATTACCTGAACAGGATCAGAAAATAGCAAGAAAGGGAATGGACAAGGGTCGAAATATTTTCAACAAATCCAAGCAGCGGATGGAAGACCTTTCTCAGGCAAATAAAACAACCTAAGGCAGAGAATTTAATGAAGCTACTACTTTGTTATAGGTTTCCTCATCAGAGATATTGTCAGGAATAAATGGCTCTCCAATGAGTTTTTCGTAAAGCTCAATGTATCTTCCTGAAATAGTCGAAATCCATTCATCAGACATTTCAGGCACTGATTGTCCTTCTTTGCCCATAAAACCATTGGCCATTAGCCATTCCCTTACGAACTCTTTGCTCAGTTGAAGCTGTCTTTCGCCTTTTGATTGTCGCTCTTCAAATCCGTCCGCAAAAAAATACCTTGATGAATCGGGAGTATGTATTTCATCCATTAGAACAATCTGATCTCCAAGTTTTCCAAATTCATACTTGGTATCTGCTAGAATAAGTCCTTGTTTTGCAGCAATTGCCTTACCTCTTTCAAACAAGGCAAAAGTATATTTTTTCAGCACTTCCCAATCTTCAGCAGTTGCCAGACCCTGGGCAATGATTTCTGCTTCGCTAATGTCTTCATCATGGCCAGCTGAAGCTTTTGTTGAAGGTGTGATAAGAGGAGTTGGGAAAAAATCATTTTCTTTCAGACCCTCTGGCATGGCTTGGCCGCAAAGTATTCTGCCTGTCTGGTAGGTTCGCCAGGCATGACCTACCAGGTTACCCCTGACCACCATTTCTATTTTGAATGGTGTACAAAGATGGCCAATCGATACATTGGGAGCTGGTACTTCCATCAGCCAATTGGAGCATATATCTTTGGTATTGCTTAACATATAAGCGGCTATCTGGTTCAAAACCTGTCCTTTATACGGTATAGGTCTTGGTAAAATCACATCAAAAGCGGATATCCTGTTGCTGGCCACCATTACTAAATATCGATCGCGAATGGTGTATACATCCCTCACTTTACCTGAATAAAAAGAAGTTTGAGCAGGAAAAATAAATTGGTTCATAACACTAAATTAGATTCACCCGTTGAAACTTCCAACTTTAAACAGTCTGAACATTAGGCTTTTTTAGTTGTTTCAAAATTTGTTAATGATATTAACAATGCCTATTTTGGCCAAAATTTGATCAAAACTACTGCTTATGAAAAGATTAGCTTGCTTTGCAGCTTTGCTATTGATGATGCTGCCGGCTATTGTTAACGCGCAAAATGTTGTTATAACAGGAAATGTGAAGAGCGCATCTGGGGGAGAGTCCCTGGGCTCAGTTTCAGTAACATTAAAAGGTAACTCCAATGGAACTTTTACCGACAACAAAGGTAATTTCAGGCTCAGTTTGCCCTCTGCTACCAAATTCCCCGTTACCATCTTATTTTCATCTATCGGATTCGGCATTTCTGAAGTAACTGTTGCTTCTGCAGGTGAAATGAAATCGGTTTCTCTGAATCCTTCTTCTACATTAGGTGAAGAGGTTGTTGTTTCTGCCACAAGAACTCCAACAAAAATTCTTGAATCACCAGTATCGATTGAACGTGTTAGCTTGCTTCTATCAGGAATTCACCATCTGCAGACTATTTTGACATGGCAACCAACCTGAAAGGTGTTGACATGGTTGCATCTAGTTTAACCTTCAAAACTGTTACCACAAGAGGTTTTGCTGGTAGTGGTAATACAAGGTTTACCCAGATTGTTGATGGAATGGACAATCAAGCACCAGGATTGAACTTTTCTGTGGGTAGCATCGCTGCACTCAATGAACTTGATGTTGAAAGCATGGAACTTTTGCAAGGTGCCTCATCTGCCCTTTATGGACCAGGTGGAATGAATGGTACTTTGCTGATCAACAGCAAGGATCCTTTCAAATACCAAGGTCTTTCATTTCAAATGAAGAATGGTGTGATGCATACGGATGGTAAATACCGTGATCCTTCACCTTACTACAACTGGGATCTGCGTTATGCCAAGAAAGTTTCAGATAGATTTGCTTATAAATTTACTGCAGGTCTCATTCAAGCCAAAGACTGGCTTGCTGCAGACAACAGAAATATCAACAGGGCTGCTGGAAGCAATTTCAATAAAATCATTCCAGGAACACGTGGAACAGATCCTAATTACGACGGTTTGAATTACTATGGTGATGAAACCAACCTGGATCTGAACCTGGTACTCAATGGTATTGCTGGACAGGCTCCATTTTTGGCTCCCTATATTTCTACACTCACTGGAACTCCAAACTTGGTTTCCAGAACCGGTTACTCTGAAAAAGAAGTTACCAATCCCAACACCATTAATTTTAAATTGGGTGGTTCATTGAATTACAAGCTTACAAACTCTATTGAGGCAATTCTTTCGGCCAACTGGGGCACTGGTAACACTGTTTACACAGGAAGTGAGCGTTATTCAATTCTTGACCTGAAACTGGGTCAGTATAAACTTGAATTCAAACACAAGAACTGGATGCTGAGAGCGTATACCACACAGGAAAATGCAGGTCAGGCATACAATACTACTGTTACAACCCGTTTGTTCAACGAAGCTTGGAAGCCATCTTTGCAGTGGTATACTGAATATGGTCAAGCATTCCTTGGTGGAAAGTTGAATGGTATGTCCCATGTTGATGCCCATAACATGGCTCGTTCTGTGGCAGATGTTGGAAGGCCTGTTGCCGGAAGTGCACAGTTTCAATCTTTGTATGATGCCATCAGGATCAAGCCAATCTCAAAAGGAGGTGGAAGACTGATTGACAGAACCAATCTTTACGCTGTTGAAGGTCAATATAACCTCAGCGAATTGACCGGTAAATTTGCAGAAGTTCTGGTTGGGGGTAATTTCAGGAGATTCCTGTTGAATTCTGAAGGAACTTTGTTTGCGGATTCTGCCAATAAAATTCCAATTAACGAATACGGAGCTTATTTGCAATTGGCAAAGGGTTTTGCCAAAGACCTGATCAAGTTTACCGTTTCTGGTCGATTTGACAAGAACGAAAATTTCAAAGGTCGTTTTACTCCAAGGGCTACCATGCTCTTTAAGGTTGCAAAAGACAATCACCTGAGGTTCTCTTACCAAACAGCTTACAGGTTCCCTTCTACTCAACAACAATACATCAACCTTGCAGTGGGTGGCGCAATCCTTTCTGGTGGAGTTCCTGCAATGAAAGACTTCTATAAGGTAACCACCAATCCTGTTTACTCAGTTGCAGCCCTCGGCGCAGGTCAGTTGAAAGTCCAGGATCTTCCTGAATTCAATCCTGAATCTGTAACTTCATTTGAAGTAGGTTATCGTGGATTGCTTGCCAATTCAAGGTTACTGGTTGATGCTTATGGTTATATTGGAAATTATCAGGATTTCATCACCCGTGTAATTGTAGCACAATCAACCAAGAGTTCACCAAGCCCTGCAGATGTTATCAATCCAGCTACAAGGAGAATTATTTCTTTCCCAATCAATTCACCAACCCCTGTAAAAACTTCTGGATATGGTCTTTCTCTTGAGTATAAATTCAAAAAAGGTTTTTACTTGAACACGAATTTCTCATCTGATAAATTGGGAGATGTTCCCAATGGCTATATCACTTATTTCAATGCACCCAAGTACAGGGCTAATGCAACTTTCGGTAATACTGGCTTAGGAAAAAGCAAGCGCTTTGGATTCAATTTCGTTTATCGCTTCCAATCAGCGTTTTATTATGAAAGTGACCTTGCCAATGGAGATGTTCCATCTTACCAGGTTCTTGATGCACAAATCAGCTATAAGTGCCAGCCATCAATTCTGTTTTCAAGTTGGGTGCCAATAACTTGTTGAATCAATACTATATAACTGCACTGGCCAATCCATCCATTGGTGGCTTGTACTATGTATCTTTTGGTTATAACATTTTCTAATTGGTCAGCACAAATCATTGAAATAAATAAATTATCATGAAAAAAATATTCACATCATTCAGGTTCATCCTTCCACTGGTTTTGCTTGTTGTGGTTGCAACAACATCTTGTAACAAAGATGTTCCAGCCGCAATGCCAATCGTTTCAACAACGGCTGGTAGCACAATTGGAGACATTCTCAATACCAATCCGAATTTTTCAATCTTGAAGGCAGCTGTTACAAAGGCTGGTCTGATGGCAGCAGTTTCTGACAAAAACAATGTTTTCACTGTTTTTGCTCCAAGTGACGCGGCTTTTATCGCATCTGGTATCCCTTTGGCAGCCATCAATGCTCTTCCGGCTGCTTCTGTAACCAGCATCGTTCAGTACCACGTTATTCCAGGCCGGAAATTGATGTCATCTGCTGTGCCTACTACATTCCCCAATGTACAGATGCCAACTTCTTTCATTATTCCTGCTCCAAACACAAATCCACTGGTGAGATTCAGCAATTTCCCCTCCAAAAGGGGTGACAGGGTTTGGGTCAATAACATTCCAGTTGTTACGCCAGATGTTGATGCTGCCAATGGTGCAGTACACGTAACGGCAGCTGTTGTTGCCCCCCCTTCAAGAGTATTGTTGGATACCATCTCAAGGGAAGCTGACATGTCCTATCTTGTTGCTGCCATCCTCAGGGCTGATGTTGGTGTTCCTACTGGCTCACGTTTCCAGGATTATCTTGCCAATCCTCTTGCCAATTTTACGGTGATGGCGCCTACCAATGCTGCTTTCAATGCATTGTTCACCTCACTCAGGTTACCTGCCTCAGTTAACTCTTTCGCTTCGCTTCCAATAACAACAGTTCGTGCCATTGTTGCTTACCATGTATTGAATGCACGTGCATTTTCTCCCAACCTCCCAACTGCTGCTACTCAAGTACCTACCTTACTCTCTGCTTCATTGCCAACAGCGCCATTGCTGACAGTTGATGGAACCCAGGGTGTTAGAGGTGCCAGAAACCCGAGCTTTTCAAGGATTACTGCGGTTGACAGGCATGCCATCAATGGTGTATACCACAAAATTGATCAGGTATTGATGCCACAATAAGACTATTTACACAATTAAAAAAGACCGGTCTCAATAGAGCCGGTCTTTTTTTGTGCGCAAGATGCACACTTTTATTTTTGGGGGATGGAATAGTCAGGTTAGACTGCAAACCTAAAATGCATGATGTCTCCATCCTGTACGATATAGTCTTTGCCCTGGACTGCCATTTTCCCAGCATCTTTACAAGCCGCTTCTGACCCCAAGGTGGTAAAGTCTGTATATCCAATAACCTCGGCCCTGATAAAACCTTTTTCAAAATCAGTATGGATCACGCCGGCAGCCTGAGGAGCCAGCATTCCTTTTGTAATTGTCCAAGCCCTGACTTCTTGTACACCGGCTGTAAAATAAGTAGCAAGATTGAGCAATTTATAGGTTGATCGAATCAGCCTTACCACGCCGCTTTCGGATAGTCCGAGGTCTGTCAGGAACATCATCCTGTCGTCATAACTTTCCATNACAGCAATTTCACTTTCAATCGCNGCACTGACAAAAAGTATTTCAGCGTGTTCGTGCTTGATGGCTTCCTTGACTTGTTCTGTATACATGTTGCCACTCACAACACTTTTCTCATCAACATTGCATACATAAATGACCGGCTTGATGGTCAGCAGAAACATATCATTGATGTACTTCTCTTTTTCTTCCTCACTTATCTCAAAAGCACGCGCATTTTTACCCTGGTCAAGATGATCTTTAAGTGCCCTCAAAACTTCAATTCCCCTCAAGATTTCTCTGTCACTGCTTTTGGACAGTTTTTCTGATTTGGATAGTTTTTTNTCAACACTTTCAAGGTCTTTCAACTGCAGTTCCGTATCAATTACTTCCTTGTCTCTGACCGGATTTACATTTCCGTCCACATGAATGACATTGTCATCCTCAAAGCACCTGAGCACATGGATAATGGCATCAGTTGCCCTGATATTGCCCAGGAACTGGTTTCCCAGTCCTTCTCCCTTGCTGGCACCTTTGACCAATCCGGCGATATCAACAATTTCCACAGTTGTGGGTACTACTTTTTGCGGTTTTACTATCTTTTCGAGTTCAATAAGCCTGTCGTCAGGAACTGTAATCACTCCGATATTGGGTTCGATGGTGCAGAATGGGAAATTTGCTGCCTGTGCTTTTGCACTGCTGAGTGCATTAAATAGGGTTGATTTTCCTACATTTGGTAATCCGACAATGCCAGCCTGTAATGCCATAATTTTAATTTTGCGTGGCAAAGATAGTGCGAATGATGTGATAAGGGCATCCTTTGTTGGAATAACATTAAAAGCAATCATCAAACAATGGCCTTAAATTATATCTGGTTCTTTTTTTTCATCATTGCTTTTGCCATTGCTTTGGGGAAATGGCTAATTACAGGAGACCCCCTGATTTTCAAAACCGTAACAGAAGGCATATTTAAGTCTGCCAATGATAGTGTTGACCTATCTTTCAAACTCATCGGCATCATGACATTGTTTCTAGGGTTCATGAACATAGGGGAGAAGGCAGGGGCCATTCGATTTCTTTCAAAACTTGTGGCTCCATTCTTTAGCAAATTGTTCCCTGAACTTCCTCCCAAACATCCTGCCTATGGACACATGATGATGAATTTTTCAGCCAATTTACTGGGCTTGGATAATGCTGCAACACCTTTTGGTCTGAAAGCCATGGAAAGTCTTCAAACCCTAAACCCGAATAAAGAAACCGCTAGCAATTCCCAAATCATGTTTTTGGTATTGCACGCCTCTGGCCTTACCCTGATTCCGATCAGTATTATCGCCATGAGAGCCTCGGTTACTCCTCCAGCGGCTAATCCAACCGATATTTTTATACCCTGCATGATTGCCACATTTGCTGCTACGGTTGCTGCNCTTACCATTGTATCCATCAGGCAAAAAATAAATCTTCTTCAGCCGGTAATATTGGCTTGGATTGGAGGTATTTCAGTGCTCATTGGCCTTTTGATCGCTTATCTCAAGATATTCCTGTCTCAGGTACAAATTGAATCTTTTTCAACCGTTTTGAGCAACGGACTCATTCTTCTGATATTTCTTGTCTTTTTGCTGGGTGGTATTTATAAAAAGGTCAATGTTTTTGAGTCGTTTGTAGAAGGTGCAAAAGGTGGCTTTGAGATTGCCATCAAGATCATTCCTTATTTGGTTGCCATGCTTGTTGCCATCAGTGTNTTGCGTACTTCAGGAGCTTTTGAATTCATTACNGATGGAATGAAAACNGTTTTTTCTTACATGGGGATGGACACACAGTTTGTTTCGGCATTGCCTACAGCCATGATGAAACCACTGAGTGGCAGNGGTTCCAGGGCCATGATGGTGGATACCATGACTACCTATGGTGCTGATTCTTTTGCAGGCAGGTTATCGGCTATTTTTCAAGGAAGCAGTGATACCACTTTTTATGTGGTAGCCGTCTACTTTGGATCTGTGGGCATTAAAAATACGCGCTACTCCATACCAAGCATGTTATTGGCTGATTTGGTTGGGATTATTACCGCTATTTTTGTGGCTTACCTCTTTTTTGGAAATTGACCATGAACATCATTTTAAAGGATATAAAACTGTTTGGTTACCATGGAGTTCATCCATTGGAAAATAGTTGCGGTACTGATTTTATCATCAATATTATTATTGTCATTGACAACAATAAAGACATTAAAACATTATCAGATACCATTGATTATGCAGCAGTGTATAGTTTGATGAAACAGATTTTTTCAACAACAGAGCAATTGTTGGAAGTTGTCGCAGAAAAAATATTCAACTCAATTGCAGAAAATTTTCCCATTGCTACTGAAATTGAAATCAGTATTCTTAAATCAAATCCCCCTATTGAGGGTTTTGTTGGTCAGGTTGGTGTACACCTAAAAAAGCGAACAAGTGAAACATAGCTATATACTCTCAATTTTCTTACTGTTCACTGTTCATTTGTTTGCTCAACAATCTACATTGATTGATGAAGCAAGATTATTGGAACGCCAGTTCAAGACCATGGAAGCCATCAAAAAATACGAGTCATCGTTAATCAAAGATCCAGCCAATATTCCTGTACTTGTTCGGTTGGCTGAGCTTTATTGCATGGAGGGACAATCCATTGGCAATGAAGAACAGCGTAAATCAATGTTCATGATGGCAGGTCAATATGCAGAAAAGGCAAGTTCTGCTGACTCCAATAGGGCAGATGTTCAATATGCCCAAGCCATGGTCATCGGAAAAATGATTGAATACGCTTCCATCAAGGATAAAACAAAGCTTACAATGCAGCTCCGTGAAAAGACTGATAAGGCATTGAATTTCGATCCCAATTTCGCAAAAGCCATCTACACTTTAGCGAAATGGAATGATGAAGTAGCCTCTTTGAATCCTGCCGCAAGGGCAGCGCTCAAGTTCATGAACAAAGGTTTTCCATCTGCCTCTGTTGAAGAAGCGGTAAAGCTTTACGAAAAAGCCCGTAAATTGGATCCGGGATTCATAGTAAACAACCATGATTTGGCCCTTGCCTACAAAAAAATGGGGAAATCATTGCAAGCAATTGACCTGCTCAATTATCAGCTTAAATTGCCCGCAAAAACAAAAGAAGACCAGGAAGTAAAACTTAAGTCAAAACAATTGTTGGAAAGCTTAAAATAAATCAATTCTTAATTCTCAGGTATGGTAAAGAAAATCTCTATCGCTGTTGTGGTTTTTGTGTTTTCACTCTCATTCTCATTTGCTCAGGATCAGGAAAAACCTGTTTCCAAGTATGATGCCAATGAACTTTTCAATCCACTTTTTTACAAACAATATGGAAGCCTTACCCGTTCAGGGAATGGTGAACCTGGTAAGGCATATTGGCAAAACAAGGCAGATTACAAGATCAGTGCTGAATTGAATGACCAGAACAATCAGATTACAGGATCAGTAACATTGACTTATTCCAACAACAGTCCTCACAACCTTAATTTTCTATGGTTCCAATTAGACCAGAACCTTTTCAATCCCAATTCAAGGGGTTTTGCCAAACTCCCAGTTGCCGGTAGAAGCAGGTATGGAAATGCTGCAGCCCCTTTTGAAGGCGGCTATGATATCAAATCGGTGAAAATCATTTCTACCATTGGTGGTAAGCAAACTGCAACAGCCGTTGAGCCTGAAATCACGGATACCCGCATGAGGGTTGACCTGCCAAAACTCTTGAAGGCAGGAGGAGACAGGGTAGTGGTAAAGGTAGATTATGCGTACACAGTTCCTGAATATGGTGCAGACCGGACAGGCATCNTGAAGAATGCAGATGGCAATATTTATGCCATTGCACAATGGTATCCCCGCATTTGTGTTTTCGATGATATTCAGGGCTGGAATACACTCCCATACCTGGGTGCAAGTGAATTTTACCTTGAATATGGAAATTTTGATGTTTCGATCACAGCCCCAGCCAATCATGTTGTTGTTGCCTCTGGAGACTTGCTCAATCCTTCCGAAGTGATGACTGCTGAACAATTGAAAAGATACCAGAAAGCGCACCAAAGTGATGAAACAGTAATGATCAGGAGCAAAGAGGAAATCAAAAATCCTTCTTCTAGGCCTTCAGTGGCAAAACTGACCTGGAAGTATTCCATCACCAATTCAAGGGATTTTGCCTGGGCTTCTTCCACCTCTTTCATCTGGGACGCAGCAAGGATCAACCTGCCCAGTGGTAAAAAGGCATTGGCACAATCAGTTTATCCCAGTAGTTCAGATGGTAAAAATGCATGGGGAAGAAGCACAGAGTATACCAAGGCGAGTATTGAAAATTATTCCAAAAGATGGTTTGAATACCCTTATCCCATTGCTACCAATGTAGCCAGCAATGTTGGTGGAATGGAGTATCCTGGTATCGTTTTTTGCGGCTCAACCGCAAAAACAGGCGGATTGTGGGGCGTAACTGATCATGAGTTCGGACATACCTGGTTTCCCATGATTGTAGGAAGCAACGAAAGAAAATATGGCTGGATGGACGAAGGATTCAACACCTTTATCAATGACATCGCATCCCAAGACTTCAACAATGGAGAGTATGCCTCAAAAGAAGCCAATGCCCACAACATGGCGAAATTTTTATACAGCGACAGGTCTGAAGCCATCATGAAAACGCCAGATGCACTGAAAGAAGCCAATATAGGCCTATCCCTTTACATGAAACCCGGATTTGCACTTACTTTGTTGAGGGAGCAAATCGTAGGGCCCAAAAGATTTGATTCTGCCTTTAAAAAATACATCCGTGATTGGTCTTTTAAACATCCTGCACCATGGGATTTCTTCAGAAGCATGGAAAATGGTGTTGGAGAAGATTTGGGATGGTTTTGGAAGGCGATGTTCCTTGAAAACTGGAGATTGGACCAAGCGATCACCAACGTTGAGTACCAGGGGAACAATGGTGCCATCGTNACCATCGAAAACCTTGAAAAGGCTGCNATGCCAGTTGTCATTGAATATGAAACTGTANCAGGCAAAAAGGGAAGGGTTAAACTTCCTGTNGAAATTTGGCAAAATGGGGGAGTTTTCAAAACTAGGATTCGGGTAAATGAAGAGATGCTGAAAGTGACGATTGATCCAGACAAGGTTTTCCCTGATTTTAACAGTGAAAACAATACTTGGACAGCAAAAAAACAATAAACTTGATTTTTTGGGGATAAATTGCTGATTTATCCCCAAAATCATATAATTTTGCACTCCTTTCGGTTTAAACACTGAAAGCTATTCCCAAAAGGTTCCATAAGTTCTTCGTCTGTTCGAAGGCACCAGTAGGGGTAAATTTAAAATTTAAGTCATGCCAAAAGTTAAAACCCATTCAAGGGCCAAAAAAACTTTTAAGATCACCGGCAGCGGAAAGATCACTTACAGAAAGCCAACAAGAGGTCACTTGCTCACAAAGAAAACAAACAAGCGTAAGCGTGCCCTTCGTGTTCAAGGCGTTGTTAATCCTGCAAACCTTGATTTCGTAAAAAGACTCCTTCGCCTGAAATAAGGCCCTTCTCATTACCTCAAATTTAAACTCATTAGAATATGCCACGTTCAAAAAATGCGGTAGCCTCCAGGGCCCGCAAGAAAAGAATCCTTAAGCAGGCGAAAGGATTCTACGGAAAAAGGAAAAATGTTTATACAGTTGCCAAAAACGTTCTCGAGAAAGGCCTCACCTATAGTTATGTTGGTCGTAAACTCAAGAAAAGAGACTACCGCAGCCTCTGGATTGTCCGTATCAATGCAGCAGTAAGGGAAGAAGGAATGAAATACTCTGAGTTCATCAACAAGCTTAAAGTAAAGGGAATTGACCTCGATCGCAAAGTACTTGCTGATCTTGCCATGAACAACCCTGAGTCTTTCAAGCAGTTGGTTGATTCTGTAAAATAGTACATGCTGATCTGATCAGTAAACCGGATGTCAAATAAACATCCGGTTTTTTATTATCAGATGGTGAAAAAAATTAATTTTGTTCCTCATTGCAATTCAACAACTTAAACAGACCGAAACGGTAAAATGAGCAATACCTATACAGACCTTGTCAAACAGACATTTTATTTTCCTCAGGAAGGCTTTGAAACCAAGGATGGATACCTGCATTTCAATGATCTTGATTTAAAAGCCATCATTGACAAGTATGGTACCCCTTTGAAGCTTACCTATCTTCCAAAAATAGGATCACAGATCAACAAGGCCAAGGACTTGTTCCAGAAGGCATTCAANAAGCACAATTACGAGGGTAAATACCATTACTGCTATTGCACAAAAAGTTCGCATTTTTCATTTGTTGTTGAAGAGGCCCTGCAGCATGATATTCACCTTGAAACTTCTTTTGCATATGATATTGAAATCATCAATAACCTTTACAAAAGAAAGAAGATTACCAAAGACACTTTTATCATTTGTAATGGATTCAAACAAAAAACTTATACTTCTCGTATTTCACGTTTGATCAATACAGGCTTTAAAAATGTCATACCCATCCTTGACAACAAGGAAGAACTTGACAGATACAAAAGGGGGGTAAGGGTTCCATTCAAACTTGGAATCCGGGTTGCTGCAGAGGAAGAACCCAATTTTCCTTTTTATACCTCACGACTTGGCATCAGGGCCAAAGATATCCTGGAGTTTTATGTAGACCAGATCGAAGGCTATGAGGAGAAATTTCAACTGAAAATGCTCCACATCTTNCTTAACAAGGGAATCAAGGATGATATCTATTATTGGAGTGAATTGAANAAAGTNATCAATNTATACTGTCAGTTAAAAAAGATATGCCCTGAATTGGATTCCATCAACATTGGTGGAGGTTTTCCCATCAAGCATTCTTTGGGATTTGAATATGATTATGGTTTCATGATCAATGAGATTGTGGGNACCATCAAAAAAGCNTGTAAAAAAGCCAANGTTCCGATGCCAAATATTTTTACTGAATTTGGAAGTTTTACCGTTGGTGAAAGCATGGCACATGTATATTCAGTATTGGCTGAAAAGGTTCAGAATGACAGGGAAATCTGGTACATGATCGATTCATCCTTTATCACAACCCTACCTGATACCTGGGGAATCGGCGAGAAGTTTCTGATGCTACCCATCAACAAGTGGCAGAATGAATACCAGAGGGTAGTCTTGGGTGGACTTACCTGTGACAGCCATGATTATTATGATTCTGAGGAACATATTAATGAAGTGTTCTTGCCCAAGATCACTGGAGATGAGTCAAAAGAGCCCCTTTATCTTGGGTTTTTCCATACCGGAGCTTATCAAGACCAAATCAGTGGATATGGAGGAATAAAGCATTGTATGATTCCATCTCCGAAGCATATCATTGTTGGCAAGGACAAGCACGGAAAGCTACACGATTGGGTGTATGCTAAGGAACAATCTGCACAGAGTATGCTCAAGATACTTGGTTACCAATAACCTGATTCTTGGGATTCTTTAGTTGACCTTGAGTTTGTATTTCTTGTTAACCTTTGGATTGTTGAAGTATTTCTCTGCTTCTTCCTGAGAATAACGTGGATCAAATTCAACCAGTGGCAGGTCTACCAGCTGTAACTGGGATTGCTTAAGTTCATCCCTTAGTTTTTTTGTCTTGGCAAGAATATCCGGATCCCGATCACCAATGCTCATGTTTTCCGTTAGCATGTAATCAAGCCTTTTGATGGTTGCCCTGACTTGAGATGCTGTATTCTGTTCCTGTATTTTGTTAGGTGAGACAGCTTCTTTTACCGGAACGAGGGTAAGACCTACCGAAGGCAATACCTTTCCCATATTTTTTGCACCAGTTGATGTTCCTGTACTTGAGATAATGGTACCCAACATGGCTGTAGATGAACCAGTAATTTCAAACCCTGTTCTTGTATTTTTTGTTTTTTTGATCTTCGTGCTGATGACAAAAAAAGTTAGTTTGAGGTTGGTGATGTATTTTTTCATTTCATTGGTCACCTGCAGATGCTCCTGATTTTTTTGTGGGTAGTTGATACCAGGTTTAATAAAGATCCTTACTGTTGCCGTATCGCTGTTCCTGAATTTGTCAGTTCCAATAAACTGAAGCACCAGGATTTTCTGGCGGGCTGTATCATTTTCCCTAATAAAATCATACGGAACCATCCAGCCAAACTCGTCATCGCATTTGTTGACTGATTTGAAATTGCTGATGGGCAGGTTGGAATTAATGGTGATTTGCTCAACTGGAAAACTACCGGTTTCACACTGAACCCTGAATTTAACAGAATCTCCCTCTTCTAGCAATAAAGTATTACCGATGGTTGGTTTCAACCTGGACACAACTACTTCAGTGCTGTAAAACATGATCGTAAAACTAGACTCAATCCGTTCTTTTGCATCCCGAAGGTTCTGT
>JGI25921J50272_10000221_pt1 | contig 18532 bp, 16 predicted proteins | sample LauGreSu1BDMLBSD_2_FD_50272 | JGI IMG/M metagenome (IMG submission 50272) | reverse complement strand
TCAAGACAAAATTGATTACACCGATTCAAACATCATCATCCTTGAAAACCGCTGGGATCTCTATCTTAAAAATGCGGCTGTTTTAAAATCAGACTTCGGCCTTGCCTGCGACAACCGCAAAAGTCAAGTATTGAGTTCAAGTAATCGCTTAATTGGCCCCGCAGACCACTTATTCATCGAAGAAGGTGCACGCATCGAAGGCGCCATTCTCAATACCCATGAAGGCCCAATTTATGTCGGAAAAAACGCCGAAATCATGGAAGGAGCTATGCTGCGCGGTCCGCTTGCTATTATGGAGGGCGCTGTTGTTAAAATGGGAGCCAAAATATACGGCGCCACCACCATTGGGCCGGAGTGCAGAATTGGTGGCGAGGTAAGCAATAGCATTTTTCTAGGGTATGCCAACAAAGGGCACGACGGTTTTATGGGCAATGCACTCATTGGCGAATGGTGTAACCTNGGTGCTGACACCAACTGCTCCAATCTCAAAAACAACTACGGCAAGGTCAATACCTACTCCTACGAAACGCAACAACAAGTACCTACCAACGAACTTTTCATGGGCCTCACCCTCGGAGACCACAGCAAATCGGCGATCAATGTCCAATTCAATACGGCAAGTGTTGTAGGGGTCTGCTCCAATGTTTTTTGCACGCATTTCCCTCCTAAATTCGTTGCCTCTTTTCAATGGGTATCGGATGAAGGCAATGAAAAATACGATCTCGACAAAGCAATTGAGGCCGCAACTGCCATGATGACCAGAAGAAACGTGGCTTTCAGCNCAGAAGACAGACAAATTTTTGAATTCTTAGCGAAGAACTGACTTTTTTGCAGTTTTCCTGTCTTTGGCATGCATCTTGACACCTCGAACGCCTGAAACAATTTTACTATGAGCAATCTTTTTGACCAAGGTTTTTTTGGCTTAAATGGCTACGACGCCGACGCTGAGTTNATTCCACTCATTACCGCCGAGGAAGAGGAGCACATGAACAAGCAAGAATTCCCGGAAGAGCTTCCTATTTTGCCTTTGCGCAACAACGTGCTTTTTCCCGGAGTGGTTATTCCGATCACCGTTGGTCGCGACAAAAGCATTAAGCTCATACAAGAAGCCAACAAAGGCAACAAAATAATCGGGGTAGTTTCTCAAAAAAACCAAGATGTCGAGGCACCTCAATTCAATGACCTCCATCAAGTAGGGACCGTCGCGCAAATCATACGCTTGCTCAAAATGCCCGATGGCAGCTCTACTGTGATCATTCAAGGGAAGCGCCGTTTTGAAATGGTACAAGCAACCCAGACCGAACCCTACATGAAGGCAAAGGTACGCGTGCTCACTGAGCAAGCCCTAGATGCCGCCAATAAAGAACTCGAGGTTATGTTCGATACCATTAAAGACCTCGCCCTGCAAATCATCCGCGAAAGCCCCAATATCCCCTCCGAAGCACAATTTGCCATCGGCAATATCGACAGTCCAAGTTTCTTGGTCAATTTCATCTCTTCCAATATGAATGCGGATGTCGCCAAAAAACAAGCTATGCTCGAAGAAATGGACATGAAAAAACGCGTCATGATGGTGCTCGAGCACCTCACCGCCGAGATCCAAGTCCTCGAAATGCGCAATGAAATTCAAAATAAAGTGCGCAAAGACCTCGACAAACAACAACGCGAGTACTTCTTGCACCAACAAATGCGCACCATCCAAGACGAGCTCGGCGATAACCCACAAATTGCAGATGCCCGCGAGCTCGAAAAGCGCGCTCAACACAAAAAATGGGACGAGCGCGTGGCCAAACTTTTTGGTAAAGAACTCGAGAAATTACAGCGCATGAACCCTCAGGGTGCAGAATACACCGTGCAACTCAATTACCTCGACCTTTTGCTAGAACTCCCCTGGAATGTCTACAGCAAAGACAAACTAGACCTCAATGCAGCAAAGCGCATTTTAGAACGCGATCATTTTGGTTTAGAAAAAGTAAAGGAGCGCATTTTAGAATACTTAGCAGTGCTCAAACTCAAGGGCAACATGAAAGCGCCTATCTTATGTTTTTATGGGCCTCCTGGGGTGGGTAAAACCTCTTTAGGTAAGTCTATTGCCGAGGCACTTGGCAGAAAATACGTCAGAATGTCGCTGGGCGGCCTGCACGACGAAGCAGAAATTAGAGGTCACCGCAAAACGTATATCGGCGCCATGCCGGGCCGCATCATGCAAAACCTCAAAAAAACCGAAACAGCCAACCCTGTTTTTGTCTTAGACGAAATTGATAAACTAGGACGTAGCAATCATGGCGACCCGTCTTCGGCACTTCTCGAAGTATTGGACCCAGAACAAAATGGCAATTTCTACGACAACTACGTCGAAACCGAGTTTGATCTTTCTAAAGTATTGTTTATCGCTACCGCCAACAACCTCCAAAGCATCCAAGGTCCTTTACTCGACCGCATGGAAATCATCGAGGTCAATGGCTATACGCTCGAAGAAAAGATAGAAATCGCCAAGCGCCACCTCCTACCCAAGCAAATCGCCGCACATGGCATCGGGAAGAACGACATCTTAATCGATAAAAAACTATGGCAGCAAATCATCGAGTCCTACACCTTTGAATCGGGTGTGCGTGGCCTCGATAAAATGGTAGCCAAATTGGTGCGCAACCGTGCGCGGCAAATTGCCATGGAAGAATCTTTTGAAGCCAAACTCAGTCCAGACGACCTCTTCACCTTTTTGGGTGCGGGCCGCATGCGCACCAAATACGACAACAACGATGTCGCTGGCGTAGTGACGGGCCTGGCCTGGACGGCCGCTGGTGGTGACATTTTATTCATCGAAAGCCTCATTTCTAAGGGGAACGGTAAATTAAACCTTACTGGGAATCTAGGGGAGGTCATGAAAGAATCTGCCGTTATTGCATTGGAATACCTTAAAAGTCACCACGAACTCCTAGACCTTGATCCCGAAGTATTTGCCCATCACAACGTCCATATTCACGTTCCAGAAGGCGCAACTCCCAAAGACGGTCCAAGCGCAGGCGTCACTATGCTCACCGCCCTCGCCTCTTTGTTCACGCAGCGAAAGGTCAAGAAAAACCTCGCCATGACCGGCGAAATCACCCTGCGCGGCGACGTCTTGCCTGTAGGAGGCATCAAAGAAAAAATATTGGCAGCCAAGCGCGCAGGCATCACCGACCTCATTTTGTGCAGTAAGAATAAGCAAGACGTCGATGAAATCCCTGCTGTTTACCTGAAGGGCCTCAAAATTGACTACGTCAGCAAAATGTCTGAAGTTCTGCAATTGGCCTTGCTAAATGAAAAAGTGAGCGCGCCTAAATCGTTGGTCGTTCCCGAGAAAAAGTAATGTCTGGTCCTTATCCTCATGTTGTGGTGTACGACGGCGTTTGCTTGCTCTGCAATCGCCTGATCAAATACTTACTCAAAAAAGACCGACAGCAACTCCTGATGTTCAGCACTTATCAGGGCTTACCTGATGTGATTTCCAAAAAAGGACTTCAATTTCCGATGGAAGAAAGTATTTCATACTACCGAAAAGGAGTTTGGTGGCAGCAAAGCAATGCCATTCTACTGATTTACAAAGATATTCACGGGGCTTTTCATTGGTCTCAAATCGCCTGGATATTCCCGCGTGTTGCTAGAGATTTCATCTACCGAATCATTTCCAAAAACCGCTACCGTTGGTTTGGCAAACACACACAGTGCGCACTACCAACTGCTGAACAGCGCGAGCGCTTTATTGGCTAAAATATTGTAAATTGGAGGCATAAATAGCTTCCTATGACTCAAAAACTATTCTTTCTAGCGATTTTTGCCTTTTCTTTTTTGAACGCTGTCTTGGCGCAGCAAATGCCCAAACCCTCTAGTTTAGAAATCGCTGGCTTGCCACAATGGGCACAACTCATGTACGCAGAGCANCCAAACGTTCAAATGGTGCAGAATGCGTATCAAGATTNTTACCGCAATCAGCCCTTTGTCAAGAATTACCATACCCAGTATTACAAGCGTTGGATCCGTCAAAGCCAATATTTCGTCNATANNGANGGTTTTGTTGTTCAACTCAGCGCGCAAGAACAACAGAAGCAAACCCAAGCTTATCTCAACAAACAAGAAATGCAAACCAAAACCTCCAACTGGAGTGTGGTGGGCCCCATTACCAATTACCAACAAGGACTTACTCAAGGATCAGGNCAAACCAATGTCTACAGTTTTGATCAATGTGCAGGCCAACCCAATACTTGTTATTGTGGCACCGAACCTGGAGANGTGTATAAAAGCACCAACGGCGGGCTCAATTGGCAACTTGTNTCCAAAACCATCGATTTCGGCTCAGGTGTTACNGCTGTCGAGGTGCATCCGGCCAATNCGAATTTTATATTAGCTGGTGGCAATAAGGGCATTTTTCTCAGCACTGACGGCGCTCAAAACTGGNTCAATACCTTGCCAAGTACAGGCTTAAATGTCAATGAAATCTANATTTTGCCGAGCAATCCGAGTATCGTATTGGCAGCTACCGACAAAGGCTTGTACCGAAGCACCGATGCAGCCCAAACCTGGACCCAATTATTTACCCAAAAAACTTATGACATCAAACAAAAGCCCGGGAGCTCGCAGGTTCTTTATTTACTCAAAAACAACCCCGCGCTCATTCGTTGTGAGTTCTTTGTTTCCACCGATGGTGGTCTCACTTGGGTTTTGCAAGACAATGGATGGTACAACTCCACTGATCCTGCGCGCATAGACGGTGGAGGAAGACTTGCCGTAAGTGCAGCCGACCCCGAGCGCGTATACGCCTACTTGATTGGAGATTCAAAACCCAATGATGTCGGTTACATTGGTTTGTATAGAAGCAACAATGCTGGTCAAAGTTGGACCTTACCTAATGGTCCTGTTGGCGGCCCCTACAGCGCTACTCACATCAATCTCGCACAAGGCACGCCTACTTGGAATTACCACCAAGGCTTTTACAATTGCGCTTTGGTGGCCAACCCAACTGACNCAGATGAGTTATTNATTGGCGGCCTCAACCTGTACCGCAGCACAGATGGCGCGGCTACTTTTGCTTCGGTTTCTGGCTATGTCGGAGGTCCNCTGAGCTTGCACGTCGACAACCAAGATTTCAGGGTAATCGGCAACCAAACCTGGATCACCACCGACGGAGGAATTTACCGCAGCAATGACTTCGTCAATACACAGCCCGATTTTTATATGTCTGGCGTACACGGTTCTGATTATTGGGGTTTTGACAACGGATGGAACGAAGATGTGCTCGTTGGCGGGCTTTACCACAATGGCAATTTAGCCCATCACGAAAATTATGGTGCCGGCAACTTTTTGGAATTAGGTGGTGGAGAAGCGCCCACAGGTTATGTGAATCCTGGAGACAACAAACTCACTTATTATTCGGATGTTGATGGCAAGCGCATTCCAGCGACGCTCGACGGCGCCATTCAAAATGCCTCGTTTGGCATCAATCCAAACGAAAGCTATTGGGCGGCAGAATCGACCGAACTCGTTTTTCATCCCAATTGCTATTCCATAGCATACACAGGTAAAGAGCATCAACTCTTTAGAACAACTGATCAGGGTGCATCTTTTGAATTGGTCCAGACTTTTGGCTCCAACCCAAACGAACGCATCAACTACATCGAAATCGCCTCCGATAACCCTCAAATCATTTATCTCAACCAGAAAGCGGCAAGCGGCAGCACAGGTAAGCTCTGGAAAACGAGCGATGGCGGCCTTACTTGGCTACAACAAAACATCCCGAGCGGCAACTCGAGCCGCATGTTACTGGCCTTGAACCCCGATAATGCGCAGGAGTTGTGGTTGGCCTACCCTAGCGGCGCCAATGGTTTCAAAGTATTCAAAACAACTGATGGCTGCATGACCTGGAGCAATCTAACGNNCAGTCTGCTCAATAATGAATCTGTTCAATCTTTGGTGCATATTGCAGGAACCGACGGCGGTATTTACGTGGCCACCAATAAGGCGGTATATTACCGCAACAACCAAAGCAATTTTAGTTTGGAAAACAACGGCCTGCCTTTATTTACCAATGGCAATATCCTCAAGCCATTCTATCGCGATCAAAAAATACGCTTGGCGAGTTACGGCAAAGGAATTTACGAAAGCGAGCTCGTCGAAAACCCTACAGAAGTATTGGCCCGCATTACCGTTGATCAACTGAGCCAAACAGCAATTTGTGCCGTAGACTCTTTTTACTTCGACGATTACTCTTTCTTGAGTCATCAGAATGCGACTTGGCAATGGACTTTTCCGACCGGAAGCCCCAGCAGCTCCAATTTGCGGAATCCGGCGGTTTATTTTCAAAATGCAGGACAACACCTCGCTGTTTTGCAAATTACAGATGCCAATGGCCATACCGATACCGACTCGCTGTATGTCTCGCTTTCTTTCTTTAGTTTTCAGACTGGTATTCAAGAAGATTTTCAGCAGCAGTTTTTACCCCAAGGCTGGAGTGTTGTGGATCACAACGACAATGGCACCTGGACGCTTTCCACGAGTGCCGGTGGTTTTGGCAACTCGAGCCAAGCTACTTTCTTCAATAATTACGACATCGACTCTCAAGGCAGTTTCGATGATTTAATTATACCCTTGGAAACGAGTTACCTATCCACGCAACCCTACCTCTATTTTGATGTCGCCTACGCGCGCTGGGGCAGCGGCTATTCCGATTCTTTACAAGTCGTCGTTTCTTCAGATTGTTTTGCAACTGAGCAAGTCTTGTATTTCAAAGGTGGCCAAACCTTAGCTACCTCCCCAGACAACCAAAGTTTTTTTACACCAACCAATGACCAATGGCGCACAGATTCCGTAGACCTCAGTGCTTATAATAATCAAGGAAACATTCAAATTGCTTTTAGAAATATTGGCGACTGGGGCAACTGTCTTTATTTGGACAACATCCTCATCGGCTCAATGGCCAACCTGAGCGAAATAAAACCAGTAAAAAGAGCGATCTACCCCAATCCTGCCCGCCCTGGCAGCACCATTCACCTGAGCGGCCCGCAAGCAACGTTCGTAAGATTGCTCGACATGAAAGGCAAAGAAGTATTCCGTACGCAAACTAATTCAGAAATTCAATTACCGCCAGACCTCGAGTCGGGAACTTATTTGCTTCAAATTCAGGGGAATCAACTCATCAGCAATCACACCATTGTCGTTATTGATTAAACAAAGCATTCCTAAGAAAGATTTCGTGGATTTGGCATAATTTATGATATTTGCACAGAAATCTATTTTTATGCGCTTTTTACTTGTTTTCGTTTTAAGTCTTTTCAGCCTGAGCGCTATGGCGCAAGATGCCAAAGCACAAGGAATCCTCGATAAATTATCGACCAAAATGAAGGGAATGAAATCCTTCTACATCGAATTCAATGCCAGTGTCAAAAACAGCACTACCGGCACCAACGAAAACGAAATCGGCAAAGGGTGGGTAAAGGGCAATAAATTCTATGCTTCTTATGGCGACAACACCATGATTTGCAACGGCGTTAAAACCTGGACCATCGTCAAAGACGAGCGTTCGGTTTACGAGTCCGATGCAAGTGCCGACGACGAAGAGTCGATCAACCCTAAGCGCCTCATGACCATCTGGGAAACCGGCTTCAAGAACAAATACGACCACGAAGACAAGCTCAACGGCGAGCCTGTTCATGTGATCAATCTATATCCAAAAGTCCCGTCAAAAGCTGAATACCACACCATCATTCTCTATATTTCCAAAACAGGAAACGAGCTTTTGAAGGCGAGCATGAAAGCCAAAGATGGCACCACCATGACCTATGTGGTNACGAAATTTACGGCCAACCCAGACATCGACGATGCAAAGTTTGTCTTTGACAAAAAGAAGTATCCGGGTTATCCAGTCATTAAGGATTAGGAAGNCAAGCTTTTAAANGTTCAGNATCAGCGCTTGAGCATGCGGTCCATTTCGCGCTTGTCGTCTTTTTCTTTGAGGTCTTGTCGCTTGTCGTGGAGTTTTTTACCCGTTGCGCAAGCAAGCTGAATTTTCACCCAACCTTTTTCGGATAAAAAGAGCTTGAGCGGCACCAAAGTATGCCCTTTGATTTTCAAGAATTTTTCTATACGCACAATTTCTTTGCGCTGTAAAAGCAACTTGCGATCTGCCCTCGGCTTGTGGTTGTAAAAAGAACCGTTTTCGTATTCGGTGATGTGCATATTGCGCAACCACACCTCCCCTTTCTCAAACAAGCCGTAAGACTCTAAAATACTGGCCTTTCCGTTGCGTATACTTTTGATTTCTGTTCCGGTCAGGACAATACCCGCTTCGAAAATTTCATCGAGATGAAATTCAAAACGAGCGCGTTTGTTGCGGATATTGAGTTCCTTGTTGGCCATGTTTGCAAAGTTACTAATTTTAAGCCATGCAAATTCCGTCGATTTACTTAGAGCAAGCCGTTGATCAATTAGCGAGTTTACCTGGTGTTGGACGCCGTACAGCGCTCCGATTAGCACTGGATTTACTGCAGCGCAACGACACTGCCATCGATGATTTCGTGACGGCGCTCAGTGCCCTCAAAGACAAAGTACTCCGCTGTCAGACATGTGGCAACATCAGCGACACCCCTATTTGCGGAATATGTAGCCATCCCAAACGAGACCCGAGTATCATTTGCGTGGTAGAAGACATCCGAGACGTTATGGCCATCGAGTCGACGAGTACATTTAATGGCTTGTATCACGTTCTAGGTGGTCTTATTTCACCGATGGATGGCATTGGTCCACAAGCGTTGAATATTTCGAGTTTGCCGCTGCGCATTGAGAAAAGCGCACCTAAGGAAATCATTTTGGCGCTGAGCCCAACAATGGAAGGCGACACCACCAATTTCTATATTTACAAGAAAATAAAGGACTACAACTTGCTCATTACACGCATTTCTAGAGGAATAGCCGTTGGTTCAGAGCTACAATATGCCGATGAACTCACACTCGGGCGCAGCTTACAACAGCGCCAAGTTTTCGACTTAGCACAATAAATGGAATGCTGACTTTTTAGTCGATCTTAAAGACCCTTGTATTCTTTTTGAGGTAGCGCATCCCTAAGCCAAATACAACGATGAACACAGCCATACCAAGAAGTTCCCATTGATTGGCTTTGAACACACCAAGAATATAGGTCTGGAACAGCAGCAAGACCCAGGCGGTGGTCAAGGAAGCGGCCCAACCCGAGTATTCGTTTTCAAGCACTACTTTAATTGAAAAGGGCTGCGGATTGGCTTTGAATTTCCAGAAAGCCGGTAATAAAAGCGGGGTTTGACTTTTCCAATCCAGATAAGCCTGACCAAATTTTCGGGTTAAAAATTGTTCTTCTGCATAAATGATGAGGCGGTAATAGGCCACAAACAAAACTAAAAACAACGGCACCAACCAATCTATACCTGTAAAAACGGCCCAACCAATATAGGTAGTAATATTGCCAAGATACAACGGATGGCGAACCATGGAGTATATGCCTGTAGAGTTGACAGCTTCAGCGACTTGTTCGTCGCGGTTGCGTCCGGATGTGTGTGCTGCGCGTTTGCCCACTGCGAGTGCTCTAATGATGTGTCCGAGAACGACCAAACCAATTGCCGTGAAAGTATAGCGTGTATCTAGCCAATTGTGTTGCTTTGGAAAGAAATGCATCAGGATAAATGCAGCCAGAAAAAAGAGCACAGGGATTTGACCACGGTATTTAAAAAACTGATTTCCTAGCTTTTCCAATTGATTTTGCTCAGACATAAGGGAAATTTTTGTATATTTAAAGAATGGCAAATGTAACAATAAATCTCGGGGTCCATGAAAGAAAAATACAAGCTTGAGTTTCTCCTCAAAACCAACCCGCGCGTTCTCGATAAGCTCATTAGCACGCCAGATGGCTTGGCAGATTGGTTTGCCGACGACGTCAAAGTCAACGACGACATCTACACTTTCGAATGGGACGGCAACGCCGAACCTGCGCGCTTGGTTCAACTCAAAATGAACTCCAAAATACGCTTTCAATGGCTCGAAGACGAAGAAGAGGGCCTCGACACCTACTTCGAGCTCGCCTATGTTGTAGACCCCATGACCAACTCCGTTATTCTCCACATCACCGACTTCGCCGCTCCCACTGATCAAGAAAGCAGCGCAGCACTCTGGCACCAAGCCATCAACGACCTCAAGCGCATCATCGGCGCCTAAAGCACCTATTTTGTCGGTCTTTGGTTCGGCATTAATGTTTAAATTTGCCTAAACTTCGCGCTTGAAACGTCTTGTTCTGTTTAGCCTCAAGTCTTTTACCGGACCCTTTATCGTGACGCTCCTGATCTCGATGTTTATGCTCATTTTGCAGTTTTTCTGGGTCTATATCGACGACCTCATGGGTAAAGGCCTTAGTGTCTGGGTTATTCTAGAACTCCTGATGTACGTTTCTGCAAGCCTTATTCCACTTGCATTACCTCTTGCCATCTTGCTTTCATCACTCATGACCTTTGGCAATTTAGCTGAACACAACGAACTCACTGCACTAAAAGCCAGTGGTTTTTCTCTGTTGCGCATCATGCGCCCCCTCATTATCATAGTGCTTCTTATTTCTGCGGCTACTTTCTTTTTTGCCAATTATGTCATTCCAGCCGCCAACCTCAAATGGCACACCCTGATTTACGACATTCAAAATAAAAAAATTGCCACTATCCTGACGCCTGGTGTTTACTCCAAGCATTTCGAGGGCTACGCCATCAAAATTGACTCCCTGAACGGAAATCAATGCTTGGGAGTAACCATCCACGACTACACGCAACCCACCCAATTGCGCACAGTCCGAGCTAAAGAAGCTAACGTCTACAAATCGGTAAACGGACGATATGTCTTTTTGAATCTTAAAAATGGTCATATCCTGGAAGAACTCGATCTTCAAAATCCGCTTTATGGCCCTAACAAGCGCATCAATAACCCTTCTGGGCGCCCCTCTCGGGTCTCTAAATTTGATCAAGGCGTTTATAAACTTGATTTAGAAGGCCTTGACCTCAATCGCTCTAAAGAAGATTTGTTCACCGACAAATACGAAATGCTCAATGTTTTTCAAATTGATGAAGCCATCGATTCTATTGAAGTCAAGAAAACGCGGTTGCTCGGTAATTTTGTCAAGCAAAGTACGCTCGGTTTTTTGTGCCTGAATCGCAACATAGTCAAAACCATCCCGAATGACCCCAATCTTGCAGTGAGGCCTCTAGATTCTATCGAACCCATTCAATTCAACAAACTCCTCAACACTGACCAACAACTCGCTTATAACCTAGCTATTTCCAAAATCAGGCGCAATCAACAACAACTAGACAACCAGCAGCAATTTTTAACGACCCTAGACCGAGAAACCGACTTGTACTGGATTGAATTCCATCGCAAATTTGCGCTCACCTACGCTATTGTTGTCTTGTTTTTTGTCGGTGCACCACTCGGCGCACTCATTAAAAAAGGAGGTTTTGGTGCACCTGTAGTGATCGCAGGGCTTATTTTTATGCTCTATTTTATCCTGAGTTCTGTCGGTGACAACCTCGCGGATACCGGCACTGTTTCACCCGCTGTCGGGATGTGGATGGCTGCCGTGGTCTTTACCCCTGTTGCCTTTTTCTTCACCAAGAAAGCGCTTTCTGTTTAAACCGCATCACCTTGAAAATCCTGATCCTTAGCCATAAACCACCTTACCCCATTCTCGATGGAGGCTGCTTGGCTATGGCAAGACTCTTGCAAGACTTACTCGTTTTGGACCGCATCGAAACCATCGACTATCATACCCTGAGCACCGCAAAACACCCTTATGTTTCTGGGTCTTTTCCCGCTGATTCCAAACTTACTGTTGTGCACCACCCTATCGATACCAAAGTTACCTTGGTCGGAGCAGTCATGAGTTTAGTCAAACAAGAATCTTACAATTTAAAGCGCTTTCAAAGTGAGCTCATTCTGAAGAAAATCAGAAAAGCCATCGAAGAAACCCCCTATGATTTCGTTATTTTTGAAAGTCTTTTTGCAGCTACTTACGCAAGTACCTTAAGAGCTTTTTCCAAGGCAAAGTTCATTTACCGTGCGCACAACATCGAACATCAAATTTGGAAAGATTTAGCGAGCAATACCAGAAATCTGCCCAAGAAATGGTATCTCCAACAACTCGCCTACTCCCTGAAGTGGGCAGAAAGAACGGTATGGAGCGAAGATCAGGGCGGTTTAGATCTCATTTTGACGATATCCGATGCCGATTTAAAACAAATTGAAAACCAAACACTAAGTGCTTGCCGTTATCTCCCTGCGTCGCTCAACAAGCCCGAGGTACGTAGTAGCTTGGCCCCCAATAGACTTTGTTTTTTGGGTGCTTTCAATTGGCAACCTAATATAGAAGCAGTCGATTGGTTTTTNTCACGCATATTTCCAATACTGCGCAAAAACAACCNGCAACTCGAATTTCATATCGCTGGAAAGCATGCCGAAAACCANAAGCATTGGCAGCAACCAGGTGTTGTTGTCCATGGCTTTGTGCCTGATTCGAGCGCATTCATTGCAGCACATGGTATTTTTGTAGGTTGTTTGCAATCGGGCTCTGGCGTCAAAATGAAAATCATCGAAGCCATGAGCGTTGGTGCCCCAATTGTGTTTAGCGAGAAATCCACTGATGGGCTTCCTGGTTTCCCTTCCGAACTTTCAATAGCTAATGAACAATTGTTTGCAGCAGAATTAAGCCAGCTACTTCAAGACCCCGAAGCGTTAAGCGCAAGAGCACAATTGAGCACAACTTACTTTGAAGCACATTTCTCCACGAGTCATGTGCAAAGACAACTGCTACAATTGCTCGAAGAACTTCAAAATAATCGCTAATATTGCCATATGCTCCTCCAAATATTATTTGTTCTTGGCTTCCTCTTTTTGCTTTACAGCTACCTCATTTACCCCCATNTACTGAAATATTTACTTCAGAAGAAACAAGACNTTCCTAGCTATCCGATCACCGGNGTTCTTCCTCCGCTCAGCATCATCATTGCTGCGCANAACGAAGAAAAAGTACTGCGCGAAAAACTCGACTCCATTCTCACTAGCCATTACCCACTNGATCAAATTGAATTGCTCATTGGTATAGANGCCAGCACAGACTTTAGTGCACTCATTGCCGAAGAATACCAACCACGCTTTGCCTCGTGTCAGGTTTTTGAATTCGCTCAAAGACAAGGAAAGATTAAAATTGTCAATGCGCTTGTTCCCAAAGCCAGTCATCAGCTCATCGTTCTGACCGACGCCAATGTGTTGTTTACCGAACAGACGCTCGCACAACTTCAGGCGCCATTTGTCGATCCAAAAATTGGCTTAGTTGACAGCACCATGAAACATTATGGCCTTAAAAATACTGGTATATCGATGCCCGAGTCGACCTACATTGCCGGAGAAGTATTGCTCAAAGAAGCGGAAGGCAAACTCTGGGGCGCCATGATGGGTCCGTTTGGCGGGTGCTTTGCATTTCGAAAAAACTGTTTTGAACCCATTCCCGAACATTTCCTCGTCGATGACTTCTACATCAACATGACCTGCATCGAAAAAGGCTACCGTTGCCTTACCCAAAGTGCAGCAGTTGTTCTAGAAGATGTTTCCAATGACCTACTCATTGAATTCAAGCGCAAGATCAGGATCTCCTCTGGAAATTTCCAAAACCTAAAGCGTTTTTGGCGTTTGCTTTTGCGGTTCAATGCCGTTTCTTTTACTTTTTTCTCACATAAAGTACTGCGTTGGATATTACCCGTATTTTTAGTCGCTATGACGCTGCAAATCATGCAAAAACAAGAGAGCTCTTGGTTTTACCAAGCCCTTTATTTTATTTTGCTTTTGATACCCATTTCTTTTGTGGTTGATTATCTTGCGCGCCGGCAAGGTACGCACCTGGTGTGGTTGCGCTACATCATTCATTTTATCAGTATGAACATCGCCTTGCTCATCGGCTTATTTCGTTTTTTTGGCGGTATTCGTTCATCTGTTTGGCAACCAACCAAACGTCATCAGTAAGTTTTTTGTATCTTTGCAGTCAAATTACGCCTGCGTCTTGTAAGTTGCCTCCCTTCCTACTCTGCTCACGGCACTTATTCTCTTAACGCAATTAAATGGCTAAATCCAAAGAAACCTTCTCCAAGAAGGAAAAAGAAAAACTCAAAGCAAAAAAGAAAAAAGAAAAATTAATTCGTTCTGAAGAGCGAAAAGCCAATGCTGGCGGCGGAGGCCTTGACAGCATGATGGCATACGTAGACGAATTTGGCCGCATCGTCGACGCTCCAATTGACCCAAGTACAAGAGTAGAAATCGACGCAGAAAGCATCGAAATTGGCATCCCTCGCCGCGAAGAAAGTGACGAAGACGACGCAGCCGACACAGGAACCGTTATTTTCTTTAACGATTCTAAAGGCTACGGCTTCATCAAAGACAAAGCAAGCGGAGAAAACATCTTTGTACACGCCGCCAACCTCTCTCAGCCTATAGCCGAACGCGACGAAGTCAGTTTCGAAAAAAGCAAAGGTCAAAAAGGTTGGGTAGCCCTCAATGTCAAGATCTTACCCAAAGTTTAGTCCTTTAGATAAGTTGGCATCATGCCAAATCCGAATCGAGGCAAATTAGCTTCGGTGAGTAGCAAAACAACGACATCAAATTCTTTTACCAAGGCTTTGTAGTCCTTGACGTCTTTGAGGTAGCTGCTTGCTTTACCGGGCACGAGTCTTTCGTGGTTGTAATACCAAAATTCGCCACCCTCAAACACGTGCTGCATCATGCCCCAATTGTACATACCGTAGTAAAAGCTGTCGCCAATCACCAAAACTTTGGGGGCTTTTTTTCCTTTTGGCAAGGGCTTGATTTCAAATTGAGGGTAAGCCATTTCAAAGTCCGGTAAATTGCGCAATAAATTCATCCCCAGCTCGATGTCATCGTCGCGGTCGCGAGGTGTGTTGGACTTTTCTATTTTTTTGAGCACCATCTTAGGGAAATCTTTATTGGTGAGCTGCGCTAAGTTTCTAATGAGCGAATCTGCCACTAAATATTCGCCATAACTACTCCAATGAATGCCCGTTTTAGGGTACAACGGATACGGCGCTGTTGCTTTCATTTTTAAAAACCAATCTTGCACATCAAAAAGCGGGATTTTTTCTGCATTCAGCATCCTTATAAAATCTGGGTAATTGATGCCCGTACTTCCGTGGTATCGGTATTCGTCCGGCATTTTTTCTGGAAAATAGGATCCTTTACCAGGTGCAATGCATACCAGCAGTTCCTTTCCACTTTGCTTGAGGTCGCGCTGAACCAAAGCCAGCGATTGCACGAGTTCATTGATCGAATCTAGGCCGATGTAATCCTGACCAGAAGCAGCCAACAGATAACCCTCTTCGAATAAATAGCCGTCTTTTCCGACAATTACTCCGTTGGCTTGGTATTCGCCAAAAAGCCTGTCAAATACTTCATTGTAAAAACGCACCATAAATGGACGCAAACCAAAATGATCACTGATGTATTTTTCCTGACCTTCTTGGAATTTAGCAGTGCGCCAGTGCGACATAGAGAATTTAATATTTTCAGAGCTAGGCTGAGCACCTCCAAGTGCTTTGGGTTCAAAAATGCGTTCATTTTGCTCGAGCCAAGGCAAAAGCAACAAGGCTAGCACCACTCCAAAAAGTGCGTTCTTAATGATCGTATTTTTTGTCGGTACTTGCATCAGAAACGGTAATAGATAAAGGGGTTTAAATTCGAGGCCGAGAGAAAAACAACACTTAAGAATAATAATACAATAGTAATGAGGGTGAGGATTGCAGATTTTGAAATGGATAAGGAAGGATTTTCTATCGTTAAAAAGTGACTGACCCGTTGAAAAATACCGCTTCTCCCCAACACTGAAAATAAAATCGCAAGTAGCAACACAAAATAAAAGCTATTGTTTAATTCAATGAATTTAATATCATCAATATCAATTAATTGAAAATAAAATATTTTGGCATTTTGCCAGCTTTCGATGCGGAAGAGCACCCACGCCATGGCCACTATAAAGAACGTAAAAAGGGCGGCAGGTACCTTTCCTGCTTTTTCTAAAAACTTCAGTAAGAAAAGGCGATCCAAGATCAAGAAAAAACCATGAAAAGCGCCCCACAATACAAAATTCCAAGACGCACCATGCCACAAGCCCGATACCAAGAACACCAACCACAAATTGAAATATAAGCGCAATTTGCTACCTACTCTATTCCCACCTAGAGGGATATACAAGAAGTCGCGCATGAAGGCCCCTAAGGTAATGTGCCAGCGGCGCCAAAATTCGGTAATGCTCCGCGAACTGTAAGGCGAGTCAAAATTTTCTGGAAAACGAAAACCCATCATGCGGGCCAAACCTATAGCCATGTCTGAATAGCCTGAAAAATCAAAGTAAATCTGAAAAGTATAGGCTAGAATTCCGACCCAAGCTTCATCAAAACTCAACTCACTGAGCTCACCACCCATGTAAAGATCAGCTTGCTTGGCCAACACATTGGCAATCAGTACTTTTTTAGCGAGGCCAACACTGAAGCGAAACAAACCAATGAGGCGATCGTCTGGGGTTTCTGTGCGGGCCACCACCTGCTGTGCCACACTTTTAAAGCGAATGATGGGCCCTGCAATGGCATGCGGAAAAATCAGTTTGTAAAGCAAGTACTGCGTGGGCTTTTCAAAAGGCGCGTGGTCTTGGCGATACACCTCGATGGCATACGTCAGGGTCTGAAACGTAAAAAAGGAAATGCCAATTGGCAACGCAACATTGGTCCAAGTTAAAGTAGTCACACCCAACCCCGCTAAGACCTGATTGACATTCTCAACGAAAAAATTGGCGTACTTGAAATAAGCCAAGAGCCCCAAATTAAGTACAAGGGAAGTAGATAAAAATAGTTTTTTTCTGGATTGATTTTCAGCATTGTAAATCGCTCTCACCAAATAAAAGTCCAGTAAACTTGTAGCCAATACTACATATATAAAGTTCGGCGCACCCCAAGCATAAAACAAGATACTCACCAACAACGCCCAATGGTTTTTCCAGCTTTTAGGCAGCAGCACATACACCAACATAAATACCGGCAAAAAGTACAATAAGAAGAGGATACTGCTGAAAACCATCGTTTTTGTAAACCGCATGCAATTTACAAAAACGACCGCAATTATTGGATCATTTCAATTCCACTAAGGAAAAGCTCACTTACTGAATCTCAAACGCCAAATTGTCTCGGTTGAGCTCGTAATATTTTAGTAAAGCTTCTTGAAAAACAGCAGCAAATGGTTTGGTGATCGTAGCTAGAAGGAATTATTTTTCGTGCCATGGCGCTTTAAAATACGACATCAAACCAAAAACAATCAACACAAAAGGCTGCACAAAGCTGCTCACGTACATTAAACTGGTGTTTGAGGCGAGGAAAATATTGTAGCTCTCGAGCCTAGGCCCTACATTGTGCATGACCATTTGGGCAAGTAGACTCGAACTCAAATAATCAATAAATAAAATGCCGAAATAGCCGGATAAACCCACTAGAAGCAGTTGCTTTGAATCCTGGAATTTGTGGAGCAATTTGACCGCAAATTTGACGGCTAAAATCAGCAGCACTATCTTGAATCCGGTTGATATCAAAAAAATCAACAACGGGGAAAGACTGCTCAATGCGAGGAGAACTTTCAGGTAGAAATCCAGACTTGAGGTGAGTGCCATGGCGCAATTCCAAAATAGGACGATGAAAAGCACCCATCTTAAGATTTGTTCTTTGTGTTTCATTTGATCTTCATTTAGTATTAAAAGTAGCTAAATTCAAGGAGATTGTTGATTTTGAATTTTAGCAATTGAAATCGGTTAAATTTGTAAATACGATAGAACAATTTTATTTGAGTTAAATTAAAAAATAACGCTGTGAAAAAATCAATGTACTTAGGAATTATGTTAATTCTTGTCTCTTGTGGTTCAAATGAATCATCTATGAATAAACTCACCCAAGAGAATAAAAAGTTGAAGTTAGAAATAGCAGAGATGTCTAAGAAGAACTTGGATTTGTTTCGGATATATACAAGTTAAGGGCAAGCTTAAGACAAAATTGCTCAATGCTTAAACAATAAAAAAACAAAACATGAAAAAGACAAATTTACTCATGACAGCAATTGCAATCTTCGGATTTGCAACAATTACCATGGCTCAAAATGTTCGAGCTTGGGGTACTTATTACACAGGTACAGGACAAGTATGGCCGAACGGAGAAGATAGAGGGAGTTCTTGTATTACCGATGCCGCAGGCAATGTTTACATGGTTGGATTCACAAGTTCAAATTCAGATATAGCCACAACAGGAGCACATCAAACTGTATATGCAGGTGGTCCCATCGTATTTGGTACAGGAGGTTATGATGCGTTTTTAGTAAAGTTTAATTCAAGTGGAGTTCGACAATGGGCTACTTATTACGGAGGGAGCGAAAATGATAAGGGAATTTCTTGCGCTCTTGACGCTTC
>JGI25921J50272_10000219_pt1 | contig 18607 bp, 20 predicted proteins | sample LauGreSu1BDMLBSD_2_FD_50272 | JGI IMG/M metagenome (IMG submission 50272) | reverse complement strand
GCGGAAGAGTTAATCAAAGCAATTAAATCTATTCATCAAGGAAAGCGTTATCTAGAGCCTAATATTGCGCAACAAATGGCTATTACACAATTATCAGGAGAGACAAATCCAGTTGAAATTCTTTCAGACCGAGAGTTTGAAGTTTTTATAGCATTAGCTAAAGGTAAAAGTACAAATGAAATTGCAGATACCTTATGTCTCAGTCCAAGAACAGTTGGTACGCATTTATATAATATTAAGCAAAAGTTAAATGCAAATAATTCAGCCGAGATTGCTTTGATCGCTATTCGCTGCGGCTTAATTGATCCTTGATTTCAAGCTAATATTTGAAGCGATAGCGCCACTTATAATAATCATAAGCGCGCCCAATACATCCTCAATCCTCATTGACTCGTTAAAATAAAGAAGGCTGATAATGCCGGAAAAAACGATTGCTAGATAAGATAGCGTGCCTATGACAATAGAATTGCCAAGTCTGTATGCGCGTGTCATTGCAATTTGTGCAATGGTGGCAGACAAGCCAAGAGGGATTAATATCCAAATATCATTCCATACCAACTTTTGATAGTCGGTAAAACTAATCCACAATCCCGATCCTATTGAGGATACAAGCGTAAAATAAAAGACAGTTCGCCAATCAGGCTCGTTAAGTTTGCTTAGCTGTATGACGTGAATGTAAGCCAAAGCAGCACCAATACCCGAGACCAATCCCACTAAACCCGCAAACCAACTTTGCCATTCGCCGTGGGGATCAAGAATTAATAAAGCGCCAGTAAAGCCAACGATTGTGCATATAAAAATCGATTTTTTTATTTTTTGGTGCGAGATAAAGGGCAAGAAAAATCCAAGAAATATAGGCGAGGTGTAATTGAGGGTCATGGCAGAGCCTAAATTGAGATGTGCGATGGCATAAAAGAAAAAAGCTAAAGATAAGAAACCTACGACACCGCGGTCAATTTGTTTTCTAAGGTGCGGCGTTTTAATTTCTTTGTGACTTATAACAATGTAAAGAAAAAGAAATACGAGACTTATAAATGAACGGTAGAACACAAGTTCAACACTAGAAAAATGTGTAGAACCAAGTTTTACAAATGACCCCATGAGGGAAAAAAAGAAGGTCGCTATAATAATCCATAGCATGCCTTTTTTCTGATCTGTCATAGATGGGAAGACATTTCTGTTTGATACCACTGATGAAAATGTTTTAAGCCATCTTCCAATGGTTCGTGATAAGGGCCCATATCTTCTTGTTTGTTTTTGAAAAGTGAGCGTCTTCCCTCATGCATTTTTTCACAAATAATTTTATCTTCAAGAGCAGTTTCGTTATAGGCAGCTTGTTGCGCAGTAATATAGTCTTGATCAAAGAGAATGGTTTCTTCTGGATAATAAAACTCAATAATATTTCTGCAATGATCGGCTTCATCAGGAATGAGATGAGAGACGACGATAACATTCGGATACCATTCGATCATGAAAAAAGGATAAATCGTGAGCCAAATTGCTCCAAATGGTGGTTTTGAATGCCCACTTTGCTCATTGATTTTGGATTTCCAAAGGTCATAAACTTTAGAGCTTTTTGAGTGATTTTTTTCTCTAAAAGGTACTTTTTGAATAGATGAAAATGCTTTAAATTCCCATNATAAATCATCACAATCTACGATGTTATTAAGACCGGGGTGAAATGCCCAAACATGATAGTCCTCAAGATAAACCTCAATAAATGTTTTCCAATTAAAATCGTAATGATCAATTTTGACGCTATGAAGTTTATATGCATCAAAATTCAATAATTGATTTAATTGTTTAAACTCCATTGCATCTTTGACATTTATCGATGACTGCTTATATGTTTGTTTAAAAATGAGATTGTGAATTTCTTCGGCTGGAAATGACTCTAAGTTTAAGCATGGATTTTCCTTGAAGTAGGGCGCGCCTTCCAATGTGCCATCAAGCCCATAAGTCCAACGATGAAGAGGGCAGACAATATGCGAAGCTGAACCTTGATTTTCCAGCATAAGCGCTTGTCTATGACGACAAACGTTACTTAATACGTTAATTTTGCCGTTATTATTTACAAGNACTGCTGATTTATTAAGCGCTTCTAGAACATGGTAATTACCGTGTTGAGGCACCATTAGCCGATGACCTAAATATTTTGGATATTTATCGAAAATTACTTTTTTTTCTATTTCGAAAATATGAGGGTCTATATAGCTATGAACAGGTAGCTGACTAAAATTCTTAGCTTNGGAATCAACCGTCTTGAGTGTCAACATACGAGATTATTATGTATTAGGAAATGATTTTTAAAAACTAGGGCAATTTTGCCTTAAATCGGTTTTTTTGCAAACTTAATTCGCCTTTTAAGCCCGCTATCTTGCTTAAATCGGGTATTTAAGCTACTCTCATTCTTTGAATATTTATGCATTTTTTTAGAGGAGTTTTTAGATGAAAAATCCACTTGATTCAATTTTAGGAACAATCATTTCAGGCTTGGTTCTAACGCTAGTGCTCTACGTTTTTCTTAAAAACTTTATTTTGTAGGAGTTTGAANAATGGAATTTATACCTGGACTTGCTAGATGGCTTCATGTTGTAGCCGGTATTACATGGATTGGTTTACTTTATTACTTTAACTTAGTGCAAATTCCTGCATTAAAAGACGCAGCTGCAGATGGGTCAGCGGGCGGTATCACAAAGCATGTTGCACCTCGTGCTTTATTATGGTTTAGATGGGCTGCTGTAGCAACTTGGTTAGCAGGCGCTGCAATTCTGCAAGAAAATTTTATTGCTGCATTTACATTGCAAACTGGCTACGAAGGTATTGGCATAGGTTCTTGGTTAGGCACGATCATGCTATTTAATGTGTGGGTTTTAATTTGGCCAAACCAACAAAAGATTCTGGGTATGGTTCAAGCTACTGATGATGAAAAAGCAAAAGCTCGCAGAGTCGCATTTCTAGCATCAAGAACCAACTTAATGCTTTCTCTCCCAATGCTTTTCTTTATGGCAAATGGATTGAGTCATCGCGCATTAATCGGTCTTTAATTTAATTTAAGCTGAAACAAACGGAGGCTTAAGCCTCCGTTTGTGTTTATAAGTACGGAAAATTGTATGTCAAAAATGATGGATACTTACGCTAGACAACCCGTAACCTTTGAAAAAGGCCAAGGCGTTTGGCTATGGGCTAAAGATGGTAAAAAGTATTTGGATGCACTATCCGGGGTAGCTGTAAACGGCTTAGGCCATACACANCCAAAATTAATCAAAGCCATTAGCGAGCAAATATCACGACTCATTCACGTATCTAATGTTTACCATATTGCTGAACAAGAAAAATTGGCTGAAAAGCTCACAGCAATTTCTGGCATGGATAATGTATTTTTCTGTAATTCAGGATGCGAAGCGAATGAAGCGGCTATCAAATTAGCAAGGCTTTATGGACATCAAAATGGCATTGATACGCCAGAAATTATAGTAATGGAAAAAGCGTTTCATGGTCGAACGATGGCAACGTTATCAGCGACTGGTAATCGAAAAACACAAGCTGGNTTCGAGCCTCTTGTGGGCGGATTCATTCGAGTAGCTTTTGATGATTTAGAAGCCATTCAGCAGATTGCTTCAAGAAAAAATAATGTAGTTGCAATTCTTGTCGAGCCGATTCAGGGCGAGGGTGGTATTAATATCCCAAACAATATTCAAAATTATCTCAAAGGTTTAAGGGACATCTGTGACCAGCACAATTGGTTATTAATGTTAGATGAAGTACAAGGCGGTATTGGCAGAACTGGAAAGTGGTTTGTGCATCAACATAGCTCTATTAAGCCTGATGTCATGACGCTTGCGAAAGGCTTAGGTTCTGGCGTGCCTATTGGCGCTTGTCTTGCAAAAGGGAAAGCAAGTCATGTCTTTACACCAGGTAAGCATGGATCTACATTTGGTGGTAATCCATTAGCAACTGCTGCAGGTTACGCAACATTAAATATTATTGAAGAGGATAAACTTTGTAATCATGCATTAAAAATGGGGACACTAATTAACGAAGAATTTACTAAGCAATTAAAAGATTGCCCTCAAGTTAAAGTGGTTCGTAACTTAGGTCTCATGATCGGTATAGAGTTTGATCAGCCATGCGGTGAATTAACTAAATTAGCTTTAGATGAAGGGCTGCTTATTAATGTGACAGCGGAGAAAGTGATTCGTCTTTTACCGCCTCTGATTATTAAAGAAGAAGAAGTGTTGGAACTTGTAGAAAGATTATCCAAAGTGATTAAATTTTTTTTAGCAAAGTAATATAAGCAGAAATTCCTTTATGAAAACAAAACATTTTTTAAGATTTAATGATCTCAAGCGAGATGAGTTTGAATATATTTTCGCGAGAGCAAGTTGGATCAAAAAACAATTTAAAGAGTACAAGCAGTATTGGCCTCTTGTCGACAGAACTTTGGTAATGATTTTTGAAAAAGCTAGCACTCGGACGAGGTTATCGTTTGAAGCAGGCATTCAACAGTTAGGCGGCTCAGCAATTTATTTAAATACGAGAGACTCTCAATTAGGCAGGGGTGAGCCTGTAGAGGATGCAGGACAGGTTATTTCCCGCATGTGTGACCTTGTGATGATCCGAACATTTGAGCAAGACATCATTGACCGATTTGCACAAAACTCGAGAGTGCCTGTGATTAATGGATTAACCAACGAATATCATCCATGCCAAATTCTTGCAGATATTTTTACCTATATTGAACATAGAGGCTCCATTCAAGGCAAAACAGTTGCATGGATTGGCGATTCGAATAATGTATGTAATACATGGCTCCAAGCGGCTGAGGTATTAGATTTTAATGTGCATGTTTCTACGCCTAAAGGTTATGAGGTTGAAGTTGAGCGAGCAGGCTTATACGGCGATAAACATTTTGAAGAATTTGAAGACCCTATGGATGCAGCGAAAGACGCTGAGATTGTTACAACTGATGTATGGACGAGTATGGGATTTGAATCTGAAAATGAAGAACGTTTAAAAGATTTTGCAGATTGGCAAGTGGATCAGGAGATGATGTCAGTTGCATCATCAAATGCATTGTTTATGCATTGTCTTCCAGCACATCGAGGTGAGGAAGTCACAGCAGAAGTTATTGACGGCACTCAAAGCGTTGTATGGGACGAGGCTGAAAATCGTCTTCATGTTCAAAAAGCATTGATGGAATACCTGTTATTAGGAAAAATGAAAAATGAGTGATATTAAAAAAGTTGTTTTAGCTTACTCCGGTGGATTAGACACGTCAGTTATTTTGAAGTGGCTACAAGAAACCTATCAATGCGAAGTGGTAACTTTTACAGCCGATTTAGGGCAAGGTGATGAGCTAGAGCCTGCAAAAGAAAAAGCTAAAGCTGCCGGTGTCAAAGAAATATTTATTGAAGACTTGAAAGAAGAATTTGTTCGAGACTTTGTATTCCCAATGTTTAGAGCAAATGCTGTTTATGAAGGTGAATACTTGCTTGGCACTTCAATTGCAAGACCGCTTATAGCAAAACGTTTAATTGAGCTTGCTAAAAAAACAAATGCAGATGCTATTTCTCATGGCGCGACAGGTAAAGGGAATGATCAGGTTCGCTTCGAATTAGGAGCGTATGCACTTAATCCTGATATTAAAATTATTGCACCATGGCGTGAGTGGGATTTACTTAGTCGAGAAAAACTACTTCAGTTCGCTGTTAAAAATAATATTCCAGTGGAGATGAAGCATAAAAATGGTGGAAGCCCTTACAGTATGGATGCCAATTTATTGCATATTTCTTATGAAGGGCGTCATTTAGAAAATCCTGGCGCTGAGCCTGAAGAAGATATGTGGCGATGGACTGTAAGTCCTGAAAAGGCACCTAATGAATCTGAAACGATTGAGATTCAATTCAATAAAGGTGACCCAGTGAGTCTTAATGGCAAAACCATGAAGGCGCATGAACTATTAGCGGCTCTTAATCAATTAGGCGGTAAGCACGGTATAGGCAGATTAGATCTTGTAGAGAATCGATATGTAGGTATGAAATCTCGAGGCTGTTATGAAACACCCGGCGGCAGTATTTTACTAAAAGCGCATCGAGCAATTGAATCTATAACACTAGATCGTGAAGTGGCTCATCTTAAAGATGACTTGATGCCAAGATTTGCTTCTTTGATTTATAACGGCTACTGGTGGAGTCCTGAGAGGCTTGCATTACAAACACTCATCGACCATACGCAAAATAATGTGAATGGTTGGGTTAAATTGAAGCTTTATAAAGGCAATGTGAGTGTGATTGGAAGAGATAGTGCAACAGACTCTCTTTTTGATACATCCATTGCAACATTTGAAGATGACGGAGGCGCATACGATCAAAAAGATGCGGCAGGGTTTATTAAACTCAATGCTTTAAGAATGAGAATCGCAGCAAAAATTAAAAAATAAGGTGAATTTAAATGGCTCAATTTGACAATGTAAGTGTAAAGAAAAAAGCAAATATTTATTTTGATGGTAAATGTGTGAGTCATACCATTCTTCTTCCAAATGGAACAAGAAGTACGGTCGGCGTAATTTTTCCAAGCACATTAACTTTCAATACTCAGGCAGCTGAAGTGATGGAAATTCTAGCTGGCCAGTGCCGCGTAAAATTACATGGCGCTTCTGAATGGGTCGAGTATAAAGAAGATCAAAAATTTTCTGTACCCGCAAATTCATCATTTGAAATTGAAACATCAGACACGCTTCACTATGTTTGTCATTTCGAATAAATAAATTTTTTAAGTAAGGAGATTTTGTATGCCATCTTTTGATGTTTCATCCGAAGTAAATATGGCTAATTTAACTAATTCCATCGATGTCGCGTCTCGAATGATTATTAATCGATATGACTTTAAGGGAACGAGCGCGAAAGTTGAATTTTCAGAGAAAGACTTAACGATTACTCTCTATGGAGATTCAGATTTTCAGTTAGGTCAAATTAAAGATATTTTGCTACCTGCTATGGAAAAAAAAGAGGCTGATAGCTCTAAAAGAATAGACCCTCAAGACATTCAAACCGTATCTGGAAATAAAACAAAACAGGTACTGAAATTAAAGTCAGGTATCGATACTGAACTTGCAAAAAAAATTGTTAAATTACTCAAAGATAGCGGTCTGAAAGTTCAGTCAGCTATTCAAGGTGAAAGTGTTCGTGTTTCCGGCGCCAAAAGAGATAACTTGCAAGATGCTATTGCATTCATTAAAAAAAGCATTACAGACTTTCCCCTTCAATTTGGAAATTTTAGAGATTAGTTAGACGCATGCAACCCAAAACACTTTATGAAAAATTATTTGAGAGCCATATTGTTAGAGAAGATGCTGGCACTTATCTCATATACATTGATCGTCATCTTGTTCATGAAGTGACAAGTCCACAAGCTTTCGAAGGTTTAAGAATTAATCATAGGCCTGTATGGAGAAATAAATCTGTTCTTGCGGTCCCTGACCATAACGTCCCTACAACAGATCGTTCACTTGGAATTTCTGATCCTATCTCTAAGATTCAGGTCGAAACGCTCGATGAAAATTGTAAACATTTCGGATTAACACAATTTCCTATGAATGATAATCGCCAAGGCATTGTTCACGTCATTGGACCTGAGCAAGGAAGTACATTGCCTGGCATGACTATAGTATGCGGCGACTCTCATACCAGCACGCACGGTGCATTTGGTGCTCTCGCTATGGGTATCGGAACTTCTGAAGTTGAACATGTTTTAGCTACTCAATGTTTAATCCTAAAAAAATTTAAAACAATGGAAGTTCGGGTAGAGGGAAAGTTAAATAAAGGTATTACGGCAAAAGATATTGCTTTGGCTTTAATTGGAAAAATTGGAACAGCAGGTGGTACAGGCTACGCGATTGAGTTTACTGGTGAATCTATTCGTACTCTTTCTATGGAAAGCAGAATGACGATTTGCAATATGGCAATTGAAGCGGGCGCTAGAGCCGGTATGGTTGCAGTTGACGAAGTCACGATATCCTACATTGAAAATAGACCTTTCTCACCTAAAGGTGAAGCATTTGAAAAAGCAAAAATCTATTGGAAAACATTACATAGTGATAAAGATGCAAAATTCGATAAAACAATCACGCTTAACGGAAATGAAATTCTCCCTCAAGTGACTTGGGGAACTTCACCTGAAATGGTGGTAGGTATTGATGGCATGACTCCTGATCCAAGAAAAGAAGACGATTTGTCGAAAAGAAAAAGTATTGAAGATGCATTAGCCTATATGGGCCTTGAACCGAATCTTCCCGTAAATCAAATTAGTGTTGATAAAATTTTTATTGGGTCTTGCACTAATTCGCGCATCGAAGATCTGCGAGAAGCTGCAAATGTGCTTAAAGGTAAAAAAATCGCCAAAAATATTAAATTAGCACTTGTGGTTCCTGGGTCAGGCCTTGTAAAACTTCAGGCCGAAAAAGAAGGCTTNGATAAAATTTTCATAGATGCAGGATTTGAGTGGAGAGAGCCTGGTTGTTCAATGTGTTTAGCTATGAATGCAGATCGTTTAGAATCAGGCGAGCGTTGCGCGTCAACTTCAAATAGAAATTTTGAAGGCCGACAAGGTCAGGGGGGTAGAACACATCTTGTAAGCCCCTCAATGGCAGCAGCAGCAAGTGTTCATGGCCATTTTGTAGATATAAGAGCTTTAAGTTAATTTATGAAACCATTTGTTACTCATACAGGTATTTTGGCCCCACTTGATCGTGCAAATGTAGATACGGATGCAATTATTCCAAAACAGTTTTTGAAATCGATTAAGAAGACAGGTTTTGGGCCACACCTCTTTGATGAATGGAGATATCTCGATCACGGGGAGCCTGGTATGGACTTAACNCAAAGAAAAAAAAATCCTGACTTTGTTCTCAATCAAGACCGATATGAAAAAGCTACTATCTTAATCGCGCGTGAGAATTTTGGTTGTGGCTCAAGTCGAGAGCATGCCCCGTGGGCAATTGAAGATTTCGGCTTTAGAGTAATTTTGGCGACTAGTTTTGCTGATATTTTCTTTAGTAATTGTTTTAAAAATGGCTTACTACCCATCGTTTTGCCAGCTGAGACCATCGATCATTTATTTGATTTAACTTATTCAAATAAAGGTTATGCAATAACGGTTGATTTGGAAAATCAATCTATTATTCTGCCTTCTAAAGAAAAAATAAGTTTCCAGGTGGATACGTTTAGGAAGCATTGCCTAATCAATGGATTAGATGATATTGGTTTGACAATGCAGCATAGCGAAAGCATTAAAGCTTTTGAAAAGACTTACTACCAAAAAAATTCATGGCTACTTTAAAATTAGAAAGACTTTCTAAATAAAATGAAAATTGCAATATTACCTGGCGATGGCATCGGCCTGAGATTACAAAACAAGCGGTTGATGTTTTAAAAGCGCTTAATCTAGGTGCAGAATTATTAGAGGCAGAAATTGGGGGAGCTGGTTATGATAAGTTCGGCGATCCACTTCCGGATTCAACACTTGATCTAGCCGTCAAATCTGATGCTATTCTTCTTGGTGCAGTAGGTGATTGGAAATATGACGCACTTCCAAGGGATAAGAGACCCGAGCGTGGATTGCTTCGCATTAGAAAAGAACTGAATCTATTTGCTAATTTAAGACCTGCTATTTTATATCCTGAGCTTGTTGGAGCCTCTTCACTTAAAGCTGAAATTGTATCTAACCTCGATATTATGATTGTGAGAGAACTCACAGGTGATATTTACTTTGGTCAGCCTCGCGGTATTCATGTGAATGAAAAAGGTGAGCGTGAAGGTATCAACACAATGCGATATTCAGAATCTGAAATTAAACGCATTGCTCATGTCGCATTTAAGATCGCAATGAAGCGATCGAAAAAACTATGCTCTGTAGATAAAGCTAATGTTTTAGAAGCAACAGAGTTATGGCGTCAAATTATGATCGATATTTCAAAAGAATATCCCGAGGTTGAATTGGCTCATATGTATGTTGATAATGCCGCGATGCAACTCATAAAAAATCCAAAACAATTTGACGTATTAGTTACAGGAAATATCTTTGGAGACATTTTATCGGATGAGGCTTCTATGTTAACTGGCTCTATCGGTATGCTCCCTTCCGCATCTCTCGATAGCAATAATAAAGGTATGTATGAGCCTAGTCATGGTTCAGCGCCTGATATTGCTGGAAAAAATATTGCAAATCCGCTTGCCACAATTTTATCTTTGGCCATGATGTTTAGATACACATTCAATGATGAAAAAAATGCGAATAAAATTGAATCAGCTGTAAAAAAAGCATTAAGCCGCGGTTTCCGAACAGCAGATATTTATTCTGCTGGTGATAAAAAAGTAAGCTGTAGTGAAATGGGTGAAGCGGTAATTGCATCACTTAACTAATTAAAGAACAGGAAATTTAATGAATCGAGTTGGTTTTGTCGGTTGGAGAGGTATGGTAGGTTCAGTTCTCATGCAACGCATGCAAGAGGAACATGACTTTAAGGAATTTGACTCAACCTTTTTTTCTACTTCTCAAACAGGAAACGTAGCGCCATCTTTTTCTGGAAGTAAAAGTGCTTTGAAAGATGCACATGACATTAAAGAACTAGCAGCCATGAATATTATTCTTTCATGTCAGGGCGGAGACTATACATCTGAGGTATACCCTAAATTAAGAGATTCGGGGTGGCAGGGACATTGGATTGATGCGGCTTCTTCATTGAGAATGGAAAAAGACGCAGTAATTATTTTAGATCCCCTAAATAGTGACCTCATTCAAGAAGCATATAAAAAAGGCAATAAAAATTGGATTGGTGGAAATTGTACTGTATCCCTAATGCTTTTAGCGCTTGATGGCTTGTTCAAGAAAGATCTTGTTGAATGGATTTCATCAATGACCTATCAGGCAGCAAGTGGAGCTGGGGCTCAAAATATGAGAGAGCTTATTTCTCAAATGGGAGATGTTTACAACCATGCAAAAGATTTAATCAATGATCCCAAGACATCTATTTTAGATATAGACCAAAATGTTTCGTCTACACTTAAATCTCGAGATTTTCCAATTGATAATTTTGGTGTCCCTTTAGCGGGAAGCTTAATTCCTTGGATTGATAAAGATTTAAATAATGGTCAAAGTAAGGAAGAGTGGAAAGGTTCGGCTGAAACCAACAAAATTCTCGGAAGAGAAAACAATCCAATCGTCATTGAGGGATTGTGTGTGCGCATTGGCGCTATGCGATGCCATAGTCAAGCCTTAACAATTAAATTAAAAAAGAGTATTTCTTTGGAGGAAATTAATCAAACCATAAGTAACGCTAATCCATGGGTGAAGTTAATTCCAAATGAGAGAGAAATTTCAATGAAAGAGTTAAGTCCTGCTGCAGTCTCAGGCAAGCTTTCTATTCCTATAGGCAGAATTCGAAAACTTAATATGGGGCCTGAATATATTTCAGCTTTCACAGTGGGTGATCAATTGCTATGGGGTGCTGCAGAGCCTCTTAGACGTATTTTAAGAATACTTATTAAATCTATTTAAAAGAAATTTATGAGCCAAAAAATTAAAAACTTATTTTTATTTTGCTTACTTTTGCTACCGCTTGTTGGCAATGCGTTGCAGCTGGGTAAAATCGTTGTGACATCATCTCAAGGGCAGCCTCTAAATGCTGAAATTGAAATGATGTTAACGCCAGGTGAAGATTTATCGAAACTTAAGACATCACTGGCAACGAAAGAGAGTTATGAGTCGCAAGGTATAGAGCGTCTTGCTATCCACAATAATATTTCTGTTGAACTACAAAAAAATGAAAAAGGTCAGACCATCCTAAAGCTGAAAAGCACTCAGCCTGTGCCGGATCCATTTTTAGATTTGCTCATTCAAGTCGATTCAGCAAAAGGAAGAAATTACCGTGAATATACCGTACTTCTCGACCCACCAGAGACACCTATTATTCAGCAGGAGAAAATTGTAGCTATTGATAAAGCAGAGCCATTGCCGATGAATGATAAAAAAGAGGTAAAGGAAAGCGTTGATAAAAATAAGATTACTTTTGAAAAAGAAAATAAAAATAATCTTAAACCTTTAGAGAAAAATAAGCCTGCTGATCTATCCTCAAAATCAATAACGGTTAAACCTGCAGATACTATATATAAAATTGCAAGGGAAAATAAAATACCTGGTATTACTACCGAACAAATGGTTGTTGGTATTTTTAATCTTAATGAGCTTGCTTTTACGAATAAAAATATTAACGGTTTAGAAGTTGGACAGAAGATTGCCTTGCCAACAAAAGATGATTTTATGAATTTAACCCATGCTAAAGCGATGGCTGAAATTAAAATTCAATCTTCGCAATGGAATAAATATAGTACAAAAACTGCTGAGGCTGTTGCAAATAGCCCCAAAGTAATTTCGACTCCGCCTGAAGTGCCTTTAACGCCTGCAACCATTATTCAAAATCAGCCAGCTTCTTCTGCGCCGCGCATTAAATTAACAGGTGATACGTTAACTAATAATAAAAATAGTAAAGAGATTGTTCAAAAAGAAATTAATCAGATTAATGATGATAAGACAGCCTTAGAAAAAAATATCAAAGATGCCGAACAAAAAATTATTCTTTTGGAAAAAGAACTCGCTGATGCAAAAAAAATATTAACCATATCTAATCAAGCCTTATTCGATCTTCAAGAGAAATCAAAGCAAGTTAATCAAACTAAAGATTCAACTACCAAAGCACCCATAGTTGAATCTAAGCCAGAACTTACCTCGCTCATCAGTCAGGCAAGTGAAGCAGATGCGAATAAAAATGATATAGCCGTCCCTGCGGACACATCTTTTAAATCTTCTATTTCTGATAGCCCTAGTGAGGAAAAAGCAAATGCGCAATTGGCATCTGATAAGGAAGCTTCAAGCGTATCATCGTCTAGCGGCCTATTTATTTTCTTAGGTGTTCTATTGGCTATCTTAATTATGCTTTTTGTTATCAAAATTAAAAGACAGAAAGAGCAAAAAGAACTTATTGATTCAATGAGTATTGATAAAGATAAACTTTATTCTGAANTAGCTGGTTCTGAAGCGNCACCAATCAAAGAACAAAGCACTATAGAAGATATCGATTTGTCAGGCACTACAANCAATTTATCGGATAAAGATCAGAAGCCAACTCATTTTGATTAGGCCATTGAACGATTAAACTATCGTGCATGCATTAGTTAAATTGGTAGGTATTTTATGTGCTTTATTGCTAATCAATAAATATAATTTTAGTTTTAATCTTTTTTTGCTTTTTTTTATTTTAGTTTTTTCTTTTTTTATAAAGTTTTCAATACCTAAACTTATTATTAGGTTGAAATTTTTTCTTATCATCACCTTTTTGCTCTATGTTTTTAATACGCCGGGTGAATATGTGTTTCTTTGGCCCTACCTATCTCCATCATACGAAGGTCTTTTATTAGGTTCAACTCAAATTATGCGTCTTATTAATTCAGTTGCTATTATTACGATGATGATTTCATTAATGACTTATCAAACCTTAATCGAGACTTTTTATTTAATTTTTAAGCCATTAAAACGATTTGGTATTGATGCAAAACGTTTTGCTGTTCGTCTTTATTTAACAATGGAATATGTGAAGACTTTTCAATCAAAACGTAAACTTCGCTTTACCCTTAACGATTTGTCTTCGTTACTCCTATATTCAAGCAATAAAAATCATATGAATCTTTCACATATTCAAATTAAAGAAGAAAGAGTTAATGGCTCATCTTTACTTTTAATTATCTCAATGATCTTCACTACTCTATTTTTAATTTTTTACTTATAAACTGCTATGAAAATCGCATTGTGTATTGAATATGATGGATCTAATTTCTCTGGATGGCAGAAGCAAAACGATGTGGATTCGATTCAAGGTGAAATTGAAAAAGCACTTGAAAGTATTGCGCTAGAAAAATTGGATACTTACGCTTCGGGTCGAACCGATACTGGTGTTCATGCGCTCGTTCAAATGGTTCATTTCGAAACTAAAATTCAAAGACCTATCACTGCTTGGGTAAGAGGTGTTAATGCCTTTTTACCATCATCTATTCGAGTGTTATGGGCGCAAGAAGTTGATGATACTTTCCATGCGCGGTATTCAGCCTCACAACGTCATTATGAGTATTTAGTTTATAACGCTTCTTTTCCGTCTGCTTTGTGGGCTAATAAGGCAGGATGGATTCATGATGAGCTTGATTTTAAAAAGATGAAAGAAGCCATTCAGTATTTTGAGGGTGAGCATGATTTTAGTGCGTTTCGATCTTCAGAGTGCCAAGCCAAAAGCCCCATAAGAACAATGTCCCGAATATCTCTTATAAACTACCATCCTTTTTATCTATTTAAGTTTTCGGCGAACGGTTTCCTTCACCACCAAATTAGAAACATGATGGGAGCTATTTTGTATATTGGTAAAGGAAATTACCCAAGCGATTATATTGAAGAATTGTTGTTATCTAAAGATAGGACAAAGTCACCCCCTACATTTTCACCTGACGGTCTTTATTTGTCTGGTGTGGATTATGACGTGAGATACGCATTTCCTTTTATGCGCAGAACTGTCAATATTTTTGACAATAATCATTTATGACAAGATCGTTAATCCTTATAATGAATATCTTTCATCTTGAATTGATTTTACATTGAGAACACGCACTAAAATTTGCGGCATTACTCGCTTGGAGGATGCAAAAGCTTCCATCCTTGCAGGTTGTGATGCGCTTGGCTTCGTTTTTTATAAAGAAAGCCCACGTTACATTGCTTTAGATGCTTTTAAAGTTATTGCTAGAGAGTTACCTCCATTTGTGACTAAAGTTGGCCTTTTTGTGAATGCTGATCCTGCTTTAATAGAAGAGGCGATTCGATCTGGATTAGTGAATGTTTTACAGTTTCATGGCGATGAAACACCTGATTTTTGCAGACAATTTAAATTTCCTTATATCAAAGCAGTTGCAGTCTCCTCTTCGGTAGATTTGTTACAATATGCCAAGGATTTTTATGATGCAGAAGCTTTATTACTTGATGCGTCTCATGAGTACCTTAAGGGCGGCACAGGCCAAACATTTGATTGGAATTTAATTCCCCATTCGCTCTCTAAACCAATTGTATTGGCGGGCGGACTTAATGTGGACAATGTTAAAGAAGCTATAAACCAAGTGAAACCTTATGCAGTTGATATCAGCGGTGGCGTTGAAGATTCAAAAGGTATTAAAAATTCTCTTAAAATTCAAGCATTTATAAAGGAAACTCAAGATGCAACCGTATGATATGCCAGATGAAAAAGGCCATTTTGGTCAATTTGGCGGCGTATTTGTCGCAGAAACTTTAATTGAAGCGCTTGATGAATTAAGAACGATGTATGAAAAATATCGTCACGATCCTGATTTTCTTGCTGAACTTCAATACGACTTAAAGCATTTTGTAGGTCGTCCAAGCCCAATCTACCATGCTAAAAGGTGGTCTGATCGAGTGGGTGGTGCGCAAATTTACTTGAAGCGGGAAGACTTAAATCATACAGGCGCTCACAAAGTTAACAATACTGTAGGTCAAGCTTTACTCGCGAAACGTATGGGCAAGCCACGCATCATAGCCGAGACGGGGGCAGGGCAGCATGGGGTTGCAACAGCGACTATCTCAGCACGTTTAGGCCTTGAGTGTGTAGTTTATATGGGAGCTGAAGATGTAAAAAGACAGGCGCCTAATGTATACCGCATGAAACTTCTTGGCGCTACGGTTGTTCCTGTAGAAAGCGGGTCTAAAACTCTAAAAGATGCGCTTAATGAAGCGATGAGAGATTGGGTGACTAACATCTCTACTACCTTTTATATCATTGGTACTGTGGCAGGACCTCACCCTTACCCTATGATGGTTCGTGATTTTAATTCTGTCGTAGGTGTTGAATGTAAATCGCAAATGAATGAAATGATTGGTCGGCAACCAGATGCAGTGGTCGCTTGCGTGGGCGGCGGTTCAAATGCGATGGGTATTTTTTATCCCTATATAGATTTGCGCGAAGTTCGATTAATTGGCGTTGAAGCTGCAGGGCATGGTATCGAAACAGGCAAACACGCAGCACCTTTAACTGCCAATAGCCCTATAGGTGTATTGCATGGCAATCGAACATACTTAATGCAGAATGAAGAAGGTCAAATTATTGAAACACATTCAATTTCAGCAGGTCTTGATTATCCAGGCGTTGGCCCTGAACATGCTTGGTTAAAAGATATAAAGCGCGCTGAATATGTTGCTGTTACAGATACAGAGGCTTTAGATGCGTTTCATAGTCTATGTCTTACCGAAGGTATTATTCCAGCGCTTGAAACTAGCCATGCTCTCGCATATGCAGAGAAGCTTGCGAAAACGATGAAGCCTGACCAAGTCATTCTTGTTAATTTATCTGGCCGAGGTGACAAGGATATTAATACTGTGGCTAAAATTTCAAATATCAATCTATAAAGTTTTTATGTCGAGAATTACAAATACATTTAAAACGCTTAAAGAAAAAAATAAAAAAGCTTTAATTCCTTATATTACAGCGGGGGATCCTCATCCTGATCTCACCGTATCTATGATGCATGCTTTGGTAGATTCGGGTGCTGACATGATTGAATTAGGTATTCCTTTTTCAGACCCAATGGCAGATGGTCCCACTATTCAAAGAGCAAGCGAAAGAGCTTTGGCCCATCATGTAGGTTTATCTCATGTATTTAAAATGGTTAAAACTTTTAGAGAAAACGATGATAAAACACCCATCATCTTAATGGGCTATGCAAATCCTATTGAAGCGATTGGTGCTGAGACTTTTGTGGAAAGAGCAAAATCTTCTGATGTGGATGGAATTATTACTGTAGATTACCCTCCTGAAGAGTGCGTGGAATTTACAAAACTTCTAAAAGAAAAAAACATTGATAGTATTTTTTTATTGTCGCCAACCTCAGAATTAGACAGAGTAAAATTAATTATCGAGCAAGCTTCTGGATTTTTATATTACGTTTCCTTAAAGGGCGTTACAGGCGCTGCTAATATTGATATTGAGCAGGTGAAGTCTAAAGTTGGTATGATTCGGGAATTAACGGATCTTCCTATTGGCGTGGGTTTTGGAGTAAAAGATGCAGCAACAGCGAAAGAAGTTGCTAAGATTTCCGATGCAGTTGTCGTTGGCAGTCGCATGGTTCAGGAAATTGAGAGTTCAAATAAAGAAAATTTAATTCAAAACATTTCGAAGTTAATGAAAGAATTAAGAGAAGCAGTTAATTAATGAGTCGAGTACAACTATGAGCTGGTTAAAAAATGTTATACCTCCAAAAATAAAACGTATTGTTGGAAGTGTATCTAAAAAAAATATTCCCGAAGGTTTATGGTGTAAATGCCCTTCATGTCAGGCTGTGCTCTATCGAACAGACCTTGAGCAAAATATGGAGGTTTGTCCAAAATGTTCTTTTCATAATCGAATTTCAGCTCGCTCACGTATAGATACCTTGTTAGATAAAGACAAAAGAAAAGAAATTGGTGCGCTCATCCAGCCTTTAGATTCTTTAAAGTTTAACGATACGCAAAGTTATGCTGATCGTATTAAGTCATCACAAAAAGATCTGAACGAAAAAGATGCAATGGTTGTGATGCAGGGTTTAATGGAAGGCAAACCTGTTGTGATAGCCGCTTTTGAATTTAAGTTCATGGGCGGGTCGATGGGCTCAGTCGTGGGTGAAAAATTTGTACGCGGTATTCAAGCTGCTATTAAAGCGAAAGCCACATTCATATGTGTCTCGGCAAGCGGTGGCGCCAGAATGCAAGAAGGATTACTTTCACTCATGCAGATGGCAAAAACGAGTGCTGCTTTAACTAAACTAAGCGAAGCTAAATTACCTTATTTTTCAGTTCTCACCGACCCAACTATGGGTGGTGTATCCGCTAGTTTTGCAATGTTAGGCGATGTAATTATTGCTGAACCTAAAGCATTAATCGGTTTTGCAGGTCCTCGTGTGATCGAACAAACCGTGAGAGAAAAATTACCTGAAGGATTCCAGCGCTCTGAATTTCTTCTCACACATGGTGCCATTGATATGATTGTAGATCGCCGTGACATGAAGAAAAAGCTTACTAATTTAATATCTAAATTATCTAAAAATTAATTTAACCCCCTCCAAGTTCTCGCACAATCGCCCTATGAATCTTACCGACTGGCTAGGGTATATCGAATCAACACATCCTTCCACGATTGACCTCACGCTAGAACGTATCAGGATTGTTCTTGAACGTTTAAATTTAAATGTTTCCTTCCCTATCATTTCTGTTGGCGGCACTAATGGTAAAGGCTCAACTTGCAGCATACTAGAATCAATTTATAAAGAAGCTGGTTATAAAGTTGCTTGTTACACCTCGCCACATTTTTTACATTTTAATGAGCGTATTAAAATTCAAGGCGTTGCTGTTTCAGATGAGCTTATTTGTGAGGCTTTTTCAAAAATTGAATCGGCAAGAGAAGAAGTAACACTTACTTACTTTGAATACGGAACAATTGCCGCCATGATTATTTTTTCAGAAGCCGATGTTGATG
>JGI25921J50272_10000217_pt1 | contig 18659 bp, 21 predicted proteins | sample LauGreSu1BDMLBSD_2_FD_50272 | JGI IMG/M metagenome (IMG submission 50272) | reverse complement strand
ACCTAAGAGTAAAAACAAGCTGATGTAAATGCCAGAAGAATCAATGGAAAGCTCTTTCAACCAAGAGGCTGTTTCTGGGTTGGTCGCAATCATCCAACTGAAATTAAACGGTGTAGCAAACAAGGCAATGATGCTGGCCACAGCAGAGATGCTGACTGAAAGCGCCGTGTTACCTCGCCCNATGTGNGTCACCACATTGCTAAGGCTGCCACCAGGGCACGCAGCTACCAAAATCATGGCGGCCTCGATGTTGGGTGGCAGATCTAGCCAAAGTGTGACCAACCAGGTGGCGACGGGTAAGAGTAGGAATTGAGGGATGAGTCCGCAAATGACAGCTTTAGGCGTTTGAGCCACGCGTTTAAAGTCTTCAATGCGCAGTTCGAGGGCCACAGAAAAAACCATGGTGGCCAAGACCATGCTCAAAATGATCTGCTGGGCATTCATGCTTAAGATCTTCTGGCCAATGGCAAGTTCAAGAGCAGATTTTGCGGTTTGATTTTAAGAAGCTGCTGCGTGTCCATGGCCATGGCCAGATAAACAGGCTTGCCCGACACTTCGCTCAGCATGTCGCTGGGGTTTTCGAAGTTCAGCACAAACAAGCACAGCATTCTTTTTTGACTGTCTTCGTCAATGGTGTTGCCTGTGTACAAATCGTTCAACATACCACTGGCTTGGGCGTCTAGACCCACGTGCCATACCCAATGCTCGTCTTCGATTTCTCGGGCTGTTTGGATGCTTACTTTGGCAGCCGTCAAGTGAAGAACCCAGCGTTCCAAAACTTGGCAAAAAGCTGAAATCAGGTCTTGACCTAAATTCAGGCAGGCCACCATGTCGAATCGCTCACTGCGATCCCAGTAGGTGTCCTGATTGCTTTCTTGAATGACATCAAGGTCCACCGTTCTAAGGGGAATGCCACCTTGTTTGAGTAACTCGCCCACACTGCCAAAACCACTTTCAAGCGCATGCCGCTCAACGGTTTCGTAATCGGCCGACATGACCGAGCCGTCATCGAGGACCGATATTTTTTGAGTTCTGAAAAGCAGTTCTGCTGCCCGTGCTTCAAGTGGCGTGCAGTCATCGCCCAAAACATGTTGCACCAACACTTGTGTGATTTGATTGACCAGCACGGGTGGTACATCGACGCCCGCGCCTTCAAACAAGGCCCAGTAGCTGGCTTCTAAAGTGGGTTTGGCCAAAATGCGATCACGAAAGCGCAGCCAAACGCGCATGTTTTCTGCGGCGTCTGGGTCTTGTATGGGTGCCAGATCGGAAGCTTGCAAATTGAGCCGAGGACTTTCGATCAGGCGCTCATGAATTTGAATTTCATGAGCGCATGAACTGTCTATCGGCGCCAATTCTGGCCGATGCAACAAGACCCTTAAGAAATCATCGGTGACTGTGAGGTGACCGCGCGCATCCGTTTTCAGTTGGGCATAGCCTGCATGGGGCCAAAGACTTTGCGCAGAATCACTCATCGTTTTTGAAAATTTCTAAGGGGTGGTCAAATTAAACGGGCTTCTTGCCGCGTGGAATGATGGTCGTGGTCTTTTGGATCGGCCGCTCTGTGTCTACAGCGATAGTTTTAGGAGGAGATGTATCCTTCCTTGGTTTTTTGGACTCTTTGTTGGACTTTTGTTGACCTTTGGCCATGTTGACACCTTGAGGTAGTTAAGTCGCCAGTTTAAGCGAGGCACAATCAATACCCAACACAAAGCGCATGATCGCTGTGCATTTTCAGGGTTTCTCATGACAATTTTTCACATTCCGACAGATGAGGTAGAGCTGACGGCAGTTCGATCACAAGGCCCAGGCGGGCAGAATGTGAACAAAGTCTCGAGCGCCATTCAGCTGCGCTTTGATGTGGGGGCTTCAAGTTTGCCACCAGAGTTGAAGGAGCGAGTGCTAGCGCTCCGGGACCATCGGCTTACCAAGGGTGGCGTCGTGGTCATTAAGTCGCAAGAGCACAGAAGCCAAGACATGAACCGGATGGCGGCCTTGCTGCGGCTTCATGACCTGCTGGAATTGGCTGCTTTGGTGCAAAAACCGCGCAAGCCTACCCGGCCAACCAGAAGCTCTCAAGTAAAGCGCGTAGAAAGCAAAGTCAAGCGAGGCCAGACGAAAGCCCTGCGGGGCAAGGCCAGTTTCTCAGATTAAGCCTCAGACATGCGGCTCTCAACCCATGCCAAAGCCTGCTTCAAAACGGCCTGACCATCGGCCTCAAGTACCGTTCGCTGGGGCAGGCTTCTGAGCCAAGTGATTTGTCGTTTGGCCAATTGGCGAGTTGCAAAGATGCCGCGATCTCGCAATTCAGACATGGGCAGGGTGCCGTCCAAAGCCTCCCACGCTTGCCTGTAGCCAACGCACCTCATGGCCGGCAAGTCTGGCGTTAAGTCACCTCTGGCACGCAAGACTTTCACTTCGTCTAAAAATCCATGCGACAGCATGTCGTCGAAGCGCTGCTCAATCCGTTTGTGCAGCCAAGATCGTTCCTTAGGCTCTAGGCTTAAAAGAGGCACGTTGGCCCACTGCAATGCATTTGAATTGGTGGGCATTGAAGCGGATGGGTCAGTGGGGGCTAAATTGATTTGATGAAAACTCGACAAAGGTTTGCCTGAAATTCTGAAAACTTCCAGGGCCCTTGAAATGCGTTGACTGTCGGCGGGTGCTAGGCGTGCGGCCGTGTGTGGGTCAACTTGGCTGAGCATGGCATGCATGGCAGGCCAACCTAATTTCTCGGCTTCTGTTTGAATGACCGCGCGAATGACTGCATCCGCGCCAGGCATGTCGTTCAAGCCTTCCATCAAGGCTTTGAAATACAGCATGGTGCCGCCTACCAAAATGGGCGTTTTGCCGCGACTGCGAATATCCAAAACACAGGCCAATGCGTCTTGGGCAAATTCGGCTGCGCTGTAGGCATTCAGCGGATCTCGAATGTCAATCAGGTGATGCGGCACCGATGCCAATTCTTGGGCAGAGGGTTTGGCGGTGCCAATGTCCATGCCTTTGAAAACCAAGGCGGAGTCAACACTGATGATTTCAGCGCCACCCTGTTCTTGAAGATGCGCAGCAATTGCCAAAGCCAAGCCGGTCTTGCCACTGGCGGTCGGTCCGGCAATGGCAAGCGCGTGTGGCTTCATGCTGCTTCGCGTTGCGTGATGATTGGAATTTTGCGCACACCAAACCAAGCAAATAAAACCAAGCAACTAGACCACAATAACAAACCGTGTGCCAATGCCAAAAGTGGATCGCTCATGTGCGTGCCAATCCAAGTTCCCATGCCAAATGCCACCACCATCATGGAAAAGCCATTCAAGGCTGAAGCGGTGCCTGCCATTTCTGGAAAGGGTGCAATGCAGCCACTTTGACCGCAAGGTTGATGCACGCCGTGCGCCATCAAAAAGACATTGATGGGAAGCATCACTGCCCAAGGGCCAAACCAAGATTGCCCAGGCCCTGCATACGCGATCAACAGCATCAGAAGCCCAGAAAAAAAACTCACAAAGCCTGCATACACAACGCACGATTGAATACTGATCCGCAGCAATAACCATCGGCAAATGAAAGTACCCACAATGTAAGAAAACGACATGGTCACCATGAGCAAGCCATAGAAGGTTTTGCTCAAACCCATGCTTTGCGTAAAGATAAAAGCGGAGGTTGCGAGGAAAGTAAAGAGCCCCGCAAAAGAAGCGGTGGACAAAGCGCTATAGGCTAGAAAGGTGGGGTTGCGAATGATTTTTTTTGTTGCAGCCCATAAACTTTTTGCTTCAAGGGCCCTTGGATTGAGTTGTTGCAAACTTTCATCGAAGTAAAGATAAATCAGCANCCCCGTGCTAACNGCAAACAACACCAAGCTGCTGAGTGCCCAACGCCATCCCAGAAAATCAGTTAAGAAGCCACCCACAGGGACGCAGGTACACGCAATGAGGCCCAAGCCAGAAAGTGCTTGAGACATGACTTTGGCACCTTCTATCGGCTCGTATAAATCTCGCACAATGGCTCGGGCCGCCATGACGCATGCACCCATGGCAACACCTTGAAGAGTTCTTGCAGCAATGAGCGCTTCTATGTTGGGCGCTAAGGCACAGGTGACCGCAGAGATTGCATAGACAAAAATGCCGCCCAATAGGACGGGGCGTCGGCCCCATTTATCNGAGAGGGGGCCCCAAAACAATTGTGATGTTCCAAATGCAAGTAACAAAGCCGTTAAGGTGAGTTGCGCTTGAATCATGTTGGCACCGAAGCCTTGCGTCAGTGCAGGAAGGGCGGGCAGATACAGGTCTGTGGTGACTGGCTGCAATCCCAGCAGTAAAGCTAACAAGAGGACGATCATGGCGGGTTTGCGCTTGATTCGACCTGCCTGCAACGGCAAGCTTGGGTCTATGCTTGTCATCACCGGCCTCTTAAAAACAAGGCATCCAATTCACGCATGCCGACCTGTCGCCATGTGGGCCGTCCATGGTTGCATTGGTCGGAACGCTCGGTGGCTTCCATTTGTCTAAGCAGAGCGTTCATTTCATCCAAGTTGAGTTTTCGGTTGGCCCGAACTGCACCATGACAGGCCATGGTGGCCAAGATTTCATTTTGGGCTCGCTGCACCACTGTGGCAGCATCGTGTTGGGCCAGTTCAGCCAAGACACTGCGCGCAAGTTCAACGCAATCGCCTTGTGCCAAAGAGGTNGGCACAGCTCGCACGGCCAATGTTTTGGCAGACAAAGCAGAGACCTCAAGNCCTAATTGCATCAGCACATCAGCGCAACTTTCAGCCGTGGCAATTTCTTGAGGTGTAGCAGAGAAAGAAGCTGGAATTAACAAAGGCTGACTGGTAATTTGAGTGGTGTCGAGTTGTTGTTTGAGGCGTTCATACACAATCCGTTCATGGGCTGCATGCATGTCAACTACAACCAAGCCTTGGGTGTTTTCTGCCAAGATGTAAACACCCTGAAGCTGCGCAATGGCTCGGCCCAAGGGCCATTCATGTTCACCTTGGCTTGCAACTGCTGGNGCTGTTTGCAATTGAATTTTCTTGCGCTTGAAAAGCCTGCAGGACTTTCTTCTTCTACTTGCGGNGGGTTGCTCCACAAGGCTTTTAAATCTGCCATTGCTCTGGCAGGGTCCTCATTCAAACGATTAGCGCCAAANGCCATGCCGCGTTGTGCCCAAGTGTTTTGAGCAGGGGCTGACGACGATGCCGTAGATGGCGCATTAGATTGTGCAATTGCGGACGTTGTCGAAAGAAGTTGTGCTCGAGGCACTGCCAATGCGCTTTCAATCGCGTGCCGCATGGCTTGATGCACTTCCCGACTGTCGCGAAACCGTACTTCAATTTTGGTGGGGTGAACATTGACATCTACACGCGTGGGGTCCATCTGCAAATACAACACATACACAGGCTGTCGATGGCCATGAAGCACATCTTCGTAGGCACTGCGCGCGCCATGCGTGATGACTTTGTCTCGCACAAAGCGGCCGTTCACATAAGCAAATTGTTGGTCTGCACGCGCTCGCGCTGCTTCGGGTGTGCCGGCCCTGCCCCTGACATGCACAGGGCCAGAACGAAAATCAATGTTGACCGAAGACGCCACAAACTCTTCACCCAAGACATCGGCCAAACGCTGATTCCAACCGGCCTCGCCAGGGTGACTGCGCCATTGCGCTGCGATTTTGCCTTCGTGCCAAATGGCAAAGCTCACTTCAGGGCGAACCAAGGCGTGGCGCCTCACTGCTTCAATGCAATGCGCCAGTTCGGTGTTTTCAGATTTTAAAAAATGGCGACGGGCTGGCGTGGAGAAAAACAACTCCTTTACTTCAACGGTGGTGCCAATGGCTCGAGCAGCGGGTTTCACTTCTCCCGTTTGACCGTCCAAGATGAAAGCACTGGAGGCTTCCTCAGTTCGAGACGACAGGCTCATTTCGGACACTGAATTGATGGCCGCCAGTGCCTCACCCCTGAAGCCCATGGTGGCCACAGACTCCAAGTCTTGAAGATTCACAATTTTGCTGGTGGCGTGGCGCTTTAAAGCCACAGCTAACTCTTCAGCGGGAATACCGCAACCATCGTCTTCAACCGAAATCAGCCTAATGCCACCCCCTAAAAGTCTGAGCGTGATCAGGCGAGCGCCTGCATCAATGGCGTTGTCAACCAACTCTCTGACCACAGAAGCAGGGCGCTCAACCACCTCACCCGCAGCGATTTGGCTGATCAGCACATCGGGTAATTCACGGATGGATCGACGGGGTAAAGGTTCAGACATTCTCAAATTGTAGGTGCTTGGAGGTGGTCATCACCTATTGGGCATCTGGAATTGCGTCAAGGGGCGCTGATAAACCGTCAAGCAAGGGATAATCTAAGGATGGACACCTTGATGCAATTGATAGACTTTGTACTGCACGTTGACCGNTATTTGGGCGCCTTTGTGGCCCAGTACGGGGCCTGGGTCTATGCCCTNTTNTTTCTGATTATTTTTGTCGAAACCGGCCTGGTGGTCATGCCATTCTTGCCAGGAGATTCCCTGCTNTTTGTNGTGGGTACCNTGTGNGGTACAGGNCATTTAAGCCTTCCTTGGATCATGGGCTTGCTGGTTGTGGCGGCCATTGCCGGCGATCAATTGAATTACCGCATTGGCAGGTACTTTGGACCCAAGGTATTTCAGTGGGAAAACTCTCGGTTTTTTAACCGCGCCGCTTTTGACAGGGCGCACAACTTTTACGAAACCTATGGTGGCATCACCATTGTGTTGGCGCGCTTCATGCCGTTTGTCCGCACATTTGTTCCCTTTGTTGCGGGGGTGGCAGCCATGACACCCTCTAGGTTCGTGTTGTTCAATGTGGCGGGCGGTTTCATATGGGTGTGTGGCCTGACCGGAGCCGGCTACCTTTTTGGCGAAACTGATTTTGTGAAGACACACCTCAGTCAAATCATTTGGGCCATGATCTTTGTGCCCGGCTTGATAGCCCTTTGGGGTGCTTGGCGTGCGCAGCGAAGTTAAGTGAATGCCACTTTAAGTGGAACGTTTTCGCGCTAAAGGCGGATTGCGTTCAAAGTACTTTTGCAATCCCCTCACCAGCGCATCGGCAATGGTGTTTTGATAATGGTCATCAGACAACTTGGCCTCTTCATTGGGGTTGCTGATGAAGGCCGTTTCCACCAAGACACTGGGAATATCGGGGGCCTTTAAGACTGCGAAACCCGCTTGTTCAACCTTGGGTTTGTGCAACCTTCCAACATTGCCTATTTCTCGCAAAATGGCGCCACCCAAATTCAAGCTGTCCTTAATTTGTGCGGATGTGCTCATGTCAAGCAGGGCTTGCTGCACTTGCGAATCTTTCACGCCGAAGTTCATGCCGCCTATGAGGTCAGCTTTGTTTTCTTGAGATGCCATCCACCTCGCTGCACTGCTGGAAGCGGCACCATGACTCAAAGCAAACACACTGGCACCCTGTGCGCTGGGTGTGAAAAATGCATCGGCATGCACACTCACAAATAAGTCTGCTTGCACTTTCCTGGCTTTTTGGACGCGCACGTGAAGGGGTACAAAGTAATCGGCATCGCGCGTCAGGTAGGCGCGCATGGGGCTACCCTTGACTTGGGTGGCATTGATTCGATCTCTAAGTTTCAATGCGATTTGAAGCACCACGTCTTTTTCCTTGGTGCCATTGGGGCCGATGGCACCAGGGTCCTCGCCGCCATGACCCGCATCAATGGCAACCACAATCAACCTGTCAGTGATGGGAGGAGCTTGCACCGCAGGTTGGCCAACTGAAGGGGCTTGTCCATTTGGAGTGAGGGGGGCTTGTGCATTGGCTGAGCCTGCGTTTGAATTTTTATTCAGCCAGTCACTCAAAGCATCGCTGCTTTGAGTGCGTTCTGCAATCCAACTCTCTAAAGGGTCCACTGGTGTGCTTGGGTAAAGATCCAAGACCAATCGGTGTTGATAAGTGCCCACTGGTGTCAGTGCAAAAACTTGCGGCTGCACAGCTTGCTTCAAATCAAACACCATGCGCACCACACCGGGGCTGTTTTGAGCGACACGCACACCCGTGATGTTGGGGTCATCTGGTTTGATTTTCCCCACCCATTCTTTGATGGAAGGATTTAATTCCAAGCCTTCAATGTCAATGGCCAAGCGAGGTGGAGAGGGAACAAACGTGTACTTGGTTTTCAGCGCAACATCCGATTCCAAGGTGACCCGTGAGTAGTCTTTGGCTGGCCAAACGCGGACCGCCAGCAAGCTGGCACCTCGGCTGATGTCTGTCCAGCCTAGCATGAGGGCTAGGCCAGATGCTTTGAGCCAATCACGTCTTTGGAGGGGCATGGAGAGCGGTTTCAGAGTTTGCAAGGGCAGGGCTTAATTTGAGCAAGCCTAGCAAAATGGCAAGCCCTTTGCGTGTGTGTGTTTCACACATGACAAAACGGCCTTCTTGTTCGTTGACAGTCATGATCAATTTCAAATCTGCAACTGGCAACATGCCGCTGGCTTGTTCGGGCCATTCGGCAATTTTCAATCCAGGACTGGCAAACAATTCGCGAAAGCCGGCTTCTTCAAATTCTTGAGGGTCGTTGAAGCGGTAGAAATCAAAATGCCAAATGTTCAGAATTTGGGGGCTCATGGGAGCAGGGTTCGGCGTTGGTGCCACAAGCGGCGGGGAAAGCCTTGCCTCGTGGGGTTCCACCACTGCATAAGTAGGACTTTTGATGCGGCCTTCAACCCCAAGTGCTTTGAGCAGGTGCCTGACAAAAGTGGTCTTGCCAGCCCCTAAATCACCCTGAAGTTCGACGTAGGCATCTCTGAGTTCAACTTGCTGAGCCAGTGCTTGAGCAAATTGTTGCGCCTGGTTTTCATCCGACCATAGCCAACTGGCCGCGCCAAGGGGCTCGGGAGTTCCTACAATCTCGGTGTGAACAACACTCATCATTCTCTTTCTGGTCCTTCAAGCGCTGGCGCAATTGACACTGCTGCTTTGTGGTCTGAGTTGCAAGTAGCAGCTCAGGAACTGGGATTTTCTCAAATTGGCGTGACAGGCGTGGATTTATCCGAAGCTGAGCCAGGGCTTCAGGCTTGGCTGGCTGCCGGATTCCATGGCAGCATGAACTATATGGCAAGCCATGGCCTAAAACGTGCCAGGCCGGCAGAATTGCTGCCGGGAACCCTCAGTGTGATCACGGTTCAAATGGATTATTTGCCCGGCAATCTGCCTGAGTTGTCGGCAGAGTCTGAAGGCTTGGCTTTGAATCGGCCTTCTCACGCCGTGATTTCTGTGTATGCCAGAGGGCGGGACTATCACAAGGTCATGCGCAGCCGACTGCAAAAACTCCAGCATCGCATGGCCGAATTGATCGGCCCCTTTGGCCACAGAGTGTTTACTGATTCTGCGCCGGTCATGGAAGCCGAGTTGGCGGTTCGAAGTGGTCAGGGGTGGCGCGGTAAAAACACATTGGTTTTGCAAAGAGAGGCGGGCTCCTTTTTCTTTTTGGGGGAATTGTTTGTAGACCTTGCGTTGCCCAGCACAGAGGCCATCACATCGCATTGCGGTTCATGTACAGCCTGCATTGACCTGTGCCCAACCCAAGCCATTGTGGCGCCCTATCAATTAGATGCCCGGCGATGTATTTCTTACCTCACGATAGAACACGCCGGTGAAATACCGCATGAACTGCGCCCCCTCATTGGCAATCGAATTTATGGCTGCGACGACTGCCAATGGGCTTGTCCCTGGAACAAATACGCCAAGCGCAGTACGCTGCCAGATTTTGATGCGCGTGAGCCCTTGAAGGCCCCGCAATTGCAAGAGTTACTTCAATGGGATGAGGCTACTTTTTTAAACATGACGGAAGGGAGTGCCATTCGGCGCATTGGCCATGCCAGATGGATTCGAAACGTGGCTTTAGCTGCTGGCAATGCTTTGCGTGGTCCCGAAAAAATATCAACTCAAGATGCTGCTGCTTTGGTCAAAGCTCTGATGCCTTGGCTGTCGCATCCTGATCCCGTTGTGCAAGAACAAGTGACTTGGTCACTTGCCTATCGCACTTAAAACTTCAAGCCGCCCAAGACGCCCAATGCAAAAGGCAAACTCAAAACGCCCAGCAGGGTGGACAAAGTCACCAAGCCCGCCACATAGCCGCCGTTGTAGCCCATTCTGGATGCCAGTACATAACATGTAGAGGCCGTAGGCAAGCCTGAAAAAATAAGCAGCACCGTGGTTTGCAGAGGTGGCAATTGAAAAAGTTGCGCCAAGGCCCAGGCCAAGCAGGGCACCACCAAGTGCTTGACCGTGAGGACCAAGCTGCCCAAAAATTTACCTTGGTTCAGTGCCTTCAATTCCATGCCCGCGCCAGCCGACATGAGGCCCAAGGCCAAGGAGGCTGCGCCAATTCGTGACAAGCTGGGGTCTAAGACCTCAGGGATTCGCAAACCTAGAAAATTAAAAGCCAAACCGCTTGTGGTGGCCAAGATGAGGGGGTTGCGAATCAGTTCACGCAACATGCCCGATTCGCCATGACGCGCCATGGGCCAAACGGCCCCCACATTGAACATGGGCACGCAAAAGCCGATGAGGACGGCAATCAACAATAAGCCTTCGCTGCCGGTCAAGCGTTCGACCATAGCCAAGGCAATGAATGAGTTGAATCTGAAGCCTATTTGGGCGCTGGCCGCGTGATCTCTGAGGTCTATTTTGTGGCGAATCCATGGCCAATAAGGCATGCTGTTGCTGATCAAAATAGCGCTGAAACCCATGGCAAGCCCAGCCAACAAAAAACCAGACGTTGCATGGATGTCTAAGGGACTTTTCACAATGGAGTGAAACAGCAATATTGGAAACAAGAAGTAATAAACCAGGAATTCGACTTGTTGCCAAAGCGGCCGATTCAGGGGTGTGTACCGGCACAAGAAGTAACCGCACAAAATCAGGGAAAAATCAGGGAATAAAAGCTGAGCGTAGTTCACCCCAGTAGCATAACGCTTGTCTTTACGGTATCTGCCTCGCTATCTGCCCTCTAACTGGGTTAGATATTGCTTATGATACGAAGTTGTTATTTACAGGAGTTTGAATGAACCGTCGTTTAAGTTTGTTGACCGCATCAGTCTGTGTGGTCTTCAGTGTCACTGCCAGCCCTGTTTGGGCGCAAAATTACCCCAATAAAGTCATTAAGCTCCAGGTTCCTTTTGCACCTGGCGGCACCACCGACATTGTGGCTCGTGTCATTGCCGACCCTTTGGGCAAAGCATTGGGACAATCGGTCATTGTTGAAAACAAGGCTGGCGGCGGCGGCGTTGTGGGTGCTCAAGAAACAGTTCGCGCCACGCCTGATGGTTATTCTTTGGGCATGGCCACAGTTTCTACGACTGCAGCCAACCCTGCCATCAATCCAAAGAACCCGTACAACCCCATTACAGACTTTACGCCCATCATCAACATTGCGGCCACGCCCAATGTGATCGCGGTGCACCCCAGTTTCCCAGCGCGCAATTACAAAGATTTTTTGGCTGAACTGAAAAAAAATCCGGGTAAATATTCTTACTCTTCCTCAGGCACTGGCGGCATCGGCCATTTGCAAACTGAGTTGTGGAAAAGCTTGGCGGGTGTTTTTATCACTCACATTCCATACCGCGGTGCAGGTCCTGCTTTGAATGACACGGTAGCAGGTCAGGTGCTCATTATTTTTGACAACTTGCCTTCAGCATTGCCATTCATCCAGGCTGGAAAATTAATCCCCATTGTGGTGGCTGCACCGCAACGTTTGGCGCAGTTGCCCAATGTGCCCACGTTCAAAGAAGTTGGTTTGGAGCCCGTCAACCGAATGGCCTACTACGGCATTTTGGGTCCGAAGAATTTGCCTAAAGAAGTGATTGACAAAGTGAGCAGTGGCGTGAAAAAAGCCTTAGAAGACCCGGCAGTTCGCAAGCGCATTGAAGACACCGGCTCCATCATCATTGCCAACACACCTGAGCAGTTTGCTGCTCAAATTAAAGCTGAATTTGATGTCTACAAAAATGTGGTGGACACTCAAAAACTCCGGCTCGACTAATGAGCTCTGACAGTCAAGCCGCCATCGACCGCTTTGTTGATGCGGTTTGGCTAGAAGACGGCTTGTCGGCCAATACTTTGGCCGCATACCGACGTGATTTGACGGCCTTGGCAGATTGGCTCAGTCAAAGCTCAGGCACCTCCTTCAATGCGGTCCAAGAGTTGCATTTACAAGCCTATTTTGCCGCGCGCCACAGCCTTTCCAAAGCCACCTCAGCCAATCGGCGTTTAACGGTTTTTAAACGTTATTACCGTTGGGCACTGCGTGAGCGTATTGTCGAAGTTGACCCCACTCTCAGAATGCTGGCTGCTAAGCAAGCCTTGCGAGTTCCCAAAACTTTGTCGGAAGAGCAAGTTGATGCCTTGCTGTCTGCACCCGATGCGAATACCGCCCTTGGTTTGCGCGATAAAGCCATGCTCGAGTTGTTGTACGCCAGTGGTTTGCGAGTGACCGAGTTGGTCAAACTCAAAACCTTGCATGTGTCTTTGAATGAGGGGGTGCTTCGCATCATGGGAAAAGGCAGCAAAGAACGACTGGTGCCGTTTGGCGATATGGCCCGAGACAGTTTGACGGATTACATGCAAAACGCACGCGGTGCCTTATTGGGTGCCAAGCAAACNGACGATTTGTTTGTGACCACCAGCGGCCCCAAAGCAGGAACAGCCATGTCGCGCATCATGTTTTGGCAGTTGATTAAAAAGTACGCTGTGTTGTCTGGCATCACAGCACCCTTGTCGCCACACACCTTAAGACACGCGTTTGCCACACACCTGCTGAACCATGGTGCAGATTTAAGGTCGGTTCAGGTCTTGCTGGGGCACGCAGATATCTCGACTACCACCATCTACACGCATGTGGCCCGTGAAAGATTGAAAAATTTACACGCCAAGCACCATCCNAGGGGGTGAATCAGGATCNCCCAAACGGGTGAATCAGCATCACCCATTTGGGTGAAGTNCCGATGGCTAGAAGCGAATAGAAACAGCGCTCATGACTGCGTAGTGATCATCNACAATCGGCATCCACCGCCACTTGTCAAATGTGGTGCAAGGGTGCGAAATGCCGCTGCCAATCAATTGCCCCACATGGGGCTGCTCTGATACAGAAGCTGCTGGGTTGAATTGAAGGTAGGCGTGTTGATCGTTCAAGGCCGTGATTTCCCAATGAGATGGCACCCCTGAGACCTCTTGATCGCCCAAGTTGGCACGCCAAATGGCAACGGGTAAATCCATGTCGTAGGAAACATCCCGCTTGCCCATGGTGAGAAGGGCCAAGCCAGGTTCGGGGCAAGACTGCACACTGCTGATGACCTCTAATGCGGGTCTTAGAGTTTCAGTCAGTTGAAGTCTTTCGCCAACGCACTTGAGCATCTTGCGATATTGCACATGGTCGTGCGTGAGGTAGCAGCCAGACCTCAAAATGCCTCTGGTGGGTAAGTTAAGTTGGGGTTTGAGGTGCTGAGCTACGAGGTCAAAGATGGCAGAGCCGCCGGCCGTTAAAAGAATTTCGTCGTTTTCAAATAAATTTTCTTTTTCACAGGCTACGGCCAGTTGTTGGACCCGGCCCATGAGGGCCGCGACCGATGCTTGATCGTGTTCATGGTTGCAAGTGGCCAATGCGCCTTCATAGCATTCAATGCCACACAGCAAAAGCCCAGAGGTGGCTTTGATGATTCGGGCCAAAGCCATGGCCTGTGAGTGCTCTCGGCAACCCGTCCGTTTGCCTTCTATGCCAAGCTCAATCAATACGGTGAAAGCGATGTTGGATCGACTCGCCGATCGCCACTTTTGAATGGCATCAATTTGCTCTGCCGAGTCCACCAAAAAATAAACCCGAACGTCGGGATAAGTTTCCAGCAAAACACTCAGTGCTTCCAGATCGGCATGTTGATAAACTTGGTTGGCAATGATGATGCGTTGAATGCCGTGCCGAATTCCTAAACTTGCTTGAAAGACGTTTGCAAAACTGATGCCCCAAGCGCCAGCCTCTACTTGCCGTGCGTACAACTCTGGTGACATGGTTGTTTTGCCGTGGGGCGCGATGTCCAATTGGCGTTTTTCGCAAAAATCTTTCATCCAATGCAAATTATGCTGAAGGGCTTTTTCTTTGATGACGGCCAATGGCAATGGCAAGTCACCCTTCAACACATTCCACTTTTGCAATCCAACTTCTGAAATATCGACGGGCGTGTGATGGCCAGGAAATCCCTTGAAGCTATGGTTAATTTGCATGAATTACTTTCAGTGGGTTGGCTTACAAGCCATTGGCTGCTAAATAAATCAACTCTTCTTCCTCGAAGCCTGCCAGGCGTCTGGCTTCTAGGTTGTAAGGCGACTTCAGTTTGGGCGCGTCGTATTGTTTGATCAAGTCGCGATAAGTGCCAATCGGGTCTAGCCCTCTTTCTTGGCAGACATGTCGGTACCAGCGATTGCCCGCTGCAACATGACCAATTTCATCTTTCAAAATAATGTCCAAAATGCGACCAGCTGCCAGGTCACCTGCGCTGATTAATTTATTTCTCACGCCGGGTGAGGCATCGAGCCCGCGCGCCTCCATGGTGCGTGGCACAAGCCCTATGCGAGCCAAAATATCGGTGCGTGTTCGTTCTGCCATTTCCCAAAGGGAGTGATGAGCCGGAAAGTCGCCATAGTCAAAACCCATGCTCAATAAATGCTTTTGAAGAAGCAAAAAATGCTTGGCTTCTTCTTTGGCAATTTGAACCCAGTCTTTGTAAAAATCAGCGGGCATGCCCTTAAAGCGCCACACCACATCCAAAGCCAAATCGATGGCATTGAGTTCAATGTGGGCAATGGCATGAAGCAAGACAGCCCTGCCTTCGGGGGTGGTCAGAGGTTTTGACTTCAATGCGGTGTGCGGCACCAGCTCTGGCTTAGCAGGCCGCCCAGGAATGCCGCCGGGGTCTTGCACCACCACATCGACAAAGATGGGCATGTCTTCTTTGAGAGACAAGGTCAACTCCGCCTTTTGAACGGCATTTTGCGCCAACAAGGGGGCCAAAACAGCCTGCCTCAAGTGAGCGGGATGTGGGAGGTGTGGGGCTAATTCTGCGGTCGCCATGCGCTATTTTAGGCTTGCCTACAATGTAGGCTTTGCGCCCCAAATTGAGAGGACTCCCATGGCTATTTATTCCTTAGACGGCAAACAACCTGAATTGGCTGAGGGGGCATGGGTTGCCGACAGCGCTCAAGTCATGGGGGCAGTGACCTTGGGCGTTAATGCCAGCGTTTGGTTTGGCACCGTCATTCGGGGCGATACAGAAACCATTCACATTGGTGAAGGGTCAAATATCCAAGACTGTAGCGTGCTGCATGCAGACGTCGGCAAGCCTCTGACCGTGGGTAAACATGTCACCGTTGGCCATCAAGTCATGTTGCACGGGTGCACCATTGGCGATGAATCGCTCATTGGCATTGGTGCTGTGGTTTTGAATGGCGCCAAAATAGGCAAAAACTGTTTGGTGGGCGCAGGTTCTTTGGTGACCGAGGGCAAAGAGTTTCCCGATGGCTCCATGATCATGGGTTCGCCTGCCAAAGTGGTTCGCGAACTAACGCCTGAACAAATTCAAGGCTTGCGCATGTCTGCCAAGCATTACATCGAGAACGCGCATCGCTTTCAATCGGGTTTGAAAAAAATTGTCTGAACTTCATAAATTTTTATTCGAAGGCTTACCTGTTCGCGGTGCCATTGTTCGATTAACCGATTCCTGGTGGGAGGTTCTTCAAAGGCGATCTGCCAACACGGAAACCGGCGCTTACCCAGAGCCCGTCTCGGAGTTGTTAGGTCAAATGTCGGCAGCCGCTGTGCTGATGCAGGCCAACATCAAATTCAATGGTGCTTTGGTGCTGCAAGTGTTTGGCGACGGGCCTGTTAAGTTGTCTGTGGTGGAAGTGCAGCCCGATTTGGATTTCGTGCCACGGCTACGGTCCAAGGTGAGGTGTTGCCGCAGGCTTCCTTGAGTCAGATGGTCAACGTCAACAACGAAGGGCGTTGTGCCATTACCCTTGATCCTTTGGAGCGTTTGCCGGGTCAGCAGCCTTATCAGGGCGTGGTGCCCTTGTTTGGCGATCACAAAGAAAAATTAGAAAAGTTAAGTGAAGTGCTAGAGCATTACATGCTGCAGTCTGAGCAACTCGACACCACCTTGGTGTTGGCCGCCAACTCAAAAGTGGCTGCTGGTTTGCTCATTCAAAGATTGCCTTTGGAGGGGGTTGGCAATTTGGCCGGACGCTACGATTCAGTCGAGCGTGAATCGGCCTTGGGCAAAGATGAAGACTACAACCGTATTTCTATCTTGTCCAAAAGTTTGAAGCCTGAAGAACTGCTAGGTTTGGATGTGGAAACGGTGTTGCACCGCTTGTTCTGGGAAGAGCCGCTGCTGCGATTTGAGCCGCTGCTTGGCGATGCAGGTCCGCGTTTTCAATGCAGTTGCAGCCGCGAAAGAGTAGGGCGCATGATCAAGAGCTTAGGTGTGGCAGAAGCCGAAAGTATTTTGTCAGAGCGCGAAAACATTGAGGTGGCTTGCGAGTTCTGTGGGGCTCAGTATCAATTTGATCCTGTGGACGCTGCCAGCCTCTTTACGCAACCTGAAGCGACACCTCCCACGGGCCCTGCGCTTCACTAGCAGGCTTTATTTCAGCAGGTCACTGAACAGTCTGTGCTCGCATTCTGAGTCGCTGCACAAATCGCAGCGCCAAGCTGTTTTACCTTGGTTTAAGCCGTATTGACTACTTCCCTTTGAGTCTGTGTGAGCTGCAAGCCGGGCACCGATAATTTTAAATCTAGCGGCTCATTGAGATTCGAGATGCCTTGGCTGATGGCCAGCAATGCAGCATTGAGCCTTGCCTGGTCTTGACCATAAATGACTTTGAATGGCAGTTGCTTCTTTGCCATGGCCTGCCGAATGAGACTGTCCACTGGTTGCCGCACATGCTCGCCATCGCGCTGTAAACCGTCTGGCACCCAAGCCACGTCGAGTCCCATGACCAGCGTTAAATCAAATTGGGCTTGTAGCCCAAGAGCCTCATCGTACAAAGACGGGTCTTTAAATACATAGTCGCTGTAAACGGCGGTCATCAAAGGCGTGGTGTCGGCAATGACCCAGCCTTCTTGAATCGAAAAAATTCGCTCTGCTTGTTGCTTTGCAATATCGCGTTGCTCATGAAAAGCAGGTGTTCGGCCATACATTTGGCACCACTCGCGCAGTACTTCGGGAACGTAAGTTGCCATCTGCCCTTGCGCCAACAAGGCCTCGGTGATGTACTGACTCATGCTGGTTTTCCCAGTACTTTCTGCGCCCAGCAGCGCAACTCGAATGACACTAGTGCTCATGGCGACGCCAAGCTTGAAGGCCGATGTAACTGAGCACGGCAAAAATGCCATACAGCACGGCTGTCAACCACAAAGACTTTTCGATCATCAGGCCAACGGTGAGAACATTGACAAGCATCCAGACCCACCAAGTTTCAATTTTTTTGCGACCCAATAAATATTGCCCCAACAAACTCAGTGCCGTGACCAAGCCATCCCAAACGGCCACATCACTGTCGGTGTAGCGATGCAGGAAATATGACAATGAAGGCCAAGCCAACAAGGTGGCAATGAAGGCAACTCGTCGCTCAGAAGCCTGTAAGCCACTCACGTAAAGCTTGGCTTTTGCCAATGGCGCTGGGCTTGCATCTGCATCAGTGCCTATCGGGGCTAATGCGCTTCCTCTAAGCCACTGTTGCCAACCCCAAGCCGCTGTCAAAACGAACATGATTTGCAAACAGGCTTCACCATAAAGTTGGCTGTTCCAGAAAACTGTTCCATACAGCAGAGAACTCAAAATGGCCAGAGGCCATCCCCAGTGAATTTCTTTGATGTTGCAATAAACCATTGCCAACGACAAAACGAAGCCGGCCAATTCGACCGGATTGATCATTTTTCGATTTGAACAAAAATCTCGTTGGCCTTGACCATGCCGAGTTCATGGCGGGCCCGCTCTTCAACCGTGTTTAAACCTTCTTTGAGGTCGTTCACTTCGGAGTTGAGTTGGCCATTGATGCGCTTGGCTTTGGCATTCAACTCGTTTTGTTCTTTAATTTTGTACTCAAGGTCGATGACTGTGGGCACACTGCCTTTGCCAAGCCAAATCTGCCCCTGCAATATAAGCAGCAGAGCGATCAAGGCGGCTGGCAGTAAGCGGTTGTCCATGAGCATCGAAAAGGGCTATCTGGAAATATTAGCGCAAATTGTAAAACGCTGAACGGCCTGGGTACTCTGCTACATCGCCCAAGTCTTCCTCAATGCGCAGCAACTGGTTGTACTTGGCCATGCGGTCGCTGCGGCTCATAGAGCCAGTTTTGATTTGGCCAGCGTTCAAACCCACCGCAATGTCGGCGATGGTGGCGTCTTCGGTTTCGCCAGAGCGGTGACTAATGACTGCCGTATAACCGGCGCGCTTGGCCATTTCAATGGCGGCAAAGGTTTCTGTCAGGGTGCCAATTTGGTTGATTTTGATGAGGATCGAATTGGCAATGCCTTTCTCGATGCCTTCTTTCAAAATTTTGGTGTTGGTCACAAATAAGTCGTCGCCCACGATTTGAACTTTTTGGCCCAAACGCTCGGTGAG
>JGI25921J50272_10000214_pt1 | contig 18796 bp, 18 predicted proteins | sample LauGreSu1BDMLBSD_2_FD_50272 | JGI IMG/M metagenome (IMG submission 50272) | reverse complement strand
GTGGAATCCGCCGAGATCCGTTCGCGCTGGCTGCGCTTCTTTGAATCTGATAATCGTCAGGGTTTAACCCACACGGTTGTTCCTTCAGCATCTTTGATTGCTGATGATCCAAATCTTTTACTAGTAAATGCCGGAATGGTGCCATTCAAACCCTATTTTCTCGGTGAAGTAACACCACCGTATGCACGTGCTACCTCGGTTCAAAAGTGTGTTCGCACGCTAGATATTGATGAGGTCGGAAAAACAACTCGTCACGCCTCTTTCTTTCAGATGTGTGGAAATTTTTCATTCGGCGATTACTTCAAGGAAGGTGCAATAGCACTGGCATGGGAACTTTTAACTCGCCCTATCGCAGATGGTGGTTACGGTTTTCCAGAGGAGAAATTGTGGGTAACTGTTTACCTTGATGATGATGAAGCCGCAGATATTTGGCATAAGCAGATAGGTGTTCCAAAAGAGCGAATCCAACGTCGAGACATGGCCGATAACTTTTGGTCTATGGGAGTTCCGGGACCGTGTGGACCTTGTTCTGAAATTTATTATGATCGTGGTCCTGCATACGGCGCAGAAGGTGGTCCGATTGCAGATGAAAATAGATATCTTGAAATCTGGAACCTTGTCTTTATGCAGAATGAGCGAGGCGCTGGCGGCGGAAAAGATAGTTATCCAATCCTGGGCGAATTACCAGCAAAGAGTATTGATACAGGTCTTGGCTTAGAGCGCACAGCTGCGTTGCTTCAAGGCGTTGAGAATATTTATGAGATTGACACAACTATCAAGATCCTTAATCGCGCCTCTGAATTAACTGGCGTCAAATATGGATCTTCTGAAAAATCCGACGTTGCGCTGCGAGTAATTGCAGATCACGCACGTACTTCTGCAATGCTTATTGGTGACGGAGTAACACCTGGTAATGAAGGCCGTGGCTACGTTCTACGTCGCATGATGCGCCGCACAATCCGCAATATGCGCCTATTGGGATCAATGGATCCGATTATGTCTGAGTTAACTATTTCGGCAATAGGTGCGATGGGACCTCAGTATCCAGAGTTAGTTGCCGATCAGAAGCGCATTTTGTCAGTCAGCGTCTCTGAAGAAGAAAGTTTCTTGCAAACTTTAAAGAGTGGAACCCAAATCTTTGATCTTGCTTCAGTGGCTCTGAAGAAGAGTAAGGCAACTGTGTTGCCAGGTGATGAAGTGTTCAAACTTCACGATACCTATGGATTCCCATTTGATTTAACACTCGAGATGGCACGCGAAGAAGGTCTTGAAGTTGATGAGGATGGCTTCCGACGCTTGATGAAAGAGCAAAAGGATCGCGCAAAAGCAGATGCGAAGTCCAAGAAGTCGGGACATACGGATGTTTCTGTTTACAAAGCTATCGCTGATAAGAGCGGAAAGAGCGAATTTATTGGCTATGCACACCAAAGTTCTGAATCAAAGCTCACAGGCATTGTCGTTGATGGAGTTGGAGTAGCAAGTGCCTCCGAAGGTGATGACGTTGATGTTGTTTTGAATCGCACACCTTTTTATGCCGAGGGTGGTGGTCAGTTAGCCGATGGTGGTCGCATCACATTGAGCAACGGCGCCATTGTTGAAATCGATGATGTTCAATCACCAGTGCCGGGACTATCGGTTCACCGCGGTCGGGTAGTTAGTGGTTCTATTGAGGTTGGTAGCGAAGCATTCGCTGAAATCGATATCGAACGTCGTCATGCAATTTCGCGCGCACACACAGCTACGCATATGGTGCATAAAGCGTTCCGTGAAATTCTTGGTGAAACGGCAACTCAAGCGGGTTCTGAAAACTCTCCGGGTCGCTTCCGCTTTGACTTTCCAGCAACTGGGTCTGTCCCAGTAAGTGTATTAAATGATGTCGAATCCCGTGTGAATACACTGTTACTAGACAACCTCGAAGTAACTGCCGAGAGTATGAGTCAAGCAAAGGCAAAGGAACTTGGCGCAATGGCCTTGTTCGGTGAAAAGTATGGTGATGTCGTTCGAGTAGTAAGTGTCGGTGATTGGGCTCGCGAACTATGCGGCGGTACACACGTNTCTCGNTCTGGGCAATTAGGCGTCATTAAGTTGCTGAGCGAATCATCTATTGGTGCTGGTGTTCGTCGTGTTGAGGCACTGGTAGGAGTTGATGCATACAAGTTCTTGGCCCGCGAACATATTCTGCTGAACTCATTAACTGATCTGATCAAAGGTGCTCGCACCGAAGAACTACCAGAGAGAATTTCTGATTTGCTTAACAAAATGAAAGAGATCGAGAAGGAGTTGGCATCAGTTCGATCTGCTCAAGCTCTTTCACAAGTAGGAGAACTCGCCAAGACCGCCACGGTCATCAATGGTATTTCCTATATCTCAGCTGTAATGGCAGATGGAGTCTCGGGAGATGATTTACGAAAGATCGCAATCGATCTACGAGAGCGTGCAACAAAGTCAGTAGTAGCACTAATTAGTGCAAACGATGGTAAGCCGGTTTTAGTAGTAGCAACTGATGAACAAGCACGCTCTACAGGAGTAAAGGCTGGGGCACTGGTCAAGATTGGGTCAACAGTTCTTGGTGGTGGAGGCGGCGGCAAGGATGATTTCGCTCAAGGCGGCGGAACAGATGCCTTGAAATCCATTGAAGCATTGACTGCGATCTCAAACGCGCTCATTGGGTAAATGATGGAGCGCGGACGTCGTATCGCATTTGATTATGGTGATGTGCGTATCGGTGTTGCGGTCAGCGATCCAGACTCGATTCTGGCGTCTCCGCTGACTACTTTAAAGACTACAGATAAAAACTTAGGCCGGCAGATCTCGGAGATTTTCTCTGAAGTCGAACCTGTTGTAATTTATATTGGAAAACCTTCACTTTTGAGTGGCGATGATGGCGCTGCCACTGAGAAAGCGAATGAATTTGCCTCCCTCTTAAACACACTGACGCAAGCGCCCATTGAACTAATTGATGAACGAATGAGCACAATAAGTGCGGCACGAAATTTGAGGGAAGCTGGCCGTAACGCAAAAGAATCAAAAAACGCGATTGATATGGCAGCGGCGGTAGCAATATTGGAGTTTGCAATTGAAATAGAGAAACGAAAATGAAGAATCGGTTAGGTATTGCAGCCGTTTTCATTGTTGTGATCGGTGCCTTTCTTTTCACTCGGATAGGTCCTTCTGCGGCACCAGATTTCCCTACAAAGACCTCATTTTCAGGTGCTGCAGAAGTCATCATTGAGATTCCAGCCGGCTCCGCGGGTTCTGCGATTGCAAAGATTCTTTTCGACAATGGTGTTGTTAAGTCCTCAGAGGCTTTTTTTAGGGTTGCGGTGGGGGATAAGCGCTCTGAGAAGATTGCACCCGGTAATCATCGATTAACGAAAGAAATTTCTGCGCAGCAAGCCCTCGACCAGTTGCTCGATCCAGAGCGCATTCCCAATTTGGTTAGAGTTTATGAGGGAAATTGGAAGAGTGAGATCGCAAAATCTTTGGTCACATATGGCTTTTCAGCAAGTGAAGTTTCTAGAGCACTTACAAATGCGAACTTACCCGAAGGATTTAAAGAGATCGAGGGTCTTTTGTTCCCGGCTCAATACAGCTTCCCAGTAGATACGACGGCTGATGAAGCGGTCCAAGCAATGGTTGATCGATTCACTCAAGAGCCAGCGGCTAGAGAATTACTTCTTGGTACGAAGCGTTTTAATCCCTCTCAACTTTTGACTATCGCATCGATTATTCAGGCAGAAGGAGAACAGAAGGATTTCGCTAAGGTTTCCAGAGTCATTTATAACCGTTTGAGTATTGGGATGCCGCTGCAAATGGACTCAACTGTTCATTTCGTTCAGAAGTTGCGCGGAGAAATATTCTTAAGCTCCCGATCAACTTTGATCAATTCGCCCTACAACACTTATAAAAAGTATGGATTGCCACCTGGTCCGATTTGTAGTCCTGGGTCAGATGCAATTTCCGCTGCGTTAAATCCAGCAATCGGGGATTGGTTGTACTTCATTACAGTTGCCCCTGGGGACACACGGTTTACCCAGTCATTAGAAGAGTTCAATAACTGGAAAGCTATCTATGTGAAGAACCGAAAGGCGGGTGTTTTCGGATGATTTCAGCTGGCGTATTGGGTTCACCGATTTCTCACTCTTTGAGTCCTCTCTTGCATAATACGATTTACGATTCCCTTGGAATTGATGCGAGATATAGTGCATATGAAGTTGCATCAGGGGAGTTAAGAAACTTCCTAATTGGTGAGGGTTCGTCTTTAAATTGCCTGTCACTCACCATGCCCTTGAAGGAAGAAGCATTGTCGATAGCTGATTCAATATCTGATTTGTCACGCCAAGTGCAAAGCGGTAACACGTTGCATAAAGTAGACGGATTGTGGAATTTAACCAGCACGGATGTTGAGGGATTCAAGTATGCACTCGAATTCAATCAACGTGACGCAAAGGGGAATGTTTTAGTCATTGGAGCCGGAGCGACTGCTCGAGCAGTACTCGCCTCATGTGATGGATTCAGTAATAAAGTTACGGTTGTAAATCGAAGTTCTGACCGTGAGNCAGCGATTAGGAAATCNGCTCCAAATACAGATATACATTTTTTAACNTGGACTGAAACAATTGACTTTGAAAGCTTTGATTTGGTTGTCAATACAACTCCGGGCAACACGGCTNCCGTTTTTGTCGATCAAATCCAATCAGTTCACTCGACCTACTTTGAAGTCCTCTATAACCCTTGGCCCACTCAGTTGCTCGCTCAATGGAGAAAAAGTGGAGGATTTGGGATCGATGGCTTAGATCTATTGATTCATCAGGCTATTTCTCAGGCTTCAATCTTTGCAGAACGCCCTATTCCTCGTGATTCGATTGCCAAGACGCTTCGTTCTGCTGGTGAAAAGGCACTTGCTTAATCCACAGCGATAGTTTTGAATGAACAATTCGCTGTAACTTGCCAGTGTGGATCTAGCGTTAGTTCTTCTTGCGTTACCAATATGCGTTGCCGATTGTTCTTCTTTTGTGATCCCCAACGTCTATAACAGGATTTTGCTCTGCTTTTCTTGTTTGCATCTAGCAATCTATGGACTCGGCGATTTGGACAAGGTTGCACTGTCAACTTTGCTGTTGCTTATTCTGTTGATGTTTGGACTGGGGATGGGTGACATAAAGTTATTGGCACTAATACTCATCACTTACAGTTTCTCGGCTATCGATTACCTAGGTTTTGTGCTTCTTTGGGCATTGGTTCATATAGTGGTACTTGCAGGAGTGAGTCGTAAAATTCCTTCCAAAATCCCGTTGGCTCCAAGCATTTTCATAGGGCTTGCAACATATTTGGCAACGAGATAGCGGCCTGATCTGCAAGAATAGGCACATGCGTTGGTTAACAGCTGGTGAGTCTCATGGACAGGCATTAAGTGCCATTGTTGAAGGAATCCCTGCCTCTGTTTCGATTACGACTGCAGATATTGATTTCCACCTTCAACGCAGACGCCTTGGCGTTGGTCGTGGAGCACGTCAAAACTTTGAAGCCGACAAAGTAACAATTCTGGGTGGAGTACGTCTTGGTTTGACTCAAGGTGGACCGATTGCCATCCAAGTCGGAAATTCAGAATGGCCTAAGTGGGAAAAAGTCATGTCTGCTGATCCGGTTCCGGAAGAGGAGATTAAAGACTTAGCAAGAAACGCACCCCTTACACGTCCGCGCCCTGGACATGCAGATTTAGTTGGTATGCAGAAGTACGACTTGGATGATGCTCGAGCAATTTTAGAGCGAGCAAGTGCACGAGAAACAGCTGCGCGTGTTGCACTAGGTGCGGTCGCACGAAACTTTCTCCAGCAAACTGTTGGTATAACAATTCTTAGTCATGTGCTTTCGATTGGTTCTATTCGCGTTGCAGATGATGCAGCTTTGCCTTCAGCCGGTGACATGTCAGCTATTGACGCGGATCCAGTTCGTTGTGCCGATAAGGCAACAAGTGCGCAAATGATTACAGAAATTGAAAACGCTCATCGTGACGGTGACACATTAGGCGGAGTCGTAGAAGTTTTAGCTTTCAATATGCCTCCAGGTTTAGGTTCGCACGTTCATTGGGATAGACGCCTTGATTCAAAGCTAGCGGGGGCCGTAATGGGAATTCAGGCGATCAAGGGTGTTGAAATCGGAGACGGTTTCAGAACAGCTACCCGCCGTGGGTCTGTGGCACATGATGAAATAGAGAAAGATTCAACTGGAAAGATTGTTCGTCGCACTGATCGGGCAGGTGGTACTGAAGGTGGAATGTCTAACGGTGAAATCTTGCGTGTCCGCGCCGCAATGAAACCGATCTCAACAGTTCCAAAAGCACTAGATACGATCGATGTTGCAACAGGTGAAGCCGCAAAGGCGATAAATCAAAGATCAGATGTCTGTGCTGTTCCAGCAGCAGGAGTTGTTGCTGAGGCAATGGTGGCGTTGGTTTTGGCCGAGGTGGTGCTTGAGAAGTTTGGTGGAGATTCAGTGACTGAAACACGTCGCAATTTTGAGTCCTACATTGCGAATTTGAACTTTAAGTAACGTGTTGCAATGACACGAATTGTTCTAATTGGTGCACCAGGCAGCGGAAAAAGCACAATAGGTCTGGCTTTAGCTTCCCATTTACAATGGCCATTTATCGATACAGACGCTTTGATTGAGTTAAAAGAATCCAAGAAAATCACGGATCTATTTGTTGATAATGGGGAAGAGTATTTTCGTAGCGTTGAATTTGAAACCCTTAAGGAAGTACTTCAAGAAGAGACCGCGGTCATAAGTCTTGGNGGAGGCGCTCCTATTTCAAAAGAANCACAAGACTGTATTGCTTCGTCAGGTTCGATCATCGTTTTCCTCGATGTCTCTCTTGCAACTGCAGCTCCACGAGTTGGTTTTAATCGGGATCGACCTTTGCTACTTGGTAATCCTCGCGCGCAGTGGCAGTCCCTTTCAGACCAGAGACGTCCGATTTACGAGAAACTCGCAACGCAATCTATTAAAGTTGATGATATGACCGTAGATGAAGTAATAGCCGTCATCGAATCGAACTTGCCATGACTGCAATCTCAATAGTGGCCGAACGTACATATTCAGTAACGTTAACTAGTTCATGGATTTCCGATACGGTGAATTTGTGCAAAAACCGAGCGCGGGTAGCTGTTGTCGTTTCGAGGAAATTTTGCCCAGATCTATCTTCCCTTAAAGAGATTAATTCAGAAGTTCATGTGTTCGAAGTTCCAGATGGCGAAGATGGCAAGAGCATTACAACGCTTACGAACTTATGGAATTGGCTGGGTGCGGCAGGATTTACACGGTCGGATTTGATTATTGGAATCGGCGGGGGAGCAGTTACAGATTTAGCAGGGTATGCAGCTGCTTCATGGTTGCGCGGTATGGATTGGATAGCAGTGCCAACATCATTGGCTGGGATGGTTGATGCCTCAGTCGGAGGAAAAACTGGTATCAACTCGGATTANGGAAAGAATCTTATTGGAGCATTCCATTCACCATTAGCAGTACTGATNGACAATGATTTCTTGAGTACCTTGTCTGACCGTGATTTCTCTGCTGGTATGGCAGAAGTGATCAAATGTGGTTTCATCGCGGATCCTGACATTTTGAGACTAGCGGCTGCGCATTCAGTGCGAACGCTGCGTGAGTCACAAGCAGATCTCTCTGAATTAATTCGCAGGGCGGTAACTGTAAAAGCAGAGGTTGTGTCATCAGATTTCAAAGAGAGTTTTGCTCGTGAAGCTCTCAATTACGGTCACACGCTTGGTCATGCAGTAGAAATTTATTCTAAGTATCAATTGCGCCATGGTGAGGCTGTGTCTATTGGACTGGTCTATGCAGCCGAATTAGCAGCAGCTCGTGGCTTAATAAGCGCTGACGAACTTGCGCTGCATCGAACATTATTGTCTGCATATCAATTGCCAGTCTCTTTTGATCGACAAGCCTGGCAAAAACTTGCGCCTTTGTTGGCCTTAGACAAGAAAGCTCGCGGTACAACAATCAGATTTGTTGCGTTAAATGGCATAGGTTCGACTGTTCGCCTTGAAGACTTAACCTCCGCCGAACTAGATGCTGCCTATGAGAGAATTAGTTCATGAAGTTACTTGTGATAAATGGCCCGAATCTTTCGCGTTTGGATATCCGAGATTCTTCCATTTATGGAGATCTCAATTACGGCGAATTAAAATCTATGATTGAGATCGCTGCGAAAAAGCACGATTTCGAGGCCGATGTTCGTCAAAGTGATGATGAGGCAACTATTATCGGTTGGCTACATGAAGCAGCCGATGCGAATGTTCCAGTCATCATAAATCCTGCGGCGTTTACCCATTATTCATATGCGATTCGTGATGCAGCTGAACTTGTTAAGTCTCCTTTGATTGAAGTCCATCTATCTAATCCCCTGTCGCGAGAAGAATTTCGACACACCTCAGTGATNTCTGGTGTAGCAAATGGAACTATCGGTGGATTTGGGCCAAATTCCTATGTTTTGGCCATCATTGCTATGCAAAATCTAGTATCGGCGTAGCAAAGCACCCCTACGGGACGGGTATCCTTACCCCTTCAAATAGTTTTGAATTAAACCAATTAGATAAAGAGCGGGCGGATTAGTCGTGGCAACTACAAATGATCTTAAAAATGGAATGACACTTGATATCGAAGGTCAACTATGGACCGTCGTTGAATTCCAACATGTAAAGCCAGGCAAGGGTCCAGCTTTTGTTCGTACTAAGTTGAAGTCTGTCCTAAGTGGCAAGGTCGTTGATCGCACATACAACGCTGGTGTAAAAGTTGATGTCGCAATCCTTGAAAAGCGTGAAATGCAGTATCTGTACAAAGAGGGCGATGATTTCGTTTTCATGGACACAAAAACCTATGATCAAATGTCAATCAGCGCTGCAACTGTTGGAGACGCCGCTAATTACATGTTGGAGAACACTGAGGCAATCGTCGCAGTTAACGAAGGCAACCCTTTGTATATCGAACTAGCAGCTTCAGTTCCACTAAAGATTACCTACACAGAACCTGGAATCCAAGGAGATCGTTCATCTGGTGGAACGAAGCCAGCAACAGTTGAAACTGGAATTGAAATTCAGGTTCCGCTGTTCATTAAGCAGGATGAAGTTGTTCTGGTTGACACACGTGACGGGTCTTACCAGGGTCGCGCTAACTAGTGTCCGCTCGTAGTAAGGCTCGCAAACAGGCCTTGGATCTTTTGTATGAAACAGATATCCGAGGCACCAATTTGGTCGAAACTTTAGAAGCACGGGATATTCCTGCAGAAGGACCTGATGCCCGACCAATTCGAGAATACACACGTGAGCTCGTTAAAGGTGTTTCAGAAAATCGACGCAAGATTGACGAACTGATTACAACCTATGCTCAGGGTTGGGATATGGATCGATTGCCAGCTGTAGATCGCAATATTTTGCGTTTGGGTATTTATGAAATTCTCTGGTCTAGCTCTGTTCCAACTAGCGTTGCCATCGATGAAGCCTTGGATCTAGCCAAGGAGCTTTCTAGCGATGACTCTTCAAAGTACATTCATGGGGTGTTGGGCCGCATCGCCAGTATCAAGGACACTATTTCGATCTAGGAAATCCGTAGGTAGATATTACGTTCTGGATTTCTCTATCAGTTAAACCCGTAAAGACAAGCAAATTGTTAACGTCTTGAGCGCGCAAAGAGATCACTTCACCGTTCCAGTCACCCCGCATGCGGGCGATATTTCGAATTACCTCAGTAACTTTCTTTGCTACAGGATCGGAAGTTAAAAGTATTCGTCGTATGTCGATACTAATTCGCTCTTCGGCCATGTATTTCTGTGGAGCAGCAAACAGTTCTGAGATAGGCACTTCATAGAGGTTTGCAATGGCGATTAACTTTTGCGCACTCACTGACCTATCACCCCGTTCGTAAGAGCCCAAGGCGATAGCCGTTACGTTTCCTTTTGAAAGTTTTGCGGCCTGAGAAAGTGTCAGATTGCGAGATTCTCGAATCTGACGCATGCGTATGTGAAGGGTTTCTATTTCTGTCTGAGCGTGAATGGTTTCCATAAAAGTGAGGATATGACTCATGCGACACCCAAGGTTTCGAGTATCCACAGGCTGTATAGCTAGGTGCTAGTATCTGCCCTGCATCCTTTAACGACCCATCCAGAGAGGTGGGAAAGGAGATTTACATGAGCGTAGCCCTGTCCGCACAAGACATCACACGTGCGTTGACTCGTATTTCCCATGAAATCCTTGAGAAAAATCAAGGGTCATTAAACATAGTTCTTCTCGGAATTCCCACACGTGGTGCACATCTGGCCACCCGAATTTCTTCAATCATCAGTTCAATAGAAGGCAGTGAAATACCGACTGGAACCTTGGACATAACTTTGTTCCGAGACGACCTCAGAATGCGCCCACCACGTGCCATCATGCCAACCAAGATTCCTACATCAGGAATTGAAGGCAGGGATCTGATCTTGGTTGATGATGTGTTGTTTTCGGGTCGAACCATTAGAGCCGCACTTGATGCTTTGGGTGAAATTGGTCGTCCTCGGACTGTGCAACTTGCAGCATTGGTCGATCGAGGACATAGAGAGCTTCCAATAAAGGCTGATTTTGTTGGTAAGAACCTCCCAACTTCCAAAAATCAATCAGTAAAAGTTTTACTAAGCGAGATTGACGGCCGTGATGAAGTAACTATCGAAGAGGGAGGCGAATAATGCGCCACCTTCTCTCGATTGCAGACCTAAGTAAATCGGAAGCAATTTCAATTCTTGATACAGCAACTGAGTTAGCTCGAGTCAGTGATGGAGCAGTAAAAAAGCTACCTACNTTGCGTGGTCGCACGATTGTTAATCTCTTTGCAGAGGATTCAACACGCACTCGCATCTCCTTTGAAGCCGCGGCCAAGCGACTTTCGGCAGATGTTATTAATTTTTCGGCAAAAGGTTCGAGTCTTAGCAAGGGTGAATCCCTCAAAGACACAGCCATGACACTTCAAGCCATGGGTGCCGACGCGGTTGTTATTCGACACTCTGCATCAGGTGCGGCACAAAGATTGGCAGATTCTGAATGGATGTCAGGAAGTGTGGTTAACGCCGGAGACGGAACGCATGAACATCCAAGTCAAGCCTTACTAGATGCTTTTACTATTCGTAAACACTTAGGTATGGGTGCTAGTGATNTGTCAGGACTTAGCGTGGCGATTGTCGGAGACATTCTGCACTCTCGTGTTGCNCGTTCGAATGTCTTGTTGATGTCACTACTTGGCGCGCAAGTTACATTGGTTGCTCCACCAACACTGCTTCCGGTTGGTATTGAGAGTTGGCCGGTGGCAGTTTCCTATGATTTCGATTCGGTAATTCCACATGTAGATGTTGTAATGATGTTGCGTGTTCAACAGGAAAGAATGTCAGATCTTTTCTTCCCTAATGCTCGCGAGTATTCTCGATACTTCGGTTTAAATGGTGAACGAATGGCTAATATGAAATCGGGGGCAATCGTGATGCACCCTGGTCCTATGAACCGTGGTCTTGAGATTTCAGCTGAAGTAGCAGACGGTGCTCGTTCTGTTATTACTGAACAGGTAACCAATGGCGTGAGTGTTCGAATGGCGATTCTCTATGTTCTTCTTGCCGGCGGAGCCTTAGAAGTTGGGAGTAATTAGATGACTACTTTGGACTATTTGATCAAGGGAGTTGCACTTCCCGATGGAAAGCAAGTAGATATTGCTATCGCTAACGGAGTGATTACTGCAGTCGGGTCTGGAATCAANGACGAGACCAAAAACGTTATTGANGCAAACGGTTGCGTTGTATTGCCTGGTTTAGTTGATCTTCATACTCACCTACGTGAACCAGGAAGAGAAGATGCCGAAACAGTTCTTAGCGGAAGTAGAGCTGGGGTTAAAGGTGGCTTTACCGCGGTCTCGGCGATGGCCAATACTTCTCCCGTTGCCGATACGGCAGGTGTTGTTGAGCAGGTCTATCGCTTAGGACAAGAAGCTGGTTTATTAGATGTGTTTCCAATTGGCGCTGTCACCCGAGGTTTGAAAGGTGAAGAACTTTCTGAAATAGGTGCCATGGCAGACTCTGTTGCACGAGTCAGAGTATTTAGTGATGACGGAAATTGCGTTTCTGATCCTTTAGTAATGCGACGAGCACTTGAGTACATCAAGAAATTTGGGGGAGTGATCGCCCAGCACGCACAAGATCCCCGCATGACAATCGGATCTCAAATGAATGAGGGAGAAATTTCTGCTCGTTTAGGACTCAAAGGTTGGCCAGCAGTGGCAGAAGAAGCGATTATTGCGCGAGATGTCTTAATTGCCGATCACGTTAAATCCCGTCTTCACATCTGTCATTTAACAACAGCTGGTGGAGTTGCGATTATTCGTTGGGCAAAAGCGCGTGGAATAGATGTGACTGCAGAAGTAACGCCTCATCATCTTCTTCTGACCGATGATTTAGCAAGTTCGTATGATCCGGTGTACAAAGTCAATCCTCCGCTTCGTACTGAATCAGATGTGCATGCACTACGTGAAGCGTTGGCCGATGGAACCATCGATATTGTTGCCACAGATCACGCACCACATCCAACAGAATCCAAGGAATGTGAGTGGCAAGAAGCTGCTTTTGGAATGCTGGGTCTAGAAACAGCCCTTTCCATAGTTCAAAAAACGATGGTTGACACAGGATTAATGAATTGGAATCAAGTATCTGATCGAATGTCAATTACACCAGCTCGCATTGGTGGATACGAAAACCACGGTCAACCTATAGCAGTTGGTTCGATTGCCAATCTTGTTGTGATTAACCCAACGCAGAAATGGACCGTAGACCGCGATTTAGTTCTGTCAAAGTCTTCAAATACTCCATACCATGGCCATGAGTTACCAGGTGTGATCACACATACCTTCTTTAAAGGCTATGCAACATATAACCAGGGAACAGTTTCTTCGAATGGAGGCAAGTAGTGACCAGTGCATTCCTTGTCCTTGATGATGGCCGAGTCTTTGAAGGTACTTCGTGGGCAGCGACAGGGAAAACCTTTGGCGAAGCGGTTTTTCAAACTGGCATGACGGGATATCAAGAAACTCTGACTGATCCGTCTTATCACAAACAAGTTGTGATCATGACTGCTCCGCATATAGGAAATACCGGCGTTAATGATGCAGATAACGAATCTTCTAAGATTTGGGTTGCAGGATTTGTCGTGCGCAATCCTTCGTCAATGACTTCAAATTGGCGCTCACAAAATGATTTAGAAGCAGAATTAATTTCCCAAGGAATCATTGGAATCCAAGGAGTAGATACTCGGGCTATTACACGTCACCTGCGAGATCGCGGAGCCATGCGTGTAGGAATTTTCTCAGGTCTAGATCTATCTCGCGAAGAGATGGTTGTTGAGGTTCGTAAAGCAGAGGCCATGACGGGTTCGTATTTGGTACGCGATGTATCAACGCCTCAAACGGTCGTTGTTCCAGCTATCGGACAAAAGAAGTTCACGGTTGCAGCCCTTGATCTAGGCATAAAAGGAGCGACGCCTCGTGCGTTGGCAGAGCGCGGAGTTGAAGTTCACGTCATGCCTTTTGATTCTTCTGCAAAAGCAGTAATGGCAATCAAGCCTGATGGAGTATTTCTCTCCAATGGCCCTGGAGATCCATCGACTATGACCGATGTAATAGAGGTTGTACGTGAACTTCTTCTAGCCGAGATTCCTCTGTTCGGAATTTGTTTTGGTCATCAAATTCTTGGACGGGCTCTTGGTTTTGAAACTTATAAATTGCAATTTGGTCATCGCGGAATTAATCAGCCTGTAATGGATAAGAACACGGGTAAAGTTGAAATAACAGCTCATAATCATGGTTTCGCAGTAAAAGCACCAACAGATGCTGAGTTCTCAACCGTATTTGGTCGCGGAGAAGTAACACATGTATGTCTAAATGATGGTGTAGTTGAAGGGTTGCAGCTACTGGATCGACCAGCTTTTTCCGTGCAATATCACCCAGAAGCAGCTGCGGGTCCACATGATGCTGCGTATTTATTTGATCGTTTCGTAGCCCTCATGTCTAAGAAGGTACGTTCATAATGGGTCTTGATACATCAATTAAAAGTGTTTTGGTAATCGGTAGCGGTCCTATCGTTATTGGTCAGGCATGTGAATTTGATTATTCTGGAACTCAGGCTTGTCGTGTTCTTCGTGCCGAAGGAATTCGAGTAATCCTGATCAACTCAAACCCAGCCACGATCATGACCGATCCTGAATTTGCAGATGCAACTTACATTGAGCCCATTACTCCAGAAATTATCGAGCGAATAATCTCTCACGAAAAGCCTGACGCCGTGCTTGCAACATTAGGAGGACAGACAGCCCTGAATGCTGCTATTGGTTTATATGAACGCGGAACCTTAAAAAAGTACGGCGTTCGACTTATCGGCGCTGATGTTGATGCTATTCATCGGGGCGAGAACCGTGAGTTGTTCCGTGGAATTGTTGAGAAAGTAGGAGGAGAGTCAGCTAAATCAAAGATTTGCCACACTATGGAAGAAATCATGGCGGCGGTAGAAATCCTGAACTACCCTGTCGTGGTTCGACCTTCTTTCACAATGGGCGGCTTGGGTTCTGGAATCGCATTCAACGAGGCTGAATTACGCCAAATCGCAGGTGCTGGATTGCGTCACAGCCCGACCTCTGAAGTACTTCTTGAAGAGTCAATCATCGGCTGGAAAGAGTACGAACTTGAAGTNATGAGNGATCGAAAAGACAACGTAGTNATNGTTTGTTCTATTGAGAATTTGGATCCCATGGGCGTGCACACCGGAGATTCGATCACAGTTGCACCGGCGATGACTTTGACAGATGTTGAGTATCAAAAATTGCGTGATCTTTCGATGGACATAATTCGTGAAGTAGGTGTTGATACTGGTGGTTGCAATATTCAGTTTGCGGTTAATCCCAATAATGGTCGAATTATTGTCATCGAGATGAACCCTAGAGTCTCTCGTTCGAGTGCCCTAGCCTCTAAGGCAACTGGGTTTCCTATCGCAAAAATTGCGACAAAATTGGCCATCGGATACACACTAGATGAAATTCAAAATGACATTACCAAGGTTACGCCGGCTTCCTTCGAACCAACTTTGGACTATGTAGTCGTTAAGATGCCTCGCTTTGCATTTGAGAAGTTTGCTGATGCAGATCCTCGTTTGACTACGACTATGAAGAGTGTTGGTGAGGCAATGGCCATCGGACGTTCATTCTCTGAGGCACTTATGAAAGCTTTAAGGTCACTCGAACGTAAAGAAGCGATTTTCTCTTGGCCGCAAGTTTCGCCCTCTGAACTTTCTTCATTGNTACAAGCTATGAGGATTCCAACGGAATATAGNTTGCAACAGGTCCAAAAAGCAATGTGGGCTGGGGCAAGTATCGAACAGGTATATGAAGCGACGAAAATAGATCGTTGGTATCTGCGACAGATCGAGCTCATTAATGAGCAAGCAGCAGTGATCGCACAACCTGGAGAGCTAACGAAAGGAGCTCCTTCGCACAGCCAAAACGCAAGGATTCTCTGATGCACAGATTGCACTCTTGCGCGGAGTAACAGAAGATGAAGTACGAAGAACTCGACACCATCTTGGCCTGCGCCCCGTTTTCAAAACAGTAGATACTTGTGCCGCAGAGTTTGAAGCTTTTACTCCTTATCATTATTCAAGTTACGAGGAAGAAACCGAGGTACGTCCTCGTACAACTCCAGCGGTAATCATCTTGGGAAGTGGTCCCAATCGGATTGGGCAGGGAATTGAGTTTGATTACTCATGTGTTCATGCCTCCTTCACTTTGCGCGAGGCTGGTTACGAGACAATCATGATTAACTGCAATCCAGAGACGGTTTCTACGGATTACGACACTAGTAATCGGTTGTATTTTGAGCCGCTAACCCTTGAAGATGTGCTGGAAGTTGTTCATGCTGAAACACTTGCAGGCCCGCTTCTCGGTGTAATCACTCAGCTAGGTGGACAAACTCCGCTTGGTCTGGCTGCTGGACTAAAGGCTAATGGGGTAACAATTTTAGGAACTTCACCTGATGCTATTAATTTAGCTGAAGAACGCGGTGCTTTCGGAAACATCCTGGCAGAACAAGGCTTATCAGCTCCTCAGTTTGGAATGGCTTCATCGCAATTAGAAGCGACAACGATTGCACATGAAATCGGTTATCCAGTTCTTGGTACGCCCTTCATTTGTTCTTGGTGGACGTGGCATGGAGATTGTTTACGATGATGCTGCTCTAGGTGGCTTCATCACACGCGCAACTGACATAACTCCTGACCACCCAGTCTTAGTCGATAGATTTTTGGACAATGCGATCGAGATAGATGTGGATGCTCTTTTTGACGGTAACGAACTCTTCCTTGGGGGAGTAATGGAGCACATCGAAGAAGCCGGTATTCATAGTGGTGATAGCGCATGCGTGCTTCCATCTATGACCGTTACAGATGAGCAGCGAGCAGAGATTCGTGTTGCAACGGAGAAGATTGCACGTGGTGTTGATGTNCGAGGATTAATCAATATCCAATTCGCAATAGCTGACAACATGCTCTACGTTCTTGAAGCCAATCCACGGGCATCTCGTACAGTTCCGTTCGTTAGTAAAGCAACAGGCGTGCCTTTAGCCAAGGCTGCGGCAAGAATCTCAGTTGGAGCAAGCATCGCAGAACTGCGTGCTGAAGGGTTGCTNCCTGCAAACGGTGATGGAATAGCAAAGGGTATTTCGGTCAAGGAAGCGGTACTTCCATGGAATAGATTCCGCCGCACTGATGGCAGAGGTGTTGATGCAGTACTCGGACCTGAAATGCGTTCAACCGGCGAAGTAATGGGTATTTCGCCAACATTTGGTGAGAGTTATGCAAAGAGCCAGATTGCCGCATTTGGACCGTTGCCAAAGTCTGGAACAGTATTTATTTCGCTAGCCGATAAGGATAAGGCAACAGGCATTGAGCCAGCTAAGGGTTTTTCTGATTTAGGTTTTCATATTCTTGCCACGGATGGAACAGCTCTGTTCCTACAAAAGCACGGTATAGAGTGCACCACAGTTCGTAAGAATTCTGAGGGAACTGGTGCTATGGGCGAAAAAACTATTGTCGATATCATCAATGCGGGCGAGATTGACCTTGTTATTAATACCCCGGTTGGCCGTGGAACCAGAGCAGATGGCTGGGCAATCCGCACAGCAGCTGTCCAGAGATCCATCCCGTGCATAACAACAACAGCTGGTTTTAGTGCAGCGGTAGATGCGATTACATTCCTGCAAAGTAGTCCGCTCAGTATCANATCACTGCAAGAGTGGTTGGCGTAAATGTCACAGATAAACAAAAGCGCCGCACAGTTATTGGCTCCTGTTGTCAGCAATAAAAAGGTTGGTCAATACCATCAAATAATCATTAACGTGGGTGATCTCGCTTCCCTTTGCAAGCCAGGAAATTTTGTGGCAATCAATGTTGGCGGTGATTCCTCCAGCATGATCTTGCGCCGTGCGTTTGCTATCTCTCGTGTGTCAGTAAGCGCGACATTTGGCGGAACCATGGAACTTATCGTTGCTCCACACGGTCAAGGAAGTAAGTGGTTATGTGCACAAGGTGAAGGTTCGGTACTAGATATCGTGGCGCCACTTGGCACGGCATTTGGAATCCCTACCGAGCCTGTTCCAGTTCTCTTAGTAGGTGGCGGTTACGGTTCAGCTCCATTGTTTGGTTTAGCCGAAGTTTTGAATGCTCGCGGGTGCAGAGTAGATATGTTGTTGGGTGCTAGTACGGCATCAAAGATTTACGCACCGATGGAAGGTAAGCGTGCCGTCAACTCAATTCGCATTTACACAGAAGATGGAACTATGGGTCAGATTGGCCGAGTAACCGATCCAATAGCCGAGATCATTAAAGATCTTGATATTGCTGTCGTTTATTCTTGTGGACCAATGGCGATGCTTTCTGCGATTACTAAAATCACGGATTCTCAATCAGTGGTTCACCAGTGTGCAGTTGAAGAAGCGATGGCTTGCGGGATTGGTGTGTGCATGACCTGCGTACTTCCAGTTCAGAATGATGATGGAACTATTTCGATGTTGCGCTCTTGCATCGATGGTCCGGTAATGGACGGATCGAAAGTTCAGTGGAACTCGGTCGGTAAGGCGCTATGACGACTATAGATTTCTCCACAACGATCGGAAACACCTGGTTTCCCGCTCCAACATTTACTGCTAGTGGGTGCGCAAGTTCAGGCAGGGAGTTAGCCCAGTTCTTCCCACTTCGGGATATGGGCGGAGTTGTTACTAAGTCCGTAATGTCGAAGGTGCGTACGGGACGCCCAACCCCACGAATGGCTGAAACCCCAAGTGGAATGCTCAATTCGATTGGTCTGCAGGGCCCCGGAATAGATGCCTTTATTGCAAAAGATATTCCCTACTTAGTGGAACAAAAGGCTCGCATAATTGTTTCTATCGCTGGTGAAACAGTTGAAGAGTATTCAACGTTAGCTAGAAAGCTTCGATCCGTTTCCGGAATTAGTGCAATAGAAGTAAACATCTCCTGTCCGAACGTTGAAAATCGAGGACTAGTTTTTGCCTGTGATCCTGAGGCCTCTCGCCGAGTTATTGACGGAGTCCGACGAACTATCGGGGGAGAGTTACCGATCATCGCCAAGCTCTCACCGGATGTGACTGATTTAGTGTCGATCGCTCGAGGAGTTGTTGATGCAGGAGCAGATGGCTTGGCCTTAATCAACACCGTTTT
>JGI25921J50272_10000201_pt1 | contig 19534 bp, 12 predicted proteins | sample LauGreSu1BDMLBSD_2_FD_50272 | JGI IMG/M metagenome (IMG submission 50272) | reverse complement strand
AGAGGGACAAGTGCTCGAAGAAATCCGAATTCATGGTCATGCGATAGAAAAGCACCTCCACGATGCGCATGCCACTCTTTTACTTGAAAATGGCTCAGCCAATGAAGCTTATGCTTTACTCGAAGGGCTTTTGCTTTCGAGTTACAGATTTACGCAGCACTTTAGCAAGCCAACAACTGCTGTGTTTACGGAAGTTGTGATCAAAGCTGATATAAGTGAAGCGCAACTCACTGAACTGCACAACATGGCAAAAGCGGTTTTCAAAGCGCGAGATTTAGTCAATACACCTGTTTCACACCTCAATGCCGAGCAACTTGCACAAGCGGTTGTCGAAATGGGTAAAGAAGCAGATTTTGACGTAAAAGTTCTAGAGGAAACACAAATTGAAACGCTCAAAATGGGCGGTTTATTAGCGGTTAATAAAGGTTCTATTGACCCACCAACTTTTACAATTGCCGAATACAAACCAAAAAATGCCAAAAATAAAAAACCAATTGTGTTGGTAGGAAAGGGCGTGGTTTACGATACTGGCGGTCTGAGTTTGAAGCCCACTCCTGGCAGCATGGACACCATGAAAGGAGATATGGCAGGNGCAGCGACAATGGCGGCCGTCATCTATCTTGCCGCTTTGCAAAAACTTCCCGTTCATATTGTAGCACTTTTGCCAGCAACCGACAATCGGCCGGGTGGAAATGCTTACGCGCCGGGTGACGTCATCACGATGTTTGACGGTACCACCGTTGAGGTGCTCAATACCGATGCAGAAGGCCGCATGATTCTNGCCGACGCATTGGCCTACTCTAAAAAATTTGATCCCGCTCTCGTTATCGACGCAGCTACACTTACCGGTGCTGCCCTGCGCGCAATTGGCACTGAAGCGAGTATCATCATGGGCAACGCAGCAGACAGCATCTTTGAAAACCTCGAGCAAAGCGCCAATGCAGTTCATGAGCGCGTGGTGCGTTTTCCTTTCTGGGACGACTACAAAAAACACATGAAATCTAAAATTGCCGACCTTAAAAATATTGGTGGGCCAAATGCAGGCATGATCTCAGCAGGTAAATTCCTAGAGCATTTTGTCGAAGCGCCGTATATCCATATGGACATCGCCGGGCCGGCTTGGCTAGATGCCCCAGAAAATTACAAAGGCGAAGGAGGAACAGGCGCAGGTATCCGCTTACTCTATGACTTTCTCAAAAAGAACACTATTTAATGGAAAAAGAAACCAAAGAAAAAGAGGTCAAGGAACAAGGCAACAAAGCCCTGATCAAAGTTGGCATTACCCTTGGCGATATCAATGGGGTTGGGCCGGAAATCATCGTCAAGGCGCTCCAAGATAACCGCATCCTCACCGACATCACCCCCGTAGTTTACGGCTCCAACAAAGTGATTTCCCACTATAAAAAACAACTCAATTTGCATGAATTCAGCTACATGTCTTGCAAAGATGCAGCTGAAATCAATCCAAAAAAGGTCAATATCATCAATGTTTGGCAAGAAGAAGTACAAGTTGAGGCCGGTGTTTCGAATGCCGATGGTGGGAAATACGCGCTGTTGTCACTAGAAGCCGCCACCAAAGATTTGGCAGAAGGAAAAATTGACGTGTTGGTTACTGCTCCTTTCTCCAAAGAAAATGTAGCCAAAGCAGGGTTCAATTTTGCCGGTCACACCGAATACCTCGCCGAAATGTCTGGCGCAAGCGAAGCACTTATGGTACTAGTATCGGGGAATCTTCGCGTGGCGCTCGTCACGACCCATATTCCGATCAAAGAAATTTCAAATCAATTGCAAAAAGACCTTATCGTTGCAAAAATCGAGGCCTTTGAGCAAAGTTTGAAAAAGGATTTTGGACTTATTCGTCCTAGAATCGCTGTATTTGGCCTGAACCCACATGCCGGAGAAAATGGCAAAATTGGCGAAGAAGAACAACAAACCATNATTCCAGCNATNCAAGCNGCCAAAAACAAAGGCGTCCTCGCCTTCGGCCCTTACCCCGCAGACGGCTTCTTTGGCTCGCCACTTCGTCAGCAATTCGACGGTGTATTAGCCATGTACCACGACCAAGGACTAGCCGCATTCAAAGCACTTTGCTTCGACGACGGCGTGAACTTCACTGCTGGTCTGCCTATTGTGCGCACAAGNCCCGACCACGGNACTGCTTTTGACATCGCAGGNAANATGCTCGCCGATGAACAAAGCCTCAGAAGCGCCATCTTTTTAGCAGTGGATATCTACCGAAAAAGAAAGCTATTCAAAGAAATGAACGCCAACCCGTTGGCGATTTCTAAAGACGAAAAAGGAAAGAAGGAACAAGATCGTGCAGACTGATTTTAAAAATCCAAAATAAATCCTTAATTTTGCCCTTTCGTTTTCGTCAGTGAAGCATTCATTATGAAAAGTCCNTTTGCCATACCCTTCGTAGGATTAAAGCTAGGGCTCCACGAGTTTGAATTTGACATTGACAAATCGTTCTTTGAATCATTGCCTTACTCGCTCATCGAAAACGGTCGGCTTACAGCCTACCTCGAGTTAGAAAAGAAAGAAACCATGCTCATTGCCAATATCGGTGTGGTCGGTTTCATCTTTACTGATTGTGATCGTTGTACCGAGCCTTTAACACAAGAAATCGACGGAGAATTCACGCTATACTACACCTTTGGCGAAGAAGAATCCGAAGACGAAAACCTCATCGTTATTGCGCCCGAAAGCTATCAAATCGACATCACTCAACCTTTGTATGAGCTCATTAGCCTCTCTTTGCCCGCTAAAATGGTACACGAAGAGGGTGAATGCAACGAAGAAATGGTAGCCTTAATCAGCAAATACCAACAACCTTCGACTGATTCAAAACCCGATGAAGACGACATAGACCCCAGGTGGTCTGCACTTAAGAATTTAAATTAAATTGATATAAATTAACAAAAATGGCGCATCCTAAACGCAGAATATCGACCACACGTCGTGACAAACGTAGAACGCACAAGAAAGCGACTGCAAGCAACGTAGCTACTTGCCCTACAACAGGACAACCACACTTGTTTCACCATGCACATTGGCATGAAGGCAAACTTTACTATAAAGGTAAAGTTGTAGCTGAAAAAGCAACCGACTCCATCGAGGAGGCTCAGTAAGTTCTAATTTTCTCCCATGAAGATTGGGCTTGATGTCTCCGGTGGCGATTTCGCTCCGCAAGCGACAATTGATGGTGCATTGTTAGCCAAGAAAGAATTGGGTAACGATGTCACTATTGTTTTGTTTGGCGACGAACTCGTCATCCAAAAAGAACTGGCTAGCCGCGCCCAAAGCGCTGATTTATTTGAAATCATTCACGCCCCTGAGGTCATTACCTACCATGACCACCCCACAAGAGCGCTGCCCAAAAAACCCAATAGTTCTATTGCTGTAGGCTTTGAAAAGTTAGCAAAAGGACTCATTGACGTTTTTGCTAGCAATGGAAATACAGGAGCCATGCTCGTTGGTTCCATGTACAAACTCAACACCATTCCAGGCGTCATTCGCCCTTGTATTACCTCAACTTTGCCTACTATAAATGGAGGCAACTCCGTACTGCTCGATGTCGGTTCTAATGCCGATTGCAAGTCGGATGTACTTTATCAATTTGCAGTTTTAGGTTCTGTTTATGCCGCCACTGTATTGGAAATAGAAAATCCGAAAGTGGCCCTGCTGAACATTGGCGAAGAAGACTCCAAAGGCAACTTGCTTTCCATTGCGACCTACAAATTATTATCCGAAACCGACGAACTCAATTTCATTGGCAACATTGAAGGTCGCGATATCTTTACAGGTGTTGCTGACGTCATTGTTTGCGACGGATTTACGGGTAACATCGTACTCAAAGAGGCCGAGGGTATTTTTACGCTCATGAAGAAACGCGGTATTCAAGACGCCTATTTTGATCGTTTCAATTACGAAAACTACGGCGGAACACCTATCTTAGGTGTGAAAGGCAACGCCATTATTGGCCACGGAATCTCAAATGATATTGCCGTTAAAAATATGATCCTTCATGCTCACAANGTAGTGAGTTCTGAGCTCACCGAAAAAATTAACCAAGCTTTCAACTAACATGGGTAAAATTACCGCTGCCATAACCGCAGTTCAAGGCTACGTGCCTGAACATATTTTATCAAACGAAGATTTAGCCAAATTGGTGGATACTTCCGACGAATGGATCACCACAAGAACGGGTATCAAAGAGCGTCGCATCATGAAAGACGGCGCCAGCTCGGATATGGCTGCGGCCGCTGCAAAAGCACTACTCGAAAAGAAAGGAATTGACCCTTTAGACATCGAACTTGTTATCATTGGTACAGTAACGCCCGATCACCCCTTCCCGAGCACGGCAAATATTGTATGCGACAAAGTCGGCATGAAAAATGCCTGGAGTTTTGACGTCAATGCCGCTTGTTCCGGATTTTTGTACGCGTTATCAACGGGTGCTCAGTTCATCGAAACGGGCAAGCACAAAAAAGTTTTAGTCATTGGTGTAGACAAAATGACTTCTATTATCGATTACCAAGACCGCACCACTTGCGTCATTTTCGGCGATGGTGCCGGCGCCGTATTGCTCGAGCCCAATGAGGAAGGCAATGGCGTCATGGACTTCATCTTGAGAAGCGACGGTGCTGGCCGCCAATACCTCCAACAACCGGCGGGTGGTTCATACAAACCAGCTTCGATCGAAACAGTTGAAAACAGACTGCATTATGTCAAGCAAGAAGGTCAGGCTGTTTTTAAATTTGCCGTAACCAATATGGCAGATGTATCTGCAGAAATTATGGAGCGCAACAACCTTTCTAGCGACGATGTCAGTTGGTTGGTGCCACACCAAGCCAACCTTCGCATCATTGACGCAACAGCCAACCGCATGGGATTGACCAAAGAAAAGGTAATGATCAATATTCAGCGCTATGGTAATACAACAGCAGGAACCCTGCCGCTTTGTTTATGGGACTACGAAAAGCAGCTGAAAAAAGGCGACGTACTCATCCTGTCTGCATTTGGCGGCGGCTTCACTTGGGGTGCTATTTACCTCAAATGGGCCTACAATTCATAATTAAATTAACTTTGAAAAAAATTAGACCATGAATTTAGAAGAGATCAAAGACCTTATCAAGTTAGTGTCCAAATCAGGACTCGGCAAAGTTGAAATCGAAAGAGAAGGTTTTCGCATTTCCATCAAAGGCAGCCAATCTGAGCCCGTGATGTACCAAGCGGCTCCAATGGTTGCAGCGCCAGTAGCTGCNGCNCCAGTAATGCTGCGCCTGCTTCAGCACCTGCTGCACCAGCGAGTTCAGAAAACAATTCAGCAGACGACAGCAAATACATTACCATTAAGTCTCCAATGATTGGTACGTTCTATCGCACCCCAGGCCCAGACAAAGATGCGTTTGTAAATGTTGGCGACAGCATCCAAAAAGGAGACAAAGTTTGCATCATTGAAGCCATGAAAACTTTCAATGAAATTGAATCAGAAATCTCTGGTAAAATTGTAAAAGTTCTCGTAGACAACGCAAGCCCAGTAGATTACGATCAGCCACTATTCTTGGTAGATCCAGCTTAAAAACAAAACCATGTTTAAGAAAATATTGATTGCCAACCGCGGCGAAATTGCGCTGCGCGTGATTCGCACCTGTAAGGAAATGGGCATCAAGACGGTGGCCGTTTATTCAACTGCCGACAAAGACAGCCTTCCTGTTCGTTTTGCTGATGAAGCCGTTTGTATTGGCCCCCCGACAAGTGCATTGTCTTATTTGAGCATACCCAACATTATTGCTGCTGCCGAAATCACCAACGCAGATGCCATCCACCCAGGCTACGGATTCTTATCTGAAAACGAAAAATTCTCTAAGGTTTGTCAGGAGCACGGCATCAAATTTATTGGCGCCCTACCTGAACAAATTGCAGGAATGGGAGACAAAGCCACTGCAAAAGCCACAATGATTGCTGCAGGGGTGCCTTGTATTCCTGGATCAACAGGATTGTTAAAAGACCTCGACGATGCCTTTGCAACTGCAGAAGTTGTCAAGTACCCAGTCATATTAAAAGCCACTGCCGGTGGTGGTGGTAAAGGTATGCGGATTGTCTGGACCAAAGCCGACATGGAAGCAGCCTGGGACTCCGCTCGCCAAGAAGCTGGTGCCGCCTTCGGTAATGATGGAATCTACATGGAAAAATTCATTGAGGAGCCACGCCATATCGAAATTCAAATTGCCGGTGACCAATACGGAAACGCTTGTCATCTCTCTGAACGCGACTGCTCTATTCAGCGTCGTCATCAAAAATTAGTAGAAGAAACTCCTTCTCCATTCATGACTGACGAATTGCGCGAACGCATGGGAGAGGCGGCTATCAAAGCGGCTAAAGCGGTTAAATACGAAGGTGTCGGAACTGTGGAGTTTTTGGTTGACAAAAACCGCGACTTCTACTTCATGGAGATGAATACCCGTATACAAGTAGAACATACCATCACTGAAGAGGTCATTAATTTCGACCTCATCAAGGAGCAGATTAAAATCGCAGCTGGCGAAAAAATTTCTGGGAAAAATTACTACCCAACTATGCACGCTATTCAGTGTCGCATTAATGCTGAAGATCCCTACGCTGATTTTCGACCGAGCCCGGGTAAAATCACAGATTATCACTGCCCCGGTGGTCATGGCGTGCGCATCGACGCCCACGTTTATGCAGGCTACTCCATTCCTCCCCACTACGACTCCATGATTTCAAAACTCATCGTCGTGGCACAAACGCGTGATGAAGCCATTTTAAAAATGAAGCGCGCACTCAACGAATATGTTATTGGAGGAGTTAAAACAACCATTCCTTTCCACCAAAAACTCATGGATAATCCCGACTTCAATTCGGGGAATTTTACCACTAAGTTTATGGAAACATTCGAATTTTAATCAAAGGCTTCTTCGGAAGCCTTTTTTATTTCTCCAAAAGGCAACGCATTAGTTGGTAATTCGTTATGATATTGCTAAATTTAGCAAGCTAAAACTAAACTAACGAAACACTACTACTCACAAATGCGCTTCATCGCCTTATTGCTGTTGTATATAATAGGTTTTACGAGCTATGCCCAATACTGCTCGCCAGCAACCTCAACTTTGGCTATTACCCCAAGCACAGCAACACAATACACGCCGTACTACAGCACAGGGATTCCTGCCTTTTCTTTTGCAGCAACAGCCGGATGTACCTACACCTTTTCTACCTGTGGAGAAAGTACCAACGATACCTATCTAAGACTCTATTCTTCAACCTTTGCGCTTCTTGGCCAGTGGGATGATCAATGTGGATTACAGTCCACCTTCACTTGGACCTGCCCTGCCTCTGGTACTTATTATGTTCATCTCTCTAGATTTGTTTGTACCTCCTTGACCGCCTCTACGCGGATGTCATATATCATGACTTGTCCAACGCCACCATGTAGCAACCCTGTTGTCAATGCTGGGTCAGATGTCATCATTTGCCAAGGCGCGAGCGGCCAATTAAGCGGAACGGTTACAGCCGGAACAGGCGGCACCACCGGCGGAAGCGGCGGGGTTATGACCGTCACTATCAACAGCTCCGGCTGGCTCGATATGGTTTCGTGGACGCTTACGAACGCCGGAGGCACACAAGTTGGATCAGGTGGGCCCTACGGTTTTGGAACATCAAATACTGTGACCATCGCCACCCCAGGGGCAGGCCCATATAGTTTTTATCTAGAAACACTAGGAATTATCTGCGATAACACCGCTAACTATACCATTACCTGCAATGGAACGAGCGTCGCCACAGGTGCGGTCGGGCCATGTAACTCAACTACCATTTCAGTTGCAAACTGTAGTACAACCGGTGGACCAAGCACAACCCCCATTACCTATTCTTGGAGCCCAGCAACAGCACTCAGTTCTACAACCATTTTAAATCCGACGGCAAGCCCTACCACCACCACAACTTATACCTTAACAGCCACGCAAGGAACCTGCACAAGTCAAGACCAAGTAACTGTCTANGTCAATCCTTTGCCAACTGTGAATGCAGGGCCTGATGTCACGCTTTGTGGCGGGCAAACCTCTACAGTACTTAACGGTACAGCTTCTGCTACCGGAGGTTTTACGGGGCCGATCACGGTAAATATTTTCAGTGGAAGTAATTTAGATGAAACCACTTGGACCATGACCAATTCACTCGGTGCAGTTGTTGGTTCTGGAGGTCCTTATGCCNCAGGGTCAAATAACACTATAACAATAAACAACCCTACCAATCCCCCTTTTACCTTCAATTTAGAAACCCAGGGGCCATCCAATTCAAATGTGGCAGGATACAACATTCTATGTGGGGGATTAACTGGAACTTCAATTAGTGGTGGACTTGCCATTTTGACTGGAGGACAAACCATTGCAGTGCCTATCGCTGGTTGTGCTGGCACCGTTACACCAACCGTTACCTGGAGCCCTGCAGCAACTTTGTCAAGTACAAATACCCTCACCACTACAGCGAGCCCAACAACTACCACTACATATACGCTTACTGCAACAGCAAATGGCTGTACCAATCAAGATCAAGTTACTGTTTCAATTGCAGCGCCTCCAACTGTTGCGGTCAATAATACCACCATTTGTTCGGGCCAAACGGCTACCCTAACGGCNACACCAAGCAGTGCCGGCGGTACATTTTTATGGTCGCCNGGCGGGCAAACCAGTAGTTCTATCACTNTGTCGCCTACNACTACCACAAATTATAGTGTTGTTTACACGCTCAATGGCTGTAGTTCNTCAAGTNCCACAGGNACNGTAACGGTNGCGCCAAGCCCTACTGTTAGTGTCNCGCCNGTNACNTTTTGCCCNGGTGCGGCNGTTACTCTAAGCGCAAGTGCAAGCCCTACCGGAGGAACCTTTAGTTGGAATCCCGGAGGTCAAACAACCAATAGCATTACTGTAACACCAACAGCAACTACCAACTACACCGTAAGCTATACTGTCCCTGGTTGCCCCGCAGGTACGGCAACAGGCACGGCAACTTTAGCCAATGTTTTAGACTGGGCAAACGTACAATGGCCAGGCACCTCCAGCATCTGTGTGGGCCAATCTCTGGATATCTACGGACAAGTTTTTGAGTCGGGGCTAACCAATCCTACAGGACAGGCTTCAGGTATTACGGTCTCGTATGGTATCTCCACCACCAATTCCAATCCATCAACTTGGCCAGCAAGTGCATGGTCCACCGCAAGCTACAATCCTTTGTCATCTGTAAACCCCAATAACGACGAATACATGGGGACACTATCCAATTTAGCTGCTGGAACCTATTATTATGCATTCAGCTACACCTACAACGGCTGTACCGTTTATGGTGGTTATAATGCAAATGGTGGCGGCTTTTGGGACGGGACAAATAACGTAAATGGTATTGTAACTGTTGTAGCAAATACAACACCTACTTTCAGTACAATTTCGGCAATTTGTGCCGGAGACGCACTCAGTCCAATTCCGACCACATCAAATAATGGAATAGTTGGAACATGGGCTCCTGCCTTAAATAATACCCAAACGACTACCTATACCTTTACGCCCAATTCAGGCGTTTGTGCGACAACCGCTACCACAACAATTGTAGTCAATGCGCTACCAACAGCTGGCATTACAAACAATAGCAATTCCACCGAGTTAACTTGTAGTTTGCCCAGTATTTCTCTTACCGGAACTGGTGGAGGTTCCTACTCATGGAGTAACGGCACCGCCATTATTGGTGGTACTGCAAGCCAAAACATTACTACACCAGGAAACTATGTACTGACTGTCACCAATGCTGCAGGTTGTTCAGCCACAAGCAATATCACTATTACGCAAAACATAAGTACTCCAAATGCTGCCATCTCAAGTACTGCAAGTGTATTAAATTGCAGTGCCACATCGATCACCTTAACAGCATCGGGCGGAGGAACTTACTCTTGGAGTAATGGTACTAGTGTGGTAGGGACAAGTGCTTCTCTAACTGTGAGCAACCCGGGCACATACACTGTTACCGTCACAGCGGCAAACGGTTGTACGGCTTCTGCAAGTCAAGTCATCACGCAAGACATCACGCTTCCAAATCTTCAGGTTGCCAACCAACAAAACACAACGATTTTGACTTGTGCTGTTGCAGGAATTGATCTTACGGCGTCTGGCGCAGTGAACTATTCTTGGAGCAATGGTACAAGTATTGTTTCAACAGCAGCTGGACTTACAGTTACACTTCCTGGTTCTTACACCGTGACGGCAACAGGATCCAATGGCTGTAGTTCTACAAGTACAATAGTGATTACCGAGAATATTACGCTTCCTGTTGTTTCAATTCATCATCCAACGGGAATACAATTACATGTTCAATTACAAATATTACACTTACTGCAACGGGTGGTGCTTCTTATGAATGGGAAAGCAATGGCAACATTTTAGGAACTGCCGCTACTCTTTTAGTAAATGCGCAAGGGGTATACAACGTGACCGCTACTGGTAGCAATGGCTGCATCAACACGACAAGTTTTACCGTGCTTGAAAATTTAACCGCTCCTACAGTAACCATTAACTCCAGCGTAGCCAACAATCAGCTCAATTGCACCACCACGTCTATCCAATTAACCGCCACCGGAGGAGGAACATACAATTGGAGTCAAGCAAGTAATAACTTGGGATCAAGTTCTTCAATTAATGTCAATTCGCCAGGTGTCTATACCGTTATAGTAACGTCTGCTAACGGATGTGCAACGCCTGCTGCTGTTACAATTACCCAAAATATTCAAAATCCAACGGCAGCCATTACCAACAATCCAAATGCCAACACACTGACTTGTAGCACCACGAGTATTGCCCTCACGGCAAGTGGCGGAGGAACCTATTCTTGGAGCAACGGCACTACAATTGTTGGTACTACGGCCTCTTTAAACGTCACAGCACCTGGCGTTTACACAGTAACAGTCACAGGGAGCAACGGATGCAGCAACACGGCGGCCGCCACCATCCTTCAAGACCTGAGCGCCCCAACTGCAGCCATCACCAACAACTCGAGCACAACAGTGCTCAACTGTAGCCAAACAAGTATCTCACTGACCACCACCGGAGGGGTTGCTTATTCTTGGAGCAACGGAACAAGCACTGTTGGTACAACAGCAAACCTAAGTGTGAGTTTGCCAGGCACCTACACCGCTACGGTTACAGGAACTAACGGCTGTACTGCAACAGCAAGTGTTACCATCACACAAACAACTGCAGCGCCTGTTGTTACTATTTCTAATGCGCCAAATGCAAGTGAACTCACCTGTTCATTGACCTCAATTACCTTAACGGCAACCGGTGGAGGTACCTATTCTTGGAGCAACGGAACTGCCGTGATCAGTACCAACAACAACTTGAATATCACTAGCCCAGGGACCTACACCGTTACTGTCACAGGAGCCAACGGCTGCAGCAGTACCGCTAGCACTACCATTACTCAAAATATAACTGCTCCAAGTGCAAGTATTTCGAGTAATCCAAGTACCACCATGTTATCTTGCACCAATGCGGCCCTGACTTTAAATGCTACCGGAGGCGTATCGTACTCATGGAGCAACGGAACAACAGTAATCGGAACAAATGCAAATTTGAGTATTACCTTGCCCGGCACATACACCGTTACCGTAACAGGTGCGAATGGCTGTACCGCAACTGCTGCAACTACCATCACTCAAAATAACCAAGCGCCAACGGTAAGTATTGCAGCAAGCGCTAACGGCATCTTGACATGTAGCACCACAAGTATTACCTTGACTGGTAGTTCGTCTACCGGAAGCGGAACAGCAACTTGGTTGAACGGCGCTACTGTTTTAAGCACAGGGCCTATTGCTGGTGTGGGGAATGTTGCTTCCTTGAGCGTCAATTCGCCCGGCACCTACACTTTAAATGTCTTAGAAGCAAATGGCTGTTTGGGCACCACAAATTATACCGTCACTCAAAATACAACAGCGCCAACCGCTGTCATCACCAACAACGCGAACACAACCGTTCTAACTTGTACCCAGACCAGCATTGCGCTGCTTGCATCGGGTGGAACGAGCTATTCCTGGAGCAACGGTACAAATACAGTTGCAAGCACTGCGGCGTTCAGCCCAAGTTTGCCCGGAACCTACACCGTTACCGCTACTGCAGCAAATGGCTGTTTGGATACGGAGCAAATCATCATCACTCAAAATACCACGGCACCAACTGCTGCTGTAACCAACAATACGAACGCTTCTCAACTTACTTGTGCGCTCACGAGTATTTCTCTGACCGCAACGGGTGGAGGCACCTATTCTTGGTCTAACGGTACTACTGTTGTTGGTACAAATGCTAATTTAAACGTCACAGCTCCGGGTACCTATACCGTAACCGTCACCTCAGCTACAAATGGTTGTACAGCAACGAGCCCAACCGTCATTACACAAAACATCACCCCGCCCGCAGCTGCTATTTTGAGTGTGCCAAGTCCAGCAGTATTGACTTGTACGACAACCAGTATTACACTAACCGCATCTGGTGGAGGTTCGTATTCCTGGATTTCTACAGGAACCAACTTAGGTACCCAAGCCAATATTTCTGTCACTACTCCGGGCACCTATACCGTGACCGTAACTGGCGCAAACGGTTGTACAGCAACTGCAAACAACACCATTACTCAAAACATTACTGCGCCAACAGTAACGATCACAAACTCACCCAATACCAATGTGCTCACCTGTGCCAACACTAGCATCAACTTAACGGCTACCGGAGGCGGAAGCTACAGTTGGTCTAACGGTACCGCAACTGTTGGCACCAGTGCCACTTTGGCAATCACCACTCCGGGTACCTATACCGTTACGGTAACAGGGTCAAATGGCTGTACGACAACCTCAAGCAGTATCATCACACAAAATATTGCGGCGCCAACAGCTACCATTAACAATAACTCCAACACGACCATTTTAACCTGTTCCCAGACAAGCATTTCATTGACTGCAAGTGGAGGATCTACTTATTCTTGGTCCAACGGAACGAGTGTAGTTGGAACTGCCGCTGCGCTGTCAGTTACAAGTCCAGGAACCTATACCGTTACAGCCACGGCAACAAACGGTTGTATAGATACAGAGGTCATTACCATTACCCAGAATATTACCCCACCAACAGCGGCAATTGCAAATGGAGCTACCACAACTGTTCTAGATTGCAACACCACAAGTATTGCTCTTACAGCAAGTGGCGGCGTGTCCTATTCGTGGTCCAACGGATCAAGCGTTGTGGGTACAGCTGCACAGTTGCAAGTAAGCACAGCTGGAACCTACACCGTGACTGTAACAGCAGCTAATGGCTGTACAGATACGGAGCTTATCGTCATCACCTTCCAAGCGAATACCAATCCTACTTTTACGCAAATTGTGCCGATTTGTACGGGGGGCGTCATCAACTTAGCTACCACTTCAAACAATGGGGTGAACGGAAGCTGGAGTCCCGCGCCTAACGTGAATACTACCACCACCTATACCTTTACGCCAAACACAGGGCTTTGCGCTAATACCGCAACCATGACAATTGTGGTCAATCCGTATCCGACAATTTCTGCACAAAACGATACCATTTGTACCGGATCTAATGGCACCATTACCACGCAAATCAATTTAATTGGCGGAACATACACTTGGAACAACAGTACAAATACCTTGAGCACTTTAAGTACAGCTCCTAACACGACAAGTACGTATACGGTTATCTATAACCTCGCCGGATGCTCCGATACAGCGAGTGCACAAATTGTGGTCAATCCTGTGCCTGTGGTTCAAGTTCAAAACGCAAGCATCTGCGCCGGACAAACAGGTATCTTAATAGCGAGCGCAAACTTACCTAATGGGCAATTCTTGTGGGCCAATGGCATTACGAATGATACCATCAGCTTGAGCCCCGCCACCACGACAACTCAAAATGTCACCTATACGCTCAACGGATGTACTTCAACGGTTGCTACCGCCACACTTACTGTAAATCCAGTGCCAAGCATTAGCATGAACAATCAAACCATTTGTGCCGGTGATCCTGTTACCATGGTTGCTGTGGCGAATCCTGCAGGAACTTATTNTTGGGGGCCAAGCGCNGTTCAAGGAATTGCGAGCAATACCTTTACGCCAACACAAGACTCAANAATTGAAGTCTTTAATGTCTTAAATGGTTGTTCTTCCGATACCATTCAGGCGAGTGTAACTGTTCTTCCATTGCCTGTGAGCACCTTCAGTGCAAATGTGTTGCAGGGGTGTGTGCCGCTGAGCGTCAACTTCAGTGCAGATGTACTCAACAATACCTCCTATACTTGGCAAACAAGTAACCAATTGAATGCGAGTGGAGCACAAACTACACTCGACTTTACCACCAATGGATCCTTCACAATTTCTTTAACAGCAACATTGAACGGCTGCAGCACCACCACTACTATTCCAAACATGATTGCTGTAGACAACTACCCTATTGCTTCATTTGAACCTTCTTCGCAAGTATTTACCGAACCAACCCAATCGTTATCCTTCTGGAATAGCTCTGTAGGTGCAGATACCTACGTTTGGAATTTTGGTGAAGGTGGTTCATCGAGCGAAGAAGCGCCAACGTATATTTTCAACCTTGACAACGAAGGCACCACCGTTGTACTCTATGCGTACTCCACTCTCGGATGCGTCGATACTGCTAGCTTCTACATTGGTTTTGACCCAGGTTTAGTGTATTATATTCCAAATACCTTTACCCCAGACGGAGACCAATTTAATCAAACCTTTCTGCCTATCTTTACATCCGGAATTGATCCATATAATTACCAAATGCTCATCTACAATCGCTGGGGAGAGGTGATTTTTGAATCTCTTCATCCAGAAGTAGGTTGGGATGGTAGTTATGGCGCTCAAGGCAACCCCTGCCAAAATGGAACGTATACTTACCTGATTACCGTCAAGATGCCATCAGTTGACGAACGTAAAACCATTACTGGTCACTTAAATTTGATTAGATAAATGAAAAAACTTCTACTACTCTTTGCTTTTTTCTCTTTATTCAAAGGTTTAACCCTAGCCCAAGGTACGCCAATTAGCGTAGGTACTCAGACCAATACCTTTACGAGCATGATCAGGGGCTACCACTTTACAGCTCCTACAAGTTTTACCATTTGTGGACTTTACATTCCACCCGATGCGGCTCCTACAGGAACTCAAACCATTCGTGTCGTGCGTTTTACGGCGGGGCCACCACCTGCATTTGCCGGCACTACAAACAACTTTATCCAATTATTTACGGTAACCAACGCGCCTGCCACACAAGTTGTTCCTTGCAATATCCCAGTTGCCGCCGGTGAAATCATTGGCGTTTACGGAGCTAGAGGGCCAAATTGTGTGAACAGTTATGGGCCTGCTAACTTCGTGACGAGTATCAACGGTTTCAACACGACCCTTCAGCGCAGCGGTATGCAATCTTGTCCAGCAGGAACAGGTGCTGCTATGGCTAATATCTGGTCCGAAGTCAATTACAACATTGGGCGCATCAGTATGTACATCAACTGCTGTCAGACACCCACTCTTACTGCTTCAAACACCAGCCCTATCTGTGCGGGTCAACCCTTTTCTTTAGGTGCCGTACCCAATCCAACCGGCACCAATTATACATGGTCTTGGGCTGGGCCGAATAGTTTCACGTCTACTCAACAAAATCCAACAATTGCGAGTCCTACTTTATTGGCTGCTGGAACGTATACCGTTACATTGACTGTACCCAATTGCGGAACGGTTAATGCTACCACTACCGTTACTGTCAACCCAGGGCCTACTGTCACGGTGAGCCCCATCACCATATGTCAAGGAGCCAGCGGTACCCTTACCGCAAGTTCAGCAACGCCTGGTGGCACGTATACTTGGTTCTCAAATGGTACACAAATTGGCACAGGGCCCACAATTAGTGTCTCTCCAACTACTACAAGTACTTACACTGTAGAATACGCTGCTGCAGGCTGTACCGGAACCGCCAACGTGACTGTTACTGTAGAAGCTACGCCACAACCCACTGTTACTACAGACTCAGTGTGTGTCGGTTTAGCCGGAACGCTTTTTGTCAATAACGTAGGTGCCGGCGGATCTTACCTGTGGAACACAGGAGCCACTACCGCAAGTCTCAACATCACTCCAACTGCTACTACAACATACAGTGTGGTCTACACCAGTGCCAACGGTTGTGTCAGCCCTTCAGTGAGTGGCACCATAGTAGTCAAACCCTATCCTGTGATCACTACTGCCAATGATACCATTTGTTTTGGTGGTTCAACGACCCTCAATACCAACGTAGACTTGCCCGGCGGAAGCTATTCCTGGACGCCGATTTCAGCTACCAGTTCAAGCATTACCGTTAGCCCTGCAGCCACTACCAACTATACTGTCATTTACAATTTGTTGGGCTGTCAAGATACCGCAAGCGCAACTGTGTTAGTCAATCCAATTCCCGTAGTTCAAACCTCCAATGCAGTCATGTGCTTTGGCGACGTGATCAATTTAATTGCCTCGGCTAACTTGCCAGGCGGGACCTATCTTTGGTCTACAATTGAAACCAACGATACCATTTCAATTAGTCCTGCAAGCAATAGTACTTATACAGTAACATATACCTTAAACAACTGTACAAGCCCAGCGGCAACCGCACAAGTCACCGTGCACCCTATTCCTGTCGTAACCCTTACAAGTGCTACTATTTGTGAAGGTGACCCCGTTACGCTCACCGCTACACCAGACCTCTTGGGTGGCACATATGCATGGGGGCCAAATGGAATTGCAGGTGGTCCGAACCAAACTTTTTCACCGCTCCAAGACAGCACACTTACCGTCGTGTACACGCTCAACAACTGCCCTAGTTTACCTGCCACCGGGACCGTTACCGTACATCCGCTTCCTATTGTTACTTTTAGTGCAACACCTGTAGAGGGTTGTGCGCCACTTGCTGTGAGTTTCACGGCCGACGACGCCACAAACGCCACCTACAGCTGGTCTACGAGCAACGGCCTTTCCGCATCGGGAGTAGCGCCAACCATTGTCTTCCCGAATGGCGGTACCTTTGACGTGAGCCTTGCTGCCACCACTTCATTCGGTTGTTACGATACACACACAGAACTTGCCTACATTTATGTTGAAGACCTCCCTATTGCTGACTTCGAGTCTCCGATCAGTGTCTTTACTCAAGAAGCACAGTATGTCATGTTTACCAATTTGTCAATAGGAGCTACTAACTATGTATGGGATTTTGGCGACGGGCAATTTGCTTATGATTTTGAGCCATCACATGTGTTCCAAAGCACCATGAATGGCTATACCATTACGCTCACCGCGCTTACGGACTTACAATGTGCAGACGCTACCTCTGTCAGTATNGGTTACCAATACAACGAATTGCTCTACATCCCGAACAGCTTTACACCTGATGGCGACCAAAACAACCAAGTTTTNTGTCCGGTATTCTTCTCTGGTTATGACCCGCAGAACTATGAATTCACGGTATACAACCGTTGGGGCGAAGTTATTTTCGAGAGTCGCAACGCACTAGTAGGCTGGGATGGCACATACGGGCCAGACGCACTTGCAGCCCCCGCAGGCACCTATACTTACCGCATACTCTACAAAAATCCTGACCTCGATGAGCGCAAGATCCTGACCGGTCACGTGAATTTACTTCGCTAGTCTAGAGAAAATCCTAACTTTGAGCCTGACCATTCAGGCGCATGAAGGAACGCAGTTTTTATTCCAATCTATTCTTTTCATTGGGGCTCAACCTCTTGGTGAAGCCCGTCTCGATTTTTGCAATCGACGCCGCCGTGCAAAACATTGTGGGGCAACAATACGGGATTTACTTTGCCTTTTTCAATCTTAGCCTCATCATCTCCATCGTTTTTGACTTTGGGGTCAATAACTTCAGTACGCGTCTAAGCGCACAAAACTTACCAGAAGCCAAAAAGTTATTTTCGACAATCCTCGGCCTACGCTTTTTATTAATGCTCAGTTATCTAGCCGGAATTGGCTTGCTCAAAGTTTTTATTACACTTTCCTGGACTGAATATCGGCTGATTCTCTTGCTGGGTCTTAACCAATTTTTAATTGCGAATATCTCCTTTTTTCGGAGCTATTTTGCAGGTCTTCAGCGATTTCGAATCGATGCCTTTTTGAGTATTCTCGATCGACTTTTGCTTATTATATCTATGGGTTACATCATTTATGTTTATCCTGATGGTTTCAAGCTAGTCGATATTGAATCTTATAGTATTTTTCAATTCATGTGTTACGCACTGAGCTTTATCGCTGCCGGTAGTTTAGCGATCTACTACATTAGACCAAAGTTGGAATGGCCGCGCTTGAGCAGTATTCTTCCGGTATTAAAAAAAGCACTTCCTTTTGCTCTACTCATCGTACTGATGACGCTTTATACCCGTATAGATGCTCTTTTACTCCTACACTTCTCTCGATATAATGGCCAACAAGAAGCGGCTTATTATGCCCAAGCATACCGCCTAATTGATGCACTTTACATGTTTGCGATGGTATTTGCTGGACTGCTTTTTCCGATGTTTTCAAAACTAATCAAGGAGCGGCCTGCAGCAATAGAACCATTGGTCAAGCAGGCAAGTAGGCTTTTGCTCGGTTCGAGTATCGCATTTATTGTTTTTAGCCTGATGCGCGGTGGGCTATTGATGGATCAAATTTATACCAATACATTTGTGGATAGCGGGAGCATATTGTTTCTATTGAGCATCGCTTTTTTTGGAATGGCATCAAACCTTATATATGGGTCTTTGCTCACAGCCAATGGATCTTTAGGGGTTTTGAATCGCATCTCCTTTATAGGTGTTATTGTAAATATCTGCTTGAATTTAATTTGGTTTCCAAAAGTACACAGTGTTGGTGCTGCGCTTGTTGCTGCAGGGGTAGCTGCATTTACTCAACTATTGGTTGCATTAACACAGGCCATTTACTGTAAACGCTTGTTTGCCTTACCTCTTATTGATCGCTATTTTTATCGCTATCCCTTGCTTATTGTTTCATTGGTGTTCTGGTTTGTTATAGTTGATTGGACTCCCATAGGGTACGTATATGGGAACTGGATCCTGTTAATTGATGTTTCAGTATCTATATTCTTGCTTTTCGCTTTTAAATTCATAGATATAAAGGAGCTGATTTCGCTTGTTCAAACTCGCAGTAAAACGCAATAATTATGGATTTTTGGAGTTATTGTCATAGCTTTGAAAAAAAATTGGCCGCAAGCAAGCATTATGGAAAACAACAACCTCACTGACCAACGCAACGCACTTCTCATATTTCTCTGGAATCAGCGCAAACCTTTGATGCTATTTACGGGCGCTGCCGCGATCGTTTCCATCGTCGTCGCCTTTTTAATTACGCCTTTATACTTATCCACCGCCATTGTCTTTCCGGCTGCATCTAGCAACGTTTCCTTCTCAGAACAACGCAATGTCAAAGCCGCAC
>JGI25921J50272_10000200_pt1 | contig 19613 bp, 19 predicted proteins | sample LauGreSu1BDMLBSD_2_FD_50272 | JGI IMG/M metagenome (IMG submission 50272) | reverse complement strand
ATTCTCTTTCTCTGCTCACAGCTTCCTTTGCTTCCTGCCTTTGCTTTATATTTTGGAGGATGGCATGCTATCAAATCCTTTGAAATTATTTTCAAATTTTTACACGATGCAAAAGAAGAAATGGCCGACAAACCCATGACCATGTGGAAGAATGCACTGCCGATGACATTTCTCGCTGCATTCGGCTTCATTTTCATGGCCTTCATATGGAATGGTACCGGATTGAAAATGGATCCGCTCCCTGCCATCTTCATTTTTCTGTCCATTATAACCCTGCCTCACCTTGATGTGATGGACAAGCTCATCAACCGCCAGACCAAACGATGAACTTATCTTAACATTGGAATACAACTATCTTTGTTGCATGTCTCATCCAATTAACATCAGGCCAATCAGCAAAGAGGACAATCCCATCATTGCCACCATCATCAGGTCTTGCCTTACAGAATTCGGAGCCAACAAACCTGGAACGGTTTATTATGACAAAACCACAGACCACTTGTTTGAACTTTTNCAGGAAGATGGAGCAGCCTATTTNATTGCTGAACAAAATGATACAATAGTGGGAGGCGGCGGAATCTTCCCAAGTGCGGGCTTACCTCTTGGCACTTGTGAACTGGTAAAAATGTACCTCCTACCTCCAGCCAGGGGAACTGGAATAGGTGCTAGCCTGATGAACAAATGCATGAGCAAGGCAAAGGAATTGGGATTTGATTCCATCTACATCGAAACCCTTCCCGAGCTCAAAAAAGCNATATCGGTTTATGAAAAATTCGGATTCAGCTACCTTGACAAACCATTGGGCGATACAGGACATTTTGGATGTTCTGTCTGGATGCTGAAATCAATCTGATCAGNCATGGAGCTTGACTTCATAGACAGGACTGAACAAATAAACTTTCCCTGTTAAAAGTTCTACAGCCTTGATGCGTTTTCTAACNTTTTCCTCTCTCCTGAATACCCTGTTGTTCTTGATCACAAAAAGTGAACCGACAGGCAATTCTTCAACCAGGCAATGCCCTTCTTTTACGGGATCATATTTTCTCAAGATCCGCATCAGTGCATCATCGGCACAGGAACTTGCCGCAGGATTTCTCAATGAGAGGAACAACTGTTGTGCGATATCTTCAGGGAATAGCTTGGATTGTAAAAATTGTTTCAACAGATCAGAGAATTGCCCTTTCCATTCCTGACCATGCGAGGCCACTTTATGACCAAACCGCATAAAGGTGATAAGNTGTGCCAACTCATGCAGCAGGGTGATCAAAAAAGCATAGGGATTCAGGTTTCCATTGACAGTAATCCTGTGTGCTTTATCAGCATGGGCATTGCGATAATCTCCCAAAACAGATTGCCTGGATCGTGTAATTGTGAGGTGCACTTTGTAATGCAACAAGAAAGGTTCCACCAGTGGGAATGAACCAGGAGGAAGAAAATCAGCCAAAGACCCTAATGGAGCTTCATTTTTTGACATGATCAATCCTTTTTGACCAAGGCAAGAAGTCCTTTCACTTCCAAATAGGTATATACCAGATAAGTAAACATGCTGGACAGAAGGGCTGGGGTATTCATGGCATTTCCTTTCCATTGTGCGTAAGCAACCACAACCAGGGCGGCCAGGACCAATTTAATGATGAATGACCCGTATACTGATGACATAAATCCTGCAGTAGACTTTGATTGAAGACCATTGTGCATCATCCAGAATGAAACCAGTGTAAGGATGCAGATGAAAAGGTTACCAACCAAAAAAACATCCGTATCGAGACCCATGTTTTTAAGCGTGGAGTAAAGGGAAGCAGCCAGGATGTTCACTACTGCAAAAAAAATCAAAATTGGTCTAAGGGATTTTCTCAAGTTCATGTGTTCTTTTTATTTGTTTCGACAATGATCTTCACCAGATTGAAAACCACTGCCAACAGTGGAAGGACCCAGATCAATACTGGAGAGGCAAATCCTGCTAGAGGGTCCAATTTCCAACCAATTCCCAATGCGATGATGATAGAGCCAAAAAACTGGGCGCCAAGCCCCATGTATTTCATCCAGGATACGTCAGGTGATTTCTTCTTTGGAGTGATGGATGCCATATCAATCCTTTATNTCTTCCAATTCAGGAATGGCAATGACTGCTGTATCCAAAATCAATTCAGCTTTACCCGATAAGACATTTCTCACATTCTCCCAGTAGGCTTCTCTATAGAGCATCTGCTTTTCCAATGAATCTGCACGCAATTTTAGTTTGGTCAGCTCTCTCCTTTCTGATTGGCTACCATAACCGGGTACATAATATTTCAAAGGAGTAAAACTGATCAATGCAGTCGTAAGGACAACCAACATCACAAAAACAAAGCAGGAAACGATATATACACTCAGCCGGGTCAATTTGAATGTTACAACTTCCTCGTAAGTATGGTCATTCATCACCACCAACCTATACCGGTTGGTCAATCTTTTGAACCTGCTCTGGTTTGTAGTCTGCTCTGCCATTGGAAAAAATTGATGAAATCAGGGTATAAAGTTACTGTTAATTGGCAAAAGTGGGCCTTTAAAAATAGCAGGATTAAACGTATTTTTACATTCCTTGAAACATGCTCTACATCATATGGTTTTTCAACTAGCGAGGCCATTCTTGGTTTTGATAGGAATGATGATGACAATGGGAGTTCTGGCGCAAGGAAATATCACCTATGACCTCATAAAGCCCAAAGCCTATGAAAACAGAAAGCTGGCTTCGGAGCTGACACCAGACAAAAAAATCAATCCTGTAAAGAGATTAAAGGAAAACATTGTCTCGCACTACAATTTCTATTTCAACGCCAACCTAAAACTATCCAAGGTGGTTGCATCGGCCAAACAGGCCAATAAGGACACCTTCACCGCACTGATTCGATTTTTCAATTACAGCCTTGACCAAACGGCACAACAGCAACAAGAACTGGACTCTGTTGTCATCAAGGTCAACAATGGCATCTTGCTCCATGACCTCAGGAATGACTGGGTAGATGATCTTTATTTGCTGATGGGTCAATCATATTTCTACCAAAAAAAGTTTGACTCCGCTTACGATGTATTTCAATACATCAACTATAACTTCCAACCACGCAGCAAAGATGAGATTGGGTTTGAAAAATCAATCGGCTCCAACATCAATACGGATGGAAATATTTTCAATATTGCTACAAAAGAAAATAAATTTTCGCCACATCGGTTGATAAGGAATGACGCACTGCTTTGGATCATCAGAACACAGCTGGAAATGGGTAACGAAGATGAGGCAAGTGGCATGATTGAAACCCTTTATCACGACAATTTATTCCCCAAAAGATTAACTGAAAAATTGGCTGAGCTAAAAGCTTACCTGTTTTACAAGAAACAACAACCAGATTCTGCAGCGATTTACTTGGAGAAATCATTAGGCGCCTGCGAAGACAATGCAGAACAATCGAGAAGACTTTTTCTGATTGCCCAACTGCATGCAAGATCCAATCAAAATAAAAAAGCTGACGATTTTTTCGAGAAAGCTGTGGCCCTCACTACAGACCCAGTCATGGAGGCCTATGCACGCATCTACCAGATAGGATTGACTTCAAATGAAACCGACCAAGCCCAAAGGATTGATCAAAATGTAAAAGCATTGATCAACATGGCCAACAGGGAGAAATACGCAGCCTACCGTTCCATCATTTATGCAGCAGCTGCAGAGATGGAAACAACAAGAAATAATACGTCCAGTGCAATAGAATTGTTGATCAAGAGCAATCAATTCAATACAACAGATATTGATCTCAGAAATACAACGAATTTGAATATTGCATCCCTTGCATTCAGCACCAAACAATATGAACTGGCAAAAAAATATTATGACAGCATCAATATTGGCAACCAAAAAGATCCTGAAGAAATCACCAGAAAAAAAACAATTGCCAATGCGCTGTTTGATGAACTAAAAATTGTTAATGCCGAAGATAGTATGCAGGCNCTTGCTTCTCTTCCAGAAAAAGAAAGAGAGTCAGCGTTGAAAACAGTTTTAAAAAAGCTAAGGAAGGAACAGGGTTTGTCTGAGGAGAATGAAAAACAAACAGGCAGTACGAATCCCAAAAATTCCTTGCTGGATGACAATACTGCAAGCCTTTTTCCAGCAGAACAAAAAAAAGGCGAATGGTATTTCAACAACCCCACACTCAAAGCACAGGGCAGTATTTCCTTCAAGAACAAATGGGGCAATAGGGCAAATGGAGACAATTGGAGACGGGCTGCGGCCTTGAATGCTGCCTTGCGCTCAAACCTTCCCAAACAAACCGGAGCTGACACAAAAGCCACTGATACGATTGCAGCCGCCGATCTTTCCCTTGAGACCCTCAGAGAGAAACTTCCCTTGACAGCTGAGAAACTTGCCGCATCCAACGAAAGGAAGTTTGAAGCATATCAAAAATTAGGAAGTATATACAAAGACAGGCTGGAAGACTGCAAGGAATCCATCAACTGGAATGAAAAACTGATCAATCAAAAAACAAATATTCCAGCACTTGAAAAACTGTTGTTTGATCTTGCCTATTGTTACCGTAAAACAGGAAACAACTCCAAAGCCTTGTTTTATCAATCCCAACTGGCAGAAAATTTTCCGGCCAGTGAGATGAATAAAATGTTGCGTGACCCATTGAGCATCAGCAAGGCAAAAAATGAAAAGTCAAAAGCAATTACTGAACAATACGACAAGGTTTACGATCTTTTTCTGTCAGGAAAATTTGAATTGGCGCGCGCAGAAAAAAGAAAAGCAGATTCCCTTCATGGGGAGAACAATTGGTCACCACAATTGCTTTACATCGAAGCCGTTTATTACATCAAAAACAAACAGGACAGTCTCGCCATCGATGCATTGAACAAGATCCCTTCTCTCTATCCTAACTCCCCTGTTGCCATGAAAGCAGGACTGCTGGCTGATGCGTTGAACAGAAGGGAGATCATTGAGAATGAGCTCCGCTCCGTATCAGTATCAAGGCAAACAGAAGACAGCATCAAATGGATCGATGACAGTCCGCTTCCCAAGGCCAAAGAAACAAAGGTCAAGGCAGAGCCTTCACAAAGACAGGTTGTACAAGCCCCAATAACTGCCAAAACAAAAACAGATACTACTGCCTTTAAAGCGCCTGTCATAGAAAAAAAAGCAGATGGTTACGTATACGATCCAACGGAACAATACGGAGTGCTGCTGTTGCTGAAGGATGTTGATGTTGTTTACATCAACGAGGCCAAAAGGGCACTGACAAGGTACAATGCAGAGCGGTATGCTGGAAGTCAGTTAACCTTGCGCAATGATAAAATTGGGGAATCACCCTATATTCTGATCAGCGTATTTGCCAATGCCGCTGAAGCACTGGGCTATGTTGAAAAAACCGCTCCAATAGCCTCAAAAGAGATCTTCCCTTGGCTGCCCGCTGAAAAATATAGCTTTGTTATCATCTCNCCCAACAACCTTAAAAAGGTGCTGGAGGAAAAAGCTACCNGCCCATATCTTCAGTTCATCAAGGCCCAGATTCCCGGAAAATTTTAAGGTTTCCTTTTCCGTAAAGACAGGGCTTTTATTTAGCTTTACCCCATGAAGGATCATCTGAAAAAGAGCAGTGAGACATCCAAGCCCGTCAGGCTTTTTTGGAAATTTTTCCTCTATGCCTGGAGTGCAGTATTCTTGTTGATTCTTTTGATTTATGTTGGACTATTTGGCAAGCTTCCGTCTATTGAAGAGCTTGAAAACCCTTCCATGATGTCATCCTCTGAGATTTATGCGGATGACGGAACGATGATGGGCAAGTTTTACCTGAAAGACAGGATCAACGTAAAATACCAGGACATCTCACCCAATGTAATCAGGGCACTCGTTTCAACAGAGGATGAGCGGTTCTATGAGCATTCTGGGATCGACATCAAAAGTTTGCTTCGCGCCATTGTCTTTCTTGGCAGTGAAGGTGGAGCCAGCACGATTACACAGCAAACCGCCAAAGCATTGCTTGGTCAGCAAAGCAGTAAATCTGTTACCAGGATCATTGAAAAACTCAAGGAATGGATTGTCGCCATACGCCTTGAAAGCAACCTGACCAAAGAGGAAATCATCACCTTGTACCTGAACATGGTGAATTACGGAGATGAGACCTATGGCATCAGGAATGCCGCCAAAACCTATTTTCAGAAAGAGCCCGGACAGCTTGCCGTTGAAGAGGCAGCGGTGCTGGTTGGGCTGCTCAAGGGCAGCACCAGATACAATCCAAGGCGGAATCCAAAAGCCGCCATGGCACGGCGCAATACCGTTATTGACCAAATGGTAAGAAACGAAGTATTGACCAAAGAAGAAGCCAGGGCGATAAAAATCGCCCCCATTCAATTGAAATACCAAAAACTGGATGAAAATTCGGGTATTGCCCCCTATTTCCGGGAAGTTCTGAGGGAAGAATTGAAGAACTGGTGCAAGGAAAATGAAAACCCTGCAACAGGTGAACCCTATGACATCTACAAAGACGGATTGAAGATCTTCACCACCATCAATCCCAGGATGCAGGAGTATGCAGAGATCGCGGTTTACAGACACATGCAGAACCTACAGAAGGTCTTTAGCAGTCAATACAACATCAAAGATGGATCAACCTGGAAAACGCCTGAGGGCAAAGCGGTGATGACCAATGCCATGAAGCAATCTGACCGGTGGAGAAACCTCAAGGATGATGGACTTGACGAGGAAGAAATCAAAAAGAGTTTCATGGAGCCTGTGAGGATGAAAATCTTTTCCTGGAATGAAAAAAGGGAGACAGACACGATCATGTCTCCAATTGATTCGATTCGTTACCACAAGCAAATCATGCAGATTGGCCTGCTTTCCATGGACCCGCAAACGGGTGAAGTGAAAGCCTGGGTAGGAGGAAGCAATTTCAGAAGGTTCAAGTTTGACCATGTAAACATCAAAACGAAAAGACAGGTGGGTTCAACCTTCAAACCCATTCTTTATACATTGGGCGTGATGAATGGATACAAACCTGAATCCATTTTTCCTGGCGGTCCCATCAACATGGGTGGAAAAATGATTGAAGGAGATGGCGGACCGATGGCGGTCTGTCTCGCTTTCTCAAAAAACCCTGGTGCTGTTTACCTGATCAACCAACTGGGCGTTCAACGTACCGTTGAATTTGCCAAACAATGTGGAATAGATAACAAGATCCCACCCTATCCATCGATTGCGCTCGGTTCAGCCGATCTATCCTTGTTTGAAATGGTACAGGCTTACAGCATGTTCCCAGGAAGGGGCTTCAATGTAAAACCTTATTTTATCAGCCGTATTGAAGACAGGAATGGTAATGTATTGGCCTCTTTCAGGTCAGAATCCAGGGAAGTGATCAGCGAGAGTGAGGCATATATCATGACCAAGATGCTTCAAGGCGTGGTGGATTTTGGTACGGGTAGGGCATTAAGAGGGGCATATGGCATCAGTGGTCAAATTGCCGGTAAAACTGGAACCACCAATGACAATGCTGACGGCTGGTTCATTGGGTTCAGCCCACAACTTTTATCTGGTGTATGGGTAGGATGTGATGATCCTTTCCTTAGAATGCTTTATACTTCTGGGGGGGCTCAGATGGCCATGCCTGCTTGGGCTTATTATTACCAACAAGTATTCAATGACAAAAGCCTGAACATAGACCCAGGTGCAGCATTCATTCCTCCTGCAAGCATGCAAAACGAGATTATTTTTGACTACAACCAGGCAGTGGAATCCCAAGATTTGCTACCGGTGGAAGGTGAAGATGGTAGCAAGTCTGGAGAGTATATTGAAATTCCCATCAGCACTGGCAAGGAAAAAGTTGTTACTGAATCACAAAAATTTGAAGACCCCTCTACCCCAAAAGAGGCGCCCAAACCAACACCTGCACCTGTCAAAGAAAATGTTCAACCAACCAAAGACAGTGTTGATCGAAAGCGTGGGGGATTGCTGAAAAGAGTATTTGGAAAGAAACAATAAAAAAAGCCTGGAATCATCCAGGCTTTTCAATATTTCTAATTTTATATACAATTATTTATCAAGTACTGCAGATACGCCAAGACTGAAAAACAAGTTGTTGGCAGCATTTCCTGTTACAGGCATTCTGTACTGGCTCTGCAGAATCAAAAATGTTTCATCAAAGAGATTAAACTGCAAGCCAACACCAGCAGGGATATATGCGGCATGATATCCTTTCCATACTGACCCACCGACACCAAGAGAAAGGAAGGGAGATACAACATGGTCATCGGTCAATAACTTCATAAAAAGATTGGCATCCATTTCGAAATACGTTTTCGAACCGGTGTTTGTAGCATAGGGCTTGTTGGAAAGGGTATAAGTTACATCTGACATGCCCAGTCTTGCATTGAAATCAAACTTTTCGTTCAATCCCTGAGTATAGGTAATGGCCATACCAACCCTCTTCCTGTCAAAACTGCTCCATTGCTTATCCGTCAATACAAAAGACATTCCTTTGGATTCCAGATCCGCTGGGGTCTCGAAATCATGTCCTGTAAACTGGATCCCCAATTGCCTGCTTTTTTTGTTGGATGACTTTGATTGGGCAAATCCTACCTGGAACAATGCCACGGCAAATACAAATAATAATATTCTTTTCATAAACACTTGAGTTTTGAGTATAACAAAAATAGTCGGTGAGAGTTGAAACATAAAATAATTATTGGTTTTTGGCCATATTAATCTGAATTAGCCCCTTTTTAGCACCTCCACCCTTACCTTAATGACTCCTCCATCCTTAAAATCCAACTTTTTAGCAGCTGCCTTCGATAAATCCACAAGCCTGGGATTACGATGATGGAGCCTATCGTTGACCCTTACAGTGACTGATTTGTCATTTTTAAGGTTTGTAACCTTCAAAAGGGTTCCCATGGGTAAAGTGTTGTGTGCGCAGGTCAATTTATCCTGGCTGAAAATTTCTCCACTGGCTGTTTTCTTTCCTATAAATTTATTGGAATAAAAACTGGCATATCCGACTGCAGTATCTGACTGAACAACATTTCTGTAATTGACTTTTTTCTGAGCAGGAGATACAAAGGGCAGAGCCATGATCGAGATGATCAAGAAAGAAAGAACATTGGATTTATTGAAGCATATCCTCATTTTATTCAGGATCAATGAAATACAAAGGTAACCATTATCTTAGTACTATTATCCCTCATTTAATCATTTGCTTGTGGCCCATAAAATCATTGCAACAGCTCTTTTTGCACTTTTTGTACCATTGGCATGGGCACAGGAAAAAATGGTCGACAAGTTGCAACCCATCAGTGATAATGTTTCACTTCGCAAAATGGTTGAACGTGACTCACTGCTGGCCATGATTGAATTGAAAAGCCTGATTCCCGACTTGCAATACGACCTCAGGTATGCAAGCAAAAATAACTTTACTGGCAAGCGAATGTATCCGAAAAATACCCAAACAACCTACCTGAGACGCCAGCCTGCTTTTGCATTGACGAAAGTGGCAACAGAACTGAGGGGTAAAGGGCTTGGGATTAAAATATGGGATGCCTACCGACCCTATCGCACGACTGTTCGATTTTGGGAATTAATCCATGATGAACGATTTGTCGCCAATCCATCGAAGGGAAGCGGACACAACCGGGGAACAGCGGTGGACCTTACCCTGGTAGACTTAACAACCGGTAAGGAATTGGAAATGCCTACTCCCTTTGATGATTTCTCACCAAATGCCTTTCATGCAGCGAAAAACATTGATGACTTAAGGATAAAGAACAGAATGTTGTTGAGAAAAATCATGGAAAAATACGGCTTTGTTCCTCTGGAAACTGAATGGTGGCATTACTCATGGCCAGGTGCATCTGCCTATGATGTACTTGACCTATCCTTCAAGACTTTGGGTTCAATGTTGCATTGAGGATCAAACGGATGCCACATCAACAACGGCGTCCAGATTGATCGGTCCGTAAATATGTGGGAAGGTATTTTGTACAGAAGGTGACCATTCAAAAATAAGCTGGCTGGTCAGCTTTTCTGTATCAATCGTCAACAGTACAAGATCTTGCACACCAGCATAAAACCTGGATCTGATGTCTTCTACCTGAGACAGCTCACTGCAGTGAATGAACCCTTCTTCCTTCAAAGATGGGGAAGTATAGGATCCTGTCTCACTTGCTTTTGACCAAGCGTCTTTTGTAGTGATGTGATATATAAGGGGCATTCGGTTGAATTATTTTATGAATATACCCTTTTTATCATTTGCTCCCGCAACATGAGGTCTACCAAGACAATGGCAGCTGTTGCTTCCAATACTGGAGGTACCCTCAAGGCGATACAAAGGTCGTGCCTTCCCCTTACGGCAAATGATTCCATCTGATCTGTCTCCCAGTTGTAGGTAAACTGATCTTTGGGTGTTGAGGAAGTGGGCTTTATGGCAATCCTGAATACCAACTCATTGCCATTGGTAATTCCTCCAACAACTCCTCCAGCATGATTGGTGGTTGTTTTTCCATCTGCATTCTCAATGGCATCATTGTGATCAATCCCAAACATTGATGCAGCCNTGAAGCCAGTACCAAATTCAATTCCCCGTACAGCAGGAATCGCGAATACAGCATGAGAAATCAGGGATTCTACAGAATCAAAAAAAGGCTCACCCAGTCCGAGGGGCAAACCATTGACCCTGCACTCTACAATTCCTCCAACTGAATCTTTGTTTTCGATCGCTTTTTGCAATCCCTTTTCAGGGTCCGACTCACCACCAATGGAAGTAATTTCTGCAACAATAGTGATGGAATTCAATATTTTTTTGGCAACTACCCCTGCTGCAACCAGACAAAGTGTTAAACGACCACTAAAATGGCCACCGCCACGAAAATCTTCAAAACCACCGTATTTTTTATGGGCAACAAAATCAGCATGCCCAGGTCTTGGCACTGCACGCTGTTTCTCATAATCACCAGACCTTGTGTTTTTGTTTTCAAACAAGAGCGTCAAGGGGGCACCTGTTGTTCTGCCGTTGAAAACACCGCTTTTGAACAAGGGTAGGTCTTCTTCCTGACGGGGTGTCGTACCTTTTTGGGTACCGCCTTTTCTCCTCTCAGTATCAACTATAAAATCCTCAATGGCTAGTGGCATTCCTGCAGGGCAGCCATCAATGACCACTCCTACACTTTCACCATGTGATTCGCCGAAAATATTGACTGTAAATAATTTACCGAAATGATTCATGGGATCAGTTTAAACCGTTTGCAATGTAATGGAAGTACCAAGGGCTTTCAAATGCTCATAAAAATCAGGATAGGATTTGTTGATGGCTTCTGCCTCTTCAATGATGACTTCTCCATCAGCCCCCAAAGCGGCAACTGCTGCAGCCATGGCTATCCTGTGGTCATGGTGAGAATGGACTCTTGCCGCTTTCACATTGCGATTGCCATGAACAATCATCATGTCTCCATCCAAATCGATCTCTACGCCCATTTTACCAAATACATCCTGCAAGGTCAATGCCCGATTGCTTTCCTTGTGGGTCAAGCGCAGGGCTCCTTTGATGACTGTATCTCCTTGACAATAGGCTGCAAGNGCAACCAAAGGAGGAAACAAATCAGGACATTCGGTNGCATCAAAATGAAATGCTTTCAAATCAGCAGGACCTACATAGAATATTCCGTCTTCATGCCGAAGTGATGCTCCCGCATCTTTGATGGCTTCCAGAATTTTCATGTCTGCCTGAACGGAATCTGCCTTCATCCCCTCAATGCTGATCCCACCGGCAATTGCACCAGCAACAAATAGAAATGCAGCACCACTCCAATCACCTTCAACACGATAACTGATTTCTCCAACAGGCTGAGCATGTTCCAATGCGCTGAAACTAAAGGTTTCGTAATCCTTTACCACTGGAACTTTCATNCCAAATGATTTCAAGACGCCAAGGGTAAGATCAATGTATGGCTTGCTTTTCAGGTCCTTCACCGTTATCGTCACATCCCTTGCTCCAGCAGCAGAATAGGCCATCAACAACCCGGTAAGAAACTGTGAACTCAAACTCCCATCCACTTCAATTGAACTTGGATGCATAGGGCCTTTGATCACCAACGGCAACTTCCCATCATTCGAGTGAATGGCAATACCAAGCTTTGGGAAAATCGCATCAAAAAAATGCATGGGTCTTGTCATCAAAGATCCAGTACCACTGATTGTCAACTCCCTTGAACTCAAAGAGGCAATGGGAGTAAACATCCTGATTCCTAACCCACTTTCGCCACAGTTGATCTCATTGGAGAACGGATGAACACCATCGCTTTTGACGATGACGACATTCTCCTGCTTGGTTACTTCGGCACCTAGTTTAGAAATCACATCCAATGCCGCCAAATCATCATTGCTTTTGCCGGGGTCAACGATATGGGTGACACCCTGGTGAAGCAAAGCTGCAGCACAGGCCCTTTGCATGTCGCTCTTGGAGCGGGGTGCACGCAAAGTCCCTGAGATATCGGATGGACAAACGATTGCTATCATTTTATCTTTTTGTTTGTTTCGTTGTATGCTGTGAGATGGTTTTTGAGTGCATCTACATCAATANTGTTGATTACGCCTTTCCCTATTCTTTTCAACAAAATATAGCTCATGGTTTTGCTGATTCTTTTCTTGTCCATTTTGAGAACATTGAAAACTTTCTCTACATCAAAAGCTCCTCTGGTTGGCAAACCAAAATTGATAAGTGTCTTTTCCACACGTGCTGCATCTTTCAAGCCAAGCAAGTTTTCAGAAAGCCAGGCAGCAAAAACCATTCCAAGCGCTACCGCTTGTCCATGGGTCAACTCGTATTGTGTTTCAAGCGCATGACCAAGGGTATGTCCGAAATTCAACATTTTCCTTTCACCAGCTTCAAACTCATCCCTTTTCACAACACCGGCCTTTAGCTTAACATTGCTGAGGATGATTTCCTGCATCAATTTTTTGCTCTTCTTGACCTTTTCCAAATTGGTAGACTCCAGCAATTGAAAAGACTTGGCGTCCAGGATACAAGCATGCTTGATGATCTCGGCAAACCCATTCGACCACTCTGCATCAGGAAGTGTTTTCAAAAAGGATTGGTCATAGAAAATAAAGGAAGGTTGACGGATAATGCCCACCATGTTCTTGTACTGGCCAACATCAATCCCATTTTTGCCTCCGATGGATGCATCCACCATTGCCAGCAATGATGTGGGCACAAAACCAAAACGGATGCCTCGCATAAAAATAGAGGCCACATATCCGGTAAGGTCGGTCACCACACCACCGCCAACACCAACAAGGATGGATTTCCTATCGGCCTGAAAAGCAATAAGCTGTTCAATGATCGCATCAGCCGTGGGTTGTATCTTGTACTCCTCACCGGGCTTTAATGTGATCACATTCCAGTTCTTGAACTTGGATTGGTGTGCTTCAAAAACATTGGCATCTGTAATGATGATTGTTTTTTCCCTGTCAACAATGGTATGCAACCGGCTGAACAATGCATCAAAATAGAAATCAACAGCAGCACTGGAAAATGTAAATTTCTTCTTGTTCATGAATATCAATCGTTCATGATTTTATTCTGCCTGTTGATGCTTTCCATGTGAATGGCATCCATGTAACGTGTAATGAACTCATCACTCAAGCCAACCTTTCCTGCCTTCTGCAAAGCCTTTTCAAGCACCTCATTCCAACGCGTTGCCTGAAGGATGGTCACATTGTTGTTGCGCTTGTATTCTCCTATTTTTTCTGCAATGGACATCCTTTGTGAAATCAATTGCATCAACTCATCATCAATATGGTTGATTTGCTCACGCAATTTATCCAATGCGGCATGGTAAGATTCAGAGGGAACATCCTCGCTCCTCCAGCTGATGGCTGATAACATTTCTGCAAGACGCTCAGGTGTGATTTGTTGCTTGGCATCACTCCATGCATTATCAGGATCAATATGGCTTTCAATCATCAAACCATCAAAGTCGAGGTCAATTGCCTTCTGGGCAGTTGCTTGTAAAATATCTCTGCGTCCGCAAATATGTGAAGGATCGTTGATGATGGGCATACCAGGCATCCTGCGCTTCATTTCAATGGCCAAGTGCCACATCGGAGCGTTCCTGAATTCTGTATTTCCATAAGAAGAAAATCCACGGTGGATCAATCCGACTTGTTTGATGCCAGCCCTTGATACGCGTTCAACAGCACCCTGCCAAAGTTCGAGATCAGGATTGATGGGATTCTTGATCAATACAGGCACATCAACACCACGCAAGGCATCAGCAACTTCTTGTACACTGAAAGGGTTCACGGTGGTTCTTGCACCAATCCACAATACATCAACATCAAAGGTCAGNGCATCTTCAACTTGTTTTCCTGTTGCCACTTCTACAGTCGTGGGCAAACCAGTAAGTTTCTTCGCTTTCTGAAGCCATGGAAGACCTTTGGCACCGATGCCTTCAAACATACCAGGCTTGGTACGTGGTTTCCAGATTCCTGCACGCAGCATGTCAACTTTGCCTGTCTTGGCAAGACGCTCTGCTGTTTCAATTACTTGCTCTTCTGTTTCTGCACTACAGGGACCTGAAATGATCAGGGGTCTTTTGCTCCAAGCGGCCTGAACTGCTGATTGCTGGGTTGTTTCAGTTGATTCCATTTTGTAAAATTAAGGATTAAATAAGGAAGGTTTAAGTGTATTAGTGTATGATCCTGCGGATCTGGTTTGCTTTGCTCATCAANTCATTNAGGTANTCCCAATTCTCTTTTTCAAGACATGATTTGAATTTTCTCAATTGGGTGATGTGCTCATTGAGTACATCAAGAATATTTTCACGGTTCTGCATCAGGATGGGTGTCCACATTTCAGGACTGCTTTTTGCCAAACGCACGGTACTTTCAAAACCTGCACTGGCCATTTCAAAGATGGCATCATCTTCTTTCTCCTTTTCCAAAACAGTATTGGCCAAAGCAAAGGAGGTGATGTGCGAGATATGGCTTACATAGGCCGCATGAAGATCATGGTCATTGGCTCCCATTTCAATGATGCGCATCTTCAATGATTGGAAAATCTCAGTTGCTGCTGCCAATGCATCAGGATCACTTTCACTTGNGTCACAGAGGATAACCGCNTTGTCTTCAAATGCATTTTCAACTGCCGCTGTAGGGCCACTATACTCCGTACCCCACATGGGATGTGAGGCCACAAACCTTCCCCTTTGGGAATGATCTTTCACAAGATTGGCCAGCTGACTTTTGGTTGACCCCATATCAATCACAACCTGATGAGACACCCTGTCCAATACGTAAGGAAGCAAGGTAGACAAGACACCTACCGGAACAGCCAGCACAATTACATCAGCAGCAATGATAGCCTCATCCAGTGACATCATCTCGTCAACAAGCCCCAATTCAATGGCCTTCAAGCCATGTTCCTTGTTGTTGTCTACACCAACAATCCTATTGGCCAACCCATTTTTTCTGCACTTGAGCGCCAGCGACCCTCCGATCAAACCCACTCCTACGATGGCAAAATTCTTTTTCATGGTTGATTGGTATGATGAATATTATTGTTTTGTAAATGTTTTCCTGACACGGTCAATGGCTTCCTCCAATATCTCCTTCTTGCTGCAAAGACTAACGCGTACATATTGATTTCCTGCATCGCCAAATATGCCACCTGGGGTAATAAAGACACGTGCTTTTGCAAGAACAGCATCACTCAATTCAAAACCAGATGCATATTGATCAGGGATGCGCGCCCAGACAAACATGCCCACTTGATCTTTTGAATAACTACATCCAAGCAAATCAAGCAAAACAAGGGCCTGCTCCTTGCGTTGTGCGTATATTTCATTGACCATGTCAAACCAGTCCTGATCCAATTCCAATGCTTTTGCTGCAGCAACCTGCACAGGCAAGAACATGCCTGAATCCATGTTGCTTTTGAACCGCAATATCGCATTGATGTGTGCTGATGAACCGACAATCATTCCCACACGCCATCCAGCCATGTTATGGGATTTGCTCAGTGAATTGAGCTCTACAACCACTTCCTTGTTCTTGTCAAATTCAAAAAGGCTCAAGGGTTCATCATTGAGGATAAAACTATAAGGATTGTCATGGACAATCAAGATGTTATTGTCCTTGGCAAAATCAATGATCGCTTGCAACAATTGCTTGTTGGGCAGCTGGCCTGTTGGCATGTGAGGGTAATTCAGAAAAAGTAATTTCACCTTTCCGCCGGATTGGGCATTGTACTGCTCAATCATTTGTTTCCAAACATTGATATCAGGATGCCAATCATTCGCTTCGTCCAAACGATAAGCCAAAACTTCTCCACCAGCCAATTTCACTGCGCTGGTATAGGTTGGATAGCCTGGATTGGGTACCAGCGCTGCATCTCCCTTGTCCAGGTAGGTCATGCAGATGTGCATGATGCCCTCCTTGCTTCCAATAAGGGGAAGCACTTCAGTATTTGGATCTACTTCAACCTGATACCATTTTTTGTACCAGGAAGAAACCGCATTGCGAAGAACAGGAGAACCCTTGTAAGACTGGTAGGCATGGGTATTGGGCTTTGCCGCCTCCCCGTGCAAGGCCTCTACCACAGAAGGATGTGGCGGCAGGTCAGGGCTTCCAATCCCAAGGTTGACAACCTGATGACCGGCTTTGTTGAGCTCATCAATCTCCCTCAATTTTGATGAAAAATAATATTCACCAATACCATCCAATCGTGATGAAACATTGATCATGATCCTACTTGTTGAATTTTCCTTTTTTATAAACTCCCAATACCCTCAGGTATGCTGTCTTCTTTTCTAGTTTTCCAATTAGTTTTTTGTACTGACCGATGGTATCAAATTCAAGGTCAGCATGAAAACCATATTTGAACTTGCTTCCGGCAATGGGAAAGGATTGAAGCTTGCTAAGGTTAATCCCTTCTTTGGCAATCACCGTCAGCACTTCAGACAACCTTCCTTTTGCGTGGTCTGTATGAAAATTGATGGACGCCTTGTTGGCACCCTCCACCTCAGAAGGATTTTGCTGGAGGATCAGGAATCGGGTATAATTGTTTTTGACATCATGGATCTTGGGAGCAATGATGTCCAGACCAAACAACTCAGCGGCCAACTTTCCAGCAATGGCTGCAACATGCTTGCTTTTCCGCAGCTGAACATGCTTGGCACTGAGCGCCGTATCCTCGGTTTCGATCAATTTCCAGCCTTGCGGGTTGAGGAATCCCAGGCACTGCTGAAGTGCCATTGGATGAGAATGCACTTCTCTGATATCTGCAAGNTTTACACCAGGATTGACCATCAGGTGCTGGTCAATCTGCAGGTAAACCTCTCCAGCAACAAACAGGTCTGATTTCTGNAGAAGATTGTAATTGGGTAAAATACTTCCGGCAATGGAATTTTCAATGGCCATGATGCCTCCCATGGTAGCCTTCTTATCAGATGCCTGCCTGATTACTTCAGTGAATGTCGCGCAGGGAAGAATCTGTACATTTTTCCCATAAAACGACCTTGCAGCCACNTGGTGAAAACTGCCCTCATATCCCTGGATGGCTACAGGCAAATCTGGCTGCTTTTTAGGGGAAGCAGTTGATCGTGATGTCTTTGCCAATTTTTTTTCGCTCATTGGTTTNCGCTTAAAAAAAAATCCCGGGGGTTAGCCGGGATCCTTATGTTGATGTTTTGTTTNATATTTGAGTTTCAACAAAAAGTTCCCGTACCACCGGTAAAGTAGTAATAAAAATAAAAGAAGTAACGGGTTCTGTTCGATATCATCTATGCAAATATAAGAAACTTAGAACATTTTCAAAAATCAAATTAAAATCTCTTTCTTGGGCCACCACTGTCAGCATCGTTCATCCGGATCTGCCTGCCCTTGAACTTCTTGCCATNAATCATCCTGACCATTTGATTGGCAGCGCCGGGTTCAATTTCTACCCAGCTGTTCATTTCTTTCATGTCTATCCTGCCCAGTACCTCTTTCTTCAGGTCACTGAGGTCAAGAATAAACTGCAGAAAACTAGCTTTGTAGAAACCATCCTTGGTTCCCAGATTGATGAAAAGCTTCTTGTAACCTGCNCCACCACGGTCAGAAGACGAACGTTCCGTTCTTCTTCCCCCNGGCTCNCGCCTGTCGGTTGAACGCTCATTGAACCGATCGCTGGTTCTTTCAGCCCTGCGATCGTCTCTTACGTTTAGATCGGCGGCATTTTCATAATACTGAAGGAATCTGTCAAATTCCAATGCAGCAACCCTTGTCAGGATCTCTTCCTTCTCCATGTCCACAAATTTTTCGCGGAGCAAAGGGATATAGGTTTCGTATTCACCATGGCTGATGTCAGCCTTCAACATTTTATCGATAAAATGGAAAAACTGCTTTCTGCAAACATCTTTTCCGGAAGGAATATCCAGCTTGTGGAAGCGGTTGTTCAACAATTTTTCAATTTGGCGAAGCCTGTAGGCTTCACGCTGGCTGATAACGGAGATACAGATACCGCTGTTTCCCGCACGGCCTGTTCTTCCACTTCTATGGGTATAAACTTCCGGATCATCAGGAAGCTCGTAATTGATGACATGTGTAATGCCCTGAACGTCAATTCCGCGGGCGGCTACATCGGTTGCAATCAACAGCTGAAGGCTTTTCTCCCTGAACCGGGCCATCACCTTGTCTCGCTGGGCCTGCGTCAGGTCACCGTGAAGGGCTTCAATATCATAGCCTTCCCTGATCAGTGATTCTGTAATGCTTTGTGCATCTGCCTTGGTACGGGTGAAAATAATACCGTAGATACCTGGATTGAAATCGATGATCCTTTTCAGGGTATGGTAACGGTTNACCCCTGAAGTGGTATAATATTGGTGGTCAATGTTCACATTTGATGAATTGGCCTTACCAATGGTCACTTCAGCAGGTGTGGTCATGAAACGCTTGCTTACCTGCTTTACTTCTGAAGGCATTGTAGCGCTGAACAACCAGATACTGTTTTTATTGGGTGTGTTGCCAAGGATAAACTCAATGTCTTCCCTGAAACCCATGTTCAACATTTCATCTGCCTCATCCAGTACAATATAATTGATGTTCTCCAGGTTGATGGCCTTCCTTTCAATAAGATCAATCAATCGACCTGGAGTGGCAACAACAATTTGTACGCCTCTTTTAAGGTCCCTGATTTGATCACCAATGGAAGCACCGCCATAAACGGCTACAGACCTGATTGATTTTTTGTGAAGGGAGAACTTTGCGATGTCTTTGGTAATTTGCATGCACAGCTCACGGGTAGGACATACTACCAAAGCCTGGGGATGGCGTGCCTCACTATCTACCAGCTGCAAAAGGGGAAGTCCAAAGGCAGCAGTCTTTCCGGTACCTGTTTGGGCCAGTCCGACGAAATCCTTTGTACCGCTCAATAGAATGGGAATAGCTTTTTCCTGAATGGGGGTGGGTTCGGTGAACCCAAGGGCATTAATACCTTGCAATAACGACTCTTCAATGCCTAACGCTTCAAAACTCATATTAAATACTTTTTACAAAGGTAAACTTATTCAGCGAGAAAGGGAAGCAAACAAGACAAAGAGCTGATAATCAATAAAATAAAAAA
>JGI25921J50272_10000190_pt1 | contig 20160 bp, 19 predicted proteins | sample LauGreSu1BDMLBSD_2_FD_50272 | JGI IMG/M metagenome (IMG submission 50272) | reverse complement strand
GCGTCACCAAGAACTGTTGCTTATACCGAGAAAGAGCTATCTAGTATGACTATCAAGGTCTTGAAGGAGCTTGCGTCCTCTGCAGTACCCGCAATTCACATCCCCTCTAAATACAAGAAAGACGAAATCGTTGCGTACTTAATCTCACAGGGATTATCCAAAGCCCGTGTAGCATCCCCTGTCCGTGTAGCATCCCCTGTCCGTGTAGCATCCCCTGTTGCAGTCCGTGTAGCGTCCCCTGTCCGTGTAGCGTCCCCTGTCCGTGTAGCATCCCCAGTCCGTGTTGCGTATACCGAGAAAGAGCTATCTAGTATGACTATCAAGGTCTTGAAGGAGCTTGCATCCTCTGCAGTACCCGCAATTACCGTCCCTTCTAAATACAAGAAAGACGAAATCGTTGCGTACTTAATCTCACAGGGGTTATCCAAAGTCCGCGTAGCGTCCCCTGTTGCAGTCCGTGCAGTATCCCCGAAACGCATTGTTTCACCTGTTGCAGTCCGTGCAGTATCCCCGAAACGCATTGTTTCACCTGTTGCAGTCCGTGCAGTATCCCCGAAACGTAGTGTTTCACCTGTTGCAGTCCGTGTAGCACCAAGTGTTTCCAAGAAACCAGTAATTATCAAACCTGTTCCAGTCGAAGAGGAAGAAGAAAAGGAAAGTAAACCGGATAAACCAACTATTGCATCGATTAAAAAGCTGTACAATGGTACCGATGATAACAAAATTTCAGCTCTTCGTGCCCGTATAGAAAGGTGCGCAGGTTTATTAGCATAATAAATCTTTACAAAGATTTATTATTAATATATACAAATGTCTCGACTTCTTAACTTTACTCCATCTCCAAAAGATCAGAGAGATCATACGTTCTCTATATCATCTACATTATTAGCATCTTCATCAAATAATGCCAGTACAAGCACTACTGCTAGCTCTATCGACTTGTCAACAGAGTTTACTTCTGTTAAAGATCAAGGCGATATAGGTTCTTGTACAGCATATGCTGGTATAGCTCTTTTTGAATATAATTGTAAAAAGTTCACTAAAAGTAATTTAAATGATATATTTAGTGAACGATTTACATATTATACTACACGAGCTGGTATAGCAAAATGGGATCCAAAAAATGACAGCGGAGCGTACTTAAGAGACACACTTAAATCTCTTAATCATTTTGGATCTTGTTTAGAGACAACATTCCCATATTTAACAACAACAAGTACAGGTAGTGTATGCAATTTTGCAGAAGAACCTTCTAAAGAAGCATATCAAGAAGCTCTTAAATATCAAGCACTAACCTACGCTAATATTCCTACCGGAACTACATTATCGTCTCGTCAAACAGCGCTAAATACATTAAAAGGATGCCTCCAAAAAGGCATACCATTTATTGGTGGTTTTACATGTTATTCAAATCTTTATGAAGAAAAAGGAGGAGTTATCCCTGTTCCAAAAACAGGAGACAGTATAATTGGAGGACATGCTGTTTGTTTTGTTGGTTACGACGATACTAAGCAACTATTTAAGTTTAAAAACTCGTGGAGTCATTTATGGGGAGAGAATGGATATGGTTATCTTCCATATCATTATTTGTTAACTGGTAATTTAACAGACTTGTGGGTAATTTATACTCAAGAAAACAATGATATTTCTATTGGTGTACCTCAAACAACTAAAAATATTTTAGAACAAGCAATAGCCAATGGACTTATTGAAATAAGTCAAAACCGGGTTCCAGTAGTTCCTGATAGTTTAACTGAAAGTACGAAATCATCATTACGGAGTTTCTTTAATCGAATTATCCTAATGAAAAGACAAGTCAAGTAGAGTAGAGGAGTCACTAAATTGTAGCACTTTTTACTGTTCCATCGCTTAAGCATGCTAGTTTTGCATATTGATCAGCAATTTCGTTATATAAAACTCCTGTATGAGCCGGTACATATTGATAATGTACTACTCGATTTTTCATTAATGTACGAATTTGTTCAATCATATCAAAATTCTTTTTAGCGGTATAACCATTTGAAAGAATATTAATTGAATATTGAGAGTCAGTATGAATAACAATATTTCCTGTTGTATTTTGAAGCGCAAGAATAATACCAAGTAACTCTCCTCGGTTGTTACTTTGTTCTTCATCTTTGTGTACCTTTGCGTAGAACACAGATTTAGTTTCTACCACAACAGCCGCACCGCCAGCAGAATTGTCATAGTAACTTCCATCTGTGTATACAGTATACTTTATTTCACCATTCTCGCTCGGAGAACTCGTGCGTCTCGGAGAACTCGTGCGTCTCGGAGAACTCGTGCGTCTCGGAGAACTCGTGCGTCTCGGAGAACTCGGAGAAGTCGGAGAACTCGGAGAAGTACTGTTGTCAATAAACTTTTCAGCTTCTACACGAGTAGTAAAACTCTTAAAAATAGCGCCACTATATCCTTTAGTTTGTGCCTGACATTCTACCCAAGAAAGATAAATCCCTGGGAGTTTTCCCTTTTTTACGGCATAATATTTGGTAGACATTTATAACTTACTAAAAGGGAAAGTGAACTATTCATTTTTCATTAAAATTGAAAGATTAATATAAGGCGTTAGATACTTAAATGTCTTTTCCTCTGTACGATATCTTTCACGGTCAAGCAAAACAGTTAGAAAATAATTTAACTGATAACGATTTGAAGAAAATGGTTGAAGATATTAAAACCCTTGACCAAGACGGTATGAATAATTTGTACCTTATTATTCGGTATGCAGCAAAACTTGAACAAGATGAAAAGGTCTATAACGCTAAATTTACTCGAAAAGGAGTGTTATTTAATCTTGAGTCAATGCCTGAGTCAATTCAAAAGACTATTTATCTATTTGTAAAAAAGCATATTCAAGAAACACAGTCTTCAAACCTATCTGTAGATATTGTTTTCGAATAAATTTTCCTCCTTTAAATTTTTTCTGTGGAAAAAATTGAGCAAATCCCAAAAAGTATATCAAATTATTAAAATGACTGATTCCCGCACCACTACTATTCTCCAAAACACTAAGCTAGCTGTTGATCGATCCCTTTGTACCGATGTTGCAAAGGTAGTATCCGTTCGCAACCCGGATGAAGAAGTAGAGGTTCGTTTTGGATATATCCTCGATGGAAAGAACTTTAGCGGTATGCCTGGAAGTGAAAGCGAAACACCTCGACAAATGTGGTACCGTTTGATCTGGCTGTTAAGCAATAGCAGTATGTATACTGCTTCTGAAGTGGAAAAGACGCTTTCCGAGTCGTTCGGAAATATTCGCAAGATTACCAATTTAGACACACCTCTTCCTCCAATTTACCAAGAAAAAAAGCGTATTCAGACAATTGACATTCTAACCTTTTACGTTGGTGGAACAACTTACTCTGTTCGTCTATCACGTGCGTCTGAAAAGACAAAACCGCCAATTACTAAAGGAGAACCTGATTTTTCACGACTTCGTACACGTATCGGATTTACTTCAAAAGATAAATCACATCGCATTGATCTTACATACGTCTCATCTCCTGATGGTAACTCAAAAGGTGTTTACGAAGTTGAGATTGAATATCTTCGAGCTCTAAAAGATGCTTCGGACAAGCCCGATTTGAAGACATTTTTCGATCCAATCAAATTGGTAATGTACGTCATCAAGGGTGAAAAGGAAATGGTTAGCACTCAAGAGTATACTAAAGCAATTCAAACGTACAATTCTTTGTTTTCCAAAGAATCTCGTTTTGATCCTACAAAGCTATACAAACGTGCTCTTCCTCAGCCGATCAATCTTAAACGCCAAATGATTTCTCGTATGAGCGGTTATGCTGTTACTAACAAGCTAAATGGTAGTCGTATGGTGGGTGTTGTTTCAGGAACTGATCTATTCGCAATCAATATGGTTAGTAATGTTGTTAAAATTGCTACAGGAATTGCACCTGGGTTCGATCGAACAATTTTTGATGCTGAATATTTCAAAGGTACTCTATATGTTTTTGATATTCTTTTCGATAAGAGTGTTGACGTACGAGGATCAAATTTGGATGTCCGATTATATCATGCTTCAAAGGTTGTACAATTGATCGATAATCCGAATTTGAAAATGAAAATGTTTCGAATGTCTGGTAATCTTGATGTTGATGTAAAAGAAATGCTCGATTACAATAGCACTCTTCCTGAAGACGATAATGATGGATTGATTTTTACCCCGATTGCAATTCCTTATTTCAATGACGGAATTTACAAGTGGAAACCTCCATCAATGCTTACTATTGATTTTGCTGCGAGTAAAATTGGTAACGGTAGGTGGACTTTACAAGTTAAGGATAAGAATGACAAGCTTGTAACATTTTCTCCTGCAGGGTTTAACGGTACCATTCAAAGTTCATTAGAACTCACTGGAGTTGGAGAGTACAAGTGGACTGGTAACACCTTTGAATTGGTTCGTCCACGACCTGATAAAGACGTACCCAATTTCATTACCACAGCACAAGATGTATGGGACGATATTCGTAACCCAATTACCGAAGAAGAACTACCAGGCTTATTCTTACTTGAAGAAGATCGAGACTCCATTCGAAAGTATCACAACAGTATCAAGCGTGACTTGATTATGATTTTGAGTGAAAATGATGGTGGAAAGCTAGTTCTTGACCTAGGTGCAGGAAAGGGTGGAGACCTTAGCAAATACCAAGCTGCTAAAATTAAGAGCCTTATTGCTGTTGAACCGAATCCTGTTTTTGCGGCTGAACTTGAAGTTCGTGCTGAAAACATGAAGCAGAAACGCCAACTAGGCTACGCACTTGATGTAGTGCACGCTCAAGCTCAAGATAGCAGTATTATCGGTCAAGCCCTTAAGGGTAGGAAGGTCGATGCAGCTGCCATGTTCTTTTCTCTTTCATTCTTTTTTGAGAACAATCTTTCTCTTAGTGAGCTTGTACGAACTCTCCATGAATCAGTTGAAAAGAATGGATATTTTATCGGGACCACTATTGATGGAGAGGCGGTTCGTAGTGCCTTGAAAGATAAGGAAGAAATTAGTCTTGGACCTGTAACAATCAGAAAGAAGTACAAAGATTTTTCAGGACCAATTGACTTCGGAAAGGCAATTGACTATATTTACACTGACAGTGCCACTGTGATTGACACTCAGCGTGAATATCTTGTTGATTGGGCTCTTTTCGTTAAGAGGCTGACAGAGCGCGGTTTTGTTCTCCAAACAAGTGAACTATTTAAACCTGTTACATGGCTTTCTCAAGAAGAAAATCAAGTATCTGGCTTGTATCGTAGTTTTGTTTTCAAGCGTCTCGATGGTTATGGTGCACGAGAAAAGACTGTAGAGACTCCTGGACGCAAGGTTCATTTGAAAGCATTGCCAAATGGAAAGACTGTTGTGTTGCAATCAACACTTACCGAGGAATTGGCTGGTTTGAATTATACATACAGGTTAGTTCGTACAGGTTCAATTGGAGATGGGGATTGCTTCTTTTACTCTATTCTACAAGCACTTGTACCTGGTTATAAAAATCTTTCCAGTGATAAGCAAAAAGAACTAGTAACTGAGTATCGTCAATCTTTGAATGTTTCACAGGAAGAGTGGGCTTCTATTTGGAATGGAAACTTCTCTCGTATTGGTCAGGCTGAATTTCCAGGATTCGATACACGATTCTGGAATTTCCTTACTGATGATATGAGTGCTTATATGGCTCGTCGCAATAACATCGAAAATGCTGTTGGAAAGTACGGTATTGAAAATTTCCTTCGTAAGATGGGAGAAAGGAAATATGCGAATTTGAACTTGAAATCTTTCGTTGCAGAGATTAGAAAGGAATTCCCTGCATTTATTCGAAATGAAAGTTATAGGGAGAAGGCAATCGAACAATTGAATAACATTATTCAGCTTTCGATTGAACAAGCATATCAATCGTTTATTTCTCTTGTCAAAACTTGTGGAAGTTGGGTAGGACAAGAAGTTCTCGAGATTGTTAGTAAGAGTAAAAACCGTGACATTTACATCTTGAATGATATTAACGGCGCACCGTATCCAACGGAGTGTAAACATATTAAGAATAGGAAATCGATCATTCTTCTATTTCAGGGTGGAAACCATTATGAATGTGTGGGTCGACAACTGGAAAACGGTACCATTCAACGAGAATTTGAATTTGACGATCCTTTGATTCGTCTTATTCAGGATAAGATTTGTTAAATATAATATCCCACGGGATATAATATCATCTACTTACATCCTACCTCTAACTACCTCTAACTACCTCTAACTACCTCTAACTACCTCTGAAGGTATGCATCAACATATGGTTTATACTTCGGATTTTTACTTAATATAGCTGGGATATATTGATCTAATACATCGTAATGAACAGTATACGGAATAGTAATCAAAGTGTAGCCATTCTTTTGAAGAAGACTTGCTTTAAGTTTATCTCGTTGAACTTGTTTACTGAATTGCTCTTCAGTATGAAAATGATCAACATGTTTATAGTGTTGTTCTCCATTTCTTTCGATACACAGTTTCATATCTTGATTCATTAAATCGCACTCCATATTCCGTCCAGTTTCATGATTTCGAAGAAAATCCGGTCTCATTGATGGGAATGGACGTCCGAATATATTTTCAACTATTGACCGACATTTATCCTCAGTCTTTTTTGTATTCCTCTTTTTCTTTGGTTTTTCCGAATCTGAAAGTATAACACCAATATAATCCTGTAGTTTACCAGCTCTCCCCTTTTTTGGTTTCCATCCCATGATCCAGCATATAAGCATAAAAATAATACTTCCAACTACTAAGATTGCAAATCCGTTAGATTGCCACCAATCTGAAATATTTTTGAACATTTATAATATCGAATATTTTTCTTTTCGTAGTTAAAATGACTGATATCAGAACACGAATTTTGGAAGAAACTCAAATAGGTAAGTTGAAATTACTGATAATTGAATTAAATCGGACACTTTCGGATAATGAAAAAATCTCTGGTTATTCGACATATACATTGTCGAAAATAGAAGACCTTCGGAAAATAGCTCTGAAAAAGATTGATAATAAATCAGTAAACATGATAGAAGACAATTTATCTATTATGACTGTTGCTCAATTGAAAGCATTAGCTCTAAATAAAGGTCTTTATGTTCCTTCAAGAGCATTAAAGAATGATATTATTAGATTAATTGAGAGTAAAAATATACCATCTTTCTCAGTTCCTCGTGTACCTACTCCTTTCCGTGTTTCTTCGTCTGATTCTCTGTCTACACCCTCGCCTACTGCACCCTCGTCTACTGCACCCTCGTCTACTACATCAGATATATCTGGTATGACTGTTGCTCAATTGAAGGCATTCGCTGTACAAAAAGAGATTTATATTCCCTCGAAAGCATCAAAGAGTCAGATTATTAGTATAATCGAAAGTAACCTATCGAAAGGAACGTCTTCGCCGGAAGATATTCCTGTATGTTTAACAGATAAACCTCAAGATAGTTTAAACACTACTCCTCTTTATGATTATAACAACTTCAAATTTAACGAATTCCAAGCTAATTCAATGGATTCTTGTCTTTCACATGTATCAACTAGCAATATAAAAGCTGGTTCGAAAGGTTCGTACGGAGTTACTTTTTCGGATATGTATAAAGGTACCCAGGCAATTTTTAAGGTCGTAAAGTTTCCAAACCCCATGGGGGTTGAAGGTTTCAAATGGGAATGTGTTATAACTAAAAGAGCAGCTCTTTTAGGAGTTGGACCTCAAGTACTTGAAATGAGTATTTGTTATCATGGTAAAACTCCTAAATTTGGAGTTTTAATATTAGGCAAGTGTGGTCCGATATCTTTCGAATATACTTTTAATAAGTCTGAAGTAAAAGAGATTTACCAATCTATTGTCAAATTGCATAATAACGGTATTTCTCATCGAGATTTAGGTTTACGTAACATTATGAGGAGTGGAGATAAATTGGTTTTAATAGACTATGGATTAGCTTTAGCTTTTCCTGGTCCTGTACCAGATGGTTACAAGATATGGGATCATTCGTATTTAGCCTATGACAGCCAGAGTTATTATGAGTATCTTACAACTATATTCCCGGCTAAAGACATCAACAGAATTGACAATGAACTCGGAGATGATGTTGTTATTGAATCCATGACAGTTCAATATATGCCTATTGAAATGATAAAAACTTTAGGTCGAGATAAGGCAGTAATGTACTTTAATAACGCTAGTACAACTTCAAAGGCAATTATAATTGAAAGAAAGTTTGATAAGCGCTTAAAAGATGAAGGTATACGCGCTTAATCTTTTATCCCACCTCTCTATTCCCATTCATTTACATTCATCTTATTTCTAACTTCTGGAGAAATAGCATTTCGAATTACTGTCCACTCTCTCGTTGAACAACGGCGCTCTTTTAACCAAAGAAGAAGCCCCAACGGCATCAATTGAAAATTTGGATAATGATAATCTTTAAAATCTTTATGATCTGTGAATTTAGCAAAACCGTAGTCTATAGCATAAAATTTTCCGTCCTTTTCCATGATATTTAAGGGATTAGCATCATTTATCATAATACCAATACTATCAAGTTTTTTATACAGTGTAAGTATTTGATTTTGTTGTTCTGTATATAGCTTTCCATTTTGTGCCATAACAACATCAATTAATGTTCTATTTAAAATTTCCATTACAATATACTTCTCATCAGAATTATATTCGATAATACGTGGAGATATTCCTTGTTTTGAAGCCAGATATTGGTAAAATGCTTCTTTCTCAAGTGTTTTACCACTCTTTGTCTTTCGAAAAGTTTTCATTGCATATTTTCGACCAGTACCTGAATCTACTACAAGGTACACGGTTCCTTCTTTGCCAGGTTTTCCAAGCTGAGATATTTTAATATAGTCGCTCTTTCTTTCCTCCTTTCCTAAAAGTAAAAAGTCAGGTGTATAGTCTTTTTGAATATTACGAGGTACTCTCGAATCTTTCAGTTCTTTTGATTCAGTTGTTTTTGGTAATAAATCTTGTAAAGTAGGAACAGTACGAGTGGCACCCTTTTGAGTGTTACTTTGTAGAACTAAGCCGTGCTTTGTTTCTATTTTACGAGTGTCTCCACGAGTGTCCCGTCGTTCTGCTGGTCCTTGAGTCTCTATTCTTTTATTGATAAAATCTACAAGCTCTTCTTTGGTTAATTTTGTATAACCTGTATAACCTCTTTCTTTCGCTATTGACCTGAGTTCAATCACAGTCATTTTTAAAGAAACTTTATAGAATTTGACACTTTCGCTCATTTACTCCTTTAATTTCTCCTTTAGTAGAAGTATTCGAATACCATTTTCGATAATCAGAAATAATTTCAATTAATCCATCTAAATTCCATTCGTAACTATTTTCAAGTCTTTCAATTATACTTGGGAGATTTAATGATGTATTTAAAAGTGCTAAACTCATTAATATTATTATGGCTTGTGTTAAATTATAATTCTGCTTGTGAATAAACCAAGATTCTATATCTTCTTTGCGTATACATTTAAGAAAACATTTATGTTTAGCAAATTTAACCATCTCTTCGGTACATCCACATTGTTTAGAAATACGTTTATATGCATCAGGAAATGATTCCATTTACAAAGAAAACAAATATTTAGGTATTCGTAAGAGACGTATTCGTACAAGACGTATTGTATTCGTAAGACTTTACGTAAGGTACCTAAGTACACGAAGTACCTGTAATATAATCATTCTAAACACTACACTCTTCAAATAAACATGCGTGAATTTCCTACCAAGTTCAACCCAAACAATCTTTTCCAGTTTCAGCAGTTTAAATATGAACGAGATATTTGTTATCTTCGCGAAGCAATTTATGAGCATTATTTGAATGAAAAAGTAGCAAATAATGAAACTAAGAATGATGAATACAATCCTTACGAAACTCCTTTTGATCTTCAAAAATTTATTTTTGCAAGGAATCCACCGCGTATAACAGAAATGGTAAAAGCTATTTGTGTCGAACTTGAAAAGTTAGGATGGTTAACTACAGTTGGACATGCAAATAGTGCTATTTGGATTTATCCCAAATCAGGACCTTTACCAAAATCTCTACCGGAATGGTAATACCTCTAGAGGTATTACATTATTCTACAAATTCATCAGGTGGTTCAATTACAGGCAAATCCTCATCTTCGATGTGACTAATATTCTTCATGGAACCAATACAGTTAATTTCCTTAGGCTTGTACTTGATAGTCATAACTTGAAACCGTACAACATCTCCAACAGCATACGAGTGAATACCATTTGTAAAAACTTTTCGAGCAGAATCATACTTATACCCAGAAGGAAGATTAATTGGTTGAATTACAATTTTGACAATTCCTTCAGATTCGATAATGATACCAAGAGGGAGAATGAGACTAATAGTCCCATTGTATACAGCTCCAACCGATGGATGAAATGCAAGTGCACGATACACAATTGTTGCAACAATTGTTCCATCTTCCAACTTTGGAGGTTGACATTTTAAAAGTTCGTCCACTTCAAGTACAGCTCCGTTTATTTGAGAGACAGTGCGATTTTTTTCCTTTTTTACAATTTCTAGAAATTTACGTTTCCATTCTTTCGAGAGACAGTTTGGAGGAATAATAAACGAGTTCATAAAAACATGAGAGGAAAACATGAGCGCGAGTAGTGTAAGTGATGTAGTGTAGGTGGCAAGGTAAACTTTAATTTTTCCAAAGTAGTTTAAAGCTTAATTCACTTTTTTAATTTCCATTCAAGTTGAGCTTTTGCTTCTGCCTGTCTTCGCGGCATTTTTGGATTAAGTGCCATAAGTTCGGGAATACGTCTATCTTTATATTTTTGAAGGGGTTCCTTAGACTCTTCTCTAGTAGATTCCTTTGCTACTATCTCTTTGGCGACTGTCTCCTTCGATACCGATTCCTTCGATACCGCTTCTAGTTTGAGATATTCAAGCAAATTATTACGATCAAGAGTAATATTAATTCCTTCTTTGATGGCTTTTATACATGCAACTTTACCTTGTTGTGCCTTATTTACATAAAATGCAACAATCCCCATTAAGTGCCAGCGAAGATATGAGTAGTCTTTGTCTTTATTCCCATCCGCCGGTACGCTAAGATTACATGCTAAATCGGTAATACACCATGACATTTTAAACGCCCTAACTAATCGACAATATTCTGCTAACATTAAAAGAGATGATACTCGGTGAGATAATTGAAATGCGTTTAAAAACTTAAGAATTGCAGTATTTGGATCTTGATCGACAAGAGCCTGTTTACCATCTTTTAAGAAATCGTCATGAATTTCCTGAATTTCTAAAGGCATATCTTGAGGATCAAAAGTTAAAGAATCTTTTACACCATGTTTCTGATTATAAAAACTAAGATTCTGTTCATGCGTTTCAGGATCATTACCTGTTGCTTGTGCTATACGTAAAGCCTTCAATCCTTCAGTAAATTTATCAACATAAAAAGCAACAACAGAAAGTTGTTGCCATCGTTCGTAGGTGTAATCATTTTCTGAAACAAATAGAATGTTGTTATACGGAAATTCAAGTTCACACGCTGCTTTTAAAAATGTATAAGCTAAAACAAATTCCTGTTTTTCACGGTATATTTTTCCAAGAGCAACTAAAGGTTCTGCGCGGAAATCTATCATCGCTGCCTTAAAATAATTCACAATAGCTAAATCAACATCATGTTTTTTCACAAGTGCAATTTCTGCTGATCGTAGATAAGAATGGAACCTTTCTTCCCAAAATCCCTCTACTATTTCTCCACGCTTTTGATACCAATTATAAGCTTCATCGTTTTCATTCAAACAAGATAGTGTTTGTGCTAGGTAAAACATATCTCGAGAATCATTAAACTGTTGTACATCTGCAAGTAAAAATTCTTTATCTCGTTGAAATCGTTTAAGAGTTTTATCATCATCATCGTTTCGGTTCTGAAATAAAATTACTTCTTCTGAAACTGTTGGACGATTAACATTTGCATCTCCATCAGGGGGAGCAAGATATTCATGTACTCGTTTTTTATACCTCCAACCACAGTTCGATTTAATTAGTCGGGTATTTAGATACTTATTGATAAAGGTTCCTGTTAACCATTTTTGGCGTACCATAAAAGCATTTTCTTTTAATTGTAAAAAGCGTGCACACTCTTCGAGTAATTTAGAACCATTTTGTAGTTCATCATTACAATCCAATAATAGATAAAAGTTATACGATTCGTTTGATACTATCGAATCTGCAAAATCAAGTAGTTCGTTACGAGATTTAGAAAAATCGATAAATTCACCTTTTTTAAGGTGAAGAGGAATTTTTTGTTCTGTACACCAATTTTCAACTATCTCAAGAGTGTTATCTGTACTGCCCGTATCAAAAACAATTAATCCACTAACAATGTTTTCTAAACTCTTAAGAGTTACCATAATACGCTGACTTTCATTTCGTAACATCATTGTCCCCGCAACTTTCACTGGTGTCACTGCTCCCATCGTACTCTTCGTCAGTGTCGGCACTGTCATCGGTATCTGTTCTGTCATTCTTTTCTAATTCCAATGTTACCTTTAAAATGGAATGTTCTTCAATTGCCTTAATATGATTTTTTCGAAGTTCGGTAAATTCATCGATTAAATCGTATACCTCAATAAATTTATCGTAGATATTAACTGAATCTCGACTAATTGCGCAAGTAATCACGGAAGTAGTACACTTATCCCATTTAGAAATCCATTTATTTAGTGAACTCATTTATTCTTTACTCGAAAAGAATAAATAATTAAGTATGTCTTAATTTTGCTTAGTTAAAGAAGTGTACAGCTAACTCTTTATACACAGGTTAGCTAGCTACGTGAGGGAAGTACCTATACCGGAGGTCGATAACTTGCGAGAAGTGCTTCAATAGCAACTAAAATCTCATTAAGAGCTTCGGGATCTTCTGTCTCAAACTTTAAAAAAGTTAACGAACGAAGAGTTCGATAATCATTATTGTTTTCAGGAGACCAGTCAAGAAGAGTCGACGTTTCGTCTTCAGGATAATAATTTCGGAGAGATAACGATGCCATTTTAATATACATCAAGAAATTTTTATATAGCTGAACTTCCAGCAACCCATGTTACAGAAAAAGCTGGTACTAAATTTATTGTCGAACTCCAATTGTCTTCCTTTCGTAAAATTATAAATGGAGTTATTGTACCTAGTCCTTGCATAAATATTGAATATCTTACTGGTGTTGTCCCTCCACCTGGAAATGTAGTTGCTTCTGATAAATAATGTCTGCCAAGTGAATCGGTTAAATTATTAGCTGGTAAAGAGTTAGCTGTTAATGGAGTTAACGCAAGTAAATTATCTAAATGAATTCTTATTTCAGGTCCAGGAGTAGTTACATCAAATACAAATGAATATGTTGATAAAGTTACATTTCGTCCAACTCGTGATAGAGAAAACTGTAAAGCGACAGGAGATCCTACTAAAACAGCGGGAGAGATTCCAGTAATTAAATTTGAAGTTGTATTAGTGAAAACATTATGAAAAGGGTTACCGTTTACATTTGTAATAAACACATTTGTACCTGTCAGAGTTGTAGTTGTTGCATTTGTGATTGTTCCCGTTGTAGCTATCAAATTACGAATATTCGTGTGATTTGTTTGATTAATTGTTATAGCATTTGTTTTTCCCAATGGTGAGAATGAATTAGCACCAATATTAAATGTACCGTCGACTAATTTACCGATAGTAAATCCCGTAACTCCATCATCGTAAACATCATAACAAACACCATTATTCGATTGTAAAACGTTACGTATAGAACCGCTCATTGTAGTATTAAAACAATTGACTGTTGTCATATTTGCACCTGCTGCTTGAACATCTAACAGATTAACAGATGGAATATTAGCGACTGTTCCTATTCCAAATCGACCTCGTATACCAGCACCGGCAGTGCTTAACAATTTTAAGATAAATCCATTAGCGGTAAAAGCCATTGTATTTCCTGCGCTACGATAAAGACCCATATTCGTTTGTTGTTGAAAAGAATACGCAGGTAAAGAAGAACTAATTGATGCGGATAAAAATTGACCACCTGTACTCAGTATACTACCATTTACCATAATACCGCCATTAGGTATATCTAATGTTCGAGTCGAAGAACCTGTTAATGTAAGAAAGGATCCTGTAACTGCGAAAACTGACGGACCTGTCGGTCCCGTAGCACCTGTAACTCCTTGAGGTCCTACTTCTCCAGCACTCCCTGTCGGTCCCGTAGCACCTGTAGCCCCAGCACTCCCTGTTGGTCCCGTTGATCCGGTAGCACCTGTAACTCCTTGAGGTCCTACTTCTCCAGCACTCCCTGTCGGTCCCGTAGCACCTGTAACTCCTTGTGATCCAGCACTCCCTGTCGGTCCCGTAGCACCTGTAACTCCTTGTGATCCAGCACTCCCTGTCGGTCCCGTAGCACCTGTAGCACCTGTGACTCCTTGTGATCCAGCACTCCCTGTCGGTCCCGTAGCACCTGTGACTCCTTGTGATCCAGCACTCCCTGTCGGTCCCGTAGCACCTGTGACTCCAGCAATCCCTGTCGGTCCCGTGGCACCTGTGACTCCTTGTGATCCAGCACTCCCTGTCGGTCCCGTAGCACCTGTGACTCCAGCAATCCCTGTCGGTCCCGTAGCACCTGTATTTGTAGCTATTCCTGGTAATCCTTGTGGTCCCATTGGTCCGGTCGGTCCCGTGCTTCCAGTCGGTCCTGTTAACCCTGTACTTGAAGACGTCAGTCCTTGAGTTCCAGTCGGTCCGGTAAGTATAGTTGGTCCTGTACTTCCAGTTGGTCCTGTACTTCCAGTTGGTCCCGTGTAAACTATAATTATAGGAACTCCTGCAGATATACTCGAACCACTATTTTTATATGCATGTAATTGTATTATTCTAGACATTTAGACGATATTTATATACTAAGACGTTTATTTATTACTTTGAGATAAGTGATTCATTCATGTCCTTAAGGGAGATGAAATATAAAATACTTTCTTGAAATTTATTACCCGTTAGAATTAGAAGAAGAAGCAGTATTGATATGCCCTCCAGTAAAATTGCTAATGTTATTTGTTCCTCGATTTCCTACGAATAATGGTCGTGCTGTTGATGTAAGATGTCCATTGGCATTTATAACACTACCACTATTTCGAATTATATTACCGATAAAAGAGGTATTCAGTCCTTTATTTGCGTCAAGTAATGCAAAATCGATAAAACTACCGAAAAATGTACAATTACTTACTAACATGTAATTTGTTCTTGCAAAATTTAAGACTATTTTCCCTTTACTGTTACTTCCGAATGTACAATTTACAAACTTAATGTCTTCGGCTAAAAGAGTATTTGATAAATTCTGATCAGGAGAAATGTAGTATGCATCTGTTGGAGAACCACCAGTCATATTACTTTGCGGGCTAAATATACATGAATCAAATGTTATAACCTTGCATGTTCCTTGGAAAAATATCATATTAACATCTGGTTCGCTTGTCACTTTGATAAAAGAACAATCTGTAAACAATAGTGATTCACTGTCAGTAATTGTAACTATTTCTTGTAAGGAACAATGATCAAAACTATGATCATTATTTTGAATTGTTAGATCTCCAGAAATAAGAACATTTGAAAGGCGTGCAGGAGATGTTGAAGTTATTGTACAGTTAGATAGAATATTACAATCTGATATTAAACAACTTACACTTGAACTATTTGTGAATGTGCCTCGAATGATAGAATTATCTATTCGATTACCTCCAGAAATCGAATTCCACACAACATTGCCAACGATATCAAAGTTTGATAAAATACTTGTAGATGATGTATTTGTTACGTTTCCACCTACAACAAAATTATTTAATACATTTTTAGTTCCTTCTATTGTGATGTTGCCACTAATTTGCGCATTATTTATTATGGTGTTACTTGATGTTATCGCAATCGTTAAAGTATCACATGTCAAGTTATAAATCTGTGTAGAAGCTCCATTTATTGTCACAGTTCCTGCAGAAAGGTTATCAATGTTTGATACAATGTTGTTAATTGATACATCTCTATTTGAAGAGATGTTACTTAAATTCACAGTACTTGATTGGAGATAAAGTTGTGAATCGAATAAAGTACCAAAGCTTAATGAAGAATTTGATACAATCCACTCATTTTGTAAAGGATCGGTTGATGTTACTGTAAAAAATTCTACAACAGTATTGTCATTGAAATTTACATTTCCAATACCTGTATGTGTTAACTTATTAACTGTACACCGAGTAAATGTACACAGCGACGTTGCATTTATTGTGTCTGAAATACTTAAGTTTTGAATCTGTGTATCTTCAAAAAGCAGATAACTCGTTGCAGGTGTATTTGTAAAGTTTGATTGGATGTTAATATTTTTTAAAGTAGCATTTGAACACGTTATTACACAGTACTGTTCTAAAATCACGTTTACACCTGAGATAAGTAACTGTGTTTGAGCAAGGACGTTAAAAAAATTATTATTACCGTTAGCTTCTACTGTTATATTTTCAAGAATTATCGAATTCGAATTAAATATACCACTTGTACCCGAAGCAACTAATTGAGAAGTTTCGGTATCAAATCCAACAATTTTAATTGCCGGGGCAGTAATAGCTTTGATATTACAAGTTACATTTGGTAAGATATATATTAATAAAGGATTAGAAAATGTTAAAGATGAAGTATCAGTTGTATTACCTGTAATAAGCAATCGAGAAAATCCTGCTGTATTGGCAGATGCTAATGTTGTAAATTGTTCTCCCGGACCCACTCTTGCTTGAAGATAAATATTTTCACCAGTAGCTCCTGTCGTTCCCGTTACTCCTTGAGGTCCAGTGCTTCCAGTGCTTCCAGTGCTTCCAGTAGCTCCTGTCGGTCCAGTTACTCCCTGAGGTCCAGTGCTTCCAGTGCTTCCAGTGCTTCCAGTGCTTCCAGTGCTTCCAGTAGCTCCTGTCGTTCCCGTTACTCCTTGTGATCCAGCACTCCCTGTCGGTCCCGTGGCACCTGTGACTCCTTGTGATCCAGTAGCTCCTGTCGTTCCCGTTACTCCTTGAGGTCCAGTGCTTCCAGTGCTTCCAGTGCTTCCAGTGCTTCCAGTGCTTCCAGTGCTTCCAGTGCTTCCAGTGCTTCCAGTGCTTCCAGTAGCTCCTGTATTTGAAGCTATTCCTGGTAAACCTTGAGGTCCTGTAGGTCCAATATTTCCTGTTGATCCCGTAGGTCCCGTAGCACCAGTATTCGAAGCTATCCCATCTACACCTCGCGGTCCTGTAGGTCCTGTTGATCCCGTAGGTCCCGTTAATCCTGTCGGTCCTGTTGATCCCGTAGGTCCTGTTCCAGCTTGATTAGATGAACTGTAAATTCTATAATAGCCGCTGTTTTTATGATAACCAATATTTGTTATAGACGACATTTAGATTACACACAGTTTTAAAATATCTTGATATTTTAAAAGTACATTGTGGTGTGTGGTTAGTGTAGTTAAAGCACAATACTTTTATGATAGCTTCAAAATGGCTTCTCGAAGTAAAATAAATGACAAGGAAGGCTGTTGAAGAATTTTTGAGACTTGTTGAATAACTTTCTGATATTCTAGAGGAACTAATTCATTTGCCTCTGATTTAGTAACCCATTTAAAATCTGCAGTTTCTTCCGATATACTCACGCGTTTAATATTTCCTATAGAGGTATAGTACTTTGGAGCTGTACGAAACTTACTTTTAGCCACATAATAAATAATCTTTTCTCTTTTTGCTAAATTAATACATTCAATGGGTGGAATATCGATAAACTCAAGGTAACATTTACTCTGAGTTTCTTCACGATACTCTCTCTGCGCGCATACTAAGTCAGGTTCTTGTTCATTTTTTTTCCTACCTTTTGGTAGACCCCATTCAAGATTAATTGATTTATTCAAAGTATTGATATAAGCTTGTTTGAGCAGACCTAAAGATTGATATTTATCAAACCTTTCTTTTATACTTTTATACTTTTCACTCCATTTTCTATATGGATTATTGGAGAATAAATCAGACCATAAATCTTCAAAAGTATACTGAAAAATACGTTCCTTTTCAGTAAGAGTCATTCTTGAAAAGTACAATTCTACTTTATCTTCTGGGACAAGTCCCCGAATGAAATGGATATACGCGAGAGTGTCTCTTCGCTGCGTGATATGAAATAGAGGTTCATCGTTTTCATTTTGTTGGAAAAAAACTACTAAACCATATGTGGTTGTGTACGGAGTTGTTAAGAAAGTCATATTATATTTACCTATGACTTTCTTAAATCACAATAGTCATTTTTGAATATCTTTTGACATTCAAAAAATTTTTGATAACCGATGATTATTCGATATATTTAAGCTAGAGCTGCCCTTGCTGCTTTGTAATCCACAGATGCCAAAATCATAACATTCTTACCTTTAACATCAGGATTATTAGCACGCCACGTGGCAAGGAATGCTTGCCAAGGAGCTAAACGAGCCTTAGCAGCAATCTTTTTAGAGTCCGACATCGAACGCTTCTTCTGACGAACACCGCCAGTGGCATTGCATTGGTTTACACAACGAGTTAGACGCGCTTTGTTTACAGCGGCAGCCTTTTGAGCCGACGATCGAGGACCTTTGGCGGCAAGAGTTGCCTTGCGTTTAGCAGCAGTTGCGGCTTTTTGAGCGGAAGTGCGTAGAGCTGCCTTGGCACGACGACGAGCAAGAGCAGATTGAGATAATTTTGTTCCTTTGGCGGGCATGTTGTTTTTCTTATATTCAAGAAAAAACAAAATCATTGAAATTTCATAATCATAGAAAACGAAAAATTAAATTTGTTTAAATAAAATTTGTATACTTATTGTTATACTTCAATTGAAATCAACATTGATTTCAATATACTGATTATCACAATAATAAATCGTAATTAACGTATAAAGTTTGAAGTCATAAAATCTTGATATAATGTAGTTTCATTTTGTTCTTCAGCAAATCTAACCGATGAGAAGTGAGTATCAGCTACATTTGCTACTTTCGGGGGTACCCATCGCATAAAACTTGGAATAGATGAAATAGATTCCCCTTGAGGTAAAAGTTGAAATTGAGGAGCTAATTGTGGAATCCGAATAGAAACATTTCCGGATTGGGACCAAGATACTTTTTCACTTGGCTGAGAGAGTGTCGAAGAGATATCCATGCTTTATCTTTTCAAGGAAATTATTTTCTTCTTCTTATTTACAGCGTAAACTACTGCTCCGATGAGAATAATTCCGAGAAGATACACAAGGTAATTTTGATTACTTTCGCATTTAGAGTACATTCTTTTAAACGAGTCCAGAAAAAATGTTTACGATTTAATAAAATGAGAATACCCTACATGTATTAAAGTTTGTTCTCTAAATTAGAAATGAGTGAAGAATCTAAAATAAGCACCCCAAGTATTCATGATTTATACCAATTGGCAAAGAGTATACATGAACGTCCTCCTATTCATTTAACAGAAGATGAACTCAAAGTTGCACCAAGTCGTAAAAAGCAAAATTGTATCTTTATGAATGAAGATATGATCAAAAAATACGAAGCGCTTCCGGAAGATGTTAAACAAAGATTTAGCGATTACGGTAATGAGTACTATTCTCGAGTTATTGATAGTATTCACGGTTCCGTTGAAAAAGCAGCAGAAGAAACTTTGCGTGCTGTCCGTGCAGGGATTTCACCGAGAGAATTAACTCCCGATGAACTTATGACTGTTCGAACAGTATACGGAAATCAGTGGTACAAGCTTGCTAATTTAGAAAGTGAAGAAGATGATTGAATAACTTTTTCTGTGTCTACGTAAAGTATCAATGAGCCGTTGTTATTCATTTACAAATAGTAAAAAAGGTATTCGTGTGTATTCTCGCGATGTCCCTGTACTAGTATTCGAAAAAGCTTTTGATTCAGGATTATTGTATAAAGAATCTCAAAATACAGGTGAAATGGGCTTACAAGGAGAGATGGGACCACCTGGTAGACAAGGAGACATGGGCTTACAAGGTGAAATGGGACCACCTGGTAGACAAGGAGACATGGGCTTACAAGGTGAAATGGGACCACC